>Ga0187771_10003737_pt1 | contig 10678 bp, 10 predicted proteins | sample 0116_SJ02_MP15_1_FD_133139 | JGI IMG/M metagenome (GOLD analysis project Ga0187771, IMG submission 133139) | Tropical peat soil microbial communities from peatlands in Department of Meta, Colombia - 0116_SJ02_MP15_10_MG | ecosystem: Environmental > Terrestrial > Soil > Wetlands > Peat | place... | reverse complement strand
GCCTGCTGACGCGGGACCGCGGCTTCTACCGCCGCTACTTCCCCGCGCTCGTGGTGATCGATCCCGCGGCTGCGGGGCCTGCCGCGGGTCGAGGCGATGGGGCCTAGCGTCGCGTCAGCGCTGTGCAGCTCGTACCTGGGCGTTGCGACGCTCGGCCGCTTCGCGTAGCCCCTCGCCACGCGAGGGCCACAGTGCCGCGGTGGCGTCACGGCGGTAGCGCCGCCACTCGGGCTTTTGTAGCAGCAGCGCGACAACCATCCGCGCGAGATAGCTCCACGCGATCAGCCAGCGGACGGCGAGCGCAGCGAGCCGCCCGCCGTGCTTCCGCATGTAGCGGTCGCGTCCACGGGCCATCTCCACGATCCGACGCTCGGGCACGATGTCGGTTGAGAGCTGCTCGTGGTGGATCGCGACCGCGCTCGGGACGTAGAGGTTGTGCCAGCCCGCGTCGTGCAGGCGCTTCTCGAAGTCGACCTCGTCCGAGTAGACGAAGAACGCGCCGTCCATCCAGCCGATCTGCTCCGCCGCCTCGCGGCGCACGAGCATCGACGCCGACTGGCCCCAGTCGATCTGGCGAATGCGCGCCCCCTTGCTCTGCACGACGAAGATGCGGTGCAGGAAGAGCGCTTGCAGGAGCGCTGTGAGCACGCCCGGGAAGCGCCACGCCGACGGCTGGACCGTCCCGTCGGGTCGCTTGAGCACGCCGACTGCGCAGGCCGCGCCGGGATCGGCCTCGAGCGCGTCGTGCAGGGCCTGCGTCGCGCCCGGGAGGATCTCCGAGTCCTCGTTCAGCAGCAGGCAGTAGCGCCCGCGCGAGCGCTCCATCAGCTCGCTGTCGTTGATGGCCTTGCTGCGCCGCTGCGCGATCTCGATCAGCTCGATCTCGCCGCCGAGCGCCTTCACCGCGGCCGCTGACCCGTCGTCCGACCCGTTGTCCAGTACGAGCACCTCGGTCGCGAAGGGCACGTGGGCTCTCTCGGCATGGACGGCGGCGATGCTGCGCAGCAGCACTTGCCGGCCGTCCGTGTTGCAGATGCAGAACGTGATCTCGACCGCCACGTCCGTATTGTCGTGCCACAGTGAAGGTTCACGTCGTCGACCCGCCGGCCTACACGCCGCCATATGACCACGCGCTGGTCGCTGCGCTCGCCGCCTGCGGCGTGCAGGCGCAACTCCTGACCGGGCCGTTTCGCCACGGCGAGGCGCCAGCTCCCGTCGGCTACGAGCGACGGGAGGTCTTCTACCGGCGCGGCGGCTCGCGCGCTGCGCGCCTCGCCCAGCACGTCCCCGACATGCTCCGCTATCGCGCCACGGCGCAGCAGGCCGACGTCATCCACTTCCAGTGGCTCACGGTCCCCGAGCTCGACGCCCACCTCCTCCCGCGCGGACGCCCGCTCATCTTCACCGCCCACGACATCCTCCCGCGCGAGCGCGTCGCCGGCTCGCGCTCAGCCCAGATCCGGCTGCTGCGCCGGTTCGACGCGGTGATCGCGCACTCGAGCCACGGCCGCGGCCGCCTGATCGCCGAGGCGGGCCTCGAGCCCGACCGCGTTCACGTGATCCCGCACGGGGCCTTCACGCATCTCGCCGAGCTCCCCGAAGGCGCACTTCCGCCCGAGCTGAAGCCGACCGACCGGCCCGTCGTCCTCGACTTCGGCCTGATCCGCCCCTACAAGGGTCTCGGTGTCCTGCTCGAAGCCTGGAGAGGCGTCGAGGACGCCGAGCTCTGGGTGATCGGGCACCCCCGCCACGACATCAGCGGCCTGCAAGCCGGCGCGCCCCCCTCCGTCAGCTTCGTTACGCGCTTCGTCACCGATCTCGAGCTGGCGGCCGCCTTCCGCCGCGCGGACCTCATCGTGCTGCCCTACCGCGAGAGCGAGCAGTCCGGCGTCCTCGCCACGGCGCTCGCCTTCGCCAAGCCGATCCTCGCAACCGACGTGGGCGGCTTCGCAGAGCTCGGGGACGCCCTCTACCTGGTTCCGCCGGGCGACCCGGCCGCGCTCCAAGCTGGCCTCACAGACCTGTTGACCAACGAGCCGGCCCGCTTGAAGCTGGGAGCCTCGGCAGGAGCGCTCGCCCACGACGAGCTCTCGTGGGAGAGCGTCGCCCGCGAGACGCGCGCTCTCTATGAGGCGGTTAGCTGACCTGCGCGATCAGCGCTTGCAGCTGCCCGATTGTCGGCACCGCCGAGAGCTTCCCGCTGCTGTCGTAGGTGACGCTGCCCTTCGCGCCGCTGACGATGATCGTCGGCGTGCCGAGCGGCGCCTGGTTCTTGGCCGCGGCGAAATCCGCCTGGACCTGCCCGGTGAGCGTCGAGTTTCCGAGATTGGCCTGCCACTTGACGAGATCGAGGCCCGGGACCTGCTCCGCCCGGTCCTGCATGTACGTGCTGTTGACGTAGGCGACGTCCTCGGCGTGCTGGCCGTTGATCGTCTGCGGCTGTTCGTCGTAGTTGAGCTCGATGTAGTACCAGGCCTTGTCCTGGAGCCCGGCGGACAGCGCGGCGGTCTGGTTCGTGAGCCACGCACTCTGGTTCGCAAACGAGCTCGCGGTGTCGTCGGCGCGGTAGACGAGCTTGACCTTGCCGGTCTTCACATCCTGGGTGATCAGCAGGGGCTCCGTCGTGAGCGCGTAGTAGTCGCAGGTGGAGCAGACGAAGTCCAGGAACTCGGTGATCGTGACGGGCGCATTCGGGTTGCCGAGCACGTTGGCGTGCTCGGGGATCCCCGCCAGCAAGCTCGTCGTGTTTGCGATCGCAGCCTTCGGGCTGTAGGCGGCGCCGTCGACCGCCTTGTTCGAGGCCTTCGACTGGGTGAGGCTCTTCAGGCTGCCGCCACCAGAGGAGCTCACGATGATCACGACGACCGCGACGGCGACGACGACGGCGAGCACGCCGCCGAGCGTGATCAGCCGCGTGCGCCGCTGCGCCTCTGCCCTGACCTGCGCGTGCGCCTGCTCGCGCGCCCGGCGCGCGGCTTCCTTCTGTTCCCTTCTGCTTGCCACGGCGGGCAAGTGTATCGACGCACCTTGCGCCAACATAAGCCACAGTGACAGCCGTTGCAGTCGTTTTCTGGGTCTCGCTCGGCCTGGTCGTCTACACGCAGATCGGATACCCGCTGCTGCTCGCCGTTTTCGCCCGCGTGGTGCCGACCCGGCCCGGACCTGCCATGCCGGGGTGGCAGCCGACGGTCTCGCTGATCAGCGCGGCGCACGACGAGGAGGAGGTGATCGGCGCGAAGGTCAGGAATGCGCTCGCGCTCGACTGGCCGCGCGAGCGGCTCGAGGTGATCGTTGCTGGCGACGGGTGCACGGACGATACGGTTGCGCGAGCCCGCGAGGCGGGCGCGGATGTCGTCCTGGAGCTCGATCGCGTCGGCAAGATCCCGGCGCTCGATGCGGGCGTCGCGGCCTCGCGGGGCGAGCTGATCGTCTTCTCCGACGCGAACGTCGAGCTCGAGCGCGACGCGATCGCGCAGCTCGCCGGGGCTTTCGCCGACCCTGCGGTCGGCTACGCCTGCGGCCAGGTCGTCTTCCGCCAGGCCGCTGCCGGGCCCGGCGCCGACAACCAGGAGGGTCTCTACTGGCGCTACGAGATGGCGGTTCGCACGCTCGAGTCGCGCCTGCGCTCCGTGACGGCCGGCAACGGCGGGCTGCACGCCGTCCGGCGCAGCGCCTATCTCGTCATCGACCCCCGCATGGACCACGACATCTACCTGCCGTTCCACATGGTCAAGCGCGGCCTGCGCGCGATCTACGTGCCGGCGGCGCGCGGGACCGAGAAGATGGTCCCCTCGATCGACGGCGAGTTCGCGCGCAAGCGCCGTTTCATGAGCCACGTCTGGGTCACCGTGCTGCGCGGCGGGATGCTCTACCCGCGCGGCTACGGCGTGCGCTACGGACTCATGATCCTGAGCCACCGCCTCCTGCGCTACAGCGCCTGGGCGCTGCACCTGGTTGCGCTCGTCGCGAACGCCCTGCTGCTCGGACGCGGCGTCGTCTACGACGTCTGCTTCGGCCTCCAGCTCGCGCTCTACGGCGCGGCCGCCCTCGCCGGCACGATCCGCCTGCGCCCCTTCCTGATCGCGCGCTACTACGTGGCGATGAACGCCTCGATCGCGCTCGGACTGTGGGACTACCTGCGCGCGCCGACGCCAGCCCACTGGGAGGCGGCGGAGGGCACGCGATGATCCGCCGCGCGATCGACATTCTCGTCGCGGGTGCCGCACTGCTGCTCGCGTCCCCGCTGCTCGCCATCGCGGCGCTGACGATCAAGCTGACCTCGCACGGTCCGGTCGTCTACCGCCAGCGCCGCGTCGGCCGCAACGGGCAGGAGTTCGACGTGCTCAAGCTGCGGACCATGGTGCAGGGGGCCGAGCACATCGGCGCCGGCCTCTGGGTCGACGAGGACGACCCGCGGATCACGCGCGTCGGCGCGCTGCTGCGGCGCAGCTCGCTCGACGAGCTGCCGAACCTCTGGAACGTGTTGCGCGGCGAGATGTCGCTGATCGGTCCGCGCCCGACCGTGCCCGAGCAGGTAGCCGTCTACACCGAGCGCCAGCGCGGGCGTCTTCAGGTCCGACCCGGGATCACGGGTTGGGCGCAGGTCAACGGCCGCGCAGCGCTGCCATGGGGCCAGCGGATCGAGCTCGACCTCTACTACATCGAGCATCGCTCGCTGGCGCTCGACCTGCGGATCCTCGCCCGCACGCTGCCGCTGTGGCTGCACGGCGGTGACCTCTACCGCGGCGAGACCGGCGGCTGGGACCTGCCGCCGCTGCCCGGCTACGACCCGCCGCGCGCCGCCGGCGAGGGCACGCCGCCGACCGACGCTCCGCGCAGGTAGCGGACCACCGACGCGATGAAGAGAAGCGTGATCAGCCCTGCGCTCGACAGGCACCATTCGCAGTACGCGTGCAGGGTGAACGCCTCGCGGTAGGTCAGGTAGCCGCTGAAGATCAGCCCGAACAGCGCCATCGCGAGCGTTGCGAGACGCGTCAGGTCGCGATCCGGCGCGAGCAGGCTGGCCGTGATCGCGACGTAGCCGATCAGACCGATCAGCGCGACGGGAATCCCGAGGATGTGCGAGTAGATCGACGTCTGGACCGTCTCGCAGGGATTGTTGGCTCCCGCGCACGGCACCGCGATGCGGTCGTAGTGCGCGATCGTCAGGAACGTCGTCACGCCGATCCCGACCAGCGCGATGACGATCATCGCGCGGCGCAGTAGGAGGTCGCTCTTCACAGCCCCGCAAGGTTAGAGGCTCGCGTAGGCTCGCTGCGTGATGCGCCTGCTACGCGCCCCCGATCTTGCGGCCCAGATCACGCTCGAGGACGATGATCTGCTGATCGAGGCTGACGCCGGCGATGTCCTGGCGCGCCTGCCGAGCGCGGCGTTCGAGCTGATCTACATCGACCCGCCGTTCAACACGGGCCGCGATCAGCGTGCGCGACGGATCTCCGCCGAGCGCGACGAGCACGGCGACCGCACGGGCTTCGGCGGGCGGCGCTACCGCAGCCGGTCGCTCACCAGCTTCGCCTACCCCGACAGCTTCGACGACTATCTCACCTTCCTCGCGCCGAAGCTCGAGCGCGCGCGCGAGCTGCTCGCGCCCGAGGGAACGCTCTACGTCCACCTCGACTACCGCGAGGCGCACTACGTCAAGGTCGCGCTCGACGAGCTCTTCGGACGCGACCACTTCCTCAACGAGATCATCTGGGCCTACGACTACGGCGGCAAGCCGGCGCGTCGCTGGCCCGCCAAGCACGACACGATCCTCGTCTACGTCCGCGACCGGGACCGCTACCTCTTCGATGCCGAGGCGGTCGACCGCGAGCCCTACATGGCGCCCGGTCTCGTCACGCCCGAGAAGGCCGCCCGCGGCAAGCGCCCGACCGACGTCTGGTGGCACACGATCGTCCCGACCAGCGGCGGCGAGCGGACGGGCTACCCGACGCAGAAGCCGCAGGGCATCCTGCGCCGGATCGTCGTCGCCTCCTCGCGCCCCGGCGGTTGGTGCCTCGACTTCTTCGCCGGCTCGGGCACGCTCGGCGCCGTCTGCATGCAGCTCGGCCGCCACTTCGTCCTCGTCGACTCGAGCTCTGACGCAGTCGCGATCGCTGCGGCCAGACTGGGCTCGCCTGGTTAGCCCCCGGCGCATGCGTGTGCCCCGAAAGGGGTGCGGCCCCCGGAACAGCAATACCGGCCTATGCCGTTGCCGCGCGTCCTGCCTTCAACAGCTCGAAGCGCTTCTCCCAGTCGTTGTGACGGCGCTTCGCGTCGCTGATGAACGGGGAGAAGGCGATCGCCCACAACACGAGCCAGTTGACGAGCTTCGCGGGCTGGCGCAGCGGGCGCACGAAGTCGACGAACAGGACCACGCGCGTCCCGTCCGTGTCGTTCCACGCCTCGTGCTCGTAGGTGTCGTCGAAGATCATCGACCTGCCTTCGGCCCAGTGCCGCGTCTCCCGATCGACGCGGATGCCGCACTGCTCGGCCGGGTCGGGGATCAGGAGGCCAAGGTGGTAGCGCATCACGCCCTTGTACGGCCCGCGGTGCGCCGGCAGGTGCTTGCCCGGCGCCAGGATCGAGAAGAACGCGGTCTTCATTCCGGGGATCTGGCGGCACAGGCGCGCCGTCTCCGGGCAGCGCGCGATGTTCGCCTCGGCAGCGAAGCCGTAGCCGTAGAGGAAGAACGTCTTCCAGCGGTCGTCGGTCGTCATCGTCGCCTGATCGACGGAGATGTCCTGGAAGTTCGGCAGGTGCTCCTGGTCCTCGAGCACCGCGTCGAGCTCGGCGCGGATCTTCTGCCAGTTGGCCTCCAGACCGGCCGCCCAGATGAAGTCCTCGACCTCGAAGAACGGCTTGTCACCCACCAGCGACGAGCGTCCCAGCCAGCGTTCGAGCGGCTCCAGCGCCCGCTCGCCAAACGCGACGGTCAGCGCAACGACCCTATCCCTCAGCCCGGGCAAACCACCCGGATCGTATACGCCGCCGGCAGCCGCCTGCCGCAATTGCGCTCGAGCTCACGGTGATTTGTGGGCCGGCGCAGCCGGTCCCAAATCAGCCGTGCACGTGGATGACGGTCACCTTCGCGGTCGTCGTCACGCCGTTGGCGTTGTTGACCGTGGCGGTGATCACGTGCGTCCCGTACGAAATGGAGCGCGCGCCCTGCCAGTCGATCGTGCCGCGCAGCACGCCGTTCGCGTAGTGCGCGTCGATCTTGTTGAAGTTGAGGATCCGCTTGCCGTCGTAGGACAGCTCGATCTGGCCCACGGCGTCCCCGCGCGCCCTGCCATTGCGCTTGGCGGTGACGGTGATCTTGAGCGGGCCGCTGTAGCGCTCGCCGTTGTAGGGGTCGAGCAGGTGCAGGCTCGGCCCGGCGAAGTTGCCGCAGGGCCCGCCGAGCTGGTCGCCGTGGAGCGACTCGTTGACGAACGCGTTGAACGACGGACGCGGCTGGAGCCTGTAGGTCATCAGGCCGTAGCGGTCATAGAAGTTGTTGGCAGGCGCGAAGTCGGACATGCCGAACCACATCGCCGCATTCACGTAGGAGTACTGCGGCTCGGCCAGGCAGTGATAGGCCTCGCGCAGGAACTTCGCCTGCACCTTGTTGCTGACGCCACCGACGCGTTTGCCCGCCGACGATCCGGCGCTGCAGGCCGCGTTCGTGGCCGACCAGCCGAGCTCGGTTATGTCGATCGGCTTAGCGGCGTCGCCGTTTGCGGCCATGACGTCATGCACCGTGGTGAAGCCGAGGAACGACCAGCGGTTGATCTGCGTCGTCCCCGGGTTGTACGCGAAGGCGTAGGGCGAGGTGACCGAGCACGCGTCGTCGACGTGGACGCCGACCGCATCGAACGAGTGTCCTGCGCCGGCGCTGTACAGCTCCTGGAGGTACGGGTAGTCGTTGGCGCCCAGCCCGCCGAGGATCACAGTTGCGTTCGGGTTGACCGACTTGATCGCGGGATAGGCGGCCTCCAGCAAGCCGGCGTACTGTGCCGGCGTCCCGGTCCACCACGCGGTCCCATCCTCCTCGTTCCAGATCTCATAGGCGTCCGCTCTTGAGCGGAAGGCGTTGGCGACGTAGTTCGCGAACGCGGCGAAGCTCTGGTCGCTCGCCGGCGGCGACGCGGTGGTGCTACCCGCCCACGGCGGCGTACCGACGAGAACCGCGTCGATCTTGGTCGCGGGCGGGAGGGCTGCGAAGAACTGGTCGTACTGCCCGATTTGCTGCTGGTTCCACACGCCGGGGGCGGTCTCGATGTCGTACCAGTTGACGAACACCCGTACCCACGCGGGGTGCAGCTGGTCGATGTTCGCTTCGATCCGCGCGTTCTGGGCTGCCGAGCCGAAGAAGCCGGCGACGTTGACCCCGTCCTGCGCCGCGCCGGCCGGCGAGCCGGCGAACAGGGCGAGGCTCGTGCCGATCGCGGCAAGAGTGGTCGCAAGAGCGCGCAGCGGACGTCGAAGCGGGGTACGTTCGATGCTCATCGCCTGGTTGCTTGTCGGCCGCTACCCGGCCGAACATCAGCCCTTGGGCGGCAGCTCAACTACCGTCGGATGGCCGGGGCCCTGGCCCTCCCCGTACAGGAACACCCGCCGAGGCGGGTGAGTTTACATAACCGTCAGGCTGGTGCGCCGAGACGCTTCGCCGACTCGATCAAGGCGAGCACGGCGGCCTCGTCGCCGGCGCGCAGGAGCTCGATCGGATCGGGGTCGCCGCTGACAATCGCATCGAAGAACTCGCGCCGCTGCGCGAACGTCGGCAGCGTCGCCTTAGCCCAGCCGCGTGCATCGTTGAGCATCAGCGCGAGGCGCGCGTACTCCTCGCCGAACAGTTCGGCAATCTCGCGCTTCATGCGCTTGGCCAGCGCTGGCGACGCGCCGGCGGTCGAGATCGCGATCGCGAGCGGACCGCTGCGCACGATCGCCGGCAGGATGAAGTTGCACAGCGGTGGGACGTCGACGACGTTGACGAGCATCGAGCGGGCTTCGGCGTCCTTCGAGACCGCGATGTTGACCTCGCTGTCGCTTGCCGCGGCGATCACCAGGAACATCCCGTCGAGGTCTTCCGACCGGTAGTCGCGGGCACGCCACTCGATCGAGCCCTCGCCCGCGAGCTCGGCCAGCACCGGATGGAGCTCCGGCGCCACCAGCGTGACCTCACCCTTGCAGGCGAGCAGCCCCTCGGCCTTCTCGAGCGCCACCTCGCCGCCGCCAACGACCAGGCAGGGCCGCCCGCTCAGGCGCAGGCACGCCATGTAGAGCGGGACCTCGAGCATGTCGCGCACGCACGACTGATCGCAGATCCCGCGCCGCAGCTCGCAGACGCAGCGCTTGCCGGCGTAGGCCTGGGCGGGCACCCGCAAAGGGTAGCCGAGGCGCTTCTCAGCCCCGCCCGCGCAGGGCGCGGCCGGCGACGCGCGCGAGCGATCCGCCGCCGTCGCGCAACGCGCGCTCGCGGTCGCCGGGCCGCGTGCCGTGCAGCGACGCCAGAGCGCGCAGCGCGCTCGCGCTCGTCTGGTCGTACGGGTAGCGCCACGGCAGCCGCGCGCCCGACGGGTCCCAGGTGATCAGCTTGCCGGAGACGCAGTCGGCGAGAGCGCTGGCGCCGTCGCGCGGCAGCACCGGTCCGACGACGTGGTCGTTGCACCAGACCGCGCCGGCGCGCAGCTCGCGCGCGATCCGCGCTGCGTGGCGGCGATCCGCGGACCACACGGAAGCGCCGCGGGCAGGCTGCGCCTTCGTTTCGAGCGCCACGGCCTCGACTGCGGTGCCCACCGCGGTGACGCCGAGGAGCGGCCCGCGGACGTGCTCGCGCAGCGGCGCCAGCTCCTCGCCGCTACCGCTCAGCACCACGGGCGAGTGAAACGCGCCCCCGAGCCCGGCGATCGTGAGCGCCTCGCCGCAGTGGCGGCGCGCTCCCCGTTCGAGCGCGCTCGCGATCACGTTGGTCAGTTGCTCGCGTCGCGCGCTCGTGGCTAGCGGCCCGAGCTGCGTCGCTGGCTCGCCGGGGTCGCCGACCGTCAGACGCTCGGCGCTGGCGATCAGGCGCGCGAGCAGATCGTCGCTGGCGTCCCGCTCCACATAAATGCGAACGACCTTGCCGCGCAACTGTCCGGCGCCAGCGCAGGCGGCCCACAGCGCCCCATCGGCGGCGGCGTCGAGGTTCGCGTCGGCGAGCACGATCATCGCCTCGCCGGCCGCGAGCTCGAGCGTCGCACGCGCGCCGCGCCCCGCGCAGGCGGCGGCTACGGCACCGCCACTCGTCTGACTGCCGCTGAAGAGGACGTGGGCGACGCCGCTCTCGCCGGCCAGCGCCGAGCCGAGCTCGCCACCCCCATGAACGATGCGAACGAGCCCCTCCGGCAGTCCGGCGCGGCTGAGCGCACGGCCAAGCCGCTCGGCTGCCTGGCTCGCGCGCGGTGCCGGCTTGAACACGACCCCGTTGCCGCCGAGCAGCGCCGCCGCGACGCTCGCAAACGGTCCAGCGAACGGCGCGCTTCCGGAACCGATCACGGCGATGACGCCAAGCGGCGCATGGCCAGCGCTCGCGCGCTTGAGCGGGTGGATCGCGCGGGGCAAGGTGATCGCCCGTGCGCTGAGCAGCCGCCGCGCGTTCGTCGCGAGCCACTGCAGCGTGTCGATCGCGGCGAGCAGCTCGAGCGCCGCGACCTCG
>Ga0187771_10003736_pt1 | contig 10679 bp, 8 predicted proteins | sample 0116_SJ02_MP15_1_FD_133139 | JGI IMG/M metagenome (GOLD analysis project Ga0187771, IMG submission 133139) | Tropical peat soil microbial communities from peatlands in Department of Meta, Colombia - 0116_SJ02_MP15_10_MG | ecosystem: Environmental > Terrestrial > Soil > Wetlands > Peat | place... | reverse complement strand
ATACTATGGCAAGATTGAGGACATGGTGATTGCTCAGGAATACGTTACCCCCATTGGCGTATTCAAAACGCCAGAATACCCGCGGAGCGCTACCGGCCCCGATTTCGACCAAATCATGATCGGGAGCGAGGGTATCTTCGGTGTCCTGCTGAACGTGACCCTGAAAGTGTGTCGCTATACCCCGGACAATACCCGGCGCTTCAGCTATCTATTCAAGAACTGGGAAGATGCCCGCAGTGCCTGCCGCGAGGTCATGCAGGCTGAATTCGGTTATCCTTCGATTTTCCGCCTTTCCGATCAGGAAGAGACGGATGTGGCCATGCGTACTTACCATGTTCACGGAACGCCTGCGGACGCCCTGCTGCGTCGGCTCGGCTACCAGCCCATGCAGCGCTGCTTGCTGTTGGGGACTGTTGACGGCGATTCGGATTTCACCCGGTTAGCAGCCAAGAAGGTCAGACAGATATGCAAAAGGTATCATGCCTTCACGCTTACGCCATTCAGGGTCACGCAGGCATGGGAACGCAGCCGTTTCACCGATCCCTTCATGCGCGAGGATCTCATGGACTACGGCATCATGATCGATACCCTGGAATGTGCCGTCACCTGGTCACAAATGGCTGAAGTCCATGAAAAGGTGCGCTCTTTTGTTAAGCGCCGGCCGCATACCATCTGTATGACCCATCTGTCGCACGCCTATCCTCAGGGCGCTAACCTTTATTTCATCTTCGTCGCCAGGATTGAAGATATCAACGAATATCTTACCCTGCAGTACGGCATACTGGAAGCAATCCTGAGGTCGGGTGCGGCCGTGAGCCACCACCACGGGATCGGAAAGCAGACCGCTCCCTGGTTTGAAGAACAGGTGGGCGAAAATTGGGTCGAAGTTGTCCGCGCGTTGCGCAAGCATTTTGACCCTAACCAGATTATGAACCCGGGCGGAACCCTGGCGCTCGACATGACCGAGGAACAGGAAAAGAAGCGCTGGGGATTGAGAAAGTGATCATCCGGGCAGTTTACTCTACGGATGTGTCTAGTGACAATTTCTATGCATGACGACGTAAGTATTGTGTAGCTTGTCATTCCGGGCTTGACCCGGAATCCAGTGTTTTTCTGGATTCCTGCTGGAGTTTACCCCGTACTTGAAACGGGGCAGGAATGACATTCTCTATGTGATCAAAGTCGCTGCATATAATAAGTGAGGGCAGAAATGGCTGAGAATTTATTGGCGATCGACAACGGCACACAGAGCGTACGGGCGTTGCTATTCGATCCGCGAGGGAGATTGATTGCCAAACACCGTGTACCTATCGAGCCGCACTATTCAGATGCGCCTGGGCTGGCCGAACAAAGGCCGCAGGTCTTCTGGGATGCAGTCTGTCATGCTTGCCAAGGCCTATGGCAGCAGCCGGGTGTCTTAAAGGACAGCATTGCTGCCGTCGCGCTGACCACCCAGCGTGCTACAATCATCAACGTTGACCGGGATGGAAAGCCGCTTCGGCCGGCCATCATCTGGCTGGACAAGCGCCGCACCGAAGGGCTCCCCCGCCTCGGAGGGTTGTGGGGGCTAGCGTTTGCACTCGTAGGAGCCGCCGAGACCGTGGCGTATCTTCGGGCAGAAGCTGAGGCGAACTGGATACGGACTTACCAGCCTGAAATATGGGAGAAGACCTATAAGTATCTCCTGCTTTCCGGCTATCTCACTTTCCTGCTGACAGGCAGGTACGTGGACTCAGTAGGTTGCCAGGTGGGCTATATTCCATTCGACTACAAGGGTCACTGCTGGGCAAGCAAATGGGACTGGAAGTGGAAGGCCGTACCCATTGACCCGGGCTTGCTACCTGACTTGATACCTCAGGGACAATTGCTTGGCCAGATAACGCGGAAGGCGTCGGAGGCCACTGGAATCCCCGAGGGGTTGCCTCTGGTAGCTGCTGCGGCTGATAAAGCCTGCGAGGTGCTCGGGTCAGGCGCACTGGAGGCGAACGTCGCCTGCCTCAGCTATGGCACCACAGCAGCGGTCAACACCACCCACAGCAAGTATATTGAAGTGATCCGTCTCATCCCACCTTACCCAGCGGCGGAGCCGGGGCTCTATAACCTGGAAATCGAAATCTATCGCGGCTATTGGATGATAAGCTGGTTCAAACATGAATTCGGCCTGCACGAGGTAAGGATCGCCGCAGAGCGCGGTGTGGAACCGGAGGCATTATTTGACGACTTGGTGCAGGCTGTGCCGCCGGGATCGCAGGGGTTGATGCTGCAGCCTTACTGGTCTCCCGGGCTGCGCCATCCCGGGCCTGAGGCGCGCGGGGCCATTATCGGATTTAGTGAAGTGCACACCCGCGCTCATGTTTACCGCGCCATTCTCGAAGGGCTGGCCTATGCCCTGAGAGAGGGGAAGGAACGTACCGAAAAGCGAAGCGGCGTTCCTATTACGGACCTGAGGGTTGCCGGGGGAGGAAGCCAGAGCAATGTCGCCATGCAGTTGACTGCGGACATCTTCGGTATGACCGCTTCCCGGCCGCATGTTTATGAGGCTTCAGGGTTGGGAGCAGCCATGGATGCCGCAGTGGGTGTTAAGGTTCACCCCGATTTCAAGACTGCCGCAGTCGAGATGACACACAAGGGCCAAAGCTTCGAGCCCGACCCGAAAACTTGCCAGATCTATGGCGAGCTATACCATCAGGTCTATCTTAAAATGTACAGCCGGCTCCGGCCGCTTTATCAAAATATCCGTCGTCTTTTTATGAAGCAGTGATTCGCAACCCTTCCTCCGGAACTATTGGTGAAACACCAAAAAGCCATCGATCCCGCGTTAAGTACTTCGTCAAGTCAATGTTTGACAAGCTCTAGCAGAAGATGCTGACTTCAACTGATAATGAATAACATCAGAAATATTTCGTCCAAAGAAACATAACCCTCTATTGGGGGAAATGTGCCACCTTCTTATTAAGGATTTATAAATTGGCTTCAATGAGAGTGGGAAAAATTGCGGCTCAAGGAATTTTTTCTTCACTATTTGTTCTTTTCCTTTGCCAGCAAGTCGTCTTTGCTGGAGAATTAGAAATAACTCCCGGAGAAAAAAGACGAATAGAGTCAGGAGCTATTGATACTTTTGAGACAATAATATTCCTTTGCAAAAGGGACAGATTTGACGAAATCTATGAATATGGAGACACGATATCCCAAAAGCGAACATCTAAAGAGATGTTTACGTCAGAATGGAGACATTGTGGATTGGCTTCGTCTTGGGAGACTGTCCGAGACATCGAGGTCGAAATAATATCCCCGAAGTACGTTTATTTGAAGGCAGCCCTGGGCTTTAAAGGATCACACCCTTATTCTTATGTCGCTTCGGGCGATACCCAATTTTCCACACGAATCTTTGAGATGACATTAGAGAGAGGTGAGTGGCGAATAGATTTACGTCACCCATATGGCATTGAGACGCGACGACAGGATAACAAATGATCCTACCTCTTTTAAGCATGTTGCAAGGGGTGGTTTGTTCACGCTATGGCTGCCGGTTGATCTTTCGCTCCCTTATACCATTCGACAAATCGCTGAATACCTTCCTTCATCTTTACCTTAGGATGATATTTCAGCATTCGTTTTGCCTTGGTGATGTCCGCATAAGTCACTGAAACATCGCCGGGCTGGAACTCCATCATTTCAACATCCGCCTTTTTGCCAAAAGCTTCCTCAACCAATCGGATCAGTTCCTTTAAAGAAGTGGTCTGGGATTCTCCGAGGTTATAGATCTCAAACCCTTTATGGTGGCGGATGACGCCGAGGATCCCAGCGATCAAGTCGTCGATATAGGTGTAATCCCGCCGTGAAGAGCCGTCTCCATACATCGGGATTTTTTCACCCTGGTCGATCGAACGGGTGAATTTGTGGATTGCCATCTCTGGCCTCTGCCTTGGACCATAGGCGGTAAAGATTCGGAGGCAGGCGATATTGATCCCGTAGAGGTGGTGATAAGAATAGCAAAGGAGTTCACCGGCCCGTTTGGTTGCTCCGTAAGGGGAGATGGGTTGAATATCGAGGTCCTTTTCCGTGAACGGGACCCTTTGATTTTCTCCATAGACGGAAGAGGAGGAGGCGAAAATGAAATTCTTGATTCCATGCCGTTTGCAAGCTTCCAGAAGGACCATGGTCCCGCGAATGTTCACATCCTGGTACAGAAGGGGGTCGGCAATGGAAGGTCTTACGCCAGCCCTGGCAGCGAGATGGACGACGAAATCAACCTTGTTTTTCTGGAGAATCCCTTTGAGCTGTTCCGGGCTTCGAATATCTCCTGTGACGAGCTCAAATAGGTCCAGAGATTTCTTTGCGACCATCTCCGCATTTTTGATTTTTATCTTGGGATCGTAAAAGGTATCGAAGTTGTCCAGACAAATGACGTTGATCCCATCGCTCAAAAGACGTTCGCAAAGGTGTGAACCGATAAACCCCGCTCCACCCGTTACCAGAATTGTGCTCATCGCTCACCACCTATTTCTTTGGAGGATACTTTAACAACAAACTGAGCGCGAAACCAATCATTGGCAAAATAAGAATCGTCTTCATGGCCAGGGGCACCCCTCCCATATCGGCGATTACACCGAGAAGGGTCACTCCGATGCCTCCTGTTCCGATAGCGAATCCAACCATTAAACCAGAAGCCATTCCCAGGTGTCTGGGCAGAACCGTTTGGGCCATGACAACGGTGACGGAGAAGGTGGCAATCAATACCATCCCTGCAGCACCAAGGGAGACGAAAGCAATCAGGCCTTCGGCATGATGAAAAATGAAAAGCAACGGTGAGGCTAAAAGCATCGTACCCGAAAGGAATTCTTTATGGCCCCACCTGTCAGCCAACGGAGCGCCGATGAGCGTACCCAGGACACCCGCCATCATAAAAGTTGAAATCAGCTTCCCTGCGTAGAGAGGATTCCATTTTAAATAGTCGATGTAATAGAAGGGAATATAGGTGACCAGTCCGAATTGGGTCCAAGCTCTCATAATGACGATGACAGTAAGAAGACAGAGTGACCCTATTTGTGTTTTTGAAAGAGGCTGTTTCGTCTCCTTTTCCTTTTGTTTATAAGCAGAGTGGACAGGGGCGGAAAGCCATGAAAGCGAAAGAAGTAAGATGATGGCCATTAAAACCCCCGGAACGATCATCCCCAAGGTGCCCCTTAGTCGAAAAGAGGAGGTGACGAGCGTGAGCGCAAAGATCGGTCCTATCGCGAGCCCGAGATTTCCTCCCACAGCAAAGATAGACATTCCGGTGGCCTTTTTGTCTCCTGTAAAATAATGGGCGGTCTTGAACCCTTCTGGATGGAAACTTGCAATCCCAAAGCCGCTGACCATGACACAGAGGATAAGAAGTGGGAGATTGGAGATGATTCCAGTGGCCGACAATCCGAAGCAAGCGACGAAAGGGGCCAAGGGAAGAAGCCATCCGAAGGGGCGTCTGTCCGAAAGATACCCGAACGCAGGTTGAATGACAGAGGAAGTCAAGTTGCCAAATAAAAGGATAATACCAGCCGTCGTGTAGGAAAGACTCAGCGCCTCTTTGAAGAAGGGAAGGAGAGCAGGCAAGGCGCCTTGGTTGATATCTGTGACGAGATGGCCAGCGCTGAGAATCGCCAACGCCCTTTTATTTAATTTCATTGTCTTCCCTTTTAAGAATTATCATTATTGATGATCAACCTACCTTTGTCAAATCGTATTTGGAGAGATAGGTCGTAGGGTCAAGCATCCGCCTCAATAGACATTTAGTCATTTTTTGATTATGATAAGTACCGGAGGAGAAAATGAAAATCGCCATTTCAGGGAAGGGTGGAGTCGGAAAGACGACGCTTGCGGGAGTCATGGCGAGAATTTTGGCCCATCGAGGCCGTAAGGTTCTTGCCATCGATGCAGACCCCGATTCCAACTTAGCTTCGGCCATTGGTCTTTCCAAAGAAGCTCTTTCCAAACTCTCGCCTATTGCCTCTATGACTTCAATGATCGAGGAGAGGACCGGCGCAAAGAAAGGGAGTTATGGGGCGATGTTCAAACTTAATCCAAAAGTGGATGACCTTCCTGACGACATGGGAGTGAGTTACCAAGGGGTCAAACTTCTTCTTTTAGGCTGTATCCCCCAGGGAGGTGGAGGATGTTTTTGCCCTGAAAATGTTCTCCTGAAGAATCTGGTCCGCCATCTTCTCGTTCAGCGCGAAGAAGCCCTGATCATTGATATGGAGGCAGGGTTGGAACACCTTGGGCGGGGGAGCACGGGATACGTAGATGCCCTCATCATTGTCGTGGAACCGGGACAGAGGGCCATGAATACGGCAAGACAAATTAAGAAATTGGGCGAAGACTTAAAAATCAAAAATATCATGATTGTTGGAAATAAGGTCAACTCTGAGGAGGATAGGCAACTCATTGAAGAACAACTCTCCGATTTCCCCGTCTTAGGCCACATGAGTTTCAATCCTAAAATTCTTCAGGCGGACAGGGAGGGGAAATCTCCCTATGATATCGATGAAAAAATTAAGGAAGAAGTAGAGGTCATCCTTACCGAATTAGAAAAAAGGATATGATAACAGAAATTCGAAGTACGAAATCCGAAATTCGAAACAAGCACGAATATCCAAAATTCAAATGTTCCAAACAAAAGTTTTGTATTTGTAAATTTCGAATTTGTTTGGTATTTCCATATTCGGATTTCGGATTTTCATAATGTTATGATCCGTACCATCTTTGTTTGGTCTTGTATTGTCGTCGCGACATTGGTCCTGGGGGTCTTTACCTTCCTCACCTATCCGTTTGACCGAAAGGGAAAGGTGGGTCATTATTATGCGAAGCTCTGGGGGAAAATGGCTCTCCTAGCCAACCGGGTAAAGGTCAAGGTCGAAGGGATGGAACAGCTGAGCGGCAAAGGGCCCTATATCTTTATGTCAAACCACCAGGGATATTACGACATCTTTGCTTTGCTTAGCCATCTTCCGTATCAGTTTAAGTGGTTAGCAAAGAAGGAGCTTTTTTCCGTTCCTTTTCTCGGTTGGACCATGGCCGCCGTAGGCTACATCAGTGTTGACCGAGGAGGAACCCGGGATACCGTGGAGGCTATGAACGAGGCGGCCCAGAAGATTCGGGACGGGATGTCCGTGGTCATCTTCCCTGAGGGTTCGAGAAGTCCGGATGGCTCGATCCAGCCTTTTAAAAAGGGGGGGTTCACCCTGGCGATTAAGTCAAAGGTTCCTATTGTTCCCGTGGCGATCAGCGGGAGCCGCGACATCATACCAAAGGGTAAATTAGCCGTCACCGCCGGAGAGATTCGAATCGCGGTGGCCCATCCCATCGAAACGGAGAGTTGTGCTTTAAAGGATAGAGAGTGGTTGATGAAGAAGGTGAAAGAAACGATCTTCGAAAATTTTAAATTGATCGCTCAGAAATGATGACTCCTTAATATCCCTTCCCTTGGTATGTATGGATTTCGCCCTTCAGGGGAGAGTGGGATACTCAGAGTAAGGAGAGACCGTGATAGAGGATTCCGTCAAAGAGAAATTAAAGCACGAAATCATAGGGATCTTGCTGATCGCCATGGCGATCTTCCTCTTTCTAAGTTTGGTCTCTTATCACCCGATGGATCCCTCTTTCTTTTCTTACTCCTCCTCGAAGATCAAAGAGGTTGATAATTGGATGGGGTCTGTGGGAGCCTACCTCTCGGGCCTTCTCTTCCAGGGGTTTGGCTTTCCATCTTTTCTGATCTCCTTTGGACTGGTCGTATTTGCCCTGAGTTTCATTTTCAGATGGGAGTGGAAATACCTGTCGGTGAAGGTCACGGGCTGGGTGGGGATGCTCATCACCACTTCTTCCCTGTTTGGTTTGTGGTTGAACCCCATCCGCATTTACCATCAGGACCTCTTGATGGGAGGGTTTATTGGAGAGATCTTTTCAAGAAATCTCGTCCGGTACTTCAATCGTCCAGGGACGGCCGTCCTGTTATTGGCGATTTTAATCCTTTCATTCGTTCTGGGGACGGGGATTTCCTTCATCTCTCTCGTCCAGTTTCTGGGAGCGGCTCTTCAAAAACTGATCGAGAAGATTGGCACGCTCATCACGGTTAGAAAAGAGGGGGCGGAGAGGGAAAGGAAATTGGTGAAACAAAAGCAGGAAAAGATGGAATCCGGGGAAGTCCTCCCTGCCGTCGTCGTAGAAAAGCCATCCCCCCCTCCCAAAAAAGAAGAGCCGATGAAACAGGAGGCGTTCGCATTTTTGGAATCCTCAAAGGCCTTCCAGCTTCCTCCCATTTCTTTGCTTGAAGCCGAAGTGGAGAAAAGACAGAAGATCGACCGGGAGAGCTTGATCATGAACTCCCGTATTTTGGAGAAGAAACTTTTGGATTACGGCGTCGAGGGAAAAGTGGTCGAGGTGAGGCCAGGTCCCGTGATCACCGTCTACGAATTCGAGCCGGCTCCCGGAGTGAAAGTCAGCCGGATTGTCAACTTAGCCGATGACCTGGCCCTGGCATTAAGCGCTCTGTCCATCCGGATCGTCGCCCCTATCCCGGGCAAATCGGTTGTGGGCATTGAAGTCCCAAATACCAACAGGGAGACGGTCTACCTCAAAGAGATCATCGATTCCGATCCCTTTCGGGCGTTCAGATCAAAACTCTCTTTCGGGCTTGGAAAAGATATCTCCGGGGAGCCCTTTGTCGTGGATCTCGCCAGGATGCCCCATCTTCTGGTTGCCGGATCAACGGGTTCCGGGAAGAGTGTTTCTATCAACGCAATGGTCTGCAGCATCCTCTTCAAAGCCGCTCCGGAAGAGGTCCGCTTCCTGATGATTGATCCGAAGATGCTGGAGCTCTCCGATTACGAAGGGATCCCACATTTGCTCCTCCCCGTCGTGACCAACCCGAAAAAAGCAGCGGCAGCTCTTCGATGGCTGGTGGAAGAGATGGAGCGGAGATATACGGTTTTGGCTGAAAAAGGGGTTAGGAATATCGAGCATTACCATCAGCGGATGGAAAAGGAACTGAAGGAGAAAGGGAAGGTCTACAAGCGGAGGGGCAATGGTTTAGAGGGAGATGAAGAAAAGGCGGCGGAGCCCATGGAAAGGCTCCCTTACATTGTGGTGGTGATCGATGAGCTGGCAGATTTGATGATGATCTCATCGAAGGACGTGGAGGAATCGATTACACGACTTGCTCAGATGGCTCGGGCAGTGGGCATCCATCTTTTACTGGCAACCCAACGACCTTCCGTCGACGTACTCACGGGGATCATTAAGGCCAACTTTCCAGCACGGATTTCCTTTCAGGTCACCTCCAAGGTGGATTCTCGGACCATCCTGGATACCATCGGGGCGGAGCACCTTCTGGGAGCAGGAGATATGCTCTTTCTCCCGCCCGGCAGTTCGAAACTGACACGTCTTCATGGCGCTTTCGTCTCCAGTGCCGAAATCAAACGGATTGTCGAATTCCTTAAAAAACAGGGGAAGCCCACTTATTTAGATCCCTCGGTGCTCGCCGAGGTCAAGAAAGACAAAGAGACGGTGGGAGGAGAAGAGGACGAGTACGACGAGAAATACGATGAGGCCGTTGCCTTCGTCGCCGAGATCGGGCAAGCCTCCATCTCCCTCATCCAAAGAAGATTTCGGATTGGTTACAACCGTGCGGCCCGCATCGTCGAGAAAATGGAGGAAGAAGGGGTCGTGGGGCCTTCCGATGGGATCAAACCCAGAGAGGTGTTGGTGAAGAAAATTGAGCCGTGAACAACGAAAGAATTAAGAATTATGAGTTATGAATTATGAGTTTAGAGTTTAGAATTAGGTGAAGGTTCCTAATTCATAATTCTCAATTCTTAACTCGTAATTATTGTTTATCGTCATAACGTGGAAACCAAGAGGTTAACAAGGATGAAAAAAATATCTCCGCTGGTCTTTTCTACGTTGATGCTGTTTCATCTGTCCTTCCATTCGGTGGCTTTTTGCATCACTGGTCAGGAACTGCTGAACGGAATCCAGAACCGGTATGAGAAGGCAAACGACGTCGAAGCTAATTTCACTCAGGAATATATCGGTAAAGGGATGAAGCAGGGTACCCGGGGAGAAGGGAAAGTCTATCTTAAGAAGAGAGGGATGATGCGGTGGGACTATACGACTCCTCATCAGAAGCTTATTTCGGATGGGCATACCTTCTGGTTCTATCAGCCCGACGAAAAGCAAGCGCTTGTCTCCGATCTCTCGAGCGTTCTGAAAGAGAGAACGCCGTTGGCTTTCCTGGCAGGGGAAGGAGATCTCGGCCGGGACTTCGACCTGCTTAATCTGAAGGAATCCATTTTTCAAAAGGAGGAGAGCTACGTCGTTGAGTTGACCCCGAAGGAACCCCTGGCCACTTTTTCGAAGTTGATTCTAACGGTTGATAAAAAGGGGTTTACCGTCCTCCAAGCCGAGGTCTTCGATGCCATGGGGAATGTGACCCGGACCCGCTTTATCAACGTTAAAACCAATGTTGGACTTTCTGACCCTCTTTTCCGATTTATCGTCCCGCCCGGAACAGAAGTCATCAAGATGCAGGAACCCTCGGCCCCTGCGCAGGGTGGAAAGGGGCCCAAATAGTTTGGGCAGAATACGGTTTGGGGGTGTTCTAAACTCGAAGCACGAAATCCGAAATACGAAACAAGCACGAATGT
>Ga0187771_10003735_pt1 | contig 10680 bp, 9 predicted proteins | sample 0116_SJ02_MP15_1_FD_133139 | JGI IMG/M metagenome (GOLD analysis project Ga0187771, IMG submission 133139) | Tropical peat soil microbial communities from peatlands in Department of Meta, Colombia - 0116_SJ02_MP15_10_MG | ecosystem: Environmental > Terrestrial > Soil > Wetlands > Peat | place... | reverse complement strand
TCAAGGAAATTAATCCGGGGGTCAAAGTGATCCTTTCCAGCGGATACAGTATAAATGGTGAAGCATCAGGTATCATGGCACGGGGTTGTCAGGGTTTTATTCAAAAGCCGGCAAGTGTTGCCGTACTTTCACAGAAAATCAGGGAAGTCCTCGGGGAAAAAGCTTAAAGACAGGTGTGGCCGTTGAGCAACAATGATAATGATTTAGCACTTGTGTTAAGCGGGGGAGGAGCGCATGCCGCTTATCAGGTAGGCTTTTTGCGTTCCCTAGCAGATCATTTCCCTCACATTAAAATCCAGATATTAACAGGTGTCTCCGCCGGCGCCATCAACGCGACTTTTATTGCCAATCATCCGGGTACGTTTGCGGATGCTGTTAACGACCTCAGCGACGTGTGGCTTAAAGTTAGAATCGATCATGTATTTAACGTGGATGCCTGGAGCCTTTCAAAAAGCGTTTTGCGCTGGGGGTTTTCTCTTTTATCCGGAGGTGTTGCAAGGACCGGGTTTCCGAACGGATTGGTGGATACAAAACCCCTCAGAAGAATGCTGGAGAGGGGATTCAAATCATCAGGTGGCGGAATAGCAGGAATCCGCGAAAATATAAGACAGCAAAAACTGAAAGCCCTTGCGATCACGGCTACAAACTATACGACAGGTCAAACAGTAACATGGGTTCAGGGAAAGAATATCGAAATGTGGGAGAGGCCGGACAGGCACAGTCTCATGATAGAAATTACGGTTGACCAGATTATGGCGTCCTCGGCTTTGCCCATTTTCTTTCCGGCGATTAAGGTCGATGATTCATGGTACGGTGACGGCGGCATTCGCCAATCAGCCCCACTTTCGCCCTCCCTGCATCTTGGTGCAGGGAGAATCCTGGCAATCTCAAATCGTTATAAGTCCTCTGTGCAAGAGGTACGTTCTGAGGCAAATCTCGGTTATCCATCCATTGCACACATAATGGGTATTTTGATGAATGCGATTTTTCTGGATTTCCTTGATCATGATGCACTTGGACTCGAGCGGGTCAACCGCATCCTTGAGAGCAGATCATTAAAGGAAGAGCATAATCTCCATCTGGTCAGGGCGTTTGTTTTGCGCCCCTCCGTACATCTGGGGAAGATAGCTGGAAAATTTGAACAGGAATTGCCCCGGCTGTTCCGTTTTTTAATGCGGGGATTCGGTGCTCATAAAACGGGAAATTTTGATTGGCTCAGCATGGTCATGTTTGTCCCGGGCTATGTGCAAAATCTTATGGAAATTGGTGCGGCCGACGCAAACGCGCACAGGGAGCAGATAGCGGCATTGCTTGTGTGAATCCGGCAGAGAGGGGATTTAGTGGAGCAACAACAGTATGGAATGGAAGGAGGCAGATATGGCATCGGGCAGTTTCATGGAAAGGATATTGAAAGGTAACCTTGACAGGGCGGTCTTTGACTCATTTCATGAACCCGCGGATTCAGACAAGGTTCAGTCTCTCCTGCAAGCGTACCGGGATATATTCAAGGATCATTCTCCGCAGAAGATTGAGGAGGATGGCCGCATACCCGAAGATCTGCTGCTGGAGATGAGAAGGAAAGGCTTCTTCGGCATCACCGTTGCCGAAAAATATGGCGGGTTGGGTATAGACCTTGTCAACAGCGTCCGATTAGTTGAAGAAATATCGGCATTGGATGTAGCCGCCGCGATTGTCTTCCTTGCCCACCTCTTTATCGGCATCAAGGGCATTGAAATGTTTGGGACCGAAGATCAAAAGCGTCGGTACCTTCCCCTTGCCGCCTCAGGGGAGATGATCTTTTCCTACGCCCTCACGGAACCGAATTTCGGCTCCGACGCGAGACATATTGAAACGAAGGCCGAGATCTCCGGGGACGGAAAGCACTATATTCTTAACGGCATGAAAACATACATCACGAATGCAAATTACTCGCGCGGCCTCACCGTCTTTGCCCAGATGGATCCGGCACATCCGGGTTCCATGGGCGCTTTCATTGTAGAGACGACATGGGAAGGCGTTAAAGTCGGGAAGGACATGCCCAAGATGGGGATAAAGGCCAGCTCCACCGCCACCATTCAATTTCACAATGTTCACGTCCCGGTGGAGAATTTGCTGGGCAAGCCGGGAGAAGGTTACAAGATCGCCCTGGCCATTCTCAACTACGGGAGGCTCGCCCTCGGCGCGGTGTCTGCCGGACTCATCGATGTATCGTTGAAGGACATGCTCAAGCGGGCAGACTCCAGGATTCAGTTCGGTGTACCCATCAGGAATTTTCCCCTTGTGCAGGAGAAAATCATCAATGCCCGTGTTCACGGCTTCGTCTGTTCATGCATGAATTATTTTACCGCGAATATTCTCGAACCGTCGATGACGGAAGATCCGGTGATTGAAACATCGCACTGCAAGCTGTTTGGCTCGACGCGAGCCTGGGACGTTCTTTACGATGCTCTTCAGGTTGCCGGCGGTTCCGGCTATCTTACGACACAGCCCTATGAAAAACGGATGCGCGATTTCCGAGTCGTGCCCATATTTGAAGGGACGACGGAAATCCATTCCGTCTATCCGGCCCTCTTTCTCCTCGGAAGACTGAGAAAGCAAATCCGCTCGCATCACAGTTTCTTCCGCTGGATCTTCATCCTGAATGAATTTCTGTCCAGTTTTGAGGGAATGCCCTGGCGCCTGGATGCGGGCGAAAAGCTTGTGCGGGAGGCTGTGGCACTGGTCAAGGCTAATATACGAACGATCAAACGCCTGCTCCTCCTGGGGATGATCTTCTATGGAGAAAAGGTGGGAGAGAGGGAATTTTTCCTGAGGCGGGTGACGACATTAAGCCTTTACATCTTTGGCATACTGTCCACACTGGCGAAGATATTAACGGATCAAAAAGCGGGCAGTCGCAGCAGCAGCAATCTTAATCTCTTGCGATATTTTCTTGAAGAAGCTAAGGAGGTGCGATGCGGCAGCAAAAGGATATTTGACACGAAGAAGGAAAAACTGGGCAGGTTCGTTTTTCACGACCTTGGGGCAAATTGAAGGTCTCGCAGTTATTTTATGAGTACTTCTTCAATTCCTCATCCTTCCGCAAAATCCTGAGGCCGCCTTCGGCAAGCGCCGCAATCTCATCCTCACCGGGATAGACGAATACAGGGGCAATGAATCGGACCCACTCCCTGATCGCGCCTGTCATCATCTCAGAATTTGCTAGGCCGCCTGTCAGGATAATGCCATCGATCTCACCCTTCAGGACAACGCTCATGGTGCCGATCTCCTTGGCGATCTGATAGACCATCGCCTCATATACCAGTTTTGCCTTTTCGTCCCCCGCCCTTATCATGTCCTGTACCTTTTCAACATTGTTGGTACCAAGGTAAGCGAAGATGCCTCCCTGTCCCACGAGGCTGTTCATAATCTCTTTCTTATCCCGTTTGCCGGAAAAGGCCATTTCTAGTAGGTCGGTTGTCGGAAGGGCACCGGCCCTTTCCGGCGTGAATGGGCCTTCCGCGAGTCCATGGGTGCAATCAATAACTCTTCCTTTGTAGTGGGCGCCGACAGTGATCCCCCCGCCCAGATGGGCCACGATGAGATTCATTTCTTCATATTTCTTTCCCAGCTCTCCCGCGCGCCGCCGCGCCGCCGCCTTCTGGTTCAGGGCGTGAAGGGCGCTCTTCCTCTCAATTTCCGGGAGACCGGATAACCTGGCTAGAGGTTGGAATTCATCCGTGCTCGGCGGATCGACCACGATGGCAGGCATCCCTAATTTTCGGGAGAAATCCAAAGCCATGGCCGGTCCCAAGGCTGACGGGTGTTTCCCGAATTTTCCCTCCAGGAGATCCCTGCACATGGCGTCATCGATTTCATACGCGCCCGCGGGCGACGGTCTGCCCAGACCTCCGCGGCTGACAATCATGTCTGCTTCTTCCAGGCCAATGCCATTTTTTTTCAAAAATTCGAGGACGTCCTTTTCGCGCAAAGGCAGTTGTTCCTCGATAGAAGAATAGCGGGCCAGGTCTTCACCACTGTACCGGATTGTATCGAGGGCCATAAGGTCGTTTCCCTTGAACCAGGCTACCTTTGTTGAAGTCGAGCCGACATTGATAACGAGTAGACGATGTTCCTTATGCATTCTTCCCTCCTTCCTTGCACATCAAGACCGCGATGGCAATCTCCACGAGCTTGTTTTCGTCAGATACAAATGGGAGATGCAGGATCACTGGATTTGTCATCCCCATGATTACACCGGCAGTCTCCAGCTTACCAAAGAAGACGAGGGTTTCAGCCATGAGATGGCCCGTGTCGATTTCCGGAACAAGATATATATCCACGTTTCCGGTCACCACGCTCCGGAGGCCCTTTCTTGCTGCTGCGTCTTCGGAGAGCGCGCAGTCTATATCGATAGGTCCCTCAATGACGGCTTTCCCGAACTGTTTCCTTTCCGACATCTTGGAGAGTATCGCCGCATCCAGTGTCGAGGGTATGTTGAGGTTTATCTGCTCTATGGCCGCGAGTGCCGCGACCTTCGGCGTGTCGATTCCCAGGATACCCGCGAGGCGGATGGCATGTTCAAGAATCAGCTGCTTTTCTCCGAGTGTCGGACTGTTGTTGATGAAGGTGTCGGTCACAAGGCTCAGCTTCTTTTGCTTCGGCAGTTGAAAGACGGAAACATAGCTCATAAGCCTTTCCTTCTTAAGACCGCTCTTTGCATCCATGACGGCGGCCATTAACGCCTGGTAGTTGTTAGCGCCTTGCATAAGTATGTGAGCACGACCATCCCGGATAAGGCCTATCGCCATTCGCAGCGCCTTAGCCGGGTCTCTTTCATCTACGATTTCGTGTTCCAGCGATTTGAGCGGCGTTTCTTTGATCATCCCTTCCATTGCCTTGCCGTCACCGACCAGGCAGGGAATGATGAGGCCGGTACGTGTGGCCTTGCTGAGCAGTTCCATATCCTTCTTCTGGGTAAAAGAAACCGCGAGTTTTTTTGCGCCCCCTTCCTTCGCGGCATCAACGATCTCTTTGAACGATGTCAGCATTTCAATCCACCTCCCTCTTCATCCTGTCTGCCACTACGACACTCATGGCAAGCTGCTCCACGATGTTATCAGCGGAGTCCGAACGGGCCGGGATACACACGGGACCCCTGGATGTAGCAACCAAGGAACAGCGGGTTACATCGAGGAAGAAGTCAAGCTTGCATATTATGTTGCCTGTATCGAGGCAGGGAACAAGAAGGATGTGCGGCATCCTCTGCAGATTTATACTGCCATTATCAAGCGTGCGGCCTCTCCCGCCGAGAAAAATCTCTGTAAAGGAAGTCGCATCAACAATCTCACACTCTCCGAAATCCCCGTTGGCAGCGGCTTGCCGAAGCGATTGGTAATCCATGTATGAGGTGAGCGCACCGCCGATCTGTCTCTGGCCGGAAAGGATGGCGACCCGCGGTCTCGGGTATCCCAGTAGGCGATAGACAAAAAGGGCATTCTTGAGGATCTCGGTCTTCGTCTTTAAATCCGGCCTGATGCTTACGCCGGTATCCGTAAAGGCAACCAGGTGGTCGAGTCCCGGAACCTCCCAGAAGGTAACCACGCTCACGGTCATGCCTGAACCTGCTCTGCCTTCTTCCCTGATAATCGAGCGGTAAATGTAAGAGGTGGGTATCTGCCCTTTGCTTACAATTGAAGCATCTCCTGAAAAGAGCATACTGAGTCCCAGATTGGCGATGGCCTGTCTGTCGTTGCCGATAATTGTTTCAAATCCGCTAATGTCGAATTCGACCTTTTCTGCCACCTGTTTCATCTTTTCCGTATCGCCGATGAGAACAGGGTCGATATACCCCTTCTGCCAGCTCATTTTCACAGCAAGCATAAAATCCTCATCTTCAGGGGCAAGAACGGCCAGCTTCTTGGGACCTTTCTCCCGTGCGATCCTTGCAAGATCATCCAATGATCTGATCATATAAGTCTCCTGCATTGCGTGCCTCCTCCTTAAGACATCAATCGACGAGCATCAGACAGTAGATGTTTTGTGTTTCTGTTTTTTCACGTAGTGTCTGGATAAAAAAGCCGTTATTCCGCACCGTCTGAAAGACATCGATCCCGCAAGACTCCATTGAAGGCCGCGCCCTGGCCGGGAAGCGGCAAGGGATTCCTTCATCTTTTCCGCATTCCTTACAGAGCGGGCAGGGACCGGCCAGCAGTACAAAGGCCTTGTAATAGCCGTCTTTGAAAAGATCGCCTTCCATGGTAACCAGCATATCAAAGAATTTTATATTTTTCTCGCCCCGATCCTTGGCCCTCGGGGCTTCCCGATGAAAGAGGATGGCCCTGCCATAGGAGTCCAGAGCAGCTCTTGTCTGTTCCGGGGTTGGCGTTTCAGGAGGGCAGCCGTAACCGGACCTGTACTGGCATCCGTATAAGCATTTAAACCTTACCCAGGGCGCTGTCACAACGCTGCTCGGATGGATTACCTTCGCGTGATTCGCACCTTCCTGAAAGGCTTTATCACAATATTTTTTCAGATCCGATTCTTCCATGCCCATCTCCTTTCTCCATTTATATCCTTCTTTGAACCCTCTTCACTCCGAAACTTTAATTAACACGAAAATAGAATTTCCTCATCCCCTTTTCTAATAATTGAAAGCGTTGCATAATTAAAACAGTCATTGCGAGAGACGCGAAGCAATCTCTAAATCCATTGATATTTAATGAGATCGCCACGTCGTTTCCCTCCTCGCGATGACTCGCGGGAAATTACGCAAAGGTTTTTAATTATCTATTTGCTTGCCGGACCAATAATAAGACGGTAAAACAGCTGACAACATCTGAATATAAAGAACAGAAAGGATAAGCCATGACAGAACACACGATCATCGAAATATTTTCTGATTATGTTTGACCGTGGTGCTATTTCATTACGGTGCGTATTGACCGACTGAAGAAGGAATACGATGTTGAAGCCAAATGGGTCGCCTTCCCCCTGCATCCCGAGACCCCGGAAGAAGGCCTTACACTTGCGGAGCTCTTTGCAGGCAGGTCTGTAGATATGAAGCATCTCAAGCAGGTAGCGAAGGAGCTTGGCCTGCCCCTGGCCGATCGTACAAAGACTTACAACAGCCGCCTCGCACAAGAGCTCGCCAAATGGGCGGAAGCCGAAGGGAAGGGAGATGAATTTCACGCAGCCGCCTTCTCGGCCTATTTCGTGGAAGCGGAAAACATCGCGAAAGAGGACACGCTCGTCGGCCTCATTTCATCTATCGGCCTTCCGGATGATGAGGCCCGACGTGTCATCCGGGCGAGAACTTTTCAAAAAGCGGTGGATGCCGACTGGAAGAGATCCCGCGATCTGGGGATAACGGCCGTTCCTACCTTGATCATGAACGGTCAGGGGATTGTAGGTTTCCAGCCATACGATGTTCTCGAACAATTCCTTAAGAGCGCCGGGGTTGAAAAAAAGAAATCATAGCACTTAGTTTATAAGAAAAGACATGAAAGAATCCATCGACTCCATAGCTGTTGTAGGACTTATATAACCTGATCCTCGAAAAAATTCACACCATGAAATTTTAGAGACTCGTTTGTGCAGACTTTTCACTGATTGACGGATCATAAAAAATATGAGATACGGAAACTGATAACAGACGCGCGCATAAATCCTTTGCTGCGAGGAACCGACAGGCAATGCTGAAATATTGCGGCACTACCGTTAGCCGCGAATGACGCTGAATTTTGAGATCAAGGAGTTGTGATGAGATTGTTCGGTAAAAGATTAGTATTGATTCTGGCATTATTTTTCGGCTTGACGCCGCTTTTTTTTATTCCCATAAACGCCGTGTCTGCGGCTGATGCTTCTGATAAAAATGAAGCCCGTCCGGTCTGGGATGAGGGAATATCTTACCTCCTGGCTATGCTCAAGAGCAGGGACGCGACCTTTGACGTCCAAAAGGTGTCCGGCCTCCTCGATTTCGCCATTTCGGAAAAGGGAGGCGATGCTGCTCTGAATCCAGGCCAGCGCGAAAATGCGACCGGGGCCTACTTTTTTGTCGATGTCAAGGCACCTTTATCAAAGGTCATCAAATATGCATACAATCCCAGGATACCGGCTTATCTGACCGTACCCACGGTCGTCCGCCTTTGCGGCTGGCAGGTCAAGCCGACCGGACCGGTCTCCAATCTCTGGAAAAAGGTCGGGAACGTGAATGATCCTCTTATGCTGCGGGGCGTTGAGTACGAGGAAATAACCCCGGATCTTACCACGGGCGCTTACTACCGCTACGATACGGATCGGCTGATGATCTTGCTCAAGTATCGGGGAAAGGATTTTTTCATTTCTGTGACACGCCAGAAGAATCCCTCCAATGTCGGTAAGAAAGGGGCGATAATAGGACCAGACACGGACTGGAATTATTTTTATTCCGGTCAGCAGGGACTGAACACAACCGGCCTCGGCTGGATCAGCTCATATATGTACGACGCGTTTTCGGTTTCAATCTTTTTTGAGCCGGGAGCATCCAAAACCAGGACCCGCTTAGTGACCTTCAAATGGCTCAGGGCCGGATGGAACGGACTTAACATGGTCCGGCGGGAAAACATCCTGGAGGGCTGTAAGCGCTTTGCCCTTGGTTTCAAAAAAGTCCTGGAATCACCGCGACTACCCCAGGCCGAGCGCCTGATCGACATGTACGCCAGGATAAAGAGCCTGTCCGATCAGGACTTGACCGCCAGGCTTCAGCCAATTGGTACGGAACTGCAAAAGCTTTGCCGGACAGACCCAATCCTCTCGCGCAAAGATTTTAAGGACATAATCGTGAGCGGGAAATATCTGGACGGCATGAGTCGGGAAGAACGGGAAGGTCTTTTGATGGCTGAATATATGAAGTTCGCCATCGGCAGGCCGTCCTATCTTGACAAATCGGCCTTTGATTATTTTCCTACCTTTTCTCTTCGGGGAGATCATGCTGATAAACGAACCAGCAATCAATGAGGAAAAGGGGCTAAGAAAATAAAAAATTCAAAATTCAAGGTGTCATGACAAGACGAAACCCGACAATATCGTTCCGGCTGGTAGGGGTGATGGCGTCGCGATACGCCGAGCGACAAAATTGAGCATAGGCACGCCAGTTCCCGCCACGGATTACCCTTCCCGATCCTGTTAAAGGACCAATTGGATCAGTCACATTTCGTGATGGATAATCACCGTACCAGTCCTGACACCATTCAAAGACATTTCCGTGCATGTCGTAGAGACCCCATGCATTGGCAGCAAAGCTTCCCACTTGAATGGTTTTTTCTCGAAATTTACCCTTTGGGCACCCCTTAGGGGGATAGTTCCCATCATAGTTAGCCTGATCTGTCGAAAGACAGTTTCCCGTAAAAAATGGTGTCGTAGTCCCGGCCCGTGCCGCGTACTCCCACTCTGCTTCTGTAGGAAGCCTATACTTGTTATTACCTTCCAACTGGTTAAGCGTCTTGATGAAGTCCTGGACATCATCCCAGGAAACATTCTCTACAGGGCAGTCATCTCCGCATTTCTTAAAAAAAGATGGATTGCTCCCTTTGACCTTCTTCCACTGTCCTTGGGACACCAAGGTGCTCTGCATATAAAAAGGTTTACTGATGGTGACTTGGTGCGATGTTTCATCACTACCCCGCCCGGGCTCATTTGTGGGAGATCCCATCGAGAACGTTCCCACCGGTATCAATACGAATTTCGCACCAATGGCAGGACTGGTGAAGACCTTGTCATCAGCTGCCGGGGATGAACCAGAAATGAAGAAGACGAAAAGAAAAGATATCAGGATAATTTGAGGAATAGTATATTTCATCGGCATATCCACCCTTTTAATATTGATAATTGCTTATATATCAAAACCAGGAGAACCACAAGACATGTTGTCGTTTACTCATTGAAGTGTTGAATGGACATGATAAATCAGAAGAACAAAGGGACTGAAGAGACGAGATTGGCTGGCGGCTTCAATATTATAAGAGAAATTAAAAAAGCAGAGCCTTTTCTGACCCTGCTTTCATTGATGTGCGCCAGGCATGGCGCGCAGCGCTTAAGCGCTATCCGAGTGAGCGTGGTATTCACTCGGACGACTTGGAGGTGAAAGTCCTCTATGGACCCTTATGGCGGGAACCATTAGCGGAACAGCAAGGGTGTCCTGGGTGACCGGGAATCTGCAGGAAGCTGTAGTCAAAGTCCCGGCCTGACGAACAGCAACCGCATACGAGGCAGCCACATTTGGGCGAGAAGGCATTGAGATTCAAAGCCCGATAGCCATACGGAAGGTGTGGAAGTAAATGCGGCAGGTATATGGGATGAAGGTCGCGCGCATTACCCTGGGAGATCTGATGCCTTGCCACGTGCTACCGTTGCTGAGAGGCGACGGGATGAGGCAGCAGGAGTCAGCAGAGGCCGTAAGAGCTGGATTAACCAACCAGCAAAGGGCCGAACCTGTTGGTAGTTTTGTATCCGAATCTCTGCTGTCTTGAGTAGATGCCTCTAGAGAGGGCCTTGAAGCCGGAAGTAGTAGACGGAATCCACGAGATAAGGCTGGGTGAACTTATAAGATCAGCAGGCGACAATGAGACAATAGAAACATGACCAACAGGAACCGCCTTGGTACGGAACCGTATGCCGGGTGGTGTGGGAGGACGGCGGGAGTAATCCCGCCTCCTACCCGAT
>Ga0187771_10003734_pt1 | contig 10681 bp, 12 predicted proteins | sample 0116_SJ02_MP15_1_FD_133139 | JGI IMG/M metagenome (GOLD analysis project Ga0187771, IMG submission 133139) | Tropical peat soil microbial communities from peatlands in Department of Meta, Colombia - 0116_SJ02_MP15_10_MG | ecosystem: Environmental > Terrestrial > Soil > Wetlands > Peat | place... | reverse complement strand
GTTGGGATTAGGTCACATTCTGAGTCTGAGGCGCTGGAGTGGTGAAAATTAGCTGGCTAGTTTCGCTCCTGCTTTCTGGAGTTCTCGTCGGGCTCCTAACTTTTTGAAAATGACAGCCGCCTCCTGCAAGCGTTTCTTGGATTCTTCTAAGCTCGTTTCGGTCAACGAGTGCATGTAGGGATTTAGAACAGCTAGCGTGGTAATGTTCCGGGACCGGAATCGCTCTAGCAGCTCTGTAAGCCACCTCCGAGTCTGAAGCGCCTTATGCCGAAGCAAAACGTCAGATAGAATATCTAACACAACATAGTTCGGTTCAACTGAATCTAACACTTCAACTATCTGGAGGTTTACGTCGGTCAGGCTGTCGATTCCCTTCCCCGGAATAACGTTTTCCGAGGGCGGAGAAGGTCTATCGCTGCAAACAAGCGACCTCACGCCATCGGGAGTTGCGATTTGCGCCGAAGAGACTGTTCGACAGATCAGCAGACCCTTCTCTTGCGCAGCATGAATGAAGCCCTCGAGAAGGATCGGGACCTCATCACTCGCGGGGGCACTTAGAACGATAGCGGAACCGGCCAGAAAACCGCCCTGCAGCGCCTCGTCCAACTTCGCGTAACCAGTCGAAACTTTATGCCTGGGGGTGGGCGGAGCTGTCTTTTCTGTCAACTTGCCGGTTTCCTAACGGAAATAGAAGTTTACGCTCCTCAAAAGAGGTTTACGGTTTACAGCCTCGACTGAGGAGGTAGTAGCTGTTGCCGTTAAGGCGATTGCACTAACCCTTATTTGCCAATTGAAGATGTTCGTCGCGGCATGCGGCCGTAGTCTAGCCTGGTCTAGGACATTGCGTTACGCGTCCATTGGCCTTCCAAGCCAACGACCCGGGTCCGAATCCCGGCGGCCGCACCAAGTCACTCAACCATCAAGAACAGCAATAGGTTGTTCTTGTGTGAATTGTGTGAATCGTGGTACTTTCCTCTTCCATTTATCTAGTTCCGTTCCCCTGGTCCTAGTAGAGATCGTTGGCTTACGCCAAGATTTGGGTTCTTGAAGGTTTGCTTGCTTCCGCAGTTGCGTTGCTGACGACTTATTATGTTCTTGAACCGGGTGCTTTTGGTTTGCGATATGCCGCCCTCCTTGGGTGGAGTGCGATGGTAGGAGCTTTGGTTGTTATGGTTCAAGGCTTCTGGAAAACGAGAAGCTATCTCGGCGGTCTCGAAGCCCGGAATGGCGACGCCCTTGCTTCACACGAACGCGCAGTAAACCATTGGGGTGGCGTCCATTCTGCGCTTTCATTAGTGGTAGTGATCTTCGCGGCTGTTCACAGCGCCCTTTTCTTTCCAAGCCTCCTTGAACCCAGCCTTGCTATCTGGCTTGGGGCAGCAGCTTTCCTGATCCTAATCATTCTCAACTTGTCAGGTGTGCTGACGGAGTCGAGAAGGAACTCACGGAAATTTGGGCCATTCAAGAGGCTGCACGTCATTTTGATGCTCGCTGTGTTAGGCCTAGCACTCGTACATGTTGAAGGGTTGATCTCGGGTCTATTTGTTCGTTCAATTCTCATGGGTTCGATTGTTGGATTTGAGGCGACATTGATCGTGTTTGTCACCGTCCCCCTAACCGTTCGAGGCCCCGATAAGGACCATAGTTTCCGAAGAGTCAGCTGAAGAGCAATAGGTACAGGACGAGAGTGCTTGAACACCAAGAAAACATAGTAAGCGGCACGAAGTTAAACGGTCTTGCATTGAAGGCGAAAGGAATGGCCGTGGTTGTTCGCGATAAGGGACCCATAGCGGTCATTCTACTCGCGATTACGATTCTGAGCCTTGTGTCGCTTGCAATTGTGATTTTCTTAGCCATGGAGGGAAGGGGAAACGTGATAGTTGTAGCAATACCGGGTTTTCCACCCGAATCATTGCTGATCGGCCTACTGTCGGGTGTATTTCTGGTACTGGTTAGGCGAAGATACAACGTGAGAAAAGCTAGGGCGTATTACGCCGCGGTTTCTCGACGCGCTTAGATGAGGAGTACGGCCAGAATCCCAGATAGGAATACGCCGTCGAATGTTCCCGCGCCGCCGATGCTTGCTACGGGGGCTCCGAGCTTTCCTAAACCTCGAAGATTAGTGAGGTCGGCTCCTATCAGTGTTCCGAGTGTCCCAGCCACGTAGGCCACGACGGTCGGTGAATTCGGCGAGATGAAGTATGCCGTGAGTGCCGCTGCAATTGGAGGAATAAAGGCTGGGGTCACGATTCCGACTCCTGGAACCTTCCGTGCCACTAAATGAACGATGATCGATGTTATGAGAATCCCCAACAGCGATTGGGGCAGGAGGCTCGCGTGCTGGCTCAACAAGTACACGGAAACAAAGACAGGTATGATTGCGCCCCCTAGGTTAACTGCAACTAGCGTGGAAACCTGTTGGGGCGCTATGGTCGGGATACGGTAGGTTATCCAGAAGAATCGAACCTCCTTGACCGTCGCAATGTTCTCCCAGCTCTTGATGCGGAGCAATGGGATATTGACCGCGCTTCCAAGAAGCGTGGCAGCAAGGATCACGATAACCTGTAAACGGGTGAACCCGATCCGCTGAAACGCCGCCTCCGTCACAAAGATGAAAATAAAGATCACAAGCCCTGCCAGAACAAGCATTAGCGCCGCCAGCGTGAAGTTACCGTGGTGACGATAGACTGGAAAACTATGGGTCATGGCCTTTGACCTAGGGCCACTTATGATCGAAGCTGAAGACGGCGGTTACGCTGTAAAGGCGTTTCGTTCGCTAACGTTCGCTATCTAGACGCCCGGAACGCCCGGGAACATTCCGCGTAGTGCTGTGGCGGCAAATGCGATTCCGACCAAGGCTAACACAAAGATCACTACGATCAGAAGGATTACTGCTAGCACAGCGATGATGATAGCTTTGATCCAGCCGACCGCAAAGAAGTGTTTGATCAGTAGAAGAATTATAATCAATTCGATTATGGTTGCAATCCAACCCAAACCCGCTCCGAGGTAACCGATAATGTCTCTAACGATTATTGCACAGACCACTGTCAGGATGCCGTGATAGTACGAGGCTTTGGGCGCGCCTAGGGCTTTCCCGGCTAACCAAACGAAAATCCCACCTATGAGACCGGCGACTATGAGGTCAATTATGAAGCCGAGAATATCTGCCAACTGAGTTCCCGACGCAACTGATTCTTATTTTGGTTATAAGGCTTTGCGATGATAAACCCGTCTCCACCAAGTAGAACAGGTTAACCTCAGAGGCCCATGCTTCGTTTCATGGTTTTCTTATCGCCCTTGTGAGTTCTGTTAAGGGCATGGAGTTGATTACGTCGAGTTTTCTCATCCAGGCTCTTCTGGCCGTCGCGATACCAAATCGCATATTCTGTAGGTCCTCCCTTTCATGCGCGTCCGTGTTTATGGCCAACTTGCACCCGGCCCTTACCGCCAAACCGGCGTTTGTATCGTTCAAGTCGAGTCGCGCTGGGGATGAGTTTATCTCAAGATATGTGCCAGTCCGTTTTGACGCTTCGAAGACTTCATCGAAATCGATTTCGCACGGGTTCTTCGCGTTTATCTTTCTGCTCGTTGGATGGCCGATGATGCTTACAAGTCCGGTTTCCATCGCCGAAATCAGGCGACGGGTCATCTCCTTCTTGGTTTGTTTGAACGTCCCGTGTACGCTCGCTACTACGACATCCAAATCCTTCAGAGCCGACCTATCGGCCTTTAGCCTGCCGTCGCCCGCGATGTCAACTTCTGCGCCCTTTAGAATCCTTATGCCGGAGAGTTTTTCGTTTAGCCCGTCGATTTCCTTGGCCTGATCTCGAAGGCGCTGCTCGTTGAGGCCGTTGACGATCGGCATCGTACTGTAGTGGTCGGTTATGGCTACATAGCCATACCCCATGGCCTTGGCAGCTTGAGCCATCTCCTCGATCGTATGCCGCCCATCACTCCATTTTGTGTGAATTTGCAAATCTCCTTCGATTGCGTCGTAGGGTATGAGTTCTGGGAGGGCATGATTCATCGCCGCAGCCACCTCCCCGCGGTCTTCACGGAGCTCTGGCGGGATGTACTCCAAACCCAACTTCTCATAGACCTCTTCTTCAGTGCGGCCCGCTACTTGCTCATCCTTTTTGAACAAACCGTACTCGTTAAGTTTGAGGCCCTTGGCGATGGCTATCTTGCGCAATGCAATGTTATGGTCTTTGGATCCTGTGAAATACATTAGCGCAGAACCGAAGCTGTGTTCATCTACAATGCGTAAGTCGACCTGCAGATTGTTCTCTAGGATGACTGAAGATTTGGTTTCGCCCTTTTCCAAGACCTTCCGCACTTTGGCCATTTGGGTGAGCGCGTCAGATAGGTGAATTGGATCTTTGGTGGCTGCGAGAATGTCTATGTCACCGATGGTCTCCTTCATCCTTCGTAAGGACCCTGCGGGCTCGAGCTTGCCCACCGTTCCTTTCGTTCTGATTTCTGCCCTGAGAAGTTCACATATTTCGTCGGCGATTGGAAGCGCGGTTCCTATGAGGGCACGTTCTTTCCTTCTCTTGGCCAGTTCAATACTACTGAGTATGTTTTCTTCTGTCTTTGGTCCGAGGCCTTTGATCGTGCGTATCTTGTGTTGTAAAGCTGCGCGTTCAAGCTCGTCTAATGACTTTATTCCGAGCCTCTTGTAAAGTAAACCCACGGTCTTCGGTCCGACTCCTTCAACGGCTAAGAGTCCCTCTAGGTCGACCGGGGTCTTCTCTTTGAGTTCCTCATGGTATTTGAGAGAACCGGTCTCGACGATCTCCGCGATTTTCTTAGCGATGGCACTTCCGACCCCGGGCAGTTCCTCCAGTTTGCCCTTCGCGTATACCTGCTCTATAGGTTCGGCGAGCGATTCTATGGTTCTAGCCGCCCTGCGGTATGCATTCGGTTTGAATTCGACACCTTGCATATCCAGCATGTCGGCGACCTCGTTCAGGATCTTTGCCACGAGCAAGTTCTTCATACAAACCACACCAAACTATCCTCAGGTCGGAGTACTGTGCACCCGCCTCTTGGCGCTTATCTTCCAAGAAATGCCCCTCTTTAGACTATTCCGTTGATCAGGGGCCGCGACGGATTTTGACCGAAATTTCGCCTCACGCGCGTTACTAATGTAAGTGTGCATACATTGTGCTGTTGTGATTTGGGGTTGCGTTACACCAGAAGCACGGCACGGTCACCCTTCACAAACTCAGCTGATGTAAGGCGGGTCATCAAGGCGAGGCAAGCGTATGCTTCCAAGAGGGATTTCGGCTCCCTGTTGATAGTTGGCGGGAGCAATGTCTACTCTGGAGCGCCAGCTTTGGCCGGGATGGCAGCTTTGAGAACTGGAGCAGGTCTCGCCATCATCGCCGCTCCGAAGTCTGTTGCTGGAACCATACGAGGGTTCTCGCCAAACCTAATTGTTCATTCGCTGAGCGGGGAAATCGTTACTCCCGAAGATGTCACGAAAATCTCCAGCCTACTTGAACCCGCTAATGCTCTCATCATAGGCCCTGGAATCGGCCTACGCCCTGAGACCGAGCAGGCTGTTCATTTGGTGATTGAGAAGGCAAGCGAAGCGAACAAGCCGATTGTGATCGACGCCGACGCGATTAGAGCGCTAGGCAAACGAAAAGACTTGCTGAGAGATGCGAAATCAATCATCACTCCTCATGCCGGAGAGTTTAAGGCAATTTCCGGAATTGAGGCACCTCAGAAAGGGGAACAAAGGCTGCCCATTTGCAGGAGGTTCGCGAGCGAGTGGGGTTGTGTACTTCTCCTGAAAGGCCACGATACGGTAGTGGCAGACGGACGTCGGGCGAGGGTCAACAGAACCGGAAACCCAGGAATGGCCACTGGTGGGATGGGTGATGTTCTGTCAGGAATAGCTGGAACGTTTCTAGCGCAGGGGGCAGAACCATTCTTTGCAGCTGCAGTAGCGGCGTACATTCATGGGTTAGCTGGAGACCTCGTATACGAACAGAAAGGGTTTCACATGGTCGCGTCTGACCTTATCGAAACGCTCCCCCTTATCCTCAAAAAGTACGACCGGCTTAGCAGAACCTAAGAAACGAGTTTTTCAGCGAACATGAGAATGTTTCTGTTCGGGCGCGAAGCACCCATGTCCATCCACGCTGAGTTAACTGAACTAAAGGTTATACGCTCGCATTGCATCGAGCGGCACCATGAGCCTTACCATCTTTCACGTTGACGCTTTTGCCGATAATCTTTTTGGCGGCAACCCGGCCGCAGTCTGCATTCTGCCCGAACCGCGCGAGGATTCTTGGATGCAGAAGGTGGCTCAAGAAATGAATCTATCCGAGACCGCGTTCCTTCGAAGACGAGAGGACGGCTACGGTCTCCGGTGGTTTACTCCGCTTGTGGAGGTTGACTTATGCGGGCATGCAACCCTTGCAAGTGCACACATACTGTGGGAACAAGGACTGCTTAGGCCGGAGGAAACTGCCCGGTTCCATACGCACAGCGGTCTTCTAACAGCTGCGCGGCAGGGTGAATGGATCGAACTAGACTTCCCGTCCCTCCCTGAAAGACGAGTCGCCGTTCCTAAGGGACTACCGAAGGCGCTTGGGGTTCGGCCCAAGTATGTTGGCAGAAGCAGATTCGATTACATCGTCGAAGTTGATTCAGAGAACTCCGTTCGAAGAATCAAACCGGACTTCACCCTGCTCTCCGCACTCCCCATTCGAGGACTAATTGTAACCGCCCGAGCCAAGATGCAAGCGTACGATTTTGTTAGCCGTTTCTTTGCTCCTAGAGCGGGAATCAATGAAGACCCGGTAACCGGTTCGGCACATTCAGTCCTAGGACCGTACTGGAAAAGCCGACTTGGAAAAACTGAACTCCTGGGTTACCAAGCGTCCAAGCGTGGCGGGATCGTACGTGTTCGGGTTGGCGAAAGACGCGTCTTCATAGGCGGCAAAGCAGTCACAGTTCTTCGAGCAGAACTAAACGCATAGAGGACGCACAAGTTTCCGATTTGGACAACAGTTGCGCAGGAATGTTGTGCACCTTCTCATTCACGCGGGTTAGGATGGAGTGCGGCTGCTATTCTGTTGCAAGTGATTCTCTGTAGACGTCATAATCAGGTTGTGAAAAACAGACGAAAACAACGGTTTCAATTCCTGACATTTTAGGGAGACATCCCCGTACTGTTGAGATAGCTATTCTTGCAGCCTGTTCGATTGGGTAGCCGTAGGCGCCCGTGCTTATCGACGGAAATGCGATTGTTCTAACTCCATTGCGTTCCGCGAGCTTCAGAGAGTTCGCGTAGCATCCACGCAAAAGACCTTCTTCGCCGTTCACTCCCCCTCCCCAAATTGGGCCCACTGTATGAATGACGAACCTCGAGGGCAAATTGTACCCTTTAGTAAGCTTCGCCTGACCCGTCGAGCAGCCTCCCAGTTTGCGGCATTCTTCGAGAAGCCCTGGTCCAGCTGCTCTGTGTATCGCGCCGTCCACACCCCCGCCGCCGAGTAGGCTCGTGTTCGCGGCGTTTACGATTGCGTCGACCTTTAGCTTTGTAATATCGCCGAGGATCAGCTGAACCTGTGCCATTCAAATCAACATGTGTGAGTCTTCGCCGAATACTGACGAGAGAGGGCTATTTGAACCATCGTCGCACCGATCTCAACCCTTCATGCGATACGCCGCTCATTCTCCGCGTTAGAGTGGATGCATAGGGTTCTGGTCACTAGGCCATTGTCATATTGTGTTTCGACTAGGAACATTCAAGATGCTTGGTTGAGGCTAGTCCAGGCGGTAATTGTATGCGGGTATGCTTTGAATCAGCGAACAGAGAAGCAAGTATCTTGAGCCCTCTCGAGAACTTCGCGCCAGTCAGTCAGACCCTCGAACATAGGAGAGACCCGTTGACGGGGAGGGGTTCGATAGTGATCAAGGGACGCTTGGACTACGTGAAGAACCTCATAGAAACCGATCAAAAGTTCCTAGATGAACTAGTGCAGTCGACGATGGGTAGCTGCCCGTTCTGTCCCGAAGCTGTCGCAACCAGATCACCGAAATTCATACCTGAACTCGCGCCCGAAGGAAGAATACGGATCCGCGACGCAATCTGCTTTCCCAGCCTCTTCGCGCATGAAGATTTCAACGCGGTGGTTGTTCCAACCCCACAGCATGGCGTCAGTTTACTAGGCCTCTCGCCGAGGATCTTCGAGGATGGGTTTGCGGCCTGTTTGCTCTACTTCGAGAAGGTGAAACTCTATGCTCGGCAGGTTTCTCAAATGATGATCGCCATGAACTTCCTTCCACCCGCCGGTTCAACCATCGCCCACCCCCATATTCAAGCGTTGGCGAGCGACCTTCCCTTACAAGGAGTCGCAGAACTCCAACAGCGTGGTGATTCATATTTCAAGGAGCACGGAAGCTCCTACTGGCTCGACCTGATCGAGACGGAGAAACAGAACGGGCAAAGGCATGTAGCGGAAATCGGCAACGTTAGTTGGATAACGCCGTTCGCACCCCTCGGGTTGTGCGAGGTGCAAGGAATTGTTTGCGACAAGTCCACGATCGCATCATTGTCTGGTAACGACCTCGCGAACATAGCTAAGGGGCTCACGAATGTACTCAGGTTCTACTTCGAAACCGGGATAAGATCCTTCAACTTTGCTATCTATTCGGGGATCAATGATGAAACAGGTTTCAATGTCTTGGTTCGCATCGTCGCCAGATATGGGTACAAGCCGAGGTTCGTAAGCGACATATGGGCGATTCAATACCTGTTTGGCGAACGAGAAGTCTCCGAATCACCCGAAGAAACCTGCTCGAGACTGAAGGGGTACTTTCGCTAGCTATCTAACTTGTAATCGACCCCGGTCATCTCAAGCGCAGTAGCTAGCTTTTCTCGGACGGCTTCATGTACATACCGTGGGTTCGGAAGAGGATTGCGACTCGTTCCGTTGAGAGCGCGAAGAACAGTACCGATCCGAGCACGCCTATGGCAGTTATGCTTCCGAGGAAGATTCCAAGCCAGCTGATTTCAAGCGGTAGGGCAAGCAGGTAGCTTAAGTAGGTTCCGACGACGAATGTAACGACCAAAATCTCCACCCCTACCCCTACTGGCGCCCATCGCTTGCCCCTGCTGCTGATTATACGCCAGGCAAGGAACGTAGCGATGAAATTTGCTACTGAGCCACCGATCATATCGACTGGCCCTAGGCCGCCGAATATGTTAGCGACGAATGCGCCCAATGACAAACCAAGAACTGCAGGCCAGCCAAACAGCATTGCCAGGGGCAGCAGGGCATCGGCTACTCTCACTTGGAATATCTGGAAACTTATCGGGGCGAGAAAAACTACGCCGAGAGAATAGATTGCCGCAAAAACAGCAGTTAACGCGACATTGATTGAACTGTTACCTTTCATTCGTTAACCTCCCTACTCCGGGGTTTCTTTGGCGCAATCGGGTGGGAGGCCCCACTCACGCGCCTTACCGGTCGGAGTAATTCCCTTCGAGAATTAAGCGTTGCTCGTCCGGTTTCCGAGAAGGCTCAATCAGTGGCAAACGAGTGATCTCAGGCCGATGAGGGAGATCTTGTTGAGCGAATATAAATCAAGTTTCGAATTGGAAGGGGGAGGGAGCGGATATGTCCCGATCCCGCAGGCATTCTACGCCATCTCACTTCTCTTAGCGAGCTTCTTGCTTACTTCCGCTATTTTCTCGCGCGTTCTTGGATTGCCGAGAACGCTAGCGACCACGGCTCCGAATGCGAAGGAAGCAAGGGCCACTGCGAAGCTTCTTTTTGATTCTCCGTTCATGCTGCGACGACCTCCTGTGAAGTTCTGAGGCGTTTGTTTAGTTGTCGTGGTATATTAACGTACCATAAATGAAACATTAATATACCATTAAACGTGTACGGCCGCCCCATGGCAGTCAACATGGGGATAACAGGCACGCGTACATGTCGGTGCGCCAGTCAAAACCTACTCGTATCTCCATGTCCAACACCGAACTGCCCTCCCCCAACGAGGTGAAGATCTCTTGGTGAAATGTCTCAAATGCGGTGGCGAAGTTTCTGGCCCGGCGAAGGAGTGGGATATGCATCCAAAAGACGGACGAGGCCCAGCATTACACATCAAACACTTCTCCTGCCCGTCCTGCGGAAAGAAGTTCAGACTAGCAACAAAACTAGTCGGCGCCTAAACACAATTTTCGTGGGCCCACGTAGGGTCCACCCTTTTTCCGTCCGATTGAATCCATTCAACATATCAAATCGGTGGGGGTTGTAAGCGCCTCTGCTCACGCCCAAGCTCCGTCCATTTGATGAACTCCCTGGAAGGGGCTTCCTCCTCATACAAGCGTTCCCGCTCAGATTCTAGAAGCATGTTGGAAACCCCAAGGTACTCGGCCGCCGTCACTACTCGATGACCCGCACTGGAAGCAGATTCAAAGACAGTCCTCGCATGGTCTCTCCAATCTGCAGAGCGTAAGAGGTGGTGTTCGATAATCACGGTGGGAATTGTTCCGGCGATCTTAGCTGCGTTCTTGATGCCCTCTTGGATTGATGCCCCATCCACTCTAAAGCCTTCAAGGTATGTCGGGGGACCGCCTAGCACTAGAAGGTCCGGGTTTTCTTTCAGTATGAGCCGCGTGGTTGTTTTCGATATGGGCCCTTGGACGTCG
>Ga0187771_10003733_pt1 | contig 10682 bp, 9 predicted proteins | sample 0116_SJ02_MP15_1_FD_133139 | JGI IMG/M metagenome (GOLD analysis project Ga0187771, IMG submission 133139) | Tropical peat soil microbial communities from peatlands in Department of Meta, Colombia - 0116_SJ02_MP15_10_MG | ecosystem: Environmental > Terrestrial > Soil > Wetlands > Peat | place... | reverse complement strand
GTCGCGCTGGGTGTCGTCGAGGAACAGCGAGCCCTCGGTGCCGGTGATCTCGATCCAGGTCGCGCAATAGTTCGGATAGCTCGGCGGCAGGTTCCAGCCGCCGCCGATCATCACCGCCGCGCCGTTGTCCATGGTCACGGTGGTGAACATGACGTCGTGCGAGCCGTTCACCGGTTGCATGTAGCCGAAGGCGCCCTGGCTGTAGACGCGCACGGGCTTGGCCGGCTCCAACAGCCAGTAGACGAAGTCGAGGTCGTGCGTCGATTCCATCACCACCGGCGACAGGCGCACGCGGCCGGCGATCTTCTTGCCCAAGTTGCGCGACAGGTGCCGGCTGACCAGCACCGACACCACCTTGCCGAGCGTGCCGTCGTTGATCTTCTTCTTGGCGTAGGCGATCTTGGGATTGAAGCGCTGCGAATAGCCGATGGTGAATTTCAGATTGTTGCGCTTGGCAAGCTCGATCAGCTCATCAGCCTCCCACAATTCGAGCGCGATCGGCTTCTCCAGCATCACGTTCTTGCCCGACTTCAGGCAGTCGCGGCAGATCGGATAGTGGTTCGATTCCGGCGTGGTCGAAATGTAGACCACCGAGATGTTCGGGTTCTTGATGATGTCGTTGTAGTCGAGCGTCGCCGTCGCTGGCTTGTAGAGATTCTTCACTTCCTCCAGCCGGTCCGGCCGGATCTCGCACAGATGCAGCTTGTCCACCAGCGCTGTGCGCGACAGCGTGTCCGCGCGCGTGCCCCCGACCCATCCAACCCCAATGACTGCCGCTTCAACCGTCTTCACCGCGCATTTCCTCAGGCTAACCTGTTGATTTTTCACGGCCGGACGGCCGCGCGGCCGCACACTAGCCGCTCGCGGTTCCGGCTGAAAGGGGGAGCTTGATGCCAAACACCTGGGCGGCGAACTGCGGATAGACTTCGGCCAGCTGCGGGGCCACCACTTCGCGCAAAAGGTGCAGCGTCTCTGCTGTGGGCGGCGGCGTTTCCGGCACGTGGGCGGGGCGATCGAAGTCGAAGCCGGTGTGCTCGATCACCTCCTCGACCGTGTGGCCGGGATGCACGCTGGCAAGCGTGAAGCGGCCCTCGGCGAAGGAGAACAGGCAGCGGTTGGTGACGAGCGCAATCGGCCCACCCGGGCGAAAGACGTTGGCCTCGTTTGCGCCCGGTGCCGAGATGAAATCGACCTTCGGCACCAGCGTGCGGCGCGAATGTTCGGTACGGAACAGGATCACCTTCGGCACCACGTAATAGAGATAGGCCGAGCCGAATGAGCCGGGGAAGCGCACCTGCGGGTGCCCATGCTCGCCGATCTCGACCAGATTGACATTGCCCTCACCGTCGATCTGCCCGCCGGAAAGGAAGAACACATCGATGCGGCCTTGCCCGGCGCAGTCGAACAGTTCGCGCGCGCCGTCGGTGAAGAAATTGTGCTTGCGGCTCTGCAGCAGCGAGACATAGGGCCGCCCATTGCCGTTCTGTTCGCGCGCGAGCAGCGCGGCGGTGGCCGGGATCGGCGACGCATTGCCGACCGCGACATGGCGCACGTCGCCAATCAGCCGCGCGATCACGTCGGCGAGCAGCTCTTCGGTGCGGAAGGTCACTTGTTCCTCCCCGCGAAGCGGGGAGGGATCGAAAGCTCACGCCGCCTGCTTTTCATACACATACTTGTCCAGATACTCGGCAAACCCTTGCTCCCCCGCCGCCATCTTGGCGTAGAGCGCCAGATGTTCGGAATCGGCCGCATAATGATCCGGCAGCGGCAACGGCCAGGCGCCGCGCTCGGCGACGGCGACGCTCTCCACATAGAAGCCGGGCAGCGTGCCGGCGGCGAGCACGGGATCGTCGAGCAGATTGCCGCCGTAGATCTTCTCCACCGTCGCGACCGTCTTTTCCGCCGCATGCGCCATGGTCGCCAATTCGCGCTGGCGGCCGATCCACACATTGCCGAAGCAGTCGGCCATCGGCGCATGAATGAGCGCCACGTCCGGCTTAATTGCCGGCAAAAGCACGATCGGATCGGCATTGCCGAACGGACTTTCGATCACCGTCCAGTCGTCGCGATATTTCAGAACGTCGGAGCCGATCAGCCCGCGCAGCGGCATGAACGGCACGCCTTTCTCCGCCGCCTGCAGGGCCGCGTGCAGCGCCGGGCAGGTGGCGTCCAGCATCTTGATCGTGCCGGCGAGCACCGCCGCATTGAAACGCGGCGCCGGGCCGAACTCGCCGAGGCTGACCGCGCTCGTCTCCAGCGTCGCGACGCAGCCGGCGCCGATCAAGAGATCCGCCTGTAGGCTGGAGGTCGGCAGCGCTACCACATGCAGCCGCTTGACGCCGCGCTTGATCAGCGCGCGCGTCGCCGCCATGGGCACGCCGGACACTTCGCGCGGCACCACCACCATGCAGCCGTCGCTCACGGTTGCGAGCGCCTCGTCAAGCGATTTCATGGCCTGAAACATGGCGCGCACTGTCTCATTGTTCGGCTTGCCAGGTCCACTGGATTTTGCGACGTGGTCCTATGGCCACGACCCTTCGGGACAAGCTTCAAGCCAAGCGCTTCGTCATCACCGCGGAAGTGACGCCGCCGGTGAGCGCCGACCGCAATGAGTTTCTCGCCAAAGCGCTGCCGCTCAAGGGCCTCGCCGACGCGGTCAATGTCACCGATGGCGCCGGCGCACGCGCGCATCTCGGCGCAGTCACTGCGGCGGCGATGCTGGTCGAACAGGGCATCGAGCCGATCCTGCAGCTCACCTGCCGCGACCGCAACCGCATCGCCTTGCAGAGCGATCTGCTCAGCGCCGCGGCCTGCGGCGTGCGCAATCTGCTGATGCTGCGCGGCGACGACCCCTCCGCCGGCGATCAGCCCGAGGCGAAGGCGGTGTTCGATCTCGATCCGCGCTCGCTGTTGCAGACGGCGCGGCGCCTGCGCGATACGAGCGAATTGCCGTCGGGGCGCAAAGTGTCGGGCCGCGTCGATTTCTTCCTCGGCGCCGCCGACAACCCGATCGATCCGCCGCCCGGCTGGCAGCCGAACGGACTCGCCGCCAAGCTCGAGGCCGGCGCGCAATTTGTGCAGACGCAGTTCTGCATGGATGCCGGCGTGGTGCGCCGCTACCTGGCGCGGCTGGCCGAGCACGGTCTCGCCGGCAAGTTTGCCCTGCTGATCGGCATCGTGCCGCTGCGCTCGGTCAAATCGGCGCGCTGGATCAAGGAGAAACTGTTCGGCGCCATCATCCCCGACGCGCTCGTCGAGCGCCTAGAGCGCGCCGACAATCCCGCCGCGGAAGGCCGCCGCATCTGCCTCGATCTCGTCGCCGAGCTCGCCGAGGTGCCGCATGTGTCCGGCGTGCACATCATGGCGCCAGGCAACGACGCCGTGTTGCCGGAGATCATCACAGCGGCGCGCGAGAACATTCGGCGTTTGGCGTTGGCCTGAGCGGCGCGTCTCGCTCTCTTTCCCTCTCCTCTTGTGGGAGAGGGTGGCGAGCCCTGAAGCGAAAAAAACGCGAATGCCGAAGGCATTCGCTATGCACCCTCTCCCACAATGGAAGAGGGGAAGCGAGCAAGCCGCGCGGCTGCGATCCAACTAGCCGCCCTTCGGGCAGACCCGCGCGCCAAATTGATGCTAGGATGCCATCAGGGAACAAATGCCAAAAGGCCGCCTGAACGGCCCGGCGAACGAGGGAGGAGACGTCATGACCATCGCCCGCAGGTCGGCCCTTGCGCTTGCCGCCGTCGCGGCGCTCGGCCTGTTGCCGCACGCCGCGCTCGCGCAAGGCAAGCCGTGGAAGCACGCGCTGCTCAACGCCAAGGCCGATGCCGGCTTCCTGATGATGGCGGCCAAGCGCGGCTTCGCCGGCAAGCAGGGCCTCGAGCTCGATCTCATGCAGGTCAAGGACGATCAGATCGGCCTCAAGGCGCTGATCGCTGGCGAGATCGATAGTTTCGAGGGCGGGCCGCAGGGCGTGTTCGCTGCGGTCGCGCGCGGCGCCGACGTCAAGATCATCGGCTGCCACTGGGTGGTGCTGCCGCACGGCATTTATGTGCGCGACGACATTCATACCGTCGCTGATCTCAAGGGCAAGTCGATCGCGGTATCGGCGCCCAATACCATGCCCGACCTCTTGGCGCGCGCGGCGCTGGCCAAATACGGCGTCACCGCCGATCAGGTGAAGCTCGCCGCGGTCGGCGGCGACCGCGAGCGCTATCAGGCGCTCGCCGGCGGCGTGGTCGAAGGCGCCGTGGTGTCGAACGAATATCAGCCGGCCATGCCGAAGAGCCTGCACCTGTTGATCGCCGGGCGCGAGGCGCTGCCGAATTTCCTGCGCGTCTGCCTGATCAGCAGCGGCAAGGTGCTGGCCGAGCGCGGCGACGATGCCGTGCGCTTCCTCGCCGCCGAGATGCAGGGGCTGCGCTACGCGCTCGCGCACAAGGCGGAGACGGTGGCGCTGACGCAGGAGATCATCCACGCCAAGCCGGACGATCCGCGCCTGGCTTTCGTCTATGACGACGCGGTCGCCCATCACGCCGTCGATCCGGAGCTGCCGATCCCGGCGGACAAGCTCAACTGGATGCAGGAGCAGATGGTGAAGGCCGGCAAGCTGCCGGCAGTGCTGCCGCTCGACAAGATCAGCGCGCCGGAATTCCGCGCCAAGGCGCTGCAGCTGGTGGGGCAGTGATAATCGCGTCAGGCCGGGTTCGCCCGCACGCCGGCGCCCCGGAATGACGAAGGGAGACCCCAATGGGTGAAGTGAGTTTCCTCGACGTCTCCAAACGCTTCACGCTGCGCGTCGACGGCGAAACGCATCACGTGCAGGCGCTCGACCGCGTCAGCTTCACCGTGCGCGACGGCGAGATCGTCGCGCTAATCGGCCCCTCCGGTTGCGGCAAGACCACGGCGCTGCGCGTCGCCATGGGCCTCGATGCGGCGAGCACCGGCCGCGTCACCGTCGACGGCCGCGCCGTCACCGGCTGCGGCCACGACCGCGGCATGGTGTTCCAGCACGCTGAGCTCTTGCCCTGGCTCACTGCCCTGCAGAACGTGATGTTCGGCTTGGAAATGAAAGGCGTGCGCGGTGAGGCGCTCGGCGACACGGCGATGAAATATCTCGACCTTGTCGGCCTCAAGGAGTCGCGCAACCGTCGCCCGCACCAGCTCTCCGGCGGCATGAAGCAGCGCGTCGGCATCGCCCGCGCGCTCGCCATCGATCCGAAAGTGCTGCTGATGGACGAGCCGTTCGGTGCGCTCGACGCGCAGACGCGCGAGGCGCTGCAGGCCGAGCTGTTGGACATCCACGCCCGCACCAGGAAGACCATTCTGTTCGTCACCCACGATCTTGACGAGGCGGTGCTGATCGCCGACCGCATTGTGGTGATGACGCACGGCCGCGTGCGCGACATCGTCGAGGTGCCGTTGCAGCGCCCGCGTGCCGACTTGAGCCTGGTGCGCGGCCTGCCGGCGTTCAATGACACCCGCTACAAGATCTGGCGCCTGCTGCATTCCGAGCCGACGGTGCATTAGCCATATGGCCGACATCGCCGATACGCAGAAAACGACGAGCGAAGCGGAGGCTTCCGAGCGCCGCGCGTGGCCGCGCTGGATGATCACGCTCGCCTCGCTCATCTGCGCACTGCTGCTGTGGGAGATCGTCGGCCGCAACATCAACCCGATCTTCGGCTCCTACCCCTCGGCGATCGCCCTGGCGTTCGTTGGGCTCGCGCGCAGCGGGCAATTATGGACGGCGCTGTCGCAGTCGCTGCAGCCTTTCGCGGTCGGCTACGGACTTGCCATCCTCATTGGCATTCCGCTCGGTCTGGTCATCGGCCGCTTCCGCGCCGTGGAGGCCGCCTTCGGCATCTACATCACCGCCGGCTATGCCATGCCGCTGGTGGCGCTGGTGCCGCTGTTGGTGCTGTGGCTCGGGCTCGGTTTCAAGGTGAAGGCGGCGGTGGTGTTCCTGATGTCGGTGTTCCCCATTGTGATCAACACTTGGCTCGGCGTCACCGCGGTGCCGAAGACGCTAATCGAGGTCGGCAAGTCGTTCGTCGCGCCGGACATCGTCATCCTGCGCTGTATCATCCTGCCGGCGACGCTGCCCTACATCATGGCCGGCATCCGTCTCGCCGTCGGCCGCGCGGTGGTGGCCATGGTGATCGCCGAGTTCTTCACCACCATCTCCGGCCTCGGCGCGGTGATCATCAACTCAGCCAACAATTTCGACACCGCCACCATGTTTGTGCCGATCATCCTCCTGATGATCATGGCGGTCGGCTTGAATGCGTTGATCGGCGTCATCGAGCACAAGGTCGCGCCCTGGCAGGCGGAGATCAGCGGGAGGGATCGGGAATAGCATCGCCGCGTACTCTCTTTCCCTCTCCCACAAGGGGAGAGGGGAAGCGAGAGCTTGGCCGAGTCAGAGCAACGCCCCGACCGCCCTGAACAGTTCGCGCACCTGCTGCTCGCTGATGTTCCTGGTGATGAACACCACGCGGCTCTGCCGCTCGCCGTCCGGCCAGCTCTGCAATTCGACCGGCGGATGCGCGAGGTGCTGCACGAACTGCACCATCACCGGACCCTGGCAGCCCTCGACGTTGAGGAAGCCCTTCACGCGCAGCAGATCGGGCCCGCGCAAGTCCATCAGCGTGTCCATCGCCTTGGCGAAGGCCGGCCACGGCATCGGTTCGCTCTGCGTGAAGACGAAGCTGCCGATGCCGTCGGAATGGGCGGCTTCCGCCACAAACATATTGCGCGTCTCGTCGGCCGGCTCGGTCAGCCGGCTCGGATCGATCTCGCCATTCACCGCCTCGATGATCTCGGCGCTCGGGTTGAGCGCGCGCAATTGCGCCGAGAGTTTTTCCGCGGCGCCTTCGCCGGCAATGTCGGTCTTGCTGATTACCAGTCGGTCGGCGAGGATCGCCTGCTTGCGTGCCTCCGCCGACCAGGCAAGCGTCTCGCCGCCGGCTTCCGCGTCGACCAGCGTCACCACCGCCTCGACATGGAACGTCTCGCCCAGCGCGCGGTCGGTGACGAAGGTCTGCAGGATCGGCGAAGGGTCGGCGAGTCCCGAGGTCTCGATCACGACGCGCTTGAAGGCGGGCAGTTCGCCGCGCTCGCGCTCGACCACCATGCGGCGCAGGGCGACCTGCAGGTCGCTGCGCGTGATGCAGCACAGGCAGCCGTTGCCGAGCAGCACGGTCTCGTCGCTCGACGAGCGCACCAGCGCGTCGTCGATGCCGGTCGCGCCGAACTCGTTGACCACCACAGCGGTGCCTTGCCCCTCCGGCGTCGACAGGAAGCGGCGCAGCAGCGTGGTCTTGCCGGCGCCGAGGAAGCCGGTGATCACGGTCACCGGAATGCGGTGGCCGCGCTCGCGCTTGAGCCGGCGGCCGAACATCCCGGCGGCCGGCGAGGGGAAAAGCTCGTTCATCGACACGATACTACACCAAAAACGTCATCACCGGGCCGCCGCGAAGCGGCGTGACCCGGTGATCTCGCTTAGAAAAGGCAACTTAGATGCCTTGAGGGCCGGGATCGCCGGGACGAGCCCGGCGATGACGACGTCTTAGAACTCCATCTCCAGCGTATAAAGACCGCCGGAGAAGCGGTCCTGCGTGTAGACGATGCCGCGCTCGTCGACGAACACGTCGTTGAGCTGGATGGCGCCGACCGGCGAGCCCTTCGGCGCCGGCGGCACGAAGCAGGCGATCTCGCGCGGCTGGTACGGATTGGAAATGTCGTAGGCGCGCAAGCCCCCGTTGAAGAAAGTGCCGAGCACGATCTGGTCGGAGCGCCACGCCGTCGGCAGCTCGACGTTCTCGTGGATGTTGTGCGCGCCGAAGCGGCCGCCGCGGTCCTTGTAGGCGTCGACCGGCGGCGGCGGGCAGGTCGAGATCGAGACGGGATGCGTCTCGTCGCGCATGTCGAGCAGCCAGATCAGCTTCGGCCAGTCCTTGCCGGCGTTCTCCGTCGACTCGTCGGTCACCAGCATCAGGTCGCGGTCGAACAGCGGCACCGCAGTGTGCATGAAGCCGGTATAGGGCGGCGAATTGGTCCAGTGCGAGATGACCTTCGGGTTGGCCTTGTCCTTGATGTCCATCACGAACATGCCGCCGTCGATGTAGCAGAGATAGAGCCGGTCCGGCCGCGACTGATAGACGTTGGTGTTGTGCGCGCGGTAGCCCTTGTCGAGCGGATGGCGCGGCGGCGGCGCGACGTTGTCGGTCGCCGAGGTGCCGGGCATCCACCAGCGGCCGATCTCCCGCGGCTTCGAGGGATTGCGCACGTCGATGCAGCGGTAGAACTGGTCGTCGAGCGGGTGGCTCGGTTTGAAGTCGGGCGCGCCGGAGGCCATGTGCACGAATTCGCCGTCGCAAAACCAGAGCTGGTGCACGCCGCGCGAATGCGGTCCCGAGCAGTCGAAGAACGACACCGAGCGCGGGCTCTCCGGCACCGAGACGTCGAACAATTCCATGCCGGCCGGCTGCTGCCCGTTCTTCTGCGTCTGATAGGCGACCGCCATCAGGTTGTTGGCCGAGCACTCGAGCGAATTCGAGCGCATGAACGGCTGCGACAAATCGGTCTGCACCACCACCTTGGGATTGCGCGGATCGGACACGTCGACGCCAGTGAAGTTCTTCGGCGCGCTTTCGTGCGCGAGCCAAATGATGCGCCGGCCATCTTTGGCAATGGTGATCGACATGCCTTCGCCCATGCCGCCGAAGCCGCCGAGGTCGTTGTGAGCGAGCAGCTTGAAATTCCAGGTGATCGGCTCTCCGGTCTGGGTGAGCGGATTGCTTGCGGCCATTGGCGTCTCCATTGTCCTTTGACTGTCCTCACGCCGGGCGGCGCGGAGTTCGCGTCGTGTCCACGATGCGAACAGGGGCGGGGTCTATCCTTCGTCATGCCCGGCTGCGGCCGGGCGCCGACGTCGGCCTACTTAAAGCAAGATGCGCATGGCATTGGAAGTCGGGCATGCCCGACTTCCGCACTTAAAACAAATCGCAAGTCGGGTAAACCCGACTTGCGATGACAAGCCCAGCCATGCTGAAAAGTGACGGCGGCTCTGACTCAGGCGCTCGCCTGCTTCATGAATTCCATGCGCAGCGTCTTGTCCCAGTCCGGCATCGCCTTGACCTTCTTCTCGTCGACCAGGATCTGCGTCTGCTTGGTCATGTAATCCTTGATGTCGGCCGGCCAGCCGGGCTGCACCTCGACGCGGGCCAGCGCCCTGGCGAAGGTGTCCGGCGACATCTTGTAGCCCTTCGAGGTGTAGAACGAGTAGATCGTGTCCGAGACTTTTTTCGGCTGCTCCTTGAAGTCCTTAGCGACGTCGAGCCAAGCCTTGAGATAAGCGATCACCGTCTCCGGGCTCTTCGCCACGAATTCCGGCGTTGCCGCCATGAACACCGGCAGCCGGTCGAAGTCCGAGTATTCGGCGATCGTCACCGCCAAGCCGTCGGCTTCGGCGATGGCGTTATAGGGCTCGACATTGGCCATTGCGTCGACGGTCTTGGCCGCCATGGCCGCCACCATGTCGTTCACGTTCATGCGGATTTCCTGGTAGTCGCCCTTCTTCAGGCCGGCCTTTGGCGCGATCTGATCGACGAAGATGTTGCCGGTCGAGGAGCCGGTCTGGTTGGCGACTTTGAGACCCTTGAGCTGCGCGACTGTGGTGATGCCGAGGTCCTTGCGCGCCATCACCCGCGCGGTCTTGCCGACATATTCGATCATGGCGATGGCGACGAGCCCGCCTTTGTCGTAGCCGATCGACAGCGACGGCCCGGCATAGGTGCCGAGATCGACTTGCCGCGCCACCATCTGCTGCATGGTGAGGTTGCCGGAGGGCACGGCGAATTCCTCGAACTTGATGCCGTGCTTCTCCAGATAGCCCGAGTGCAGCAGGTAATAGGTCGGCATGCCCCACATGTTGGTCTGGTACCCCTGCCGCACCGTCTCCAGCGCCAGCGCCGGCCTGACGCCCAGTCCGGCCGCCAGCACGCCGGCGCCGGCGCCCGCTAAGGCATGGCGGCGGGTGATGTCTGTCCGCAGAATGCTCATGCTCGTCCTCCCTTATGACTGACCTTGTCCGTTGGTCGCCATTGTCGACGTCCCGCTTTCGTTGGCCGCATGGCCGAGATGGCGCAGCAGCTCCTTCTGGCACTCGACGAATTCGACGCTGAGCGGATCGCGCGGGCGCGGCAGCGCGATCTTGAGCACGGCCTTCACCGTTCCCGGATGCGGCGTCATCACCACCACACGGTCGGCGAGATAAACCGCCTCGCTGACATTGTGCGTGACGTAGATCACCGTCTTGCGGGTTTCCCGCCACACCTCCGCCAAGAGCCGCTGCATGTCGTCGCGGGTGAGCGCATCGAGCGCCGCGAACGGCTCGTCCATCAGCAGCACCGCCGGATTGTAGGCGAGCGCCCGGGCGATGGCGACGCGCTGCTGCATGCCGCCGGACAGATGATGCGGGAACGAGCCGGTGAATTTCTCCAGTTTCACCAGGCGCAATTGCTCACGCGCGATCTTCTCGCGCTCTTCTTTGGGCACGCCCTTCATTTCCAGGCCGAAGGCGACGTTGCCGAGCGCGGTGCGCCAGGGGAACAGTTGCGCGAAGTCCTGGAACACCACGCCGCGGTCCATGCCGTGGCCGGTGACGGTCTTGCCGCCGATGC
>Ga0187771_10003732_pt1 | contig 10684 bp, 8 predicted proteins | sample 0116_SJ02_MP15_1_FD_133139 | JGI IMG/M metagenome (GOLD analysis project Ga0187771, IMG submission 133139) | Tropical peat soil microbial communities from peatlands in Department of Meta, Colombia - 0116_SJ02_MP15_10_MG | ecosystem: Environmental > Terrestrial > Soil > Wetlands > Peat | place... | reverse complement strand
CGTATACGATCCGCCGTCCGTACAGGTGCCGCTCGCCAGGGAAGACAGCTGCAAGGCCGCCTTACGGCCGCTTGCGGCGGGCCGGGCCGACAGCGCCCCGGCGAATTTGGTCGTAACGCTTAAAAGCCTCTGCAGCGCCGGACTCTCCGCATGACCCGCGAAGGTGCCCGGCGTCGGCGCCTGGACCCCTTCTTCGGAAAGCCCGATATTGCCAAGATTGCCGAACGCCTCTGTTATGCCCAGTGCCATGTTGAGCCCTTGGCTGGTGCTTGAAGCCGCCTCTGTACCCTGCGTGTTGTTTTGTATCGTTGTCCCGCCGCTGCTCGACGATGAACTGCTGCTGCTACTGCTGCTGCCGCCGCTGCTGCTGCACGCGCCAAGGAATATCATGCCTCCAAGAGCCAGAACGGCCATCAATGCAAAAAAAACAGGCCTTTTCATGGCAACCTCCCTTGTTCCGTTAGTGATCGCATCAACATGCATTGGACCGGAGACACCAGGCAGCCATGGTTGCGGCTGCCGCGTTTATCACATTACAACGAACCGTGTGACTTCTCATTCGACGCTGATAAAACAAGCTGAACGATACTGTAAGAATTCAAAATATCGTAGTTGATCGTATTCTCATGCTGGAGAAATGAAAGGATGGATAAAAGATGAAAGATAATATGAAAGGCTGAATGTCAGATATTGTATTGCTTGGATTGTACCTTGTACTTCAACATGGATTATGGAGTAATTATACCCCTCTCATAAGGAGAGTCAAGGTTCCGAAAAAAGAAATGGAGCCAGAGTGGCCCACAGGCTATGACTCGCAAGGTTTTCTCTTAGACACACCACGATCCGGACAGTGAATATGCCGTCATTCAAGAAGCCCGACGAGCTACCGGACTGCTCCACCCCGCGATATGTGAGAAGCGTATAATAATGCACATCCCCTTCCATGTTAAGATAATTGTAGATTTTTCTTCCCGGTAAGACCGGAACCGCATCCCGACTGAAAATCAAGCAATCTTAATGATGAGCTTTTTGCCGCAAGCTTCGGCATACCTCCGTCATGTTTCCAGCGACGGCGAATGCTTATGATTTCCCGGCGACGTTTCAAGGATGGGTCATTTCTTGCGCCAGGAGGGAATTACGTTTCCTGGGGAATTGCAGGGGGCAGCGCTGTCCTCTCCCTGCCAAAGCCATTTCCCGGTGCGGCGATCAGACGTCAAGGGCCGCCCTGATGCGTGTGAGCAGTTCTTTCGGTGATACGGGTTTCAGAAGAAATTCGACGCCCTTCCGCACCAGCTCCTCGGCAGATTTGACATTTGCCGTATATCCGCTCATGAAGAGGACTTTGACCGATGGCTGTGTCTTCACTATCTCCTCATATGCCTCTATGCCTCCCTTTTTCGGCATGATCATGTCCAGGATGACAAGCTTGATCGTATCTTTATTGCGCATGAATTTGGACACTGCATCAGCTCCATTCACCGCCTCGATCACCGTATAGCCGAACTCCTGAAGCAGGGTCCGGAAGAGCGGCCTGATGACTTCATCATCCTCGGCGATGAGGATCGTTTCGGTTCCCCCTCTCAAGTCATCCTTGTAAATTCTCTCGTCGGCCGTCCCCGGTGCTTTTTCCCTCGTGATCAGTGGCAGGTAAAGTTTGAATGTCGCGCCTTTTCCCGGTTCGCTGTATGCGTTGATGAACCCTTGATGCTGCTTTATGATGCCGTATACCATCGAAAGACCGAGGCCTGTTCCCTTTCCCGGTTCCTTCGTGGTATAGAACGGCTCGAAAATATGCCCGCGGGTGATGTCGTCCATTCCTATTCCCGTATCGCTTACGAGCACGACTGCGTACTTCCCCACTTCACCGTAGCCGAATGCCCTGATAAATGAATCGTCCAGCTGTACAATGTCCGTTTGGATGGTTAACGTCCCCCCGTGCGGCATTGCGTCCCGCGCATTGGTCGCCAGGTTCATCAGTGCCTGCTCGATCTGGCCGCCATCCGCGTTTACCGTCAGGGGCTCCTGGATGAAAATGGTCTTCAGCTCGATGTCCTCTCCGATGATCCTCCCCAGGAGCTTCTCCACCCTCCGGATGATCTCGTTCAGGTCCGTGGGGCGGGGATTCAGGATCTGCTTCCTGCTGAACGCGAGAAGGCTGTGGGTCAGATACGCTCCCCGGTTGGCCGCATCGAGCAAATGGGCGACATTGTCGCGAAGCTTGTCTTGCTCTTCCATCTTCATCATCAGGATGTTCCCGTACCCGATGACCGCGGTAAGGATATTGTTGAAGTCATGGGCGATGCCGCCGGCCAGCTGACCAATTGCTTCCATTTTTTGCGCCTGGAGCAGCTGGGTTTCCAGCCTTTTCCGTTCGGAGATATCGCGGAGGATGCCCACCGCATGCCACTTGTCCTTGATGCGTATGCCGGAGATGGCCAGCTCGACGGGAATTTCCGAGCCGTCTTTCCTGAGCGCATGCACCTCGTACGTTTTCCCCATCAAGCTGCCTTGTCCGGTAACCGCGAATTTCCCAAAGGCCTGCGTGTGCGCGTCCAGGTACCGCGGGGGGATAAGGAAGAGGATCTTTTTCCCCATGACCTCTTCCGGCTGGTAGCCCAGCATGGTGCTCGCGGAAGCATTCCAGTAGATGATCCTCTCCTCGTCGTCGATGAGGATAATGGAATCGGCGGCCGCGTCGGTGATCGCCTTCAGCTTTACCTCGCTCTCCTGCAGCGACTCTTCCGCCTTCCTGCGGACGATAATGCCTGCCAGGGTATTCGCAATTGCCAGGAGCAGCTCGCGCTCCCTCTCGTTACTCACGTGCCCTTCGTCGACATAGACATTGAGCACGCCAAGAACTTTCCCCGCGTAGATGATGGGGACGCAGTAATGGCCGTGAGGAGTAATCCCGTCGTAGCGGATCTCGTGCCGCGGATCAACGCTGTCGGCAAATTCTATGCTTTGACTGAGCGCGGCGCGTCCGCACATACATTTGCCGAGCGGGACATGATGGCAGGCTTGTTGAAGGAATTCGTTAAGATTTCTGTGGGCTTTCAGCGTCAAGTTGCCCGAATCGTCCTCAATGAGAAATATTCCGCCTCGGGCCTGCACCATGAGCCAGGGGATCGAAAGGATGAGGTCCAGCGCGCGGGAGAGAACATCTTCGAGAGGAACATGCTCAAGCGAGAGGCGCAACAGCGAATTGATCACTGCCTGCGTCTCGAAGTTCCGACTTAATTCTTCTTCGATGTTCTTGCGCCCGGTAATATCCTGCAGCGTCTGGATGGCCGCGATCAACTCGCCCTGGCTGTTGAAGAGCGGGGCCGCATCGAAGAGAATATATCTGTCCCTGCCGTTCAAATGGGCACGCCACCCCTCCGCATGGATCGCTTTCGTTGAAAGCGGCGATTTCGTATAGACCGTGTATAAGGCTGGAAGCCTGTCATAGTCCCCGTCAATCACGAGGTCTGCGAGTGTCGGGCGTTTTTTTTCATAAAAAGGCGTCCATTGCTTGTCGGTCCCTACCATCTCTGACGACGGGACCCCGGTAAGTTCCGCGCATGCCTTGTTCCAAATAACGACTTTGTGGTTATTATCGATGACAAAGATCGCGGTCGCCGCATTGTCGATCATGTTTTCGGTAAATTTCCTCTGTTCCTCCACGTTTTCTTTCATCTTCCTCTGTTCAGAGATATCTTCCACTATTCCCACGCAGCCCTTGATAGTTCCATGCTGGTCGAGGAGGGGCGCGGTACGGACCCGGACATAGATTTTAGCCTTGCTTGTCGTGGCGCGGTAATATCCTTCGTAAATCCCGTCATTCCCCTTTATCGGTTCCTCGAGGGCCGGCACCACGTGCTGGTCCTCAAGCCTTCTCATGTCCAGGCCGATCACCTGCTCCCTGCTCGACTGCAGGATGTCCACGAAACTGTCATTGCAATCAGTGATGCGCAGGTCCAGACCGTAATTGAAAATCCCCGTGGGAATGTTATGCACGAGGAGACGGTACGTTTCCTCGGTGGTCCGCAGCATGCTCTTCATCTGCACATGTCGCACATAGTAGAGCGTCGAAAGCCAAAAAACCAGAACGCCAAGCACGCAGTTCATGATCCCGTACTTCATGGCCACGCCCGGAGGGGATAGCAGGAGGCCTACGAACGTGAGGATCGTACAGACAGAAGTGACAAGATAAACATGTGGTTTCTCTAAAGTTCCGGCCGCCAAGAAAATGGGAAGAAGATAGAGCATCCATGCGACAAATCCCACCGGCGTCGCTAAATCCAGAATGAATATGCCCGTGATCAGTACGATAATTGCCGCAATTCGCACACGGTGAGAGAGGCTACGCATGTTCGTGGTCCTTGCAAAGGAGGATGTAAAAAAAACCTATTAAAATAATCATAGCACGCTGCGCGGGATGATCATTTCTTACTCGGGATGGAATGCATATTATTCGGAGGAACTCTTTTTGTCAAGTTTTCTGAATGCCGAATTTCTTGAGGAACAGCGGGTTCACCGCAACGTAGCCTTCGGCCACATCGAAGGCTGCCGACTTCATGCTCTTGCCTTTGAATCCGCTCTCAGCCATGGCCGTTCCTAGGTCATTCCGCAGGACTTGATCGTTTTCTCCAGGAGTTCCTGCTTTTTCCGCACAGCCTCAAGCTGTCTATGAATATCAGCGTGGCTGGCGCCTTTGCTGAATTTATCTTGGAGCACTGCTATGTCCGCAGAGAGCTCCCGCGACGTATCTTGGAGCAGTGCTTGAAAATTCCTGGTGTTCTCGCATAACTTCGTGATTGCCGTGACCAGTTCCTTGAGCACGGGGTCATCCGCTTCCCGGAGCCGCAACGCCACGTTCACGTCTCCGCAGGAAATGTGTTCAAGGGCTTTCCGAATGCGCATGAGCGGGCCGACGAACGTGTGGGAGTATAATATACCGACAATGCCGATGAAAATCAGGAGCGTGATCAGTGCGATGGGGAGAAAGATGGGAAGTTGAACGATTTCTGCGATTTTTTGAAATACCCGAAGAAGAACGGTGTAGGATATCAGAAGCAAGATAAGAAATATGATGAAACGGAACTGCGATCTCGACGTGATCAGATGGTTCTTGCCCCGGCCCATTACATGTCTTTTAACCATTTTTTGCATAAATGTCCTCGGTGCTCCGTGGATGTGAAGACCGTGTCTATTCAGTTTTTCCAGATCATTTTCCAGGGCCGCTTGATTGTACCAGCCTGGAAGACCGTGCCGTAACCGACAGTATTATCTCTCGAGCCTGCTTGACTGCAAGCACATTGATTATACAGGTCTTTCGGTATGGCGGTCAAGTCCAAATCAAACTATTTTGTCCTAATTTGCTTGAAGTCCCCTGTTCGCTGTGGTACATTTTTACATGCCTCTGATTGACATGCATAACCGGCGTATTGATTATTTGCGGATATCAGTCACGGACCGGTGCAACCTATCGTGCGTCTATTGCAAACCGCGGAACGAGACAAAGATGCTGTCGCATTTTGATATCCTTACTTACGAGGAGATTTTGAGGCTCGTTTCCATCGCTGTCCCCTTGGGAATATCCCGTGTACGGGTGACCGGTGGGGAACCCCTGGTAAGACGCGGCATCGTCGATTTCATAGCCGCGTTAAGAGGCATCGACGGACTGGACGATATCAGCCTGACCACCAACGGTGTTTTTCTCGCGGAAATGGCAGAAGGCCTTGCACGGTCCGGCATGCCACGGCTCAATATCAGCCTCGATTCCCTGGACCCTAAGAAGTTTCATCACATCACCGGCAGCGACTCCTGGGCCGCGGTCTGGCGCGGCATCGATCGCGCCGAGGAACTGGGCTTTTTCCCCCTGAAGCTCAATATGGTTCCCATCAAAGGAGTTAATGATGCTGAGATCGCGGACTTTGCGCGGCTCACGCTCAAGCGACGGCTTCACGTCCGGTTTATTGAGTTCATGCCTATCGGCTCAAAAAAACGATGGAGCAGAGATGCATGCGTGCCGTCCGAGCAGGTGCGTTCGATAATCGAGCACGAAGTGGGCACGCTCGTTCCGGTTGCATCGGGGAGCTCCGGCGGCCCATCGTCTAACTTCGCGGTGCCCGGTGCACAAGGGATTATCGGGTTTATCAGCCCCATCACACGTCACTTCTGCGACTCCTGCCGCAGGTTGCGGCTTACGGCGGACGGCAAGATCAGACCTTGCCTTCTCTCGGACACAGAGATTGACATTAAGTCTCCTCTGCGAGGTGGATGTGATGACAAGGAACTTGAGCGGTTCTTGAAGCTATCGCTTGCAATCAAGCCTGAACGGCATTATGTCAATGAAACCTCTGGAACCAGTTTTCAACGGACAATGTCGAAAATCGGCGGGTGAGCGGCTATGACGGGAAGTACAACATGACAAACAAGCTTAGTCACTTTGACGATCAAGGCGCCGCCCATATGGTTGATGTTTCGGCTAAAGACGAAACAGTTCGTGAGGCAGTAGCCGAAGGACAAGTCATGATGCGTCCTGAAACACTTACCCTCATTATTGACCGAAGAGTCTCCAAGGGAGACGTGTTCGGTGTCGCCCGACTGGCAGGCATCATGGCTGCCAAGAAGACCTCTGAGCTGATTCCTCTCTGCCATCCCCTCGCCCTCTCATCCATCGCAATCGACCTGCAAGCCGACACCGCAGCATGCTGTGTCCGCATTCGCGCATCCGTCAGGACAACGGGGAGGACCGGTGTGGAAATGGAAGCATTGACGGCTGTGTCAGCTGCGGGCCTCACGATCTATGATATGTGCAAGTCCGTGGATCGGGAAATGACGCTGGGCGGGATACAGTTAATGAAAAAATCAGGCGGCAAAAGCGGCACGTTCGAACGAAAAGCAAGCTCCTGATCGTGCCGCTTATTCGTCGTTAAACCGGCATTGCCGCGACGAATTATTTCTGCGAAAATTTCTTCATTTGCAATAAGGTTGAACGGGCAACGCTGCACACCGAGGCATGAAGGAACGTACTGTAGAAACTCATTCAGACCGATGCCCTTCCGAGCTCATTCGATACATAATAGTGAATATTTTTACCTTCAAAGCGAGCCTGAGTGGAGACAAATTTTTAACAGGGTGATGAGCTTTCTATTCCCACTCGATCGTGCTCGGCGGCTTGGATGAGATGTCGAAGCACACGCGGTTTACGCCCTTAACCTCATTGATGATCCGGTTGGACATGACGCCCAGGAGGTCGTACGGGACCTTCGCCCAATCAGCAGTCATTCCGTCCTGGCTTGTGACCGCGCGGATCGCGACCACATTTTCATAGGTCCGTTCGTCACCCATGACCCCCACGGTTTTGATTGGAAGCAGCACAGCAAAGGACTGCCAGACCTGTTTGTAGAGCCCCGCTTTCTTGATCTCCTCGAGAACTATGGCATCAGCCTCGCGCAGGATCTTGAGCCTCGGTTCGGTCACTTCTCCCAGAATACGGATAGCCAACCCCGGCCCGGGGAAGGGCTGACGATCAATGATATCATCAGGCATCTTCATTTCCCGGCCGATGGCCCGGACCTCATCCTTGAATAATTCCCTCAGCGGCTCCACCAGCTTGAGCTTCATCTTCTCCGGTAGACCGCCCACATTGTGGTGGGACTTGATGACAGCCGACGGTCCTTTGAACGAGACAGTCTCGATCACATCGGGATAGAGCGTGCCCTGAACAAGAAATTCAGCCCCTCCGACAGCGTGTGCTTCGCGCTCGAAAACTTCGATAAAGGTGTTGCCGATTATCTTCCGCTTTTTCTCAGGGTCCTCGACCCCGGTGAGCTTGTTCAGAAACTCCCGGGAAGCATCGACGTACTTGAGGTTCAGCCCCATGTTTTTGAATGTCTCCTGGACCTGTTCTGCTTCGTTCTTGCGGAGAACGCCGTTGTTCACGAAGATGCAGATCAGCTGTTTGCCTATGGCCGTGTGGACGAGAACCGCGGCAACGGACGAGTCCACGCCTCCCGAAAGGCCGCACACGGCTTTTTTATCGCCGACGAATTTGCGGATTTCACCAACGGAATAGTCCACAAAGGACGCCATGGTCCAGGTCGGCTCGCACTTGCAGATGTCGTACACGAAATTCCTGAGCATCTGTGTGCCTTGCGGTGTGTGTACAACCTCGGGGTGAAACTGCACCCCGTAGAATTTTCGCTTTTCATCCGCCATTGCAGCTGTCGGTGAGTTGTCGGTATGGGCAATGGCCGAGAATCCTGCCGGCATTTTCTCGATTCGGTCTCCGTGGCTCATCCATACGACGGTCCCGTATTCTTGGCCCCGGGTTCCATGTTTTGAACCAACACCTTTAAAAAGACCCACGTCGTTGTGGATCACCAGCTCCGCCCTACCATATTCGCGCTTCGTCGATTTCGAGACCATGCCACCCTCGACGTGCGTCATGAGCTGCATCCCGTAGCAGATGCCGAGAACAGGCACGCCCAGTTCGAAGTGGGCACGATCGATGAGCGGCGCACCGCTCTCGTATACGCTCGACGGACCGCCTGAAAGGATCAGCCCCTTCGGCCGGAAAGCCTTGATCCTCTCAAGCCCTGCATTATAGGGAAATATTTCGCAATAGACCTTCGCTTCGCGCACTCGGCGTGCTATGAGCTGAGTGTACTGGGAGCCAAAATCGAGTATCAGGATGCGTTCGCTGTGGATGTCGGACACGGAAAACCCCCTCACGCTGAAAATATGAACGATATTATATCAGGATGTCGACAGCTGTCAATCGGAGAATCGGCTGAAAAACTGACCTTGACAAGATTCGCCATGACCGTTTATTATAACCAAATGGAACTGCCGCAGTACCGAAGACTTCGCGATACGGCATACCGGGTAGCCGCTACGCTTCCGAAGCCCGCCTTTTACGAAAGGTTCGAAAAAGATATTCGGCGGGCCGATGAGGCCCTCGCGACTCATGATCTTGTCAAAAAATGCCGGTCTTACCTTGATGAATCACAGATGGAATGCGCGCACGGACTTTTTCACTGTGAAGCTGTCGCGCGCGACGCTGGCGCGCTCATCCTCATCGAAATGAAGGAAGGCGGTGCCACCTGGGAGGAGACCGATCCGTTGTTTACGGCGGCGATCATCGCCGGCTTGCTTCATGACATCAAGCGAAAAGAGCAGGACCATGCCGTACGGGGGAGCATCGAGGCGGAAAAGATCCTCTCGGCCCTCGGCATGAGCCTGAAAGAGCGTCAATACATCGCTGACGCCATCAGGAACCACGAAGCGTTTCAGGAAACTTTCGACCGTGACGATGATGCAGGAAGGCTGGTAAGCGATGCGCTTTATGATGCCGACAAATTCCGGTGGGGACCGGAAAATTTTACGACAACCCTCTGGCTCATGGTGGAAACCCACAATACTCCCCTCGCGTCGCTGCACAAGACTTTCCGGGAAAAAATGAAGGGGATTGAAAAGATCAAGGAAACCTTCCGAACACTAACAGGCAAGCAATTCGGTCCGGAATTCATTGACATGGGATTATCTATCGGAAATGCGATTTACGAGGAAATGAACTCAATACTTGAGCTTAGTTGCTGAGAGGCATCTGCTTCGCATCCTTCATGCCCTCCCCGGTCATTCCCCGCTGCTGCGATCTACCGCCTGCTCACTCCGCACCCTGTTCATGCTTCCCATACACTTTTTTCATTACCGCGTCAGCGCGCTCCTTGCGCGCTTCGAGCACACCTTGCTTGAATGGCAGGGTTTCTTCAGCAAACATCGCAGAGCGGAGCCAGTCGTAGGCTAGCTTCAGAAGTTCGGCATCATCAGTGCGAACCTTCTCGATCCGCGCCGCAGGGATGTCGTAGGTCTCAAGAAAACTGCTGCCGAACACGAACTCCCGAAAATAGTCCGTATTGGTGCTGACCATAAAGAACATCTTGTTTTTGATGTCAGGAAATTCCCGTTCTCCGAAGGATTTCTTTTTGATCAGGATTTCCATCCATCCACGGTTAACCTCGTCGTACAAGTCTGCCTCCTGATCCTTTCGCCAGGAGTTTATGGTCCAGTCCCGGTCCTCTTCGAAGCCCTTGCAGTGGTCCTCTTTGGTCATGAAATAGAACTCGTCCTTGCCCCCTTCCGCCTCTTTTTTCCTGAGCGTCGCCATGCCAACGGGATAATATCTACAGATGTTTGGGCGGTCCTCGTAGACCGTGCATCCATCAGGCGTTACGAAAGGGCAGCTCCGTTTATCGTCGTTCTTCATCTTGAGCGTGATCACGGGAAGGAGCGTCTTCGCGAGTATTTCGATCTCGCAATATTGATTGATGAAGTCTTCGGATGTCATGCCGAGCCTTTTCCTGAGACGCAGGAGATCGTATGGCGGCAGCACAATGTTGATGTTACTGCAGCAGGCAGTAAAACACTGCACACCCTTGTGGCAGCTGAACTTAAACCTGCTATTGCCCGTCAGCTTGACAGGCACGACCTTATCGCTATCGCTCTTTTTGAGCGGTTCTATTATAATGTCTTCCGGCTTCATCTTGTTCCCACGATTTTTCATCATAACCCCCTCAGTCCAACCTCAATTTCGCAACATCTGAAAATGGTCCTATCTGATGCTGACTGCGTATATTATCTCATCCACGCTCGCATCTCGTTATGCTGTTTGAGGAACAGCTCAACGCCCTCATGG
>Ga0187771_10003731_pt1 | contig 10684 bp, 8 predicted proteins | sample 0116_SJ02_MP15_1_FD_133139 | JGI IMG/M metagenome (GOLD analysis project Ga0187771, IMG submission 133139) | Tropical peat soil microbial communities from peatlands in Department of Meta, Colombia - 0116_SJ02_MP15_10_MG | ecosystem: Environmental > Terrestrial > Soil > Wetlands > Peat | place... | reverse complement strand
ATCAACCAGCTTCAACGTTGTCTCCAAGACTAAGAGGGGAGCCGATGCGTCTGACGAGGGCGAGGCGTTACAGAGGTTGCCCACCAGAGTTCCCATGTTTCTCACCTGACGGGTTCCAATCTTAAAACAGGCCTCGGAGAGAAAATCGAACTTTTCCCGGACGATGGGGTGGCTCACCAAGGCTTCATGGGTGACCAGGGGGCCAATCTTGAGACCTTCTCGATCATCCCACTCGATCCTGTCTAATCTCTGGATTCCCTTCAAACTGATGACCACCTTGGGAAGAATCTCTTTTTTCTTCATTTTGACAATGAGATCGGTCCCCCCAGCCAGGATCTTTGCCTCTGCCTTGTGTCTGTAGAGCAGGGAACAACCTTCCTCCATCGATGTTGGACAGAAATATTCGAATTTAGGGATCCGCATCTATTCCTCCATAAAAATACCATTCAGTAGAAAAGACTTTTTTTCTTACGTCGAGGTAAGCCCCATCGTTTTCGAAATCTTCGAATCCGTTCTTTTAAGGGAGTCGATTAAGAGATCTGCCAATTCGTCCGCATACTGGAGGAGCGAATACTTCCTATCTTTCAAGAGCCAACGAATGATGATATGTTCCATTGCCCCAACGCAAAGGCTGCGAGCCAGATAGGAATTCATTTCTTTCTTAATGGTTTCTTCTTCTTGTCCCTCCCTAATAATGTCGAGAATAATTTGGTAGAAGTTTCTTGCGGCTTGATAGGCTTCCGTCGATACATAAGTCTTGCTCGTTTTCAATTCAAGTAACACGACGACTCCGTATCCGGGGTTCTTCTCAACATAGTTCAGCCACCACCAGATGAACTTCCTCAGTTTGTTGAAGGCCCCCTTTATGCCCATCATGTGTTCGTTGATGTCGGCGATGAGATCCTTGGTTGTTTCTACAGGAATGGCCAGGAGCAAGTCTTCCTTATTCTTGAAATACTCATAGATCGTGGCATCTCCGATGCCGGCCTCTTTAGCGATCTCAGCGATGGTGGCATTCTGGAATCCCTTTTCGCCAATGATCTTCGTCGCTGAGGTCAATATCTTTTTCTTCCTCTCGGCCTCGCGATGCGAATTTTCCATATTTTGAATAAGATTCGGCTTTTTTTTCATTGGGATAAGTCGGTGATATTTTGGGACTAAAATCGAATTCGGAAAAACACTAGTTAACGATAAATCTCCTTAATTTTTTTGTCAATAGAATTCTTAATGTCAACATAATCGTCTAAAACTACTGGCGTTCTATTCAGGCGGGAGCTGATAATTATGCTTTCCGAATCTAATTCGGAATTCTCATTTTAAGCATTTGACAGGACTCCTTCATTTTTGCTATGAACCTTTTTATGGGCGAAGTGCAGAAGAGAAAAATTCTCAGTGAAGTCGCTCTCGGCAATCTTCCACCGGACACTGCGATCGTGAACGGGACACTCTTCAATGTCTTCACCGGAGAGTTCCTGCCCAAGCAGTCTATCTGGATCGAAGATGGGAGGATTGCCTATGCCGGGCCTGATCATGGCTTCCTGAAAGGAGCGCATACAACCGTCGTCGATGTTGACGGAATGGTGCTTCTCCCGGGACTGATCGAGGGGCATACCCACCTCAACAAGGCGGGAATAGAGGAATACATCAGGCATGTGATTCCCACCGGTGTCACAACGGTCATTACAGAGACGATCGAGTTCGGTCTGATCGCGGGGAAAGAGGGAATAGAGTGTTGTGTAAACGGACTCGAGGGACAGCCGATCCGGTTCTATTACACGGTCCCTCCTCTATGCGGCCTCACTCCTGAGGAGGAGATCAATGCCCCACCCAATGAAGAACTTTTGATTTTACTGAAGAACCCAAGATGTCTCGGCGTGGGGGAGATTTTTTGGGGAAATATGTTTCTGGATGGGAAACAGGGAGAACGGGTGAGGGAGCTCGCCTCGTTGGCAATCAGTCTTGGGAAGCAAGTGGAAGGCCACACCGCGGGCGCGGCAGGGAGAAAGCTTCAGGCCTACACCTCTTTGGGTGCTTCTTCTGACCATGAGCCCATTACCGAAGATGAAGTGATGGAAAGACTGAGGCTTGGTTATCGGGTGATGGTTCGAGAAGGATCCGTAAGAAAAGAGTTGCGGGCAGTCGCGGGGATTTTCAATAGGAGGGCGGACTTCAGAAGGTTGGGTCTCGCAACCGACGGGGTGGACCCCCAAAGTTTTATTGAAGAAGGCTATCTCGACGCTTCTCTGAAGACATTGCTGAGGCTCGGTGCCCCACCGAAATTGGCTTATCAAATGGTCACCCTCAATGTCGCAGAACATTTCCGTCTCGATCATCTCATTGGGTCCCTCGCACCCGGAAGGATGGCGGATATTGTAATCGTTCCTTCTCGCGAGACATTCTTGCCTCAGTTTGTGATGTGTGAAGGCAGAGTGATTTTCAAAGACGGCAAGAGCATGATGGAACCGAGGAAGGTCTCATTCCCCGAGCCGATGTTCGATACAGTGAAGATCGCCAACGTGGGCTTCCCACCGATCCCCCGACGGGGAAAAGTCAGGGTCATGGAATTAGTGACCAATCTTGTGACCAGAGAGACCATTGTCGATCTCGAGACCCCTGAGGAATCCAAAGATGTCTTAACGCTCCTTGCCTTGGATAGAGTGGGTGGGCAAGGATCTTTCATGGGGTTTCTAAAAGCGTTTGGTCTTCAACGGGGAGCCTATGGAACAACGATGTCATGGGATACCGTGGATATGTTGGTTACGGGTTGTGATCTCCGTTCAATGGAGACAGTGATCGGGAGACTGAGGGAGATAAAGGGAGGAGGGGTCTATGCAATAGGGGACGAAATCGTTTCGGAAGTTCAAGCTCCTCTCTGCGGGTTTTACTCCCTCGAGCCAATGGAAAAATTGTATCGAAAGGTCAAACATCTCGAGGAGTCCCTGAAGAAGAACGGGGTGAGGTGGGAAACGCCTGTCCTCACCATCGACACGCTCGGAACCCCTGCCATTCCACATCTGAAAATTACCCATCACGGCTACGTCAGATTAAGAGATCGGGAAATCCTTTCTACGGAGATATCCGATGAAAAATGAAGGAGGTGTTTGATGAAGGTGAACAAGATCGATCACATCTGTATTGCTGTAAAAGATCTTGAAGCTGCAAAAAAAATTTGGGAGCCCATCTTTGGAAAGACCAAACCCGACGATTTTTACGTAGATGAGCTTGAGAAAATCAAGGTGGCACGGTACTGGCTGGACGAGGTAGGATTTGAATTGATGGAATCCACGACGCCGGATGGTGAGGTGGCCAAGTTCATCGAAAAAAGAGGCGAAGGCATGATGGTCATCAGTCTTAATGTGGACAACACACGAAAAGCGATGGAGGAACTGAAAGAAAAGGGTTATCCATTTGTCGGGGGGGCCAGACCCTTCCGCGACTCCGAATTTGCCTTTATCCATCCCAAGAAGGTTAACGGCGTTTTGCTCGAGCTCATCGACTATCCCTGGAACGAATTTAAGAAAAAATAGTGAAGTTCCCCTCCACAGAATGGGGCTTCACGCCTGCGTGCCGAAACGCTGCACTTCGGCGTGCAGGCACGGATAGCCGGGACTTTCCAGCCTCGGCGGAAATGTGGCTGCCGGACAGGAATGTGTGGCCTATCGGATTTTTGAAATCGATGTATTCATCTCCACCCGCAAGAGGTCGAGCATTCCGCAGCATTTTCATAAATATTTCTTGACAACCTTGTTAATAATTGATATTTGGGAAAATACTTCCCAGAACGTCGAGATGACCTAAAACTTCACACGAAAAAGGAGGTGGTGACGGAATCAATCCCATTTTGGACCAATTTTCCCACAGCAGAAGGAGGAGATTATGAAGGAGTTCAAGATTTTTCTTAGAGAAGACGAGATTCCGAAGCAGTGGTACAATATTCAAGCAGATTTACCCACACCCCTCCAGCCACCCCTCAACCCCGGCACCGGGCAACCCATCGGTCCTCAAGATTTAGCTCCTGTCTTTCCCATGAATCTGATTGAACAGGAGGTCAGCACACAACGATGGATCGATATCCCCCAGGAAGTGATGGAAAAGCTTCTCATCTGGAGGCCGACCCCCCTTCATCGGGCTTATGCCCTGGAAAAAGCCCTGGGAACCCCGGCGAGGATCTATTACAAGAATGAAGGCGTGAGCCCTCCGGGAAGCCACAAGCCCAATACATCGATTGCCCAGGCCTATTACAACAAGGTTTTCGGTATCAAACGGATCACCACTGAGACCGGCGCGGGCCAATGGGGAAGCGCGCTCAGTTTTGCTTGTTGTCTCTTCGGGCTGGAATGCAAGGTCTATATGGTCAGGATCAGCTATGATCAAAAGCCTTATCGCCGCTTGATGATGAACACCTGGGGCGCAAACTGCATTCCCAGTCCGAGCAAAGATACCAATGCGGGAAGAAAGATTCTCGAAGAGCACCCGGATTCTCCCGGAAGCCTCGGGATTGCCATCAGCGAAGCGATTGAAGACGCCGTCACGTCTAAGGATACCCGATACTCGCTGGGAAGCGTGCTGAATCACGTCCTCATGCATCAAACGATCATTGGGCTCGAGGCCAAAAAACAGTTGGAAAAATTCGGAGAGAAGAAGGTCGACATCGTGACCGGATGTGTTGGCGGCGGAAGCAACTTCGCAGGCCTTGCCTTCCCATTTGTCCTGGACAAGATCAACGGTGCCAATATTACCATCATTCCTGTCGAACCAACGTCTTGCCCCACCATGACACGAGCACCTTTCGTCTATGATTTTGGCGATACCGCCGCTACAACCCCTCTCCTTGCCATGCACAGTCTTGGGCATGCCTTCATCCCCGCGCCGATCCATGCTGGCGGGCTAAGGTATCATGGCCTCGCTCCTCTTGTCAGCCAATTGATTATTGAGGGATTGTTGGCGCCCCGCGCCTACAACCAGCTTGAGTGCTACGCGAGTGCGGTCCTCTGGGCAAGAACCGAAGGCTTCATCCCTGCGCCTGAAACGAGTCATGCCATCACTGCTGTCATTGAGGAAGCAAAGAAAGCAAAGGAAGAAGGAAAGGAAAAAGTCATCCTTCTCAACTGGAGTGGTCATGGTCTGATGGACCTGGGTGGTTATGATTCCTATTTCAGTGGAAGACTTGTGGACTACCCATTGCCGGAGGATGAGATGAAGAAATCCCTTAAATCAATTGAGGGACTGCCCAAAGCACCGTTGTTGAAAAAGGGCAAACCGATTAAATAGTATTAGAATCCTACGGGTCTTTTGGCCCGTAGGATTTTTATTCCATGTCCTTGTGATAAAATACTCAAATGATCGAAGAGCATGATTCGTTAATGATCTACTGCCCTCAATTAGGGGGCGAAATTCCATTCCGGTATTGCCGAACCGTGAATGAAGACCTTCCCTGCCGGAGAATCGTGGTTTGTTGGGAGTTTCGAATAGAGATATCAAAATTCCTGGGCGAACATTATTCCTTTGACCAAATCGAGCGTGCCTTGGCACCTCCCGCCAAGACAAGGCTCGACACCATTCTCGAACTCATCGAAAAAGCAAAAAGGATAAAAGAAGAAGGGGAGTGACGGGATGCTTATCTCTGAACGATTAAGAAATATCAAACCTTCAGGGGTGAGGAGGATTTTCGATCTGGCCCGTCAGATGAAAGATCCCATCAATCTGAGCATTGGAGAACCCGATTTCGACATCCCGGAACCCCTCAAAGAGGAAGGCATTGAATGGATCAAGAAGGGTTTCAACAAGTACACCCCTACTCAGGGAATTCCCGAATTAAGGGAAAAGATTGCCTTACATCTAAAAAAGAAGGGCGTCCATTTTGAAGAGGTCATGGTGACCGCCGGAGTAACCGGCGGCCTTCTCCTTGCCAGCCTGGCTCTTATCAACCCGGGCGATGAGGTGATCATCCCCGACCCGTTTTTCGTGATGTATGAATATCAGGTTCTTCTGATGGGAGGCGTTCCTGTCTTTGTCGATACCTATCCGGATTTTCGATTAAGAGAGGAAGAGTTCCTTAAGAAATTATCGAAGAAGACGAAATTCATCATCATCAACAGTCCCAATAATCCCACGGGAGCCATCTATCCGAAGGAAGACCTGATGATGGTCGTCAGGATAGCGAAGGAAAGAAATCTCTTGATCCTTTCAGATGACATCTACGATAACTTTGTTTTCGACGCGCCCTCCTGCCCCTCTATTGGACAGCTCCACGACAACACATTGACCTTTGGCGGATTCTCAAAGGGATGGGCAATGACCGGGTGGAGATTGGGCTACGCGGCAGGACCTAAGGAAATCATCCAACAGATGATCACCCTTCAACAATATACCTTCTCCAGCGCTAATTCCTTTGCCCAGAAAGCAGCGGTCAAGGCCCTGGACTTTAATGTGGAGAGTTACATCGCGGGATACAAAAAGAAGAGAAATTTGATTTACGATGGACTAAAGCAAAAGTTCAATGTCCAAAAACCGCAGGGTGCCTTTTATGTCTTTCCAGAGGTCCCGGGAAGAAATGCCAATGCTTTCGTGGAGAAAGCCATACAGAATAATCTTTTTATCGTGCCCGGGAGCGTCTTCTCGAAAAGAAATACTCACGTCAGGATCTCTTTTGCAGCGTCAGATGAAACCCTTCAGAAAGGAATTGAGGTCCTGAACCGAATCGGTTAAAATTTGTGAGTGATTCAACTTCATCCTTTCGGCAAGCCCGATAGAAGCCGGGCTTCGCACGGGGCAGGCGGCGGGGCTTTCTAACGGGGCAAACATGTCAGAGCGAGAAAAAAAGGTCTTACTCGGAAACGAAATTATTGCCAGGGGGCTCGTGGAGAGCGGGTGTCAATTTTTTGCGGCCTATCCGGGAACTCCCAGTTCAGAAATCCTTCCCGCTGTGGTCCGTTTCAAAAAAGAGAATAACCTGAACCTCTATGTGGAATGGTCCACTAACGAAAAGGTGGCTTTTGAAAATGCACTGGTGGCCGCCTACACGGGCAAACGAGCCGCAGTGGCCATGAAACAGGTTGGACTCAATGTGGCGACAGACCCGTTGATGAGTGCCGCCTATATCGGAACGATCGGTGGCTTTGTGGTCATCAGCTGCGACGATCCGGGACCGTTTTCATCCCAGACCGAGCAGGATACCCGTTTTATGGCGATGTTTGCGAAGGTCCCGGTCTTCGATCCGGCCAATCCGAGAGAAGCTCAGCAGATGTTGCCCATCGCTTTCGATCTTTCGGAAAAATACCAGATCCCTGTCATCCTCCGTCCCGTATTAAGGGTCTCTCACGCCCAGCAAACCGTCACTTTCAATCCAATTCTCAAAAAGGAGAGGAAGGCGAATTTCCAGCACAACCCGCAACGATGGAGCGCTACACCCCGATATCGGTTCATTCTCCATAAACAGCTCAACCTCAAGCTCCAAAAAATTGCGGAAGAGTTCGATACGATGAGCTCTCTCAATTTTATCGAGAACGATCGGGAGAAGGCGGTTTTGGGAATTATCGCCGGCGGGATCGGTTATGCCATCGGCCGGGACATTCTCATTGAACTTGGGCTCCAGAAAGAGATACCCATTCTCAAGATAGGGACCCCTTTCCCGTTTCCGACGAAAGTGGTGGATGCATTCATCCAGAAGTGTGATCATGTCCTGATCCTCGAAGAGACCGAACCGGTCATCGAGCTTCAAATTCGGGACAAGTCAAAAATCACAGGAAGACTAGATGGAAGGATTCCGAACGAAGGAGAGATGCTTCCCGAAGTAATTACTCAGGTAATCTCCGACTTGTGTAGGAAATTCTCCATTTCTGTAAGAGAGGCTCCTTCTACCATCGCACTTGAGAAACTGGTGGCAGGACTTGGCCTGTCTATCCGCCGGCCAACCCTTTGTTCAGGATGCCCCCATCGGGCTTCTTTCTTTGCCATTAAGAAGGCCTTCCCGAACGGGATTTTCCCGAGTGATATCGGCTGCTATACGCTGGGAATGAATTTGGAATCCGTCGATACCTGCCACGACATGGGAGGTGCCATCACCTTCGCCAGCGGGCTCTATCAAGCTTACCACCAAGATGGCCAGGAGGTTCCCATTATCGCTACCATTGGTGATTCGACTTTCTATCATTCGGGTGCTCAGGGACTCCTGAATTCAGTGTATAATGGCGCCAAATTCGTCCTCGTGATCCTCGATAATTCGATCGTGGCCATGACAGGCATGCAACCCACCCCGGAATCCGGAGTAACGGCAGATGGGCATTCCGGTAAAGCCCTCTCCCTTGAAGAATTGGTTAAGGGATGCGGGGTCAAATATCTCCGGGTTGTCAATCCTTACGATCTGAAAGGGATGATTCAGGAAGTAGAAAAAGCCTACAAATATACTTTGCAACGAGACGGTGGAATGGCTGTTCTCATTGCCCGCTACCCTTGCATCATCTATCAAAAAGAGCAGCTCAACGTGAATCCCATCAAGGTTGAAATCCGTCATACGCCTCCCCCGGAAAAAGGTCTTCCGCAGGTCAAAAGCAGAGAGATGGATAAATCCCTGTTGCCTGTGTTCGATGAAGAGGCGTGCGGTCAATGCGACACCTGTATGATCCAGTGCCCGGAGGGAGCAATCTCCAAAACCGAGAATGGTTATGTCATTGATTACGGAAAATGTATTGGTTGCCGCACGTGTGTCCGGGAGTGTCCGACCTCAGCGATCGACATGCCCGCAGTGGGAGCCTGCATTGGTTGTGGGTACTGTCTTAAACGATTCGAGTGCCCCTCCCTCGTAAGAGGGGAAGATGGCCGGGTGAGAATCGACCGAATCACCTGCGTCAGCTGCGGCCTCTGCCTGCAGGTCTGTGGTCAGGAAGCGATTTATCAGACGGCGCCCTAACCGAGGAAACATTTATGAATCAACCATCCGCAATCCGCAATCCCCAATCCGCATTGGAGAGAATGAATATTCAAATGATCATCTCCGGTGTGGGTGGACAGGGTGTTCTCCTGGTGACGCGTGTTTTTGCAGCTTTTGCGCTTCGGGAAGGATACCCGCTCATTGGGTCAGAGGATCATGGGATGAGCCAGCGGGGAGGGTCTGTGATGACCCATCTGAAAATCGGAAATTTTGATAGCCCCCTTGTCAAGAAGGGAAGCGCGGATATTCTTTTATCCCTTGAAAAGAGCGAGGCCTATAAAACCCTTCACTATCTCAGACCGTCTTCAAACGGCCGGGATGGCGGTCTCTGTTTTATCAACGCTCCAGATCCAGATTACATCAGTCAAAAGATCAAAACCTACCTGAAGGAGAACGGGATCGAAACTTATGTGTTTGGGGCGGATCGATTAGCAAGGGAAACGGGATCGGTTCAATCGGCCAACATCGCCCTCATCGGGTTTGCCACCGCCCACCCCAGATTTCCCTTTCCCCATGAGAAAGTCCGAGATGCGATCGAAGGGGTGACATCTGAAAAGTTTCGAGAAGTGAGCCTGAAGATATTTGAAAAAGGATTCTCGGAAGGCCGAAAATTAATGAAGCCGTAACAGCGCGCGTTGCGATCCGGTCAGAGTTTGGAATCCTTGAGTACAAGATTTAGTAAGCGGTTACTGTCTTCCGTTGGACTTTCAGCTTTGAGCTTTCGGCTTTGCTTGTCCGCCGAAGCTTCAGCATAGGCGGGAGCTTTCGGCTTAGATTCCGTATTCCGCAATCCGAATTTGGTATTCTGATCACCGATTACTGCTCACTGATCACTGCTGACCGCCCACTGCTCTCTGCCTTCAGTCTCATTTCGTCACCCCGTCCCCGCTTCTCCCCATCTGCTCTTAGGTATTCGCCTACTCAACTTTCGCATAGGCGTGGCTGAGGACAACTGCACGGTCTGTCCTGGACTGGATCAGGTAACGTCCTCTCTTCTCCTTCCATCCTTCCGTGATAAGAGAGTCACCGGGGTAAACCACTCCAGAAAAACGGGCCCTGAACTCCTTAAATCGTTCCACGTCCGCATCACAGGCCTTGTTTAAGATGGCTCTCACGGCGTGGCCGTAAGTGCAAAGACCGTGTAAAATGGGCCGGGGAAAACCTCCCATCTTGGCAAAATCGGGATCCACATGGAGCGGATTGATGTCACCATTGAGGCGATAGAGGGCTGCTTGGTTTTCGGGGATGTATTCCGAAACGGTAAAATCCGGTTCCGCCCCTTTGGGAGGTACCAGGAATTCGGCTTTGGGTCCGGGGTCGCCGCCGAAGCCTCCTTCGCCCACATAGAAAATGCCGACCTCGGCCTCCGCCAAAGGCTCATGTCTTGCTATCATGATATTCATGCGCCAGACCAGAAGTGCCCCTTTGCCCTTGTCATAGATATTCGTGATTCCCCCCTCGACGAGGGCCTCCCCTTCGGGTGGAATCGGGCGATGGAGCTTGATGGCCTGTTCCCCTTGGATGAATCTTGAAAGGTCCGGTTTCATATCTCTGAAGAACTTCAAAAAAAGATCAATTCCCATGATAACGCTAAAACTGGGGATGACCTTCAGCCCACCTTTGGCGTGCTCGTAGATAAAAGGGAGTTCACCCGCCTTCGCGCCGACGCTCAACGCATAAAGTACCACATCTTTCCAGGTGTACTTGAAAGAAATCGGGCCATACTTCTTTCCGATCCAGTTGAAATCTATCATT
>Ga0187771_10003730_pt1 | contig 10685 bp, 5 predicted proteins | sample 0116_SJ02_MP15_1_FD_133139 | JGI IMG/M metagenome (GOLD analysis project Ga0187771, IMG submission 133139) | Tropical peat soil microbial communities from peatlands in Department of Meta, Colombia - 0116_SJ02_MP15_10_MG | ecosystem: Environmental > Terrestrial > Soil > Wetlands > Peat | place... | reverse complement strand
CGTGCGCCCCAACATCACCCTCAGCGGTGGACTGCGTCTCGAACAACAAACCGACATTCCCGACCATCTCGATTGGGCCCCCCGCCTGGCCATTGCCTGGGGAATCGGCCACGCAAAAACGGGGCCCAAGACCGTGCTGCGCGCCGGCACCGGGCTTTTCTACGACCGCTTCGCGGAAAATCTGGTGCTGCAGGCCCAGCGGCTGAACGGGGCCATACAGGCGCAATCCGTGGTCACTGCGCCGTGCTTCTTCGAGCCCAACGCCGTGCTGACGGCCATTCCCTCGTGTTCCGGATCGCAGCCGGAAACCCTTCTGCCCACCCGCTACGAAGTCTCCAACAGGCTTCACGCCCCCGGAACCCTGCAAAGTGCGGTCACCCTCGAGAGACAACTCAATCGATGGACGAATCTCTCCGTTACCTATCTCAACTCGCGCGGGTTCGACCAGTTGCTCACCAACAATATCAATGCCCCTCTCCCGGGCACCTTCCCCGCGAATCCCGTGTATCCCCTGGGAGCGCCGGGCAATGTCTACCAGTTCCAGTCCGAAGCTATCTATCGCCAGAACCAGCTCTTTTTTCAGGTTAACTCCCGTTGGAAGGCGTGGTTCTCGCTGCGCGGCTTTTACGTCCTCAACTCGGCGAAGAGTGACACCTCCGGCCCGACGTTCTTCCCCTCTAATCCCTATGACCTCATGGAGGACTACGGGCGCGCGAGCTTTGATATTCGCCAACGCCTTTTCTTCGGCGGCTCTATCAATTTTCCTCACGGCTTTTCCTTGTATCCGTTTCTGCTGGCCAATTCGGGCACCCCTTATAGCATCACCATCAGCCGCGATCTGATCGGCAGCTCGCAGTTCAACCAGCGCCCCGCTTTCGCCGGCAGCCTCTCCAATCCTGCCGACGTGGTGGTCACGCCCTTCGGTTCCTTCGACACGATTCCTCAGGCCGGCGAGACCATCGTGCCCATCAATTCGCTCACTGGGCCGGCGCACTTCAGCCTGAACCTGCGGCTGAGCAAGACCTGGGGCTTTGGAGGTGAGTCCTCCAAAGGCGGAGCAGCCGGGCCGGGCGGAGGACCGGGTGGCGGACCGGGTGGCGGTCCCGGGGGCGGACGCGGCCCGCGAGGCGGCTTCGGACCGGGGGGCGGCCCGTTCGGCGGGGGGGCCGCGACCAACCGGCGCTACAACCTGACACTCAGCGTCAACGCGCGCAACATCTTCAACTATCAGAACCTGGCCACGCCTACCGCCGTGCTCATTCCGCCGAGCTCATCCTCTCAAACTGCCAGCGAATCGCCGTTCTTCGGTCGCTCGAATGGGCTGTCTGGTCAAGGGTTCTCGTCCACTTCCGCCAGCCGCCTCGTCTATCTGCAGCTCGGCTTCACCTTCTGACCTCTTGACATTTTTGCTTGGACACTGCCGTGCCGCCTCTATCTTCGGCGGCCGCGCTCCCTAGGGTGGTTCTCAACCGCAATTATGGGAAATCTTCAATTGAGATAACCAGACCGTCTCTTCGCCCTGATTTTGCCCTAATTTTATTATTGACAGACACGATCACGAGTGATTATCGTTTGAACGCCCGCCCCAGAAAATCCCCAGGGCTACAGGTAGTCCGTACCCGCAGGTCCGTGGTGCGTCCAAACGGGGGAAGACCATGGCAACCGTTGCCACAGCAGTCCGTATTCATGATGACATTCGGGAACACTGGTTGGAGGCGCGCGCGCAAACCGACAAACTGTTCGGTCTCGCCCTTCCTGAATCGCTGTATGACCGCCCGATCGCCGCACAACCTCGGTTGATTTTCTATTTGGGACACCTGGATGCGTTTGATTGGAACCTCCTGGCTGACCGCGCCTTCGGACTTAAGTCATTTCATCCCTCGTTCGACAGGCTCTTTACCATCAGCGCTGCCCGGGCGGCGGAGAGCGTGCCGAACGACCGGCCTTCGGACTGGCCCAAGAAGCAGGATGTGGAAGGTTACGTTCGACGAGTGCGCGATGAGCTGGATACTGCGATTGACCTCGCGCTCTCCCGTCCCTATGAAGGCCATCCGCAGCTTGCCACGATGCTCGAGGCGGCCATCGAACACCGGCTGATCCATTCCGAAACGATCACCTACATGCTGCACCAGCTTGCTTACAATCGGAAAGTCCCCGGCCGAATTGAAGCGGCGCCTTCGCCAGTGAGAAAGAAAGGCTGCATGATGGAGATTCCTGCCGGAACGGCCACGCTTGGGAAGAACAGCAGCGAGGAGCAATTCGGCTGGGACAATGAGTTGACGGAGCACCGCGTGGAGGTGCCAGCCTTCGCCATGGATACGCACGACGTGACCAACGGCGAGTTCTTGCTGTTCATGGAAGCGGGGGGCTACCAGAACCGCGCGCTGTGGAGCAAGGCGGATTGGGAGTGGAAGGAAAGAAGCGCAATTCGACACCCGCAGTTCTGGTGCGCTGAGGGGAATTTGTGGCTTTACCGCGGCATGTTCGGGGAGATACGCCTGCCACTGGAGTGGCCTGTGTATGTGAGCCACGCGGAGGCTTCCGCGTACGCTAGGTGGCTGGGCCGTCAGTTGCCCACGGAGACCCAGTTTCACCGCGCCGCGTACGGCACGCCTGAAGGGGACGAACGTAATTACCCTTGGGGCGAGTCGCAGCCATCCGCGCAGCACGGGAATTTCAATCTCCGCCACTGGGAACCGTCGGCGGTGGGGTCGCATCCCGCGGGGGCGAGTGCCTTCGGTGTGCACGACTTGGTGGGTAACGGCTGGGAATGGACGCGCACCCCTTTGGGCCCGTTTCCAGGTTTTTCCCCGTTTTCTTTTCGCCCCTCGTATTCCCGGAGCTTCTTCGACGGCAAGCATTATGTGACGAAGGGCGGGTCGCCCCGGACGACGGGCCGCATGCTCCGCCGCTCTTTTCGCAACTGGTCCCAGGGCCACTACCCCTACGCTTACACCACATTCCGCTGCGTTCTGGAATAGGCTAGTTGCTCCTCAAGACAGGCGGCGAATCCGCCGCGGGGGTATCCGTTGGGGATTAAAGGGACTCCACGCGCCAGAGGAGCCGCGCGCTCCACGCCTGCCGCGGAAGCACTTCAACAGGCCAGACGGCAAGGACCTGGGACCCCTGGTAAACACGCTCAAAACCCTCTTCTGATTCCGATACGGTCTCAATGGGGGAGATCCAGAAAGCGCTGGCCCCTGGAGCCTCCAGGAACACACGGAGTTTCTGCCAGCCGTCCGTAAGTTCCAGGGGCCAGGCGGGCGCGGCGCCGCTCCAGCGCAAAGGATAACGGCCCGAAGCCGTAGTCAGCGTGCGGTCGGGCGCGTTGGGCGCCAGAAGGTTGATGACGGACTCGATGCCCGCGGCCAAGTGGATGGTGCGCGAAAGTTCATGAGTCAGGGTCACATCGCATGAGACCTCGAAACCCAGGTCCTTGGAGACAAACTGAAACCGTTTGACCGCGGCCACGAAGGGCGAGCTGGCATTAACCGCCGAAGCAACGTGCCCAAGACAGCAGAGTTCCGCCTTGCCTTCGCTGGCGGCGCGAACCTCCCAGGGACCGGCGGCAAAAAGCGGGTCTTCCTCAAGCCGGATGGCTTCGTAGTCGGAAAAATTCTTGTCCGAGCGGAACAGCAGGAGCCGGAAGGCGTGGCGCAGCCAGCGGTCGTAACGCAGATAGCGCCCCAGGCCGGGCTCCTTCGCGCGGGCCTGTTCATGAATGGAAGCCACCCCACCGGGGGCTTGCGCGGCTTCTTGCAGCCGGGCGTGGTATGCCTCGGGGCGCCGCATCAGGGAATTAATCAGCGTGGCTCCGGCGGGGCGAAAATCGAGCGCGGCGATGGTGCCGCCGTCGGACGGTTTGAGCACTGCGGCATAGGTTTGGGAGCCGAGGAGAAGTTCCTCCCGGCCGTCAGCGTCGCAGTCCTGGCGCTGAAGAGAAGGCGGGCCGTCTTTGGAAGCCAGGCGGTCGGCGAGGTCCTCGGCGGAAACGAGCTCTCGCCACAGGAACGTGCGCAGATGGGGCGCATAGAGACCGCCAAAAATGCCGTGCCAATAGGCATCGTTGCATTGCGCGCGAAGCACGTGATCGTAGGCCAGGTCAAGAAGCTCCTCCTTCCGCCGGGCCAGCTTGCTGGCGCGCAGCTCCGCCAGCCGCGCCGAGAGCCGCAGCATTTTCTTATGCAGGAGATTTGACTCGGCGTACTTGGCCAAGAATCCGCGCCAAGGACCCCCGCGAAGGAAAGCCAGAAGCCCCGGACGAGCGGAGAATTCCCGGCGGATTTGCTCTAGGCGTCTGCGGGCGGAGGTTGGCAGGACCCACTCCATCATCTCCGCGTAAGAGGCCGTAGGAAGATCCGCGCGGCCCAAGGAAGGGTGCGTGGTTAGATACTCGCCGGGGGGCGTACTGGCAAGCCATGCTGAATTGGCCTCCAGGGCCGAAAACAGGCTTTCCAGCCAGCCATCGCGATAGCAGTGATCGTGCGTGCCGGGCCAGACTCCGAATTTTTCCATGTCGTCGCCCATAGCGGCCATGCCGCCCTCGCACGCCGATGCACCCGCTCGCAAGACGGCCAGAGTTTCTTCTGCCGGGCGAAAGGGAATCGAGTAACGGAGGGACTGGAGGCCGGGCAGCAGCCGCACCGTCAAACCGGCGTCTTCAGCGATGTAGCTGCCGAACAGCTGCTCGGGCTCGAACCCCGCGGCAAGGAAGTGCATGTCGTCCACAAGGGAATAGGCCACGCCCGCGCGCGCCAGCGCCGAAGGCAATTGCGGTTCCCAGACGCGTTCGGCCAGCCAGGCGCCCGTGGGACGAGACCCGAACTGTTTCTCCACGTAGTCGGCCATGCGCGTGAGCTGGACCTGCTGGTCTTCAGGGGAAATGGAGGCGAGGATTGGTTCGTAAAGGCCGCCGCCCACGATTTCTATCTGCTTGCGCGCGTTCAACTCCCGCAGCAAGGAAAAGTATTCCGCGTGATGCTGCTGCAGCCACAACAGAAGCGGCCCGGAATAATGCACTCCTACTCGAACCGCAGGGTGGCGGCGGAGCAGTTCGATGAAAGGCCGGTAGGCCTGCTCATAGGCGCTCTCCACCACATGATCGAAATTGCCCAGCGGCTGATGCGCATGAATGAGCAGGACGAGATGGAAGGTCGGGGACAAGTGCTCCAGCCTCACGCCATGATAACTTGACGGCCAACCGTTTGCGAAGTGCCGCAGCTATTTCTAGGCGCACAAGACACCCCACCGCTCGCCGCGGGACACGGCCGGAGACAGACGCTCACCTTCGCGCTTCATTCCGATTCAGGGTATGAATGTGACGGCAGAGGGGTCCGCCACCCCAATGTATCCCTATGACCCGGAAGGACTTCAGGTCTTCTTGGCGTACCAGTCCGCGTTGATCTGCGTGAACTGCTGCCACTTCTCCGGAAGATCTTCCAGCGCAAAAATAGCCGTCACCGGGCAGACTGGAACACAGGCCCCGCAGTCAATGCATTCCACCGGGCTGATATAGAGCATGGTCTCCGTCGCGTAATTAGGCTCATCCTTGCGCGGGTGGATGCAATCCACCGGACAGACGTCCACGCAAGCAGTGTCCTTCGTTCCGATACACGGTTCAGCGATTACATAGGCCATCAGACTTTCCTCCAAACAATGAAGCAGGGCCAGCCGTAGGCTGCTCAGCTCATTCCCTGCCCGCAAAGAGCCCGCTCATATATCATGGCGGCACGGGAGGAACAACCAGCAGCTCGCGGCTATTTCAATTCTACTGCAAGTCCCCGCTTCGTCAAACCGTCCGTGGCCGCCGGTGTCCTCGCAGGCGCAGTTCTCCCAGGGGCCGCGGCTCAGGCGTGCGGATGCGACTTGTCGTAAACCTCCATGAGCTGGCGAATGGATGCGTGCGTGTATCTCTGCGTGGTGCTGAGCGACTGGTGGCCGAGCAGCTCTTGGATGGCCCGGAGGTCGGCGCCATCGGCAAGCAGATGCGTGGCGAAAGCATGGCGCAGCGAATGCGGATGCAGGTCCCAGTTGACGTTCACCAGGCGAACATACTTCTTGACGATGCGTCCCACGGAGCGCTGGTTCAGGCGCTTCCCTGCGTAGTTCAGAAAGACAGCTTCCGCGTCATAGCCCCGGCGCTGGGACTCGGCCTGGCGCAGCAACCCTTCGCGGACCGGCCAGTAAGCCTTCAGCGCTTCCTCCGCTTTCGAGCCGTAGGGTACGATGCGTTCCTTGTTCCCCTTTCCGCGAATGCGCAGGATGCGTTCCTGGGGATCCATATCGGCAAGATTCAACCCGGTCAGCTCGCTCACGCGCAACCCGGAAGCGTACAGCATCTCCAGAAGCGCGCGGTCGCGGCTGAGCAAGAGACGGGATTCGCGTTCGCCCGCCGAACCCGCGCGCAGCCTCTTCACCTCATGCCCTACTGCGTCCTTGGACGGCGGCCTATCCTGGGATTCCGGGAGCCGCGCCAGCATATCCAGGAAGCCGTTCATGTCCTCCGCGGAGAGCACCGAGGGAATGCGTTTCGGCAATTTGGGCGTGGCCACCAAACGCGCCGGGTTCTCCGCCAATACGCCCTCGCGCACGCAGTACTTGAAGAACGAGCGCAGGGCGGCAAGCTTCCGGGCTATGGAACTCTTCTCCAGGCCTTGATCATGAAGATAGCCGATGAACTCGCGGATTACGTGGTGGGTGATCTGCGTCGCGGGCGGGGCGGCCAGGCCCGGCGGAGTCAAATAGATGAGGAACTGATCGAGGTCCACCCAGTAGCTCTGGAGCGTGTGCGGGGAGGCATTGCGCACCGAACGGAGATAGACGAGGTAGCTGGCGATGAGAGCCTTCATAAGAAAGCGGCCGCTCCGGCCGGAAATCCGATTATAGCCGCCGGGAAGGAAAAGGGGACTGTGCTATGGGCGCGGTCTGCGCGTCTTCTCCGAGCCGCGCGCGATTAAGCTTTGACTCCCGCTCCTTCGGCCACTTCCGCACCCCCCGGGCTTGGCGCCGCGCCTTCCCAATCACAACCGTTCCGTATGCAGGCGCGGATGGTCCCGGCTTTCCGCCGCTTCTCGACTACAAAGGCCGCGCCGCACTTGGGGCAAGGCTCGGCCACCGGCGTGTGCGGCGTGGTGAAATCGCAATCCGGGTAGCGCGAGCAACCGTAGAAGACGCGCGGGCGCCCGCGCCCCTTGCTCGCGCCCCGCCGAACCAGTTCGCCGGCGCTGCACTTTGGACACTGGATGCCCAAGGTTACCGGGCGCGTGTACTTGCACTTGGGATACGCGGAGCAACCGATGAACTGCCCGTATCGGCCGTGCTTCCTCACCAAGCCCGAGCCGCACTCCGGGCACTTCTCCTCCAGCGGCTCATCCGGCTGCCGCGGCTTGCGCGTGCCGGTTACCAGGCGCCGGGTGGTCCTGCATTCGGGATACCCCGTGCAAGCCAGGAAGGGGCCGAAGCGGCCTCGCTTGATGGTCATTTCCCGGCCGCAATTCTCGCAGTACTCCACCCCGCTTTCGCTCTCCACCTCCTCGCCGCCGGCCTCCGGCGAAAGGTCGCGCGTGAAGTCGCATTCCGGGTAGCGCGAGCAGCCCAGGAAGAAGCCGTGGCGGCTGATGCGTTCCAGCAGCTCTCCCTGGCCGCATTTCTCGCATTTTTGTCCCGTGGGGATGCCCGCTTTGTACGATTGCATCTCCCCTTCGGCTTTGTCCAAGTCTTCCTCGAACTTCTCCCAAAAGTCCCTGACCGATTGCCGCCACGGGAGTTTGCCCTCTTCGATCTCGTCCAGTTCCTCCTCCAGGCGGGCGGTGAAGTGCACGTCGAAGATGTCCTGGAAGCCTCTGACCAGCAGCCCGCTGACTTTTTCTCCCAGCATGGTGGGCGCAAAGCGGCCTTGTTCCTTGTTGACGTACTCGCGTTCCACGATGGTGGAAATGATGGTGGCGTAGGTGGAAGGGCGCCCGATGCCTTTGTCCTCCAGTTCCTTGACCAGCGTAGCCTCGGTGTAGCGCGGCGGAGGCTCGGTGAAGTGCCGCTCGGGCCGGATATTCTCCAGGCGCAGAACCTGGCCTTCGCTCACCTGCGGCAGCGACCGGCCCTCGCCTTCGGCATCCTCGTCTCTTTCCTTTTCGTCGTCCAGACGCTCGGCCACCGATTCGGGAAGCTGATAAACGCGCAGATAGCCGTCGAATTTCTGCACCGAGCCGCTGGCTCGGAAGAGGTAATCGCCGGCGGTGACGTCAATCGTGGTCTGGTCGAACAGCGCGGGAACCGTTTGCGAAGCCACGAAACGCTGCCAAATGAGCTGGTAGAGCTTGAACAGGTCTTCGTCAAGAAACGGCCGCACCTCCTCCGGCGTGCGGCTGACTTCGGTGGGACGAATGGCCTCGTGCGCGCCCTGGGCCTCCTTCCGGGAGCGATAGAAATTGGGCTTCTCCGGGAGATAGGCGGCTCCGAACCGCGTCCCGATGAATGCGCGCACCTGCGCCAGAGCGTCATCGGAGACGCGCACGGAATCCGTGCGCATATAGGTGATCAACGCCACCGCGCCTTCCTGGCCCAGTTCCACGCCTTCGTAAAGACGCTGGGCCAGCGCCATGGTGCGTTTCGCAGTGAAGCGCAGGCGGTTATATGCGGCCTGTTGCAGCTTCGAGGTGGTGAAAGGCGGCGGCGGATTGCGCTTCTTTTCCTTCTCGGTGACGCCGGCCACCCGCCACCTGGCGTCCCGCACCGCCGCGACGATGCGCTCCGCTTCCGTCTGGTTGGAAACCTCGGCGTCGTTCCCGTTGAACTTGACCAGTTCTGCCTCGAAGTACGGAGGTTCGCCAGCGTCCAGCAAGGCGTGAATGCTCCAGTACTCCCGGGGAACGAAGGCGCGAATCTCCTGTTCGCGCTCCACGATGAGCCGCAGCGCCACCGTCTGCACGCGTCCTGCTGAAAGCCCTCGTCGCACCTTGTCCCACAAGAGCGGCGAAATCTTGTACCCGACGAGGCGATCCAGAACGCGCCGGGCCTGCTGCGCGTCTACCAGATTGCTGTCAATCTTCCCCGGCTTCTCAAACGCCGCCCGTACGGCCCTTTCCGTAATCTCGTTGAAGCTGACTCGAAAAATCTTCTTGGCGTCCACTCCTCGGACAGCCGATGCCCTCCTCCCGGCACCGGCACTCCCAGGCGGCGTTTGCTCCTTCTCTTCATGAACGGGAAAGCGCCCCGGTTTCGAGAGCACCTGGGCTAAGTGCGCGCAAATGGCTTCTCCCTCGCGATCCGGGTCGCCCGCCAAGTAAACGGCCGGAGCGGAGTCTGCCGCGCCCCTCAGCTCCTGAATGATCTTCCTTTTCCCCGGAATGATCTCCAGCTTCGGCTCGAAGATGTTGTTGTCGTTGACCTGCGGCGGCTTGGCCGTTTTCTTCTGGCCCTTGCTGTTGCCCTTGCTCTTTTTCCCTTCCTCCCCCTTGCCGTCCGGCAGAAGGATCCCCAGAGTCTTCTTGGGCAGGTCCATGACATGCCCGAAGGAAGCTTTGACGGAGTAATCCCGTCCCAGGTACTTGTTGATGGTTTTCGCCTTGGCCGGCGATTCGACGATGACGAGCGAGCGTGCCATGCTGTCTTATTTAAACCCGGTATCGGTTGCAGGGAGGGCTGGCCGTGCCTTGTGTGTCTTTTCCGCTACCTCGGCGCAGTCAGAATAGAACCTTCACGAACTGCTTTCCTGGCAACTGCCGGACGATTCCCTTCATCTCCAGATCGAACAGGGTAGCCAGAACTTCGGAAGAGTGCAAGCCGGACCGTTCCACGAGATGATCCACGTGCCTCGGTTCGTCCGGGGTGAGCAGAGCGTAGATCGTGCTGGCGCTTCCGGAGAGCGCAGACTCGAATAACGCAGTCTGCTCCTCTCTCGCGGGCGCTTCGACCGGTACCAGCTCGGCTCGCACTGGCGTGGGCAATTCCTCGATCACGTCCTCCCAGCAGCTCACCAGCTTGGCTCCCTGCTTTATCAATTGATTCGGCGCGAAGCTGACGGGTTGCGTGACGTTCCCCGGCACGCCGTAAACCTCCCGTCCGAATTCCATGGCCAGCCGCGCGGTGATTAACGACCCGGAATACTGCGCCCCTTCTACTACGATGACCCCCAGGGGCAAACCGGCTACAATGCGGTTGCGCACGGGGAAATTCTCCGGAGCCGGATGCGTCCCCAGAGGGAACTCGGTGATGAGTGCGCCGCATCGCTCCACGTCCTCGAAAAGCTTCTTATTTTCCTTGGGATAAACCACGTCAATCCCGGTGCCCAGCACGCCGATGGCGCGTCCGCCGGGCACCGAGCACGCGCCTTTGTGGGCCATGGCGTCCACGCCGCGCGCCATCCCGCTGACGATGGCCAGCCCGTGTGAAGCCAGGTCCCGCCCGAGACGCTCGGCCATCTTCGTGCCGTAGTACGTCGGACGGCGCGTGCCCACGATGCCCAGGGCGTGGCGGTTCAGCACCGCCGGGTTCCCTCGCACGTAAAGCAGTACGGGCGGGTCGTAGATTTCCAGGAGCGCTCGCGGGTACTCCGGCTCGGACCAGTTGATCAGGCCGCAACCGAGCTTCTTGAGCCCGGCAAGCTCTTTCTCCGCGCGGCGGAAAGCTTCTTTCTGGAAGATGGCCTGGGCCGCCGCGGCGGGCAGATCGCACGCCTCGAGTTCCGT
>Ga0187771_10003729_pt1 | contig 10685 bp, 12 predicted proteins | sample 0116_SJ02_MP15_1_FD_133139 | JGI IMG/M metagenome (GOLD analysis project Ga0187771, IMG submission 133139) | Tropical peat soil microbial communities from peatlands in Department of Meta, Colombia - 0116_SJ02_MP15_10_MG | ecosystem: Environmental > Terrestrial > Soil > Wetlands > Peat | place... | reverse complement strand
TTGAACTTGTGATTGCCGTAGCGTCAACGATGACTCCGTTATTGTCTGATTGTTAGCGAAGTCGTCTATGCCGTCATACTCGCTCAGCCCAATGTGTTGTGTGAGAGTCACTGAGCCTCCGGTTACAGTGGCTGTGCCACCGTTCAGGCAAATTCCCGTGCCTGTCGTGTCGTTAACTGTGTTGAAGCTGAGGGTTGTGTCCGTGGAGCCAGACGATGTCATTATTCCGTATCCCGAAGTGCAGGCACCCGCCGTTCCAGTTGTCGAAGTTATCTGATTGTTTGAGATGGTTGGAGAATCAGCTTGCGTGTCTATTCCGTTACCGCAATCGTACAATTGGTTTCCATTAACGGTAGGGCGGTAAGCAACTTGGGATGTTCCTAAGGCAATGCAGGTGTAGGGAATATTGTACAGTCTGTTGTCGGAAACGATTGTCCCGGTATCGTTACCGACGTCTCCAAGCAAAATTCCAATGTGGCTGTTGGCATCGCCATTGCTGGAAGTGATGTTATCGACAAGGTTTTGCGTGATAATGTCATTAATTTCGGAATCGCTTATGCCCACATCGCTCGAACCGTTGACATCATTTGCGCGAACCACGTTCCAATATCCTAAGCCGTTATAGGGACCCGGATTATTGTTGAGGAAGATGCCATTCACGCGGTCATTTGCCAGATAGTTATCAAGGACCCAACTGTACGAGTCTTTATAGAAATGGAGCCCATCACTTTTCGCGCTATGCAGATAGTTGTCCTCAACCGTCATGTGGGTGCTGTAGTCAATCTCTAGATCATTTCCGCACTGAGACGAACAGTTGCCTTGAGCGGGTGCGTTTCCGTCAAACTGTAGGCTACTGATCGTCCAGCCGGATACACCCTTGATGCAGAGTATGGCGCTGTAGCCGCAAAGGCCCGTTGGGTCTGTTAGTGCTGGGCCTGCTACGAGGTCGGCACCCCAACTCTCCCCAATCAGGTTGACATTGCTGACTTGAGCGTCTATGCTCTGGCTGATTGAGTAGTTTCCGTTTCTGACGAAAACTTCCCCTCCCCTTGAGGTAGACATTGCTGCCTCAAAGACGCTGTGGGCATTGGAACCGCTAACGCCTCCAGCATTGTTCGGTCCGCCGTAGGCAATCACGCAATACTTAGCGCTAAGGGCATCCGTGTAGGCTCCAGCTTGAACGATCGTGTATGTAGCTCCGTGTTCGCAGGCATATTGGTTCACCGTTGAAGCCGAATTAATGGTGGGAGCAAATTCAGCTTGAAGCGACCAGGCAGCGATCACAGCTAGAATTATGAAGATAAGTCCATACCGCACAAGTTTGCCCTGAGCGTCCATATTCTCGCAGTCACTCACGGTTCTTAAACAAAAATCACTTCTTAAGTGCAACTATCCTGAGAGTTGGAGCCAACCAGGTTAGGAATGCTTCTAGTGGCACTGGAGCCATGTAGTTCGCGGAATAGTAATTCCTTGGTATCTGCCGAGATGATTGTGAAAGGACAGAGGGCGAAGGAAACTGCAAATAGTGCAAACAGGAGAGCTGGCGCAACCGTCATGAGAGTGAAGCAGATCGGAATTGCTAGTCCTTAGGCGAGAATGAATGCTGCCAAGGGGCGTTTCCTAATCAGATCCACGCTTTTTTGTTTTGTAGGAAGCGCATTCTATCGCGCACAATGAGTCTAGACTCAGATCATTGTTCTGGGTATCTCAACAACGATATCAAAGTGAGAGTCGGCAGACACTAATGTCGTACATCGATTTAGGAGAGCGGTTGAGGCATGGATCGCATCGCGTGGGTCTAAATCATATCGGCGCATCAGGGTTAGCGCCGAAAGCAAGGAATCTTGATTTACGGGTAGAATTTTCAAGTTAGGGACCGACAAGAACGCACGCCCCGCAGCGAGAGCATCTTCTCGAGACCGATGTTTTGCCACAACCCAGACTATTTCATCGACCGAGAGAGCGCAACTAGCGGCTTCCTCCTTCCCTTCGCTGATTCGCTGTATTAGCGAGCGCGCCCGCTTGCCTATAGACTGTCGATTCAGCGCCGCATAGATGAAGACGCCCGCGTCCAAATAGAGCAATTATTGGTGCCTTGACTCGATCTCATCCTGGTATGAGTGTATATCGACTCTCGACACGGATTTTCCTTTTAGTGCGATGTTCTCCAGCGTTTGAACAGGGTCTTCGATCTTCGGAATGTCAATTATCACCTTATCTTTCTCAAGGCGAAACACTATCTCGGAGCCCGGGCCTATCTTCATCGCTTGCCTCAGACTTGCGGGAATCACCACTTGACCCTTTGGTCCTACGCGCATGATCTCCTCGAACATGTATAACCACGAGTTATACTAATGTATAACCCTAATTTATACCCTACGCACGGCTACAGAAAGTGAATCGAACGACGCAAGCTTCGGTCTGGATAAGAGGGGCGAGGACACGCCGGATAGCACGTTCCGCTTTTTCGAGAGATCGATTATCGAAGCACGTCAGGAGATGAGTATAGCGGAGGTTTGTTTAGATTCCCAATGACGCATTGCGTACGCCAGCGCTTCCTCACTGTCAGCATATACGGTGACGAGCGGGTCGCCTTGACGCACGAAATCGCTCACGTGAGCCGCTAGGTGAACACCCGCTCCCGGGTTGTTTGGAGCCCCGACAAGTTGTGCGATTCGTCCAATCACCTTGTTATCAATGGCACCAATTCTTCCGGACACGTTAGCAGGTATGTTCTTGACGTGGGACCCCAATGGAGGACATTCACGCGGTCCTTGGTTTTCCCTAATGGCCTGGAACTTCTCAAGTGCCTTTCCGGACTTCAATAGCCCTTCCGCGAAATCATATCCATCGTTGGAGCACTGTCCCGTCAGTTCGAGCAATTCGCCCGCAAGTAGGATAGATTTCCGTCGCAAGTCAGACGGTGCATCTGGTTCATTTCGCAGCACCTTTAACACGTCCTGAGCTTCGAGGACTGGTCCAATCCCGTTTCCAATTGGTTGCGATCCGTCCGTTAGGAGCACCTGGATGGTCAGCCCAAGTCGTGCAGCGAGTCGCGTGAATCTCTCTTTGAGATGTATGGCCCTCTCTTGGTTCACGGCTTTTGTTCCGGGTCCATAGGGGATGTCTAAGAGGATGTGTGTCGACCCCGCCGCTTTCTTCTTCGCTAGAATTGAGCTAATCATAAGCCCTTCCACGTCGATGCTTAATGGATGCTCCACTTGGATTAACATGTCATCGGCCGGCGCCAAATTCAGCCCCCCTCCCCAAGCTAGACATCCGTTTGCTTTCCTGACGGTGTCGTAAATGCTGTCGGTCGACAGTTCGACGTTCATGAGCGTCTCCATCGTGTCCGCCGTGCCGGCAGGTGACGTGATCGAGCGCGACGAAGTCTTAGGTATAACCAAACCAGCTGCGGCAATTATTGAGACGACGATCGGTGTCGTTCTATTGCCCGGAACTCCCCCCGTGCAATGTTTGTCTGCAACAAGTTGAGTATCAAAGTTCAGTCGCTCTCCCGACTCGACCATCGCATTGATGAGGCTGGTGATCTCGTCGTCTGTGAGACCAAAGATCCTCGCGCTTACCACAAAGGCAGTCAGCTCTACCTTAGAGAACCGTCCACACACGATGTCGTTAACAATCGCGTCCATCTCAGCAGATGACAACTCCTTGCCAACCATCTTCGCCCGGAGAAGTTCGGTGGAGGCTGGGGGTTCCGCTGGGCTCACGTCCACTATCGTATCTTCACACGCGCCTAACCTGTCAAATGCCATGTTACTGAGACCTATCATTCCCTCTTGCAGCACTGTTCCCTCGACCGTGTTGAGAACGGCCAAAACTGTCCGCCCATTCGCGGTAACCTGTACTCTGTCGAGCGGGTGTAGTCCGAGCGTACGACCTAGAACGTCGTTGTTGTCCAGAAATGCGATGCTTTCACGGTGTGTATTGATTCCGATTCGTCTTAACCGCAAATTCTTCTCCGCAATTAGTGTCGGCTGGACTGAAATCCAGTTGCTCGCAACAAACAGACACACAGTTCCAACCTCAAACGCTCGCCAAGTCGGAACCGATCTGTCAGAATGAGGGTCTAGCATGTTTCGTAAAAGTGGTGTGCAGAGCTAGGCAGGCGTAGGTTTTCGATTCGGTCGAATTGTATTGGCCTTGCGGAGGTAGCGCCTTCGGACCTGTAAGATTCGGATAAGTGTCAGGGTATTATTTCGCATCCGTTGTACTTCTCATACCGAAAATCGCTAAGGCGTATCCTTCCGTTCCGAATGAGCAGTCTGACCTCAGGGAGAGCCTCACGGAGTGCAGCCATCATGTTTCGAACCGTACCGCAAACTTGGTCGAACCCTTCGTTGCCCCACAATTTTGTGGCATTTGCGTAAAGGCATCGTCCTCCACAAAGGGAGAATATTTCGCATCGCGCGCATGGCTCGGACAGAAACGAGATTTCGCGCAACTTGTACGGTTGCGTCACCTCTATGTTGCCCAAGTAGAAGTCCTTGAGGCCAGCCATAACTGGACAGGGTGTAATGTTTCCGTCGGTCTGAATGTTAAAGAGGGTCCAGCCAGCGCCGCATCGCAGAAGGCTGGGTTCATTATTTAGCAGGGACTCCATGACGCCTACAAGTGGGTAAAGCTTCAACACCTGTCCCTCCTCTCTCATGCGTTTGACCCAAACATGGATGAGCTTCCTCAATCTCGGGTTGTAGCTCTCAGTAGCCCATGCGAGAAAGTGGCGGCGGGGGAAGTCGTTCTGCCAAAAAAGAGCATCGAGTTGCCAGTGTACCGACGAAATCGGTAGATCCTCATTTTCTACTAGTGCCAATACTTGATCGTCAATCGCGGTCTCTTCTCCCACAGTCATTCGCGCAACAATTTCGCCTTTGAAACCTTTATGACGGATAGATTTGAGATTACGAGAAACTCGGCGGTAGGTTCCTCTTCCTCTATAATAGTCCGTTAATGATTCGTTGCCGTCAAGTGAAACGAAGATCGCGCTGAATTTCTCAAGGTATTTCGTCTCCACTCTGTCCAACATCAGGCCGTTTGTCTGAATTACGAATCTTGCCCGAGGAATCGCATCCATCACTGCTTTCATCTTAGATGTTTGGAGAAGTGGCTCACCCCCGTAGAAAACAAGCAGCGGACTGGGAACTTCTTCCAGAAAGTTCTCCAAAGCCTGGACGCTATATGCCATTGATTGCGGCAGTGAATAGTCAACTTGAAGGTCGTGAAAATCACTTCCAAAGTCTTCGCACGATTTTCCGTAACAATAACTGCACTTCAGGTTACACTTCGTTGTCAGTGTCAAATAGAAGTTCAGTGGCACGGTCGCTCTGTCCTTCATCTGCTCTTGCTTCTTTTTTGAGGTATCAGCTAGCCAAACTCGTGCTTATCTAACCTTCGCAGCTTGACTCCCAAAAGAGTGCGCTCTCACCGGAGATCTCGTGCTAAAGACCCATTGTAAGACTTGTCCAAGTCTGTCGAAGACCCGCAATTACTGCCACTAGAACTGAAGCTGTCGTAAAGCGCCGCGTTCAAGGAGATTTGTAAAAGAGACTCGGTTGCGAGTTGTTGCTGGGAAGAATGTTTTCATCTCGCAATTCTTAACGATGAACCGAGAATGTAAGTCTTGAAGCAAGAGGGCGTGAGCAAATGAAGTCCGTAGGTGGTTCTGATGGTAATTCAAAACACAGAGACGTGCCACTACAATCATTCAAGGAACAAGCACATCAAACCGTTGATTGGATAGCTGACTACCTCGAACACATTGACCGATATCCCGTCTTTTCGCAAATGAAGCCTGGCGATGTTAAGTCCGGGCTGCCCAAGAATCCGCCGGAAAAACCGGAACGCCTTGATCTGGTGGCATCTGATTTCGAGAACATAATCCTGCCAGGAATAACGCATTGGAACCACTCCCGCTTCTTTGCCTACTTCGCGATAACGGGTTCATACGCGGGTGTCATCGCGGAGATGCTGTCAAGCGCTCTAAACGTAAACGTCATGCTCTGGCGTGCGTCGCCCGCGGCTACCGAACTGGAAGAGACCGTGCTTGACTGGTTACGTCAAATGGTTGGCCTACCCGGGGAGTTCGAGGGTGTAATCAATGACTCGGCTTCGGTGTCCAGTCTCAATGCAATCGTTGCGGCACGCGAGGCCGCAGGTCTCCAGATCCGCGAAAAAGGGATGGCCGGGAGGACTGAACTCCCGCCATTGCGAATATATACGTCGGAAGAAGCACACTCGTCGATCGAGAAAGCCGCGATAGTGCTAGGTTTTGGTCATGAGGGAGTTCGGAAGATTCCTACGAATGATAGCTTCCAGATGGACCTCAAGGTCTTGGAGAAGACGATCCGGACCGACATAGAGAAGGGGGTCAAACCAATCTGCGTGATTCCAACAATCGGAACAACCTCAACGACGAGCATCGATCCAGTTGCTGAGATTGGAGAGATCTGCAAGGACCATGGAGTCTGGATGCATGTCGACGCGGCCTATGGTGGTTCAGCGGCCATACTGCCCGAAATCCGTAGGCGATTTATCGGGTGGGAGAAAGCCGACTCGATCGTAATGAATCCGCATAAATGGTTGTTCACGCAACTTGATTGTAGTGTCCTCTATTGCAGGCGCCCTGAAATCCTCAAACAGGCTTTCAGTCTGGTTCCGGAATATCTTCGCACCATCGAGGAGGGAAACATCAAGAACTTCATGGACTACGGCGTCTCTCTGGGTCGTCGCTTCCGCGCCCTGAAACTGTGGATGATAATACGATCTTTGGGGTGCGAAGGAATCGCAAACGCCATCAGGGACCACATACATTACGCCCAGAAAGTGGCAGACCTGATTAATACCAACCGCGACTTCCAGCTCATTGCGCCGGTACCATTTAGCACAGTCGTCTTCCAATTTCGCCCCGAGGCACTAAGCAAGGGCGACGGAACGTGGTCCGAACCGGAGATAAACGAACTCAACGAACGATTGCTAGATCGACTAAATCAAACCGGAAAGGCATTTTTCTCCCATACGAAGCTTAGAGGTAAATTCGCGATTAGAATGGCGATTGGTAATCTTAAGACCAATTGGTTAGATGTATCAGAAACTTGGGACCTAATTCAAAAAGAGGCCGATGCGCTACTTACAACTAAGCATAACCATAGCGACTAATTCCTGTATTGGATCCGTACGTCATGCTCGTTTTCATGAAGTTGACTCCCTGCGTCTTCTATGTTTTCGCATCCTGTAGACGCCATAGGCGATTAGGTAGACTGTCGCTATCGCCGCGGAAACTCTTAGATCCACGACAGCCGTCACGACCAATACGACCGTCACGGCAATGCTTACTTTTGCTTCGGTCTCCAAAATCGGTAATCCCTGAACTCAACGCGTTCGGATCATCTGTTAAGCATATTGAGCGCTTCGTTCTTAGCAGTTTGCGTTCACCGATATGTGCCATTGTTCGCTCGTTTTGCAGTGGGGGCTACATCTGGTGTGATTGCCGAAACTGCACGTGCGAATGCTCGAGTCAACGCTCGATATCATGTTACACACACTTCGCTTTAGTCGGAGAATGTTGACAAGGTGATGCACAATCCATCGCATGTAAGGTGTGCGAGAATGGCTGCAGGTGATAGGATACTCGTTGTTGACGACGATGAGAACATCCGAAAAATTCTGTCGATGATCCTGGCAGGGTCTGGTTACGTTGTGGACGCGGTGGGCAGTGGTGAGGAGGCCCTCTCTAGGTTAGGCAGTAGTACCTACAGTTTGGCGCTAGTTGACGTCCGTCTCCCGGATATTGAATGCACACGGCTGCTAACATTGTTATACGAAAAGTCTCATAGACTGCTGAAAGTCATCCTAACCGGCTTTCCACTATCAGAAGATGCCTTGCGAACCATTAGCCAAGGCGTAGACGGGTACCTTGCGAAACCAGTTAACACGGACCAACTTCTCAAGACTATTCGTCAATTGTTGGATAGGCAGGCTAACGAAACGGCAAGCGTCCCTGAAATGTGAACTTTACGAGGCGCATAAAGGAAACCAATCGCCTAGGATCACACCGTTTCTAGGTATCCTAGCGCGCTACACCGGTGAAGGCTCCAAGGTAACTGCTGCATGATCTCTTGTTACGTATTTCTTCTCTTAAGCTACCGCTCGGATTATGGTGGGGGCTCATTTTGGGTTTAGGCTGGGTCAGAGCCTTACTGCTCTCAATCGTTGTGAGCATTATCTTTGCCCAAATCTTCTCATCACTAGTTGGGATGGAATTTTGGATAGGCTTCGCAATATTCCTAATGGCGCTACTCGCTTTTATGGGGGTCGTCGTCTACTCGGGTCGGGGGCGCGATGCAGAAAATGAACGAATAAGACAATTGGCGGCGTTCAGAAGCCTGCAAGAGGCCGATTTAAGAGACGATGAAATATAAACGAGCAGCTGTTTCATGCTACGAGGTTGCGTTCGAGTTCTGTTCTCCGTGAACAAGCCAAGTGATCAGGGCAGCGATCGTTCGTCTCTCGAAATGGCCATAATCCATGGTGAGCCAATATTACATTGATCTCTTTCAGAGTCTTAGCTTCCCGGAATGCGCCGAATCCATCGATCGAAAGACGGAATTTGGAACCACGAACCCTGATCTCAGCCTTACTCTTAGGTACCCCATTCTCGAGAACGCAATCGAGCCGGTACACCCCGTCTGGACACTTGACCCACACTTTCACCACCCCCTAGTTACTAATGCGTCCAGTGTTACTAGGTTCAGCTTGCTGACAGGCATAATCCCGTTAAAGCAGTATATTGAATTTTCCCTGAGTAGACAAATCCTGAAAATCATGGACATTTTTCGCGGTTTCATGAGGACATTGACAAGAACTACATTCTGAACTTGTCGGAGTTTAGGCGTGAAGGTATGTTATCCCGAAACGAGAAACGAGCGACGGCCTCAATAATTCCTACGCTGCTGAGCCGGCAAAGATAGGTGTATTGATTTGAAGATTCTGATGTTCGGGCCTCCTGGTTCGGGTAAAGGGACTTATGCATCAAGGCTCTCCGCTAAACTTGGTGTGCCTCACATCTCAACGGGAGATCTCGTTAGGGAGGAAATCAAGAATCAGACAGAAATGAGCAAGCGTATCAACGATTATTCGTCGCGCGGCCTATTGGTCCCTGATAATGTGATATGCCAACTCTTACAACAGAGAATATCGCAGCCTGACTGCAACAGAGGTTTCATCTTAGACGGGTTTCCACGCACAATTCCTCAAGCACGAGAACTCGAGACGATCAGCACAACAGATCTCGTAATCAACCTCGAAGTTCCTGACACAATCATAATCGAGAGACTCACTTCAAGGCTAACCTGCAGAGCGTGCAGAGAAATATACAATGAACGTTTCCTCAAACCTAGAATTGAAGGTAAGTGTGACAAATGCAACGGTCAGCTATACCACAGGGAAGATGACCAACCAAGTGTTATTCAGCGTCGTCTTGATCTATACCGAGAACAAACGCAACCCCTACTCGAATACTACGGCGGAAAGAATCAAGTCAGGAACGTCTCCAATAAGGAACCCGGCGTGCTACCCGAAAAAGTAGTCGAAGAGATAATCCAGATAATTCAGATGAAGAGAAACTAGGAAACAATGTGTAATTGATTGTATGGGCTGCTTTATGCACTTCGAATTTCAGATCAGCGCTTATTGTCCAAGCGGTGCGGCCTTAACGGCGTCAGATGTATTTGGACACTAAACCTAGGATGCCGCCAAGAAGAACGAGAAGAGCTCCAATCCCCTGCATTGCGATGATCCCAATCACGATCAAGACAATGGCCCAGAGTGGTTCAATAGCACGTTTGGACAGGATGATTGCAACAATACCGAGTATCAAAGTCAAAATCTCGTACCCAGGGAAAAGCCGTGGCATTCCGAACGAAAGATCGCTAACTATTGCGAACCCCGCGAAGAAAAGGAGCCTAAACACAACCATCAAGATTCCCCCGATCAATGCCAAAATGAAAGCGACTTTTCCAAGCAATGCATTTGCCATACCGTACCACGTTCTTCAATCGCCGCAGTGAAATGTCAATCGTTTATATTCTTTGGGGTGTCAAAATCACAAGTTGCAGATGCCTTACGCACCAAGAGTATGCAAACGCCACCCTTGTCGAGTAGGAACAGTATGTCATGTTCTATTGAGCAGTTGGTGAGGCGTTGCATGAGATTGTGTAACCATGCCGAATGAACTGTGAACGTAACTGGATAACGAGCAGACGTAGATGGGTCGGAGAACGCATGTGCTGTTCGATGGCTCAGTTTGAGGCTTAAGATCGGTGACTACGAAATTCCTGATCGCTCTCTGAAGTTTGTAGTTCTGTACCCGAATTCATCATCCGTATCGTTCGCAGGCGTATTTGTTGGCGAAGAGGGGCGGATAGCAGGGAAGGAGTTGCGAAGGTCAGCGCAAGTGAGAGCCGTTCCGTTCGAGGCTGTCGATAGGAACGGCGTAGGAAGCGCTGGTCTCTGTGACGTCAAAGATCTGGAACTTGTCGGGAGTTTATCTATTATCAAGTTCTCAGGCCGTCTAGTTCGGCCATTTGAAAATTAACCCACATCATTCACGCTATTGCGCGCGATAAGGCATCGTACCGAAATAGTTCCTTTAATGATTGCAAGAATCC
>Ga0187771_10003728_pt1 | contig 10686 bp, 9 predicted proteins | sample 0116_SJ02_MP15_1_FD_133139 | JGI IMG/M metagenome (GOLD analysis project Ga0187771, IMG submission 133139) | Tropical peat soil microbial communities from peatlands in Department of Meta, Colombia - 0116_SJ02_MP15_10_MG | ecosystem: Environmental > Terrestrial > Soil > Wetlands > Peat | place... | reverse complement strand
GGCTGAAAGAGCGGAGCCGAAAGGGCGCAAAGCTCTTCTGGCAAAGAAGCTGAGCATTCCCCAAGGCTCAGGCTGGAGAAGGCGTTAAATGGTCTAGACCTCCGGTTGCTGATTCGTGGGGGCGACACAGCACGACGAAGGTGCTCCTCCGGACGGCGCCCACGGAAGCATAAGGCTGCCAAAGACGACGGAGCGGTGGATCGTCGCCGGCGTCTCGGTCAGCTCCGTCGTCCTCATAATCATCTCCTTCTCTTCCGGAGTCACTTTCTCGCAGCTGGAAGGCCCCGGATTCGTTTTCGTGGCGCTGGCTGTCCTCGCGGTCCTGTCCAAGCTGATGGTTCAGGTCCTCAAGTTCCGGGTTATTGCGGGGGGGCTGACCCGGGGGTCGCTCACGGACTTCAGGGGGGTCGCGACGGCCCGCGTGGGAAGCGAATTCGTCGCGCTTACGACTCCCTCTTTCATAGGAGGGGAATTCGTGCGCGCTGCCTGGCTTGCCAGGAAGGGGGTCGAGGCCGGCAAGGCGCTTTGGATAGGGTTCGTTGAAATCTGCATCGACGTCTACGTGGGCTCAGCCGTCTCGCTGGTCGCCGCCTTGGTCGCATTCGAAAGGGGGGCGACCACCGTGGCGGCGCTCATAGTCATCGTCATAGTGCCCATCATGGCTGGCTACGCCTTCTTCATCCTGCTTTTCGCGAGGAGGGGCGTCAGATTCCCTCGCATCATTCAGAGGATTGCCTCCCGCCTCCTCGGCAGGGCCAGAGCCGAGCGCATCGTCTCTCAGGTTCAAGGGTGGGCCGATGGATTCTCCGCCGCAGCCAAGTCAATGGGAAGGCAATCGATGCCGACAATCGCCTTAGCTGTCTGCCTGGCTCTCGTACAGGCAGTGTTATCTGGCCTCATACTCTGGCTTCTGCTCGCCCCCGGGAGAGCGATAGACCTGTCCTCCTCCATTCTGGCCGTCTTTGGCGTGCAGGCGCTCGCGTCGGTCCCCATCACGATCGGGGGCTCAGGCATTTCGGAGCTTGGACTCCAGTGGTACCTCTCGGCAGTCTATGGGTTCTCATCCTGGGCAACAGTGGTGCTTTGGAGGCTGGTCTCCTACCAGCTGGTGGAGGTGCTCACCGGCGGGGCGTTCATCGTGCTCCTCACCAGGGGGCTGAAGCGGAGGCAGGGCGAATAGCAGGGGCGCGATTGGTTGACAGACGCGGCCTTCGAAATCTTGTGGTACAAGGCGACGCATGACTGGACAGGAATGTCGAAGCCAGGAAGGCTAGTGAGGAAACTCAGAGACTATCGCGTGCGGAAGTCGGGTAACCACTACGCAGCTACCGTCCTCGGCGCGGACATGGACTTCACCACGTACCATCTCTCAAACATGATAAACGAGTTGGACTCGTGGGAGAAGGACTACCTTCCTGCCTCGGTGGATGGCAAAGTCGTGCTGTCGGTGGGAGACGGCTGCGGCGAAACCTCCCTGTTCTATCTCCGTCATGGCGCGTCGAAGGTCATCGCCATCGAGAGGGACCCGGAACCCTTCGAGCTCCTCTGCAGGAATGTCAGCAACAACGGATTGAACGTCGTTCCCATGAATGAAAGCTTCAGCCTGGAGCATCTGAAGATGGGCTTTGACTTCATGAAAGTCGACGTCGAAGGGGGCGAAAGGATTCTGTTGGACCTTGATCGTGACCTGCTGAAACCCTGTGTCATCGAGGCGCACAGATTCGACGACAAGACTCTGCCAGAGAGGCTGGAAGAGCGGTTCGGGATGAGAAGGATATCGACCATAGGCAGAAATGCGGTGCTGCTGACCAACGTGAAAGAGCAGCCCCCGTCAGGGGACTGAACCTCCGCTCAGACTCTTTCCTCTACGGGATAATCTCACAACCGTTGTTGAATTCGGGGTAGTCGAATTCGGACCTTCTCACCGCCCCGCTCCTAATCATGGCCTCGACCTCGGGCAGGGCCGTCTCCAGCTGCGCGACGAGGTGCCTGACCGTCGAGCAGATGCTGGCGTAGCCATCCTTTCGCAGCAGGATCTGCGACTTGTTCACGAGCAGGCATCGCCCTCCGCAGACGTCGAGGACGTCGCATGATGTGCACGGCTCCCCCACCAGGACCGCGTCCCGTAGGGACCCCGGGGTGCTTTCTCGCAGCGAGCCGACCATCGAGAAGTCGAAATCGACGGCCACGGGACACGCGGAGATTCTGCCGTCGGGCATTATTGCGAAGAAGTCAATGCCTGAGCCGCATCGCAGCTTCGACTTCTCCCCAGAGAGTAGCGTTCTCACGACCCCGATGAAGGGAACGATTCCTGCGACGCGACCGGACCGGCGCATCTCGTCCAACCACCACGTTACCAGAGACGAGACCCCTGAGTTGTACTCATGCACCCACTCGGAGAGCCCCGGCTCGTTGTCCTCCCCTGCGTCCCAGAACATGCTGAAGCTCAGCTGCCAGTGAACGTGGTCGAAGAGTCGTGTGCCAAGCAGGTGCATCACATTGTCGAATACGTTCGAACCTTGGGTGACCGTCATCCTCGCGACCAGGTCGCCTCGGAATCCCCTCGACCTCGCCAGAGCCGCATTGCGCATCACCCTGTCGTACACTCCCTTGCCCCTCTCTCGGTCGGTCACCTCCCTCGTCCCGTCTACGGAGACGAGGATGGTGTGGAGCCGATGCAGCAACGGCGGCTCCACCCTGTCAAGGAAGAGGCCGTTGGTCTGGACGGCGAACCGCCCCGGGACCGTCTCCATGATCTCCGCCATGGTACCAATCCGCAACAGGGGCTCTCCCCCGTAAAACTCCACAACCGCGTCGGCGTCTTGCGAAAGGAACGCCTTCAGGTCTTCCACAGAATACTGTACCTCCCTCGGAGGCGTGACGCTCCCTCCGCCGCAGTAGGTGCAGGAGAGATTGCACTCCTTCGTAAGGATTACGAAGTACTGCAAGGCTTGAAGCCAGGCGTCGCTCCTCCATATTAAAGCGGGTTGCGTTCGCCCGCTGTTCCCATCGAGACATCGCACCATGGCAGTGGGGAAACGGTCAGAGGAAAGCGGCCCGCCCTTCGACAAGGGGAAGAGGTAATTAGCGAAGTGGACCGGGATGGATGCAGCGGGGAACTGTAGGAGTGGACGAACCCAACAAGGTGGCCGAAGATCTCCAGAACCTGGTCCCCGGGCGGCTGGTCACAGACGTGAAAGCATACCTCAAGGATCGGTGGCCCCTTCTGTCGATTTCCGATGAGGGAGACGCCGCGGTGCTTGCCGCGGTCAAGCCCCAGAACGTGGACGAGGTGGCCAGAGTAGTCAGATACGCCGGGTCGACGGGGCTCCGAATTCTGAGCAGGGGCGGCGGCAGCTCTGTCACTGGCGCTTCGGTCCCGCACGGCGAGATCGTGATAGACCTCACGGGGCTGAATCAGGTGCTCGACATCGACGAGAACAACAGGACGGCGACCGTTCAGTCGGGGGTCAAGCTTGGCGACCTGGAACCGAGGCTCAGCAAGGCAGGGTTCACCCTTGGGCAATTCCCCCAGTCCTTCGAGATTGCCACGGTCGGAGGGTACATCTCGACGATGGGGACCGGACATTACAGCGGCAGGTACGGCGGCATCGAAGAGTCGGTGATCAGGGTTCAGGCGGTTCTTCCCGACGGCGACGTGATATGGACACGAAACAGGAGCACTCCACGATCCTCCGTAGGCCCCGACCTTTCGAGGCTCTTCATCGGCGCCGAAGGGGCCTTCGGGGTCGTGACGGCCGCCGAGCTGCGGCTGCATCGCCTTCCGCGCCACACTTGGAAGGCCGCATACGTCTTCAACGACTTCTCTGCTGCCGTCGGCTCGGGCAGGTCCCTGATGGACCTCGACCTCAAACCCGCCGTGTGCAGGGTCTACAACGAAGTGGAGGCGAGCATCCAGTTCGGGACGCCAAGACCTGTGATGCTCCTCCTCTACACCTTCTCGAGCGCGACGGTGATGGAAGCCCTCGTCAAGGAAGCGACGGATTCCGTGGGGTCGGGCGGGACCGCGGGCGACCCTTCCATCGTCGACGCATGGCTCGAGAAGAGGTTTGCGCTCAGCGGAACGGCGGAAGCGGTGAGGAAGATGGGATACATGCTCGACAATGCGGAGATCGCCTGCCGATGGAGCGTCGTTCTTGAAAGCTATGCGGACGCCGTGACCACGCTCGCGGCGGTCGACGGAGTCTACGCCGTCGGCGCAGTGGTCTCCCACCTCTACGACCAGGGCGCCTGCACCGACTTCTCCATCGTTTTCAAGCCGGAGGTCTCCATCTACTGGGACGTGTGGAACACGCTTTCCCAGGTCGCAGAAAGGCACGACGCGACCCTTTCACACCACCACGGAATAGGGATCCTAAAGGCGGGGCTGGTTCGCAAGGAGTTCCCCCGAGGCCTCCTTAGGCTCATGAAGGACGGCTTGGACCCCAAGGGGACGATGAGCCCGCGACGGACCCTGGGGCAGCCGGGCAAGGCGGATTAGGGCCTATCGTTTTATGTGGACGCCTGGGCGAGGTGAAGCCATGGAGTCCGACCAGATTTCTCTCCCCTTGGAGGACCTGCCCAAGGCATGGTACAACATCGTCCCCGACCTCCCCCGGCGACTCCCGCCGCCGAAGGAGCCGGGCTACGGAGAGTCGAGGCTGGAAGCGCTCGGACGTAGGATGATCGGCGAGTGCCTGCGTCAGGAGAACTCGACCTCCAGATGGGTGGACATCCCAGAGCCTATCAGGGAACTCTACCTCCACGCCGGGAGGCCCAGGCCTCTCTACAGGGCCCGGCGGCTCGAGCAGAGGCTCGGCCTGAAGAAGGTAAGGCTCTACTACAAGAGGGAAGACCTGAGCCCCACGGGGTCGCACAAGGTGAACACGGCCCTCGCACAGGCCTACTACGCGGCGAAGGAGGGGAAGAAAGTCCTTGTGACCGAGACGGGAGCCGGCCAGTGGGGGACGGCGCTGTCGTTCGCCGCCCGTTTGATGGGGCTGAAGAGCGTCGTGTTCTGGGTCAGAGACGTGTACGAATGGAAGACGGAGAGGAGAATTTTCATGAAGCTCTACGGTGCCGAGGTCTACCCCTCTCCCAGCAGCAAGACGGCGTTCGGGAGGAAGCTGCTGAAGGAGGACCCCAAGCACCGCGGCTCTCTGGGGATAGCCGTCTCGGAAGGGCTGGAGTACACCGACGGGTCCTCAGACAGGGTGTACTGCCTGGGCTCCGTTCTCAACCACGTCCTCCTGCACCAGTCCATCATCGGCCTCGAGACTATCAAGCAGTTCGAGTCGGTCGACGACTGGCCAGACCTCGTCGTGGGCTGTTTCGGCGGGGGGTCCAACTTCGGGGGGATAGCCCTCCCCTTCGCGGGCGAGCTCCTGAGGAACAAGAAGGAGTGCGATTTCCTCGCCGCACAGTCGGAGGCCGCTCCCAACCTCGTAAAGGGGACCTATGAGTACGACTTCGCCGACGTCGCAGAGCACACGCCCATGCTCAAGATGTACACCCTAGGCCACAAGGAGGGAATGAAGCCGATCTGGTCTGACGGGATAAGATACCACGCGGCCGCTCCGCTCATCAGCGCCCTGAGAGCCGAGGGGATCATCAAGGCCGTCGCCTATCCAGCCGACGAGAAGGTCGTCTTCGAAGCGGCGAAGCTCTTCCTGGAGACCGAAGGCTGGCTGATAGCGGGCGAATCTGCGCACGGAGTGAGAGCGGGGATCGACGAAGCGAAGAGGGCAGAGTCACGAGGAGAGAAGAAAGCCATTCTCATGAACATAAGCGGCCACGGCTTCCTCGACATCGACGCCTACTCAGACGTCCTGAAGGTCAAGTAGCCGCACGGAGGCATCGTGAAGCGGCCGCCGCAGTCCCCCCTCTATACTCTCTGATTGCCAGTAGAACCTAATTCGGCAAGCCATTTAGTCGGAGGCACGGTTACGCTCTTCGATGTTCCAAGAACTGGAAACAATAGGTGCCCCTGCAGCGTCTTCGAGGGGCACGGTCAACGGCCCCAGCTTCCATGTTTTGTTCGTGCTGGCCGGCTCAGACTCGATGGACGCCAAATCGGTGAGCAACCGCCTGGGCATTGCCGAGGCAGATTGCAGACGCCTCGTTGAGGATCTTCAGAAGAGGTACCTCGTCGACGTCGTATCGGAGCTCGAAGGGGACCGCGTGAAGGAGACCCTGAGGCTGACCGAAGACGGTGAGGCGGCACTGCTGGGCTCACTGGAAAGGATGTGCGAGCTGCCAGAGCTGGTACGGCAATAGAGTCGTACGCTTAGGCTACCCGGGGCTCTTTGACAGTGAGGTCGATGGCGACCTCTGCTATGTCGGCTCCGTACTCGGCGACTCTGCGGATGCTCTCGAGAATCAGTTTGACCGATGCCACCTGGGTGCCGCTCATCTTGGGGACTAGGACCTCGCCGCTGAGCTTCTCCTCCAACTGAACGACGTCCTTGGTCCTGTTGATTGCTTCCTCCGCCATCTTTGCGTCCAGGCGCAGCAGAGCCGCTATCGAACCCTCGAAGATCTTGCGCGAAAGCGTGGCCATGTCTTGCACCTTCTTGGCGGTACTCTCGGAAACGGAGCCAAGGCTCTCGGCCTGGGAGGCGATGGACGCGGCGTGGTCTGCGACCCTCTCGGCGCTCTTCGCGACGAGCCTGTATCCCAGGCAGTCCCTTGCCGACCCCAGCCCGATTTCTTGGATTACGGACCGGTCTCTCACCGCGATGTTGAGCTGCCTCAACAGGAAATGATAGAACCTGTCGACCTCGTCGTCCCTCTGGATCACCTCTTCTCCGAGCCCCTTGCCTCCAGAGTGCAGGACCGTGACTGCGTCGGTGAGCATGCCTGCCGCAATTATGGACATCCTCTCCAGCGCCTTCTTCAGAGGCAGGTCCACGTACCCCGAGAGGCACTGAGTGAGTATCCCAGATGACCCCTCTTCGATTATCTCGACGCCTACAAGCTTCTTCCTTATCCCCTCCCTGATGAACGACCTCAGGGAGACGTCGGACCTGCCGAGATTGATGCGAATGGTGTCGTACCCGGCGAGGTAGTATGAGATGAAGTGCCTGAGAAGGACGTCCTTGTCGAAGCCCTGCGGCGCCTCGATGACAGCCTCGGACTTCGCGGCCGCCCTTATGTCCCGACGCGGGATGATGAGCAGAGAGGAGTCCGGCTGTGCGACGACGGCAACGGGGTCCTTCGGCCTCAGACCGACGTCGTTGACCCAAGACTTCGGCAGGGAAACGACAAAGCTGTTCCCGCCAGTCACCTGCACCTTTCGGAATTCTGGCTTGGACACGAGAGCGCGGGTATAGCGGCCGCTATATATCCGTGCCCATTACTATTGAACCTGATGTCCCGCCTGGGTCGTTCATGATGACGGGCCCAGGTGTCCGCCGAGTGTACCAGGCAGAAGGTGCTGTTCGCACAGGAGGCGGCCCAGTCGGTTTGGTGTGCTAGTTGGGACCAGCCATGACCGCTTGGGTTCAGGCCTAGTGGGGTCAGCGCCTACGTGGGTTCTTTCCTTCCCACTGATGCATCAAGTACGAAAGCGTCCTGTCCGGGCGTAAGTCAAACGCCCGCCGCTGCTTCTCGAGACTGGTCGCCAGCAGTCCCGCGGCGCCGAACAAGCAGGTAGGATGCTGTAATCAGAATGGTGAACGAAACCGCCACCAGGAATTGGTACGGGAACTCCGGAACAGCTGTGCTGGTTGCAGGAGCCGTGGAGGGGCTGCTTGACGTGCCAATGGATGTGGAAGTCGTGCTGGGAGACGCGGAGGTTGCAATTGAAGCGGAGGACGAGCTGGCGGCAGAAGCCGAAGACGATGTGGTCGAGGTGCTCGAAGTAGTCGACGACAGCGCGGCATCAGGTACCACTGAGACTGTGGAGCTGCCGCTGTTGGCGACGAACACCTCGCCCTTCCCAGAGTCGTAGGCCACATCGTAGGGTGCGCTTCCCACTGTGACATTCGCGACAACTCTGTTGCTGCTGTCCGATATTACGGAGATCGTGTTTGACATGTAGTTTGCTACAATCACGTCGCCCTTGGTGGAGTCGTAGGCTATCTGACCAACGCTGCCTCCTGCGGGCAGGACACCGTTCGCGACGACCGCGTTGCTCGCGTCGGATATTACTGAGAACCCTTCGCCGTAGTCGTTCGCGAACACCTCGCCCTTTCCAGAGTCGTAGACCAGGCCCGTGGGGGCACCTTCGAGAAGCACGTTGGCGATCACCGTGTTGGTGGAGTCTGATACCACGGTGACATTCTCAGCGCCATTGTCGGCCACGAGCACTTCTCCATTGGCCGGGTCAAATGCCAGGCCCTGGGGCGAGCTTCCGGAGGGAAGGGTCACAGTCGCGACGACAGTATTGTTGCTGTCAGAGATCACGGACAGGGTGTCATCGAGGCCGTTCGCCACGAACACTTCACCTTTCACGGGGTCGTAGGCCACCCCATCGGGAGTACCCCCAACGCCCACGTTCGCCACGACTTTGTTTGTGGAGTCGGATATCACGGAGACTTCGGCATTGCCGCTGTCGGCAACGAAGACCTCGCCCCTTCCAGAGTCGTAGACTGCGCCCTGGGGAATACTCCCAGCTGGCAGGGTAAGGTTCGCGACGACCGTGTCTGTGGCGTCGGAGATCACGGAGCCTCTGGGGCCCAAATCTACGACGAACACCTCACCCTTGCCAGAATCGTAGGCAAGGGTCTGAGGGGCGCCCCGTACAGTTATGGTCATCGCGGTAGGCTGGGCCCTGGCGAACGGAACGACCAAGGCGGAGGCTGAGAACAGGAAGACAAGCAGAATCAGAGTAAGCTTCCCACGGACGGACCCATGATGAGATGGCACTTGATACGCCATTTTGGCGGTGCGCTCGATTTAAGATTTCTGGACGGTCGCACACGACGGTCGCGCCGACTATGACTCGAACCACTGCCATCAGCCTCTGGTTGTATTCAACAAGCGGAACCGCCCCCCCGCTCATGTCAATTCAAGGACTCATAGCGGACGATGGACTCAGCGCGAACGCAGTGGCGTTGACCATGAAGCAGTGGCCATACGGAGGACCTGTGTCACCGGCTGCGCTGTACTTGCAGTTGTCTCCTGCGGGCTCCCCGGGCTGGCCGGTGTACGGATACCAGACTGTTATGGCGTAGCTTGAACCCCACGGCCCCGAGGATGATGCCCGGGTGGCGCAGCCGGAGGTAGTGGCGGCCTGGGCGGCGCAGTTGAAAATGAGAGCCTGGGAGAAATCCGAGGTCACGCACGGAACTGGATTGCCGTTCTCCATGCACCCTCCAGTCCTGGCCAGGAAGGTCCCCACCTGCGGCAGGTTGTTGGAAGCCACGACAGTGAAGTGCAGCAGCGTCAGCTGGCCCCACTCGTCGCCCGCAACCAGGGTGTAGTTCGCGGGTAGGGAGGACAGGAGCGAATCGTAGAAATCAAGCCCAGTGCTGTTGGCGGCGTAGATGGTCGCCTGATCGACCATCGTCGTCGGGAAGACTCCCCTGGCGAGGTTCTCGGGGGTCTGGGTGTACCTGCACACCCCGGAGTTGCAGGACGGGGGCGGAGGTGTACCCGGGACGTCGTAGTAAGCGGCGTAGGTCCCGTTGTCGCTTCCAGGGAGAAGTGAGTAGCCAGTGATACTGCTCAGGCCGTAGGACTGGTTGTCGATGAACACGAGGTCGGCGAGGCACTCCACCATCGCCCACACAGACAGGGGGCTGCCCGCTTTGGAGAGGTTGTTCAGCCCATACGTCCCCTTGAAGACGCCCAGGCCCACGGGAGAGAACAGCTTGTTGGTGCTGTTGCCGGGGTCGCACGGTCCCGACCTCAATCCACCGACCGCCCAGTTGTCGGACGCGGCAAGGTTGTTCGCCGTCGGCAGTGTGTTCTGGACAGAAGCCGTGATGATGATGACGTCCTGGCTCAGTATCCTCGTGGAGTTGACCGACAGCGTGAGTCTCAGGCCCAACGACGAGTTGGTAGATTCCGCTGAGGACCCAGGCCCGATGTAGGTTGTCCCTGCGCTCTGTGAAGACGACGACGTGTTGAGGGTCGAGGAGGGCGCTCCATTTGATGACTGAGGGTAGAGCATCACCGTGGCCGCTGAAAGGGCGACAACTGCGACCGTCACCACTGCGAATACTATCGGGGTACCGAGCGCACTTCGGCTTAGCTTCAATAGCCGTGCCTGCTTCCTAAAGCGGGGCTGGGGCGTATAGCTCTACTCACGAGAACGGCGTAGAGATGATCACGCCGCTGTGCAGAGAGCAGGTTGCGGAGTGGTGCGTTGATCGGGGCTAATTTGGAGGGAAACGCCGTGTCTTGGAGTGCGAGAATGAAAAGGGGGGCCCGCCGTCCTAAAGGCGGGCGCTTTCGATTCCTTGCTTCCTTCCACTCAGGGCGAGAGACGCGCCGACTCCGGCCACCGCCGCGGCCGCGACCACTGCTATCAGGACCTCCACTGCGCCGAAGTCGAAGGCGGTCGTCGGCGCAGGCGTCGCGTCTTGCTTCGGCGGCGGGGTGAGCTGCGCAGCGGACGGGCTGAACGCCGCTATTCTACCCGCTTGTGCGGGCGAAGACGCCTGGCCGTTGGTCCGTGTCGCCGTGCTGACCGAAGTCACCGTCGTGACCGTTCCGCCCGGCAGGCTGAGGCCTGGCGTC
>Ga0187771_10003727_pt1 | contig 10686 bp, 10 predicted proteins | sample 0116_SJ02_MP15_1_FD_133139 | JGI IMG/M metagenome (GOLD analysis project Ga0187771, IMG submission 133139) | Tropical peat soil microbial communities from peatlands in Department of Meta, Colombia - 0116_SJ02_MP15_10_MG | ecosystem: Environmental > Terrestrial > Soil > Wetlands > Peat | place... | reverse complement strand
GTGTGAGAAGGATAAATAGGACGATAAACCAGATGAGAAGAAAAGATTCCCCCGAACACGAGATTCTCCCCTTCCTGTTCCAAAGGTGAATAAAGAGAAATGGAAGGAGGAGAGACCAAGGGAAAAATTTGCCCCAGATCTCAATAAAATAGAAATAAATGGGAGCCTGACGGGTAAGGATCTGCGTATTTTTTACCAGTGCGACCGTTTGGTCAAATCCAACGCGATAAATGAAGAAAAAGACCCAAGGAAGTACGGTCAATGCAATGATAACATACCCGAGGATGAATTCTCTACTGATCAATAAGTTCCATCGCCTCTCCTTGATAAGGAAAACGGATATGATAAAAACATGATTCTCAAGACTTTTCGCCCAGAGGTTGAAAAAAAGGATGAAGCCACTGGTGATCAGTAACCCACCAATGACCCATCCCCCCTTTTGGTTCAATTCCTTCACATCGTTTTCCTTTTCAAGCCTGCCCCGTCAGAAACCCCCACTATTTCCCCTTCCTTTCTAACGGGGTCTGCTAATGAGAGGGTTTCATATTGGCTTTCTTCCTATAGATAAAATAGAGGTTTCGGAAGTAGATGATGGGGTTGAGAAGATAGGCAGCGATAAAGACCGGATCCATCTGTCGAATGGCATAGGCCAGAAGGATCAATCCCCCTCCCAAGCTGAAATACCAGAAGGCAACTGGGATGACACTCTCTTTTCTCTTCTCAGAGGCAATCCATTGAACGATGAATCGCATGCCGAACATCGCCTGACCCATGAAACCGAAAATCACCCAGAAGTCGATTTGGAACTTTGGATACCTCAGAGAGAGGTCGTGGAAAAAATCGGTGACGATATTAAAAACAGAAAAACATTCCATCTCAGATCCTTTCCTCAATTTCATAACGGATGTGTCGGCTCTTCATCCATCTCACAGCGAGAAGATCGACAAAGGCACGCCACATTCGATTCCAAGTAGTATACTTCGATACCCCAAACTTCCTCGGGTGGTGGGCAATCGGTATTTCGACCACCCGGTATCCTTCCATCTTCACCAGAGTGGGCATGAAACGGTGCAGCCCTTTATAAAGTTTGAGGTTCTGGAGACATTCCCTCTTATATGCGCGAAAGGTGCAGCCGCTATCCTCGATCATCTCCCCGCTCAACCCGTTCCGAATCTTGTTGGCAATCTTTGAGGTAATCCGCTTGATCCAAGGATCATCTCTTTTTTGCCGCCATCCTGTCACCATATCATATTCTTTCAGACAATTTAACATGGCTGGGATATCTTTGGGATCGTTCTGAAGATCGGCATCAATGGTAATCACAATCTTACCCCTCGCCTCCTTCAATCCTGCAGCCCCTGCAGCCGTCTCCCCAAAGTTTCTCTTAAAACCAATCATCCTTATTTCGGGATATCGGGAAACCATCCCCTTCAGGATCTTCCGGCTTTTGTCAGTGCTTCCATCATCAACAAAAATCATTTCGTAGGATTTCCCCAATGGCTGGAGGACTTCAACGAGTTGGGGAATTAATAAAGGAAGATTCTTTTCTTCATTATAGACCGGGACCACCACGGAAATATCAACTTCTTGTTTCACTCTTAAGAGCTCCCACATTTCTCTCTATATTTCACTTACTAAAGAATTCTCTGATCGCCTGGCACACCTCACCCACCTTCTCCTCCTCAAGTTCTGGATAAATAGGGAGAGAGAGGATTTTATCAGCCGTCCCTTCGGTCCTCTCCAGTTTTGGCTGCGGACCGAGCATGTTTTTTACGGCCGGCTGCAAATGGCACGGGATAGGATAGTGGATTCCGGTTTGAATCCCCTTCTCCTTCAAGTAAGCTGACAGTTGATCACGTCTTGATGTTTGAATGACATAAAGATGAAAAACCGGTTCAGCCCAATCCTGAACTTTGGGCGGGGTCACAGGAAGGCCCTTTAACCCATCCGAATACCAGCGAGCGATCTTTCTTCTCGACTCGTTAAATCCTTCCAGTTTTTGAAGTTGCAATCGGCCCACAGCAGCCTGAATTTCATTGAATCTCAAATTGTACCCAACCAATTCGTGCTCGTATTTCTCTTTTCTCCCGTGGTCCCTCAGCATTCTGCAGGCCTGGGCCAAATGGTCATCGGAGGTCACAAAAATCCCGCCGTCTCCAAAAACGGTTAGGTTTTTCGAAGGGTAGAAAGAAAAACAGCCACCGATTCCCATTGACCCCACCCGCTTTCCTTTGTAGCGGGCTCCATGGGCCTGACAGCAATCTTCTAAGAGGAAAAGTTTATATTGCTTTGCCAGATCAAGTATGGAATCCATATCAACAGGATGTCCATAAAGATGGACGGGGATCATCCCTTTGATTCTGACCCCTGACTTCTGACTTTTGGTTAAAATCTCCTTAATATGTTTGGGGTCCATGGTAAAGCTTTCCTCGATGTCAACGAAAATGGGGGTGGCTCCCACATGAAAAACAGGCTCCACGGTTGGGAAGGCAGTGAGGGAAGGGACCAGGATACCATCTCCAGGACCCACTCCCAAAGCCTTCAGACCCAGGAAAATGGCCGATGTCCCTGAGGAGGTGAGGACAGCATGCTTCACCCCAATGAACTGGGCAAACTCTTTTTCAAAACCTTTACAGTGACTTCCCAAAATATACTGTCCTGAATCAATGACTTCCAATACCCGACCTTTGATTTCCTGATCCACATAAGGTTTCGAAAGAGAAACTTTCATCTTAACTCCCTTCTTTAATCAAACATTATTCCATCCGATTTCTATCATCCCTCCCCTTCGGGAGGATTCATAACAGGCTTCTACAATCTTTAGCGCCTCATAACCCGCCTGACCATCAGCCAATGGTCTCGATCGATTCTTCATAGAATCGAGAAAGGCCTCCAATTCCAACCGGAGGGGTTCTTCCGCATCAAAAGAAAGGGGAGACATCTCTCCCTCTAAAGCGACACATTTTCCTCCTTGCCTCTCATGTCGATTATCACAGAAGAGAAGGGAGTTCTTTTGAAAATCACAATAAAGACTTGCTCGGTCTCCAACAATCGAAATATCTCTTCGTTTCTCAGGAGGCATATAGCCAGCTTCGACAAAAGCAAGTTTCTCTCCATACTCCAGAACAGAGATTGAAGTATCATCTAAAGGGAGATCAAGATAATACTTTACTACGGCTCTTACCGCTTGAGGGAGACCACCAAAAAGATAGTTAAAAAGGTCAAAATAGTGGATGGCATCGGTTTGCGTCACCCCCACATCGGTTCTGGGTCTCTTGAATCCCATGAAATGACCATAGGCATAGCGAAGCGCTCCCAGTCTCCCCTCTTCAACAAGGCTTTTGATTTTCGAAACCGCAGGATGGTATCGGTAAATATGGCCAACCTGAAGAATCAATCCCCTCTGCCCGGCCAAAGAAGTTATCTCTCTTGCCTCTTGAGATGTTAAGGCAATCGGTTTCTCCACGAAGACATCTTTCCCCTTCTTCAAACAATCCGTACAGATGGCCAGATGGCTATCGGCAGGTGTAACGACGTCAACCCCATCCACACGATCAAGGAAATCGAGGTAATTGGTTGAGAGATGATCTGGTGGAATGGAAAACTCTTTGCCGACCCTTAACTGATTCGGGTCTGAATCGACAATGTAAAGTACATCAACTAAGCTTTTAAGAGTCTTCAGATGGTTCCTACCCCATCTACCCAATCCGATCAGCAACAGTTTCATATTCCTTCCTGACCACCCTTTAGGTTCTTAGGTTGACCCCTTCCCCATCTTGAGAAAGTGGCCAAGTGCACGACAGAATAAATAGCCCAGAAAAGGAAGATAATCAATAGAGAATAGAAGATCCAACCTCTGTCTTTTACAACCGGAAAGACCTGGATAAAAAGCCACTTCTCCAGCGTTCCAGAAAAACTGATCACTTCTCCCGGAAGGGTGATCATCCCTTCTGTGATCATATCTTCATCAACGGTTATTCTCATGATATGATGGAATTTTCCCCATAGGGGCTGCCACTCCTTCATGAGACCTCCCCCTCCGGAAACGATTAGGTTCGTGCCCCTTCTCTGCGATCTCCAATAGCCATGGAAATCCCCAAAGAAACAACTCGTGACCTGATAAGTTTCCAAAAGAGAAAAAAATTGCTTTTCGTTCGGGAGGGGAAAGGAGCCGGCCATTCCTACTCCTTTCGGAGGATTGTGCATAAAAACGAAGATATGTCTCTTCCCTTTTCCCTGGTCGGATAATGTTTTGCGAAGATAATCCAGATAGCTTTCTCGGTTTCTCGGATCGATCCCACAGATAACAAAAAGGCATTGATTGAAGACAAAACTAAAGTTTCTCGGCCCGTGAAGGGACTCGTAAATCTCAGGCGTTACCCTACGCTCAATTTGCTTTACTTTCGAATCATAATCGATATCATGGTTTCCAGGAACAAGGAAGACCGGAAAGGGCGGCTTGATCTCCCCTGCCATCTTCTTGACGAAGAAGAGATGTTGCCGGATATCCGGGTTGTTAACAAAATCGCCAAGAATGACCATGAAGGAAAACTCTCCGGCCTTCAATGCTCTTTTAATCAACGCCGTTGCCCGATTACTATTGTGGGTATCCCCGATCACCAAAAAAGAGAATGGAAATCCCTTTTCCTTCAATACCCTTATATTAGTCACCTTGTTGCCAATAAGATTCTCAGAGGGGATATTCTGATCATCATGATGGAGTTTGATCGTCCATCCAGATAAGCCAGCAAGGGATAGAGAAAGAACAGTTGAAATCAACCAAAAGATCGCCTTTCCTCTCACTTTGATCCCCATATTCTTCATTTAACCCCATGTCCTCGGGTTTTCAATCGTTATAGAAAATTCATCCGAACCCTAATGATTTGAAATCAAGATATAGTTCCAGTGCCCGACCTTAGCCTGATCAATAGGATCAATCTCAATCCCTGCATCTCTTTTTAACTTATCAAACATTTCCGCAAGAATCACGATAAAGACTCGGTGAGATGAACGGAGAACCTCTACAAACCGATCCGTAGTATCTATCTCTTCTATGTAAGGTTTTCTTGTATAGTAGAACAATCCATTCGACTTAAACCAATAGGTTTTAATTTCATCTCCGACATCCATTCTCTTAAGGATTCTCTCTGAAAAGGCCTTCATGGACCTCTGAGAATTCAGTTCGGGAGGAAGAGAATAGGAGAGATGGAGTTGGAAAACAGCAAAGGCGATCACAAGGGTTATGAACGAGGCCCATCCCTTTTTCCTCATAAAAAAAAGGAGAGAGAGGAAAGACCCCACCATCAAATAAAAGAGAAGGGAGAGCCCAAGGGAATGATAGTCCATAAGGGCTGGGTAAAGCTTTTCTGCAATTCCAGACAGGAGAAGAACAAAGCCTATAAGAAAAAGGAGGGCAAGCAAGAGAAGTCCTGCAATAAACCCTTTCGTTCCCTCCAAAGACCGTAACCCGCAATCCCATAGGACCCCAACCATCATCGCTGCAGCTGGATAGAGGGGAAGAAGATAATTGTCTTTCTTCCCTATGGAGAGTGTGAAAAAAAGGAAGATAAAAATGAACCAGATGGAGAGAAACAAGAATTCCTTGCTCCTATCTTTTTTCTTCCTAAATCCAAAAATGAATGCGGTGGGTAAAAAAAAGATCCAAGGGAAAAATTCTATTGGAAAACGGATGAAATAGAAAATGAACGACTCTGGATGGAAATGTTTTCCTCCCTCCACAAGAGTCCCTGCGGCTTGCTTAAACAGTATCCAATGGATGTAATCTCTTCCCCCACACCAACAAGCCGGAATCCACCAGATCAAAACGACCATGACAGAAAAAAGACATCCCCAGAGGAGATCGAAGCACCAAAATTTCTTTAGGTTTCTTTGAAAAAAGGAAAAGATAAGAAAAATAGGGATTGGGAGGTAAGCCACCGGCCCTTTTGTTAAGACTCCGAACCCCATAAAAAGGCCGGCGAGAAGGTAGTATCTCTGACGTCTTTCATCCTCATCAAAACCTCGATAAAAATAGTAAAGGGTCAAAAGAAAGAAGAGCGTCAACAGAGAGTCCAACATCACCCAGCGGGAGATCAGAGGAAAGAACATAGACGTAGCCAGAATGAGACCAGATAGGAAGCCCACCCTGGAATTGAATAGCTTTCCTCCGAAAATGAAGGTGATGAAAACCGTAACTAATCCTGCCAGGGCCGATGGGAAGCGATTCGATAATTCAGTATTTTCTCCAGAAAAGAAAGTGGAAAGGTTAATCAACCAGAAAAAGAGAGGAGGCTTTTCTGCATAGATCGCCCTGTCGAGATGGGGAATGATCCAATCTCCGGTCTCTCTCATCTCCCGAGCAACCACCGCATATCGGGTCTCATCCGGTTCCCATAGATCCCTTCCTCCTAAATTGAAAAGAAAGATGAGGCTACCGATAATCAGAATAAAGAGAAGATATTGAGTTTCTTTTCCCAGATCCTTCTCACCTTATTCAGCTTATATTTAAAATATAATTTTAGCAGATAAAGGACTAAAAAATAAAGATAAAAACATCCCTCGAAGGTTAAGATTTTTTAATATTTAGAAGGTCAAGTATAATTCAGTCACCGCCCTGCCTGTATTCAGCCAATCCTTTCTTGCCTCGAGTCTCTCCATCTCCGGAGAGAAAAAATCGCAAAAGACGGTAAGGATGATAGTCAACCCTGGCATTGCAAAAAATGACTCAAATCGTAGGCAGGGACACTGGGGCTACCTAAGCCAATGATGAAATGAGGAATCCGAGACAAATCAATCCAAGGCCAACGTAGCGCATCGTGGGGATGCTTTCAAGGAAGATCATTCGTGACGACAGCATAACCAGGACAAAGGTGAGAGCCGTAAATGGGTAGACAAAGTTCAAGGTAGCCCTGGAGAGCGCAGAAAGCCAGAGGATCGTGCTAATAATATACAAAACCAGTCCCGAAAAGACAAAGGGATTAAATAGCAGGTTAAATAACTCCTTGATCAATGCCCCCTTCAGGGTCACCTCACCAATAACAAGGACTCCTTTCCTCAAGAAGATTTGACCTAAGGTTGCCAAAACAACCGCTATCATAAGCATCGAAACAGGTTTCATAGGTTCCTCCTTCTTTAGTTCAACGTACTGTCAAAAGTTCACTCAGGCCGGTAAAGCATCCAATCACCGAAGACACAAATTGGTTTTAGTTTGTCCAAGATTTGTGAGGGAATTTCTGGTAGAAATTTCCGGTTCACAGCATACAGATGGTCTTTTCCTGAATTCAGCCCCTGCAATATAATGATTTCCGCATCCTCCTTCTCATGGGGTATGATCAAGTCCTGACCATAGAAATAGGCTGAATAAGGAACATTAGGAACGAATATAAGGCCGCCATTTAGCCCCAAATAGTTTACCTTATCTCTGGCAAGCTTAACAATGTCCCTGGTAGAAAATTTTTTTTCGACCAGAGGGAGAGCAAAAGGATGAGCGATGCCGTAAAGGATGATAAGGGTGACCGAGAATCGCATAACAGCTGCCTTATTCACTCCTGATTTTCTCATAAGTATCGCACCCCAGATGGCAAAAAATGGGAGGATCGGCAGTACATATGGCATAACGAGCTGGCGGGCAAGGCACAGAAAAAGGGTAATTCCGAATAGACCAAAGGTGAAAAGACTTGTCCGCTCATCTCTAAAAAAGCTGAAGAGCCATTTCCACCTATGCTTTCTAAAGAGTAAAATAGCGCACCACAGGGTCCAGGGAAGACCTGCGAGAAAAAGCATGACTGCGGCTGCCCCGTACGGCTGTGTTCGTCCACTACCGTAGAGGTCCCCGTATCGATGGGTGATAAATCGCAATAGATTCTCGTTAAGGAAAAAGTACCTTAGGAATCCTGGATTTCGGTTCTCAGCGAGCCAGAACCATGGTAGAGTGAGGACTAAGAACACAAGGATCCCTGTGCACCATCCATGGTCTTTCAGAGTGGCCCATCTTTTGTGAACGAGTGTCCACAAGAAGACAGGGATCCCAAACATCACCACGGCTATGGGTCCCTTTGTTAGAAACCCCAGACCGAGGAAGATAAAGACGCAAAGACTCCATAATCCCTTCCGGACCTTCGGTCTCTCTGTCAGGAAGGCTTGATAGGATAAAATAGCACCCATGACAGAAAAGGCAAGCGACATATCGACGACTACAGCACCGGCAAGTATAAAAAATAGGATGCACGAGGAGAGAATCAAGGCCGCTGGATGAGCAAGATCTTTATCCACATACCTCCGAAGGACAATGATCATCAGAGTGACAAGACAAACTGCCCCAAGGAAGCTGGGAAATCTAAGGGCAAATTCATTCATCCCAAACAGATGCGTACTGAGTGCTGCAGCCCAGAAATGGAGGGGGGGCTTGCTTAAGTAGGGGATCTGCTTTCCATCGATCCAAACTCGAGGCGTAATCCAATCACCTGAATTCGCCATATCCCTGACGACTATGCCATAGCGGGCCTCAGTATCATCCGTAAGAGGGATAATCGTAAGTGTGAGGATGCGGATGGCCAGGATCACGCAAAATAAGATCGAGATAGATCTCTTACTCATGATGGCCCTTCTCATCTGAAAATAGAGGTTCCAGAGAGCGGAGAGCTAAATACTCACGGACTCTATCCCCGACATAATAATCGGGAATCCTCAATTCAGAGATGTCATTGCGAGCTGCCGGGTGAACGACCATTTCATATCCTTTCTTTCGCGCCACAATACGGCCTAAACGGTCTTCATTCGAATAATCGACTGTTGAAGGATAAACAAAGGGTAAACACGTCAACCCCCATTTCTTCCATCGTAGGCGTACCCATAAGGCCAAGATTATTACAGGACTAATCCGGCTTAGAAGGCGTGCAGGATCCCAAGGAACACGCACCTGAGTTATGCCAACTTCACGAAGGATTGGAAGAATCGATTTCATAATCCCGGGAACGAGATGAATGTGATGATGGCCATCGAAGTACTTCGGACATATCCCATAAGATTCTAATATTGATAACTGTTCTCGCAACAGAAGAATAACCTCCTGAGCTAAGCGCTTCCGCCTGTCCTTACCAGAAAGAAAAAATAGCAGAGCTACTCGGGCGGGTGATAGATGAAGCCGTCCATGGACAGCCAGAAGTTGAACCCGCTCACTGAGGCTCGTTTTGCCAAAGGTGAGACTAAAGTGGAGGCCAAGTGTCAAGGTAGGGAGTCCCTTTAACTCTGTTAATTTATCGTTGACGAAGGAACCCGAGGCCAAAATTGAAACACGTTTCACAATACCTCTCCGTGCAAGATCGAGAATGCCCTCGTTTATACCCGGAGACAGTCCCCAGTCATCAGCGTTTATGAAGGGCAGGCCCACCCAGTACCTTCCTAAGGGAAAAGGGTTACAGTCTCTTTATTTTGGATGTAGTATATCATTTGCCTGAAGGGGTGTACCAACCTTGCTTGAATTTCCAGAAAATCTTAGCAAGCCAAATGGCAGCCTGGACACCCTCCCGCCACAACTGGATAGTGGACTTTTCGCTGCGGAGAAAAAACGTCACAGGAACCTCTGCGCTCCGAAACTGAAAACCAACACAGCAGAGAAAAAACTCTATATCGAAGAGGAAACCCGGACAGGTCTGCCGTGAAAAAGCCGTCTCCGCCATGCGATGGGACATAGCCTTAATTCCCGCCTGAGTATCAGAGGTCTTAATGGGAAACAGTAAGCCTACGATACGATTGAAGATGAGACCGATGCAATGACGTCGGTAGGCCAGATGTAGCAGAGTTACAGGCATATTAAAATGGCTTTGAGGTAATCGCCTGTTTCCGCTAACGAAGTCAACCCCATCCGCCAGAAGCTGTGCTGCTATGGTAAAAAAAGAAAGATCGTACGGCAGGTCCGCATCCGTGAAGAATACCCATTTCCCAACGGATTGAGCAAAACCTGCTCGGAGGGCACCGCCCTTGCCCAAAAGCACCTCATGGTTTACTAACTTCACTTCAGGATATCGACGCGCTAATTCCTCTGCTATTTTATAAGTCTGATCTCCTTCGACAGACCCATTCGGGATGATGATGATTTCAAATGCATCAGGAAACTGGCTCTGTAGATAATCTCGTATCGAGAAGACGGTGTGCTCAAGCACACTGCCACAACTGCGGGCGGGAATGAGAAAGGACACACTTAGCCCACTATATTGCTTTTGCAATATGTCTGAAGGCGACAGAGAATGAATCTCTTCCCAAAAAGCCAATCTTTTTCTTCCCCACAAAAAAATAAGGAGAAAGGTAAAATATAACTCTCCGAAACTTCTACTGCCTTTTACTATTCTGCACCTTGAGGTTTGGGGAGTTTCCCCTAAGCGTGACCGTTCCCCATGGATTGTGACAAAAATCCCTTATTCCATTTAAAAATTGACACTTAACAAAAGTTAATTAAAAAAAGATTAAATCTAAATTAAGATTTCTTAATCTTGAAAAGTAGAGGTGGAGGCTTTCCGCATAGGTAAATAAACAGTAAAGGTAGAGCCTTTATCTAATTCGCTCTCGACCTCGATCTTTCCGTGGTGGGCACTTGCGATCCAATCGGCAATACTCAGTCCCAAACCAACTCCGCCTGTCTCCCTTGATCTGGATTTGTCGACCCTATAGAAACGTTTGAAGATCCTCTCT
>Ga0187771_10003726_pt1 | contig 10687 bp, 10 predicted proteins | sample 0116_SJ02_MP15_1_FD_133139 | JGI IMG/M metagenome (GOLD analysis project Ga0187771, IMG submission 133139) | Tropical peat soil microbial communities from peatlands in Department of Meta, Colombia - 0116_SJ02_MP15_10_MG | ecosystem: Environmental > Terrestrial > Soil > Wetlands > Peat | place... | reverse complement strand
TCGTGTTGTCAAGCAAGCTGGTCAAGGACGTCTTTGGGTTCGACACCTGGTTCTGATGGGTCTGAGGACGAGAGCCTGCGAGGTTAGGAAGCCCAGAGGTAGAGGCCCAGCCCCGACTTCCCAGCTGCCTGGGCATTCTCTCGCCGCTACTGGACCTAGCGCATCATGAACCTGTCACCAGTCGAGCAATCAACGCGTTCAGGTCATCCCAGCCATACCCCAACTCCTGGAGTGCCTTTTCGCCGATAGTGACCTCTTTCGTTCTCACCCGCTTGCCGCCAATCGATTCATAGAATCGTTTGTATTGATTGTCGGCGAGGACCCATATCAGCATCGAATGAAAGCCACGGGCTTTCAATTCCTGAGCAACCGAGAGGACTAGCCGCTTGCCCAAGCCTTTTCGCTGCATCCTCTGGTCCACGTAGATGGCGTAAAGCTCAGCCTCGTAGTCGCGGGCGTCTTCCCGCGCATCACCACAGGCAGCGAATCCGACCACGCTCCCCCTGTCGTCCTCAGCCACGAACAGTGCGTTTCTTTTGTCGGGATCGGAGATGCGTTCCTCCCAGTTCTTCGCAAGCCGTTCGTATGACATGCCGTCCAGATGCTTGTCGGGCACGATGCCGCGATATGCGCTCCGCCATGTGTCTACTTGCACTCGCGCGATTGCCGACGCGTCCTGCGGCCGTGCCCTTCTCACGTTCACTACACCTTCACCCCGAGAATCTGCTCGATGATGTCAGAGAGCGTGATTACCCCTACCATGGTGTCGCCATCGAACACGAATGCAATTGTCGCCGCGGCGTCTTGCATCTTTCCCATCACTGACGCGATTCCTTCGTCCTTGGTGACGCGCGCCGGCTGTATCATGTAGTCGCTCACATCGACGTCAAGGTGATCCCTACCGATCGCCTTGGACAGGGACCGGAAGGTCACCGCACCGACGTACGACCTCCTATTCGGATCATAGACCGGCATCCTGGGATGTGCAGACTTCCCCATCGCCTTCAGGGCGTCAAGTATCGTTGCGTCGGTCTCTATATGGATTATCTCGTCTATGGGTGTGAAGGCGTCCTGCGCAGTGTTCTTCGATGAAGCGAGTGCGGTCCTGAGGAGCCGCCCCGCGTCGGGCTCGATGTGGCCGGCCTTCTCGAGCATCGCCACCACGTCCTCGAACTCGTCTACCAGGTCGATCTCCTTGTACCCAGGCTTCCCGACTATCCGCTCCGACAGCGACCTCGCGAAGGAAGTCATGGGAACTGCGACCGGGGCCAACACCTTCATCAGGACTACGGCGCTGGGGGCGAGGAAGACCGACATCCTGAGCGCATTCTCGATTCCTATTGCCTTGGGAAGGAGGAATAGGAAGACCATGATCACGAGAGAGCCTCCGACGACGCTGTAGACCCAGCCAATCGGCCCGAAGTAGTCCGAAAGGATTAGCCCGATGGAGCTTGCCAAGACGACGTTTGAGATCGTGTCGATGAAGGTGGTGACGCTGACAAGCCTCGTCTTCTCGTTGACGATTTCAAGCGCCTTTGCGGCTCGAGTCGAACCGGCGCTAATCTCCGAACTCAGCGAGAAGGGTCGGAGTGTAAGGTAGGTCGCTTCAACAAGAGAGGAATAGAATGACACCGAGATTGCGCTGAGCAGTGCGATAAAGACCGCTATTGCCACCAAGAGCTGTGCCGCCCCCCGCTCATTTCGCTGTCAGGTGACAAGCGTCCCGATTTTCTCGCCGTGGACCGCCTTCGCAACGCCCCGGGGTTCGGCCCCGTTTAGGACGACCAGTCTTATTCTCGACGTGAGGAGTTGGTCGACCGCGACTGGGTCGACTATGCTGTGAATCCCGGGCCTGTGCTCGCCGCCAAGAATCTGCTTCATCTTCTCGTAGGAGATCCGGTCCAGCTTCTTCGCCTTCTTGTCTAGCCTGGGGTCGGCGGTGTATATGCCGTCTCTGTCCGAAGCCTTGACGAGCACGTCGGCCCTCCATCTTTGCGCGACTATCGCCGCCACCGTGTCGGTCGTTATGCCTGGCCTTAACCCTCCCATGACAGCTACCCTGTTTCTCGCGAGCCTTTGGAGCATCCCATCAATCGACGTCGGGACAGAGCTGACGCCGCCCAACTTCATGGCCACCAGGCGGGCATTGAGCCTAGACGCGTGGATGGCAATAGTGTCCTGCTGGTAGGGAGAGAGGCCCATCTGATCGGCAGATCTGATGTAGTCCCTTGATACCACGCCGCCCCCGACAACGACTCCGAGAGAGTGACCTTCATGGTTGAGGTCTGATACCACATCCGCATAAGCGTCGACCACCTTCGCTAGAGGTGGAGAACCCAAGACCGAACCGCCGATTCTCAATACTGCCCTCATTGACAAAGGCCTCGCATTCCAGGCTTCTACGTGCGACAGGTTTTATAAATGGGTGAGGGGCAATCGTTCTATTCCAATGAGAGCTCCCCTAGGTTGTGCATCGGGCCTTTCGGCCTGACCCAGAGGTAGCTCCGCATTGTCGACAAAAACCGACTCGGTCAAATTATACAAAGTAAGGAAGCTCATCTCAGAGCTTGCGAGCAAGGAAGGAAGGGGCACGGAGCTCGTCACGCTATACATACCTCCCAAGAAACCGATCCACGAGGTCATCGCAAACCTTCGCGATGAATGGGGGACCGCTGGAAACATCAAGTCAGACACGACGCGGAACCACGTCCAGGATGCACTGACGAGGGCGATGCAGAGGCTCAAGCTCTACAGGACACCCCCGGAGACTGGACTGGTCATCTTTTGCGGGGCGCTCCCGACAAACGGACCAGGCAGCGAGGTGATCAACCTCTATGAGATAGCACCGCCAAAACCGGTGACCGCATACCTGTACCAGTGCGACGACCACTTCCACTTGGAGTGGCTCAAGGACATGCTTCGCGAGGAGAAGGTATTCGGCATCCTGTCGATCGACGCCAGCGAGGCCGGCCTTGGCATACTCAGCGGAGACAGGCTCGAGATATCCGACCTCTTGACTTCTGGGGTGTCAGGCAAGACCAGGAAGGGAGGCCAGTCGGCCAGGAGGTACGAGAGAGGCAGAGAGATGGAATTGACCTACTACTATCACCGTGTCGGCGAGCACGCCACGCGAGTATTCATCGACAGCGGGAAGGTGACAGGCATGATCGTAGGTGGTCCCGGGCCCACGAAAGAGGAATTCCTGAAGGGTGACTTCCTGCACTACGAGCTGCGGAAGAAAGTGCTTGTCGTCCTCGATACCTCGTACTCAGGGAGGGAAGGGGTGAGGGAACTCGTAGAGAAGGCGTCGGACACGCTGGCCGACGTCAGACTGGTGGAGGAGAAGAAGCTGGTCCAGAGATTCCTCGCGGAAGTCAACAAGCCTGGCGGGCTGGCGGTCTACGGCCTGCCGAGGATACTCGACGCGCTACAGAAAGCGAACGTGGATGTGGTCTTGGTGACCGACGACCTGGACACGGTCAAGCTGGAAGCAAGATGCAGGAAGTGCGGAACATCGAAGTCAGAGGTGACACAGGCGTCTGCCAAGATCCAGAGGAAACAAGACCTGATATCGGCTCCCTGCTCGAAGTGCGGTGGGATGGACTACGACCTGAGCGAGAAGGACATAGTGGACATCCTCGAGGAGATGGCATTCCAGGTGGGCTCGAAGGTCGAGGTCATCTCGTCGGGCACGGAGGAGGGGAGCATGCTCAGAACCTTTGGGGGCATCGCCGCGATTCTCAGGTACAGGTCGGGCTAAACCGAGAGGAAGCCTTCGATTTCTTACCAATGTTTTTGAACGTGACTGATTCAGCGACCAACACCCAAATGAGCGACTCCAATCCGGCCCCACCCGACAAGCCGACTCAAGGAATGGTCGACGCCGAATTGAAGGGGAATACCCTCAGAGTCTACGTCTATGCCCTGAAGAACAGGAAGGTCGGGGTGAGGGAAGTCCAGCGCGCGCTTCTCATGTCGAACCCCTCGTTGGCCCAGTACCACCTCAACAAGCTGAAGGACCTGGGGCTCGTTTCGCAGACCAATGGAGAATACGAAATCTCCAATGAAGTGAAGGTCGACGTGATGAGGAACTTCCTCAGAGTTGGGGCGCTCATCGTTCCTCGTTTTGTCTTCTATGCCGTATTCATCAGCGTCTTCGCCGCCTACCTTAGCTTCATCGCGTACCCTTACTTCCAGTATGTGCCGCTTCTTGAATGGTTCTCGGGGGCCCTGATCCTTTCAGCCTTCGTGTTCTGGTACGAAACGTTGAGGGCATGGCGGTCAGCGCCATCGACCTGACTGTAGTCCGAAGAGGTTCCAACCCGATTTTCAAGTATAAGTAGGACGCGTTTCCCGTTGCGCGATAGCCGATGATCAGGATTGGCCTCATCGGAAAGACGAACACGGGAAAGACTACGCTGTTCAACTCGATGACCCTCCTGTCGGGTGAGGTCTCAAACTACCCTTTCACGACCAAGACCCCGGAGACCGGCATCGCGAGCGCAGTGACGCCCTGCGTCCACAAGGAGTTCGGGGTCACCGACAACCCTGTGAACTCGAAGTGCGAGGATGGCTGGAGGTTCATCCCAGTCGAAATGACAGATCTGCCTGGTCTGATCAAGGGGGCCTGGATGGGGAAGGGACTGGGAAACCAGTTCCTGAGTGTCGCCGCCCAGTCTGACGCCTTGCTCCACGTCGTGGACGCGTCCGGAAGCGTCGACAAAGACGGAAAGATCTCTGACCCCGGCACGGGGGACCCAATAGCCGACTTCGCCGACGTCGAACTCGAGCTCGTCCTCTGGTACACGAAGCTGTTCACCCAAAACCTTCCGAAGATTTCCAAACTCTCGAAGACACCTGGCTATGGCGTGCCCAAGGCGGTCGAGGAGGTGATGCAGGGCATCGGCGTGAAGAAGGAACACGTGGCGATGGCTATGAACGAGGCCGTGTTGGGAGACAAGCCGTTCGACTCCTGGAGTGAGAAGGAGATTCAGAGCTTCTGCTGGTCTCTGCGGGAGTTCTCGAAGCCGACACTGATCATCGCCAACAAGATGGACCTCCCATATGCTGCGGAGAACTTCAAGAAACTGAGGGAGAATTACAAGGGCCTGATCGTGGTCCCGACGAGTGGCGAAGCCGAGCTGACCCTGAGGAGGGCCGAGGCGAAGGGCCTAATCAGATACGTGCCCGGGGAGGAGCGATTCGAGATTCTGAAGCCTCAAGACCTCAACGGCGCGCAAAGAAGCGCTCTCGCATACATCAAGAGGAAGGTCTTCGGAGAGTATCTGAGGACGGGTGTCCAGTTTGGGCTGAACATCACCGTCTTCAAACTCTTGAAGATGAACGCGATCTATCCCGTAGCCGACGGCCAGAAGATGACCGACACGGCCGGCCGCGTCCTTCCCGACGTCTACCTTATGCCAACCGGATCCACTGTCGAAGAACTGGCGACGACGGTTCATTCAGACCTCCTCAAGGGGCTCGTCTACGCCCTGGACGTCAGGACCGGGCTTCACCTCCCTACGAACTACGTCCTTCGAGACAGAGACGTGCTCTCGATAGTCTCGACTGCGAAGCGGAGTTAGCAAGAGCCTTTAAGCTGGGGAGGCTCGATTTCGAGAGAGTTGCCCTACGGAGGAGCACTGCTGTCCGATCTGGAGCTCAGGTACCCTTTCGCTCCGAAGTCGAGGAAGTTCTTCGACTCGATGCCCGTCGAAGAAGGGCTGGCAAGTCGCGAAGTCGTCGCGCAAGCGGAGAGCAGAATATTGAGCGCCCTGGGTCGTTCGAAGTACGAGCCCCACATATCCGAGCTCATCGAATTCTCGAGTTTCTTCGCCGCGGCGCTAGTCGCGAGTCAGGACTCGGTCTTGGCGACGAAATTCTCGAAGAAGGAGGCCGAGAGGGCGCGACAGTTCTTCATCAAGGAAGAGCCCTCGGACAAGACCATCGCGATGGCCGAGTGCTTTGGGCTCCAAGTGCAGCAGCTGGATGGGGGAGATGGCCAGCCAAGGTACGCCCTCCCCTTTGAGGCCTATCTGTCCCTGGTTTCCAAGAACGAATTGGTGAAGTCCCCAAAGTGGAAGCTGACAAGACAGGCACTTGAGCATGGGACCGTGCATGTGACCGGCAACCTGCTCAACGACCTTTTCGGGGACTGCGCCCAGGCAGCGATTTCCGATGGCGTCAGGAACCTGAGAAGGGCACCTTTCCCGAAACAGCTCCAAGGGACCAAGAACAAGGTCATGCAATATGTCCCCGCCCAGAAACCCAAGACCGGAAAGGGTTACCTGTATGTCGAGGACCTGTTGAAACATCCGGTTTCGGACGGCAGGCACAGGCTCATCTGGCTGGTGCTCGCCCCATACCTCGTCAACGTGAAGAAAGTCGAAGACGAAGAGGCCATCGAGAGGATCAGGGCGTTCGTCGCGGTAGCCGGTGAGACAGGTGGCCTGAAACGGTTCGCAGAGTACAACGTGAAGCGAGCCCGCCGTAACGGGCTTCTCCCGCCGACCTTCTCGACCCTGAAGACAGAGCACCCCGACATCTACGCACTGCTGCCGAAGGAAGTCGTGGCCGGGGAAGCCGCTACGAAGCCAAAGGTACTTTCGCGGACTCCAGGGTAGGCAAAGCCAAGTGGCCCAGCCCCCCAGACACTTGCAGGTGAAGGACACACCAGAATCTCAGCGAAGCTCTTGTAAGCGCTTAAATCCGCAATGACCTGAGGCTGGCCAAGGCGGGTGAGTGACCTCCACCCGATCCGCCATAGAAATCACGGAGTTGGAGGAGAAACCAGTGAAAAGAAGCGTAGTTGTAGCGACGACGGCTGTTTACGCCGCAATGTATGCAGCACTCGTTATTCTGTTCAACCCGATCAGTTACGGAGTGATCAACTTCCGCGTTGCCAACGTGCTAGTGGGATTGATTCCCTTGATTGGATGGCCGGCGGTTCTGGGGCAAATGCTCGGGGTGTTCATTGCCAATCAACCTGCATTCGGAGACCAACTCGGACCGATCGACCTGATCAACGTCGTCCCCGCCTTCGTCTTCTCGTGGTTGCTCTGGAGGCTTAAGAAGACGAGCGTTGTCCTCGGTCTTACACTCTATTCATTGGCGCTTGGAGTCTCGGTCAGCCTCGCATTGGACTACGTAGGATTCCTCAGTCAGGGAGGGAAGATATCACTGTACGCTGGTTTTGCGTACGTGACAGTCGGGATATTTCTCGCGACTACGGTCTGCGGGTACCTGCTTTATCGGTCGGTGAAGAAGCTCGGTGTCCTGCAGAGGAGATTCCCAGATTGACTGTCGGGAACCGGCCCAAGTCCGAACCCAGAAACGCAGTCAACATGATTTCGGGGGGAGTCGATTCAGTCACTACGGCATACTATGTCTCAAAGGTGTTGAAGCCGAAGAAGCAAATGCTCATCTTCTGCGACTATAAGCAGAGGACCTACAGATACGAGGCATTCTGTATCAAACAGGTCTCCAAGCTTCTCGATCTTCCCTTGAAGATGATTGACCTAAGATGGCTTGGGGACATCAGCACCTCAGTACTCACGCACCCGGAGGTGGAGATAGGAGAGACCAAGGAGGAAGACCTCTGGAACCCAGAGAAGGCGCGACAGCGGATCCTTCGATGGTGGGATCCATGCAGGAATGCCGTCCTCCTTCTGGTCGGGCTTTCCCACGCCGAGTCCTTCTACATCTCGAAGGGCGAGCGATTCGACATTTTCATCGGGATTCGGAGGGAGACCCCAGTCGCGATGAAGGACAACACCCCGGAATTCCTTGAAGAGATGAACAGGCTGGCCGAGCAGGCCACACACCACGGCGGATACAGGCTTCTCGCCCCCCTGATAACATACGATAAGGACAGAGTCGTGAAGTTAGGTGAAGAGCTTGGGGTTCCGTGGGAGTACACCTATAGCTGCTACGCGGGACACAGCTTCAGGACTATCAAAGGGAGGAGGCTCCCTGTACACTGTGGAACCTGTTCCAATTGTAAGAGGCGGAGGGTGGCGTTCCGGGAAGCAGGAGTGGCCGACCCTTCAATATACGCCGACTAGGCACCCATTCGTCTCATGTGGTCTCCTACATTCATATAGGCCGGGATGCGGCTCGGTGTACGTTTGCAGCCACAGTTTTCGGCGAAGCTTGAGGCAACTTCTTGGGACCCCAAACTGGAAGCCGAGCTAAGACAGGTCTGGGAAACGGAGAGAATCTTCGAATTTAGCCCGAAGAACAGCAAGAACTTGAATTTCGTGATGGACACACCCCCGCCCTACCCTTCCGGGAAGCCATGGCATCCAGGTGCGCTCACCCAGTACTCGCAAATCGACATGATAGCCCGTGCAGCGAGGATGCGGGGCCTGCAGGTGCTCTATCCAGTGGGAATCGACAGGAACGGGCTGCCGGTCGAGATCTTCGCCGAAAGGAAGTACAGGGTCCAGATGAGGAAGACGCCGCGAGAGGAGTTCATCAACCTCTGCAAGCACGCCCTAGACGACCTCGAGGCCTACATGGTTGGGCTCATGAAGACGTTGGGGATCTCGGGCGATTTTCAGAGCAAGTACCGGACCGACTCGGAAGAGTACAGGAAGTTCACCCAGTGGTCTTTCATGGAGCTGTGGAAGAAGGGGCTCATCTACCTGGCGAACAGGCCCAACAACTACTGCGTAGACTGTAACACCACAATAGCTGACGCCGAAATCGAATACGAGGAACTCCCCACCTACCTGGTGACCAACCGGTTCAAGGTTAAGGAAACCAAGCAGGAGCTGCTGGTAGCCACCACCAGGCCCGAACTCCTGGCCGCTTGCCAGATGGTGATGGTCAACCCGAAGGACTCGAGATACAAGAAACTGGTGGGGAAGACCGCGGTGGTCCCCATCTATGACAAGGAGGTGCCAATCAGGGCCCACAAGAGCGTCGACCCGAAGTTCGGAAGCGGCGTGTTGATGGTCTGCAGCTACGGGGACTACAACGACGTCCTCGTGTTCCGAGAGTTCAAGCTGAAGGAAGTCGTGGCTATTGACCTCGACGGGAAACTGGCCCCAGTGACGGGAAAGTACGCCGGACTGTCGGTGAAGGACGCGAGGTCGCAGATAATCCAAGACTTACAGGAGACGGGAGTAGCGTCGAAGGTCGAGCAGATTCAGCACAGGACACCGCTCTGCGAGCGGAGCCGCACCCCAATCGAGATCATACCCATGGAGGAGTACTACCTGAAGCAGTTGGACTTCAAGCCGGCAATGAAGAGACTGGCGAGGAAGATAGAATTCCATCCGTCCATGCACCGCCAGATTCTGATGGACTGGATAGACGTTCTGACGACCGACTACCCGATTTCGCGACGGAGGTACTATTCGACGGAGATTCCCGTATGGTACTGCAGTAAATGCAACACCCCTCATCTGCCAAAGCCAGGAAAGTACTACAGGCCGTGGAGGGACGAGGCGCCGTTCAAGAAGTGCAAGAAGTGCGGGAACACGAAGTTCGTCGGGGAGACGAGGACGTTCGACACATGGATGGATTCGAGCCTCTCTCCTCTCTTCATAACGAAGTACACGGGCAACCGCAGGTTCTTCAGCCTCACATACCCTGCGACGGTGAGGGTCCAGGGCAAGGAAATTGTAAGGACGTGGCTGTACTACAGCATGCTGAAGTGTTACCAGTTGACAGGCAGGGCTCCGTTCAAACAGGCCTGGATCGGGGGGCTGGGCCAAGACTCGCAAGGGAGGGCGATGCGCAAGAGCCTCGGCAACTTCGTGGACCCGGAGCCGGTGCTGTCGAGGTTCGGAGCCGACGCATTCAGATTCTGGGGGGCCTCCGAGGCCAGCCTTGGATACGACTTCCGCTTCAGCGAAGAGAGAATCGCCGGCGCGGGTAAGTTCCTGACGAAGCTCTGGAACACCTGCAGGTTCATCAGCTCCTTCCCGCAGCCAGAGAAGGCAGAGCTGACGTGGACCGACAAGTGGATGCTCAACGAACTCGGGAAGCTGACTGATGAGTGCACGAAGGCGTACGAAAACTATGACGTCTTCACCGTGTCGACGAAGGTGAGGGAGTTCTTGTGGAACGTCTTCGCGTCAAACTATCTGGAGATGGCAAAGGGGAGAGCGTACGGAGACGGAGCGACCAAGGGAGAGCAAGAAGCTGCGTGGTATACCCTGCATGAAGTCGTAAAGAGCATCTTGCTTCTGCTGGCCCCGATCTCGCCCTACATCACGGACTACGCCTGGCGCAAGCTGTACGGCGCGCAGAGCATCCACCTCGAGAGGCTGCCGAAACCAGATAGGTTCGACATCAGCGAGAAGGTGAGCCAGAGCATCCTGGAGTTCAACGCCCAGGTATGGAAGACGAAGCGGGACAAGGGCCTCGCGCTAAAGGACCCCATAGAGCTGAAGATTCCAGCCAAGCTGAAGCCTTTCGAGAAGGACTTGGTCAGGATGCACCACATCAGTGGTGCACATGCTTCCCGCTGAGCGGCCGTCTTAGGCACTTACTCTGTGGGAAGAGGGGCGAGGCAATCCGAACAGGTGGTGTAGGCGACCTCGAGGCTGTTACTCGGGTCGATGATCGAATTGCACCAGATGCAGCGTTCGAATGGGACTGTCTGCATGCTACAACCTCGATTGAGAATTTCGTATTTAACACATGGGAAGTAACGAACCGAATTTCGCCAAACGAC
>Ga0187771_10003725_pt1 | contig 10688 bp, 8 predicted proteins | sample 0116_SJ02_MP15_1_FD_133139 | JGI IMG/M metagenome (GOLD analysis project Ga0187771, IMG submission 133139) | Tropical peat soil microbial communities from peatlands in Department of Meta, Colombia - 0116_SJ02_MP15_10_MG | ecosystem: Environmental > Terrestrial > Soil > Wetlands > Peat | place... | reverse complement strand
GCCGACGCACAGCGTGACAATCAGGCTGTCGGTGCTGCTGAGCTTGAGCACTTCGCGGCCGAAGGTCGGCGTATAGGCGGTGATGAAATAGAACGACACCGTCGTCATCGTCACCATCAGCATGCCGATGAGGATGATTCGCCAATTGACCGCGACCGAGCGCAGAATCTCGCCGGCGCTGGGATGCCGCTTCTGCCTGAGAAATGCCTCGGTTTCCTGCAGCGAATTGCGGATGATGAAGATGAAGGGGATGATCATGCAGCCGATGATGAACGGAATGCGCCAGCCCCAGGCCGCGATCTGCTGCGGTGACAGGATCTGCGCCATCACGACGCCGAGTAGCGCGATGAAAATCACCGCGACCTGCTGGCTGCCGGATTGCCAGCTCACATAGAATCCCTTGTTGCCCGGGGTCGCCATCTCCGCGAGATAGACCGAGACGCCGCCCAACTCGACGCCGGCCGAGAAGCCCTGCAGTAGACGGGCGAGCACGATGAGGAGCGGCGCGAAATAGCCGAGCGTCTCGTAGCCGGGCACCACCGCCATCGCCACCGTGCCGACTGACATCAGCGCCAACGTCAGCAGCAGGCCGGCGCGACGGCCGTGCTGGTCGATATAAGCGCCGAGCACGATCGCGCCCAAGGGCCGCATCAGGAAGCCGACGCCGAACGTCATGAACGACGACATCAGCACGGCGAAATCGCTGCTGCTGGGGAAAAACGCATGACCGATCGCGGCGGCGTAATAGCCGAACACGAAGAAATCATACATTTCCAGGAAGTTGCCGCTGGAGACGCGAATGACGGTGCGGATCTTAGATTGCGCGCTCACGGCGGGCTCCATTGTGATTGCTTTGCGTGCGCTCAATAACACGAACGGACCGCCCGTCGACGCGCATGCAGATCGGAGCAGCAATTCGTGTTCCGAATGGCGCGGCAGCGTCGGAATCCCGGTAAATTGCTACTCCTCCGCCGCGCCGGAGCCCACGTAAGCGATGCGCAGCATGTTGGTCGCGCCCGGCGTGCCGAGCGGCACGCCGGCGACGATGATCACGCGCTCGCCGGCCTTGGCGAAGCCTTCGGTGAAGGCGATGCGGCTCGCGCGGTTGACCATGTCGTCCTGGTCGTGCGCGTCCTCGGTGATCACGCAGTGCACGCCCCACACCACCGCCAGGCGGCGTCCGGTGGCGATGTTGGGTGACAGCGCCACGATCGGCGGGCGCGGCCGCTCGCGCGCCATGCGCAGGCCGGTCGAGCCGGACGAGGTCCAGCACACCACAGCGGCGAGATCGAGCGTGTCGGCAATGTGACGCGCGGCGTCGGCGATGGCGTCGGCCCCGGTCGCCTCCGGCACTGCGCGCTGCGCGTCGATAATCGAACGGTAGATCGGATCGCGCTCGATCTCTTCGGCGATGCGGTTCATAGTGGCGACCGCTTCCACCGGAAATTTGCCCGCCGCCGATTCCGCCGACAGCATGACCGCGTCGGCGCCCTCGAAGATTGCGGTGGCAACGTCGGAGACCTCCGCGCGGGTCGGCACCGGCGAGCTGATCATCGATTCCAGCATTTGCGTGGCCACCACTACCGGCTTGCCGGTCTGCCGCCCCATACGCGTCATCTGCTTCTGCACGCCGGGCACTTTCTCCAGTGGCATTTCGACGCCGAGATCGCCGCGCGCTACCATCAGCGCGTCGGCGAGATCGATGATTTCGGATAAGCGGGTGACCGCCTGCGGTTTCTCGATCTTGGCCATCACCGCGGCGCGTCCGCGCGTGATCTTCTTGGCCTCGGCGATGTCCTCGGGCCGCTGGATGAACGACAGCGCCACCCAGTCGATGCCGGCATTGAGTGCGGCTTCGAGATCGGAACGGTCCTTCTCGGCGAGCGCGGAGAACGGGATAGTCGAATCGGGCAGGCTGACGCCCTTGCGGTCGGACACTTTGCCGGCAACTTCCACGCGCGTCACCATGCGCTTGGGCTCGGCCTGCGTGACGGTGAGGCGCACCTTGCCGTCGTCGATCAAGAGCGTGCGGCCGGGCGCCACCGCGGCGAAGATCTCTGGATGCGGCAGATAGGCACGCGTTGCGTCGCCCGGCGCCGGATCGCTGTCGAGCACGAAGGTGTCGCCGCTCGCCACCATCGCCGAGCCGCCGGCGAAGGTGCCGAGTCTCAGCTTGGGTCCCTGCAGGTCGACTAGGATGCCGATCGGCCGCCCGGTGTCGCGTTCGACGCTGCGGATCATGCCGACCAGCTCGCGCATGCGATCCTGGTTGGTGTGACTCATATTGATGCGAAAGACGTCGGCGCCGGCGACGAACAGGCGCTTGATCATAGCGGCGTCGGAAGAGGCCGGCCCCAGCGTGGCAACGATCTTGGCGCGGCGCAGACGCCTCATGGCTTGCTCGCTGCGGCCGGCGGTGCGGACGCGGCAGGCGGCCGCGGCACGCCGGGCGGCAGGCGCGCCGGCGATGGGAGATCAGGTTTCTGCTCGGCGCTGTCGGTCAGCTGCACCGTCCACGAGCGCTGCTCGGAGGTGTCGACCTCGAAGAAGCCGGTGCGGTCATAGCCGCGCGCCAGGCAGTTCTCGGTGCCGCGAATGGTGAACTCTTTTTCCCGTGAGCACATGAAGGCGTGACCCGACCATTCGCCGCCGCGGTCGTAGTCGACCGCGTAGATGTAATAATAGCGCGCGACCAGCGCGCCGCGCAGCAGAGTCTCGCACGAACGCGCTGACACATTCCACCAGCCTTCGGTGGTCCAGCCTTCGGCGTCCTTATAGCCGAGCGCGACGCCGACCCGGCTGCCGGTGTTGTTGCACAATCGGAAATCGGCCTTGGTCGGCTGAATCGCAGCGCCCAGCAGCGCTGCTGCGAGAGCGAGCGTGGCGGCGATCGGGCGGACGGCGGAATGGCGGAGCAATGCGGTCAAGCTGTCGTCGCTCTTGAATGCGTCGGTTGTCGCGTGATCGGTCACACCCTGTCAACGAGGATGGCGCGCAGGTCGTTGACATTGGTACAGGTGGGTCCGGACATCAGCAAATCCCGGAGGGCGGCGAAAAATGCGGTCGAATTATTTTCGGCAAGAAAGGCGGCAGGATCGAGGCCGAGCGCCTCGGCCCGCGCCGCAGTTCCGCCGTCGATCAGTGCGCCGGCCGGGTCGCTGACCGCGCCGACGCCGCCGTCGGTACCATCGGTGTCGGCGGCGAGCGCTGCCACCGCCGGCATATCGGCGAGCGCGATAGCCAGCGCCAGGGCATATTCCTGATTGGGCCCGCCGCGCCCCTTGCCGCGGATGGTGACGGTCAATTCGCCGCCCGACAGGATCACCGCGCGCCTGCCCTGCGCGCGCAATTCGCAGGCGAGCTTGGCGTGTGCCGCCGCCACCTCGCGCGCCTCGCCCTCGACGCGATCGCCGAGCGACACGCAGTCGTAGCCGGCCGCGCGCGCGGCCGCCTCGGCGGCCGCCAGCGCATCGGCCGGCCGTGCCGCCAGCGCATAGCGGCTGCCGGCGAAAGCCGGGTCGCCGGGCTTCGGCGATTCATTGCTCGGATCGGCGAGCGCGGCGGTAACGCTTCTCGGCAGTTTGAGCCGGTACTTGGCGACAATCGCGCGCGCATCGGCAAGCGTGGTCGGATCGGGCACGGTCGGGCCGGAGCCGATCGCGGAGGGATCGTCGCCCGGCACATCCGATATGGTGATGGTGACAAGCTTCGCCGGAAACGCGCGGCGCGCCAGCCGCCCGCCCTTGATGCGCGAGAGATGCTTGCGCACCGTGTTGATCTCGCCGATGCCCGCACCCGAGCGCAGCAAGGCGCGCGTCACGGCCTGCTTGTCGGCGAAGCCGATACCCTCGGCCGGCGCGATCCAGTTGGCGGAGGCGCCGCCTGACATCAACACCAGCACGAGATCGTCCGTGCCGGCGCCGTCGGCGAATTGTAGCGCGTGCTCGGCCGCCTGCAATCCGGCGGCGTCCGGCACCGGATGGCCGGCCTCGATCATGCTCACCACCCGCAGCGGCCGCCCGTAGCCGTGACGCGCCACGGCGACGCCGGCAAGCCGCTCGGCTGGCAACCGCATGCGATCGAGATAAACGCCTTCCGCTACCTCGGCCATGGAGCCAGCCGCCTTGCCGGCGGCGAGCAGAACCAGCCGGCCCTCGGGCGGGGGCGGCAACAGCGCGGGCAGGAAATTCGCCGGGTGCGCCGCGGCGACGGCAGCGCGAAACAGCGAGCGGAGGAATTCGCGGTGGTCGTTCATGTTGCCGATACGGCCGGTTTTTTGCGGCCATGGCAAGATAGGCCGCGGCGGATTATCTTTGCTGAAGCAAAACGGATGGACACCCGCATGGACGACAAGACCCGCACCGAGCTCGAGGCCGCCGTCTATCGGCGCCTGGTCGAGCATTTGCGTTCCCGCACCGACGTGCAGAACATCGATCTGATGAATCTTGCCGGCTTCTGCCGCAATTGCCTGTCGAACTGGATGAAAGATGCGGCCGACGCCAAGGGCGTGCCGATGAGCAAGGACGAGAGCCGCGAGCTCGTCTACGGCATGCCTTATGACGAATGGCGCAAGAAGTTCCAGAAAGAAGCCTCGCCCGAGCAGAAGACCGCATTCGAAAAGTCCAGACCTTCGCACTGACGCTTGTGAACAGCGTGGATGACGGCGCCCTTGCCTTGACCTGAGCGCGGGCAAATCCGAATGCTCCTTGTCAAACTCGTGACAAGGAGAGACGTCGATGCCCGCCAGCGCCGCCGCGGAAAAAGAACAACCGGCCACCCGCTTCGCCAAGGACCAACTCAAGGCATTCGTCGAGCGCATCGAGCGGCTCGAGGAGGAGAAGAAGGCGACCTCCGACGACATCCGCGACGTTTATGCCGAGGCCAAGGGCAACGGCTTCGACGTCAAGGCGCTGCGCACTATTGTGCGCCTGCGCAAGCAGGACACCGACGAGCGCCGCGAGCAGGAAGCGATTCTCGAAACCTACATGCACGCGCTGGGGATGCTGCAGTAGGCCATTGCCGTGTCGCATCCTTTGTGCCGTCATTGTCGGGCTTGATCCGGCAATCCATGAGGCCGGCCCGCGGGGAAATCAATCTTATGTCGTAATGGCAAATCATCATGGATGCGCGGGTCAAGCCCGCGCATGACGCCGAAGTTGCTTCGCGATTATCGTGTCTACCGCAGCGACGCCGTCGTCTGCGGCGGGGTGAACGTGGTAGTGCTGAGGAACACCACGGCGCTGCCGCTGAAGCGGTCGTCCACCATGCCGAGATGTGGATCGGCCGAGAAGGTCATCACCACCGACAGCGCCGGCTTATGCAGCAGGTCCTGCTGCCAGCGCGGATCGATCGTGCCGACGCGCGTCGCCGTCAGATAGCCGCTGACGCTCGGCGTCAGCATGGCGGCGCGCAGCCACGGGCTGTCGGCGGGCGCGCCGCCGCCCATGGGCAATGGCGCGGCAAGCGGCGGCTTCTCCACCAGGGTGGTGTTCGATGTGGTCGGGATAATTCGCGCTTCCATCGGCATGCTTGGCAGCCGCGAGCCCATCGGGCGGGCACGCGCGGCGAGCGGCGCTTCGGCGTCGTTGGCATAAGCGAGCGCGTTGGTGCTGCCGGTGCTGATCGCCTCGGCGGCCGTCTCATAGCGCGTGCCGGCCGCGATCGGCTCGGGCAGCGCCGGGCCGGTCTCCACCGCGCCACGCCAATAATTGTGGTTGTCGAAGACATTGTCTGGGAGCGAGGCCGTGGCGAACGTCTGCTCCGCCGGGCGCGGCCGCGGCAGCACGGCGGCGACCGCAACCGGCTGCGGTCGTGCCGCCTTCAGCGGCAAGATGTGCTCGACGGTGACGCTCTTCGGCGGACTCACGCTCGCCACCGCCATCGGCGCGCGCGCCTGCTTGTGCGCCGGCTGCTCGCTCGCGTCATCCTGATCGTTGCTGGAACCGAACAGCCGCGCCAACAGGCTGCGCTTGGGCTTGCGTTCGGTCGCGGCATATTCCTCGCTGGCGGTGATCGCGCCGGCCTCGCGGGCGGCTTCGAGCGAGGTCGCGGACGGCACCGCGCCGTGCCGCTCGACGTCGGCCAGCGCCAGCGCATAGCCGGGCAAGGGATGGCCATCGGACGGGATGTGCACCGTGCGGCCGTCGGGGAAGATCTTCACCAGCTCCTCGCGCGGGATGCGCGGCCAGTGGCGCACTGTACCGGTATCCATGTGCACGAAGGGCGAGCCCGAGGTCGGATAGAAACCGACGCCGCCGCGCTGCAGCCGCAGGCCCTCGGCTCTCACGGTCGCCAGCGGCACGCCGGGAATATAGAAGTCGATGGCGTTGCCGTTGATGTGCTGGCTAAACTGCGCGACGCCGCTCGCGCGCGCGCGCAGCATGGCGTTGGTGCCGGGCGAACGGTAGCCGCAGATCACCTGGATCGGCTCCTTGCCGCCGACCGTGCGATAGGTCTCCCACAACAGATCGAACAGATGCGGATCCATGTGGGTTTCTTGCTGCTTGCGCCAATCGCGCATGAACCAGTCGAGCTTCTTCAGCGCGGCCTCGTCGTAGCGGCCGTTGCGCTTGAAGGTGACGGTGATGTCTTCGCCGGTATGGACGTGATGGAAGGAGAGGGTACGGGTGTCGCCTTCGGCGATGGCGCTTTGCAGCGACTTGTTGGCGGCCACCAGCAAGAACCCAGCGACGCCGAGCCGCGCACCGACGCGCGCGACCGAGAGAACGAAACTCCGCTCGCGCCACGCGCCAACCGTCACTGCGTTCATCCTCGAATCGCGCGGTCCCAAAGCCGCTCCCCCCGCAGCGCTTTGGCCGCGGCAGCGACAGTCATGCAGTCTTGTCGGGAAGGGTTAAAGCGCGCTTAGCGTCGCCCCCCCGCCCTGATGCGTCGGGTCTAATGGCCGAAGATGGCTAAAAAGGGGAAAGGCGTCTGCGGGTTAACGGGATGAAACACGGTGGTAGCAACCGGCTGCGGCCGCGGACTAGCTGCCGCATGCCGCTGCTCGCGCGGCGACGGCGGCAAGTCGGGCAGATCGTCGAAATAAGCGTAGGCGTCCGCGGCCTCGCCGCGCTCAACCCGATGCAGGATGTCCTGATTGGCCTACGCGCTTGCCTGATCGCGCTTGGCGTCCTGCGGTGGACGGAGGCAGGCCGCGCGCTTGGTTACAACGCCGCCGCTTATGTCTTCAAAGTGATGCGTTTTCCTTTTCCGCCGGCGGCGCGTCGTCGAGCCCGAGGGCTTCCAGCTTGCGATAAAGCGTCGAGCGGCCGATTTTCAGCCGGCGTGCCACCTCTGACATCTGCTCGCGATAATGCCGGATCGCGAAGCGGATCACTTCGCGCTCGATCTCCTCGAGCGGGCGCACCTCGCCTTGTACGTCGAGCAGCCGCAGCGATGCCGCAGCGGCTTCGACCGCCGGCGCAGTCACATCAACGTCGCGCGTGTCCGGCCAAGCGGCGGCGATCGCCGGCGCAGCCTCGACCAGCGGCTGCGCCGCCACCGCGTCGGAGTCGACCTGGGCGGCAATCTGCGGGAATTCGTTCATGCCGATCTGTTCGCCGTCGGCGAGCACGACAGCGCGGAAGATCGCGTTCTCGAGCTGACGTACATTGCCCGGCCAGCGATAGGCGGTGAGCATGCGCAGCGCCTCCGGCTCGATCGAGCGCACGCGCTTTCCTTCCTCGGCGGCAAGCCGAGCGAGGAAGTGGCGGGCAAGCTCGGGGATGTCCTCGGGACGCTGGCGCAGCGGCGGCACGGAAACCGGAAACACGTGCAGGCGATAGAACAGGTCCTCGCGGAAGCGGCCTGCCTTCACGTCGGCGATCAGATCGCGGTTGGTGGCGGAGATGATGCGCACGTCGACCTTGACGCTTCTGCGCCCGCCCACCGGCTCGATCTCGCCCTCCTGCAGTGCGCGCAACAATTTGACCTGCGCGGCGAGTGGCAACTCGCCAACCTCATCGAGGAACAGCGTGCCGCCGTCCGCCTCGACGAATTTGCCGGTGTGCTTCTCGGTGGCGCCGGTGAAGGCGCCCTTCTCGTGGCCGAACAGGATCGACTCGACGAGATTTTCCGGCATGGCGCCGCAATTGACGGCGACGAAGGGCTTGGCGCGCCGCGCGCCGCTGCCATGGATGGCGCGCGCGATCAGTTCCTTGCCGACGCCGGATTCGCCGGCGATCATCACGGGGATGGTGGAGGCCGCTGCCTTTTCCGCCGCCCGCAGCACCGGCCGCATCGCTTCCGAGCGGGTGATCACGTCGGCGAGCGTGAGCGTGCCGTCGCGGCTGCGCTTGAGCCGGCGCAATTCGCCGGCGAGCGCCTTGGCGGTGAGTGCGTTGCGCAGCGACACCTGCAGCCGTTCCGGGCTGACCGGCTTGACCACGAAGTCGGCGGCGCCGGCGCGCATCACCGACACCACATTGTCGATCCCGCCATGCGCGGTTTGCACGATGACCGGAATGTCGAGGCCGGCCTCGCGCATGCGCGCGAGCACGCCGAGGCCGTCGAGGTCCGGCATCACCAGGTCGAGCACCACGGCGTCGACGGTTTGCTCCCCGCCGAGCTGCTTCAAGGCCGCGTCGCCGCCCCCGGCGACCAGCGGCTGATAACCGAAGCGCTGCACCATGGCCTCGAGCAGGCGGCGCTGGACGGGATCGTCATCGACGATAAGCACGGTTTCGGACATTGGACCTCGACGCCCGGCAGCTGTGCCGAATTGGTGCAATGTCGCCGTTCCGGCTTAATGGGCTGTTAAATGCGCCTGCGCCGGCCTAGATGATGCCACAGCCCTTCCCGTTTATCCTGTCAACCAACACCCGCCCCATGGCCAAGACCGCGAAAAGCCCCAAACCAAGCCCCAAGCTCGGTGCGCTGCCGGAGTGGAATCTTAACGACCTCTATCCCGGCCCGGACAGCCCCGAACTGAAGTGGGACCTGGAAAACGCGGAAACCCGCTGCGGCGCCTTCGAGGTCGAGTTCAAGGGCAAGCTTGTCGAACTCGCGGCGCGGCCGGACGCCGGCAAGGTGCTGGCGGCAGCGGTGCAGCGCTACGAGGCGCTCGATGACACGCTCGGCCGGGTAATGTCCTATGCCTCGCTGCGCTACGCCGGCAACAGCAACGATCCGGCCATCGCCAAGTTCTACGGCGACATGCAAGAGCGCATCACTGCCGCCTCGCTGCATCTTCTGTTCTTCACCCTCGAGCTCAACCGCATCGACGACGCCAAGCTGGAAGCGGCCATGGCCGAGCCGGCACTTGGCCATTACCGGCCCTGGCTCGAGGACGTGCGCAAGGAGAAGCCTTATCAGCTCGAGGATCGGGTCGAGGAATTGTTCCACGAGAAGTCGGTCACCGGTTATTCGGCCTGGAATCGCAATTACGACGAGACCGTCGCCGCGTTGCGTTTTCGCATCGGCGGCCAAGAGCTCACCATCGAGCCGGCGCTTAACCAGCTGCAGGACCCCGACGACAGGAAGCGCAAGGCGGCGGCGCAGGCGCTGGCCAAGACCTTCAAGGCGAACCTGCGGCCGTTCGCGCTGATCACCAACATACTCGCCAAGGACAAGGAGATTTCCGACCGCTGGCGCGGCTTCAAGGACGTCGCCGACGCCCGTCATCTCTCCAATCGGGTTGAGCCCGAGGTGGTGGAGGCGCTGGTTTCGGCGGTGCGCGCCGCCTATCCGCGGCTGTCGCACCGTTATTATGCGTTGAAGGCGCAATGGTTCGGCAAGAAGCGGCTGCCGTATTGGGACCGCAACGCGCCACTGCCGAAAGTCGCCCAGCGCACCATCGGCTGGAGTGACGCGCGCGAAACCGTGCTCACCGCCTATAGCGCCTTCTCGCCCAAGATGGCGGAAGTCGCCGGCCGTTTCTTCGACAAAAACTGGATCGATGCGCCGGTGCGCCCCGGCAAGCAGCCGGGCGCGTTTGCGCATCCGACCGTACCCTCGGCACATCCATATGTGCTACTCAACTACCAGGGCAAGCCGCGCGACGTGATGACGCTCGCGCATGAGCTCGGCCACGGCGTACATCAGGTGCTGGCGGCGCCGAACGGCGCGCTAATGGCGCCGACGCCGCTCACGCTCGCCGAGACGGCCAGCGTGTTCGGCGAGATGCTCACCTTCAAGAAGCTGCTCGCCGCGACCACCGACAAGAAGCAGCGCAAGGCCATGCTCGCCGCCAAGGTCGAGGACATGCTCAACACGGTGGTGCGGCAGATCGCCTTCTACAGCTTCGAGCGCAAGGTGCATCTCGAACGGCGCAACGGCGAGCTCACCGCTGACAAGATCTGCGAATTGTGGATGTCGGTGCAGGGCGAGAGCCTCGGGCCGGCGATCGAATTGAAGGCCGGCTACGAAACCTATTGGTGCTACATCCCGCACTTCATCCATTCGCCGTTCTACGTTTATGCCTATGCCTTCGGCGATTGCCTGGTGAATTCGCTCTATGCCGTGTACGAACGCTCGGCCGAAGGCTTCGCTGAACGCTATCTCGCTATGCTCGCCGCCGGCGGCACCAAGCATCACGGCGAGTTGCTCACGCCGTTCGGCCTCAACGCGCGCGATCCCACATTCTGGAACGGCGGCTTGGGCGTAATCGAGCGGCTGATCGACGAGCTTGACGCGCTGTCCTAGTCGCAATCAGGAGTTGTGTAGGCCGAGCTCGCCGGCTAGACTTT
>Ga0187771_10003724_pt1 | contig 10689 bp, 12 predicted proteins | sample 0116_SJ02_MP15_1_FD_133139 | JGI IMG/M metagenome (GOLD analysis project Ga0187771, IMG submission 133139) | Tropical peat soil microbial communities from peatlands in Department of Meta, Colombia - 0116_SJ02_MP15_10_MG | ecosystem: Environmental > Terrestrial > Soil > Wetlands > Peat | place... | reverse complement strand
GCGCTGACCGAGGAGCAGATCGAGATCATGCGCGATCGTACGCGGGCCCCTTCGGCCAAGCTGCCGCGCATCGAGGATGCGATCAATGCCGGCGGCGTGCTGTGCGGCAGCCCACTGCAGATCGTCGAACACCTGAAGCACATCGAGAAGCGCTATCCGGGGCTGGAGCGCGTCTCGGTGAGCCTGTCAGTTGGCGTACCCAAGGCGCTGTGCCTCGAACAACTCGAGCTGTTCGCCACCGAGGTGATGCCACACTTCACCAATCAGGCCGAAGCCGAAATGGAGATGGCGGTCTAGGCGGTTGGTAAAGCCCTAGGGCCGCCTATTCGGCGGCCCGACTCTCCTCGGGGAGCATGCCGAGGGCGCGCTTGTAGATGTCGATCAGCGCTTCCTGCTCATCGAGATCGTCCTTGTCCATCTTCCGCAGGCGGATCACCTGTCGCATGATCTTGGTGTCGAAGCCGGTGCCCTTGGCCTCGGCATAGACTTCCTTGATGTCGTTCGAGAGCGCCTTGCGCTCCTCTTCGAGCCGCTCGATGCGCTCGATAAAGCTCTTGAGCCGATCGGCGGCGATCCCCCCAACGTCAGCCATTCCCCCTCCAAAACCCCATATACGCTAGGCGTCCCCCGGCAGGGCCGGGGGCCTAATGGCCGGGCCAAGGCCCGGCCATGTCCAGCCGCAGAAGCTCAGTGCTGACGCTGCTGCGCGGCGAAGGCGGCCTTCTGTTCGGGAGTCGCCTCTTTCTGGTATTTCTTGCGCCACTCGTCATAAGGCATGCCATAGACGATCTCGCGCGCCTCGGGATCGGACAGCGCGACGCCCTTGTCCTCAGCCGCGGCGCGGTACCATTTCGACAGGCAGTTGCGGCAGAACCCGGCGAGGTTCATCAGGTCGATGTTCTGCACATCGGTGCGCTCGCGCAGATGCGCGACGAGGGCGCGGAAGGTCGCGGCTTCGAGTTCGGTGCGGGTCTTGTCGTCCATCTGATCCATCGCGGCGTCACCTCCAATGCGTGCGTCTTATGTAGCATTGCGTCGGCCGGTCTTGAATGCCCCCTTGAATGCGTGGTCACCCGACCAGTTAAAAAAACCGGCGGGCGAACCCACCGGGAGGCTTTGTCGGGGAATACACCAAAGGCGCTTGTCGGGGGAGACGGCGGACCCGTGGTGCGCATTAAGAATGTCGCGACTTACCGAGCAGGGCGTTGATCCAGATCAACTTTCCGGCGCGCGCTCGCCGCGATCTGGAGATAAGCGACAGCGCGACGAGACCACTCCGCCGGTGTGCGGGCTCCAGGCTCAGCGATACGTTCGGCCGCAAGACGCGCACGGATCACTGCGTTCAGCGCTTTATAGAATCCCAACAGCTTTTCCGGCGGCTCGTCAGCGCTGCGTTCGCGATAGCGCCGGATCAGCCGTGTTGCGATTGGCGACGGGCCGATCCGATCGCATTCGAGCGCCAGAAACGCCAATTCGCTGATCGGGTCGAGCCGGCGCAGATCGGCGCGAAATTCCAGGCAATCGATGATCTGGGGTGTTCCGCTCAGATAGACGTGCTCGGGCCGCAAATCCCCGTGGCCGTCGATCAAAAGTCGGCATCGCCGGCAAAAAAGCCCGCGGTTCCGCGTCAGGAACGCGTCAAGGGCCCGGATAATCGGCATCGCCCGCACGAGCAGTTTCGGCTCGGAGGCTCGCACAAGGGCACGCTCGGCGCGACGCAACTCCTTGCGAAGCTGGGCGGTATGGGCTGCGGGTGCCAGGTACACTCGCCGTGCGCGTGCGAAGAATTCGGCAAGGCGCTGCGCCACGGTCTCAAGCTCGCCGTAATGCCAGGCCCCGGACGCAAGGCGCCGGTCCAGCATTCGGTCAGCCTCAAGCCGCACCATCTGGACGAGCCAGTCGATCGGTTCGCCATCGCCGTCGAGGCGGAGACTGCCATCTGGCTGCTTGGTCAGCGCTACGAGGCCCAGGTAGGTCTTTAGCGCCAGCCGGCGGTTGAGCCGCAATTCGGTCAGCGCATTGCGCCGTCGCGCTTCGATCCTCCGGAAGTCGAAACCTTCGCCATGGGCGGGTTTCTTCAGCTTGTAGGCACGGTTGCGGGTCAGAAAGACCCAGGAGAAATGCGTCTCGACCACCTCGACGCGGTCTTCTCGGCCAGGGTAATTCGCCGGATCGCGCAAAAAGCGAACTTTGTCGCGGATCGTCGGATCCGCACCCTCCAGCGTGGCGGAGCCGTCGAGCATGATCGATTATGTCACCGCCTGGTCCTTGCGGTCGAGTTCGGCCGCGAGGCTGCGAAGATTGGCGGAGATTTCGACCGGATAAACGTAATCCCGTAATTCTTTTAGAGGCTGCGGCAGCTTCGCCAATTGCTCTCGCGCGCGGTCGCGGATCTGCGACAACGAGGGCGAGGGGCCCACCCACCGACCGCCGCGCATCACCGGTTGAAGTAAAGGCTCACCTGTGTGGCGTTCGCTATCGAGGCCCACCAGATCGCCGGTGAGATCGCCGCCCTCGGCCTGCCACCGCCAGACCTGCTTGCGGCCCGGCCAGGTGGCCTTGCCTGACGAGCGCTTGCGCCGGGGGACGCCGGCATATTCCTGCAGCTTGTAGGCGCAGTCGAGCGCAGGTGCGTCGGCTGAGGTCGTAAGGCTGGTGCCGACCCCGAACGAGTCGATGGGCGCATCGCGCAGCGCCAGGATCTGATCCTCGTCGAGCCCGCCGCTGGCGATGATCGCCACCCCGAACAGGCCTGCCTCGTCGAGGATGCGACGGACCTTGCGGGCCTCATTGCCCAGATCACCGCTGTCGATCCTCACGCCTTGAATGGAAATACCCGCGGCGGTCAGACGTGGCGCGAGATCGGCAACGCGGGCGGCGCCCCGCTCGGTATCATAGGTATCGATGAGAAAAACCAGACCGCGCGGGCGCGAGCGGGCAAAATGTTCGAAGGCTGCAGTTTCGTCGTCATGAACCTGGACGAACGAGTGAGCCATCGTGCCCTTGACCGGAATACCGAATTCGATCCCGGCGGCGAGGGTCGCCGTACCCGCGAACCCGGCGATGTAACTTGCTCGCGCTGCGAGCATCCCCGCCTCGGCGCCATGCGCCCGGCGCAACCCGAAATCGATCAGGGCGCGGCCATCCGCCGCGAGAACCTGGCGGGCAGCTTTGGACGCGATGATGGTCTCAAAATGGACGAGGTTGATGAGGCGCGTCTCCACCAATTGTGCTTGCGGCAGCGGGGCGATGACGCGCAAGACCGGCTCGTTGGGAAAAAATACCGTGCCTTCCGGCAGCGCATCGACGTCGCCGGTGAAGCGAAGCTCGCGCAGATAATCCAGCAGCGAGTCGGGAAAGCCGCCAAGCCCTCGCAGAGCAGTGATATCGGCGTCGGAGAAGCTGAAATTTTCGAGATAGGAGAGTGCCTGTTCCAGCCCGGCGGCCATCAGAAAACCGCGGCGTGCGGGCAGCTTGCGGACGAACAGCTCGAAGACGGCAGTGTCCGTCAGGCCGTGATCGAGATACGCCGCCAGCATATTGAGCTGGTAGAGATCGGTCAGCAGCGCGGTTCGATCCGGGGTCATGGTGGGTGTTCCAACGAGGCCTACACGCTCGGGAAACCCACGGTTTGCGCAAACACGACAAACTGTTCGGGCGGCAGCGCCAGTCGCTCGGCCAGAGCCTTGTAAGGCACCGCGCCGCGGAAGACCGTGCCGAGCCCGGCCGAGGCACAGAACAAATAAACGTTCTGACCGATGAACCCGGCGTCGACAGACGCGTAAAGCCGCCGATCCTCGGCGTTGACGTCGGTCATCCGTTCACCGTGTGCGACATAAATCAGGTCAAGCGGCGCCGTTCCGACAAAGTCCTGCATGCCGGTGTCGGCGCGGATATCGCCGGCGAGATAAGGTTTGAGGGTGTGCGTCTGCGGCTCGTACAGCCACACGCCGTCAGCCATCGCGGCGTAGATGTCGATGACCATGATGTGCCGCCAATAGGGTGCGGTGCGGTCGCCGCTCGGCCGATTGACGCCGTTGGCCGCCCACAGCAGGTCGGAGAGTAGTTGCCGCGATAGGGGCGTCGCCGTATAGGCGCGCGTGGAGCGGCGGAGCATCAGCGCTTCCATCAACGGCCTGCCGCCTTCGCGTCTCGGCGCCGGCAGGTCCAGCGCCGGCAAATCCGCCGCTAGGGCAACTTGAGGAAGGGTGCTGGCGACGCCACTCGCCGCCATGCCGAAGGCCATCGTGCGTCGGGTCATCATCGTCACTCCGCCGGCTGCGCGGCTCGGGCGAGCAGGTCTGTGACCTCCGCGTCCTTCACCTGATGAAAATCGCGGTAAAAAAAGCCGATAGCGCCAAGCCCGGACGGGGTTTCGACGCAGACGACCTCGTCGGCTTCCGGCCGCAAGCGATCGAGTGTATCCGGCGCGGCGACGGGCGTAGCCAGCACCAGCCAGGACGGGTTACGCCGCCGCGTCGCCTGAAGCGCCACGCGCATCGTCGCTCCGGTGGCGATTCCGTCATCGACAACGATTGCGGTTCGGCCTGCAATGTCGAGAGGTTCGCGGCCGGCGCCATAGACGCTGCGTCGACGCTCGAGCTCCTCGACCTGGCGATGTGTTTCCGAGGTTATGTACTCCTCCGGGATGTCCAACTCATTCGCAAGGTTCCGATCGATGAAGACCTCGGGATCCGCACCGTCCGTGACGGCACCGAGCGCGAGCTCGGGCTGCCACGGCACACCGATCTTACGGACCAGGACGATATCGAGCGGGGCGTCGAGCACACGGGCAACTTCGTACCCGACCGGCACTCCGCCGCGCGGCAGAGCCAGAACGACCGGGTTCCGGTCGCCGAGATGCAGCAGCTTCGCGGCGAGCTGGCGGCCTGCGTCGTTGCGGTCGATGAATCTCATGCCGTCACCCCAGCGAGGTGCGAGGCGAACCAATCGATCGCGAGGCCGACCACAGTCTCAAGCGCGCCGGGTTCCTCGAACAGATGCATGGCGCCCGGGACGACGGTCAGGCGCTTCTCGCAACGAAGTTCCAGAAGCGCCAGGCGGTTCAGATCGAGCACCGCCGGATCGGCGCCCCCGACAATCAGCAGCGTCGGCGCGCGAACTCTCGCCAGATCGGCTCCGGCGAGGTCGGGCCGCCCGCCCCTCGACACGATCGCGGCGATCGGCCAAGCGCCCGCTGCCTCAGCGACGAAAGTTCCTGCGGCACCCGTGCTCGCTCCGAAATAGCAAACCGGCAGCTGCGCGGTACCGGCGTGCTGCCGTGCCCAGGCCGTGGCTATCAACAGTCGTTCCCCGAGCAAGGCGATGTCGAAGACATTGCGGCGATCGATCGCCTCCTCCTCGAGCAGAAGGTCAAGCAACAGAGTGGCGAAACCCGCCTCGTGCAGGGCCCTGGCGACAAAACCGTTGCGCGGACTGTAACGGCCGCTGCCGCTTCCATGGGCGAACAGGACGATGCCTTTGGGCTCATCCGGCACCCCGAGTATGCCGCCTAGGCCTAAAGGGCCTATCGAGACCTCACGGCTTCGCGCCGAGTATGGCGAGGGAGCCACCACGGCTCTCCTACCGCCGCGCAACGCGCCAGAGTTCGCGTACCTCCTTTGGCAAGGCGTCCAGAATGTGGTCGATCTGGTGCGGCTCCATCCGCTCGCCCATCACGCCCATGACCGCCATCGCCACATGCTCGACATTCTGAAGTTCGCTGTGCCCATGCAGCTCGCGGCGGATCGCCTGCGAAAAATCTTCCGCGTGGGCCGCCTTAAGACGCGTCGCCGACGGGTGCCAGCCGTCATAATAGATACCGCGGATCATCGTCGGCAGGCCGGCACCGAAATGCGCGACCAGTTCGACCGGAAGGCGATCGCGGACCGCATGAAGCGTGGCCCGCAACGCAGCATAGGCGGCGTGCTCATTATTAAATCCGAGGCCCCGGCCAATGTCGTGCAGCCACTCGTGTGCGCGTTGGATTGAGGTATCGAGAATTGGTGCGCCGGCCATCAAAGCCTCCCTCGGTCGGATCGACGACGCAGGACGTCAGCGCCTGCCCATCGCAATGAGAGAAAGGCTATCGCGCAGCTTCGGAATGCGAATTGATGCAGGTCAAAGCGCGCCACGGGCGGTTCCCTAATTTACGGACAACCTGAAAGGGGGCATCGATGGAACAGGCCGCTGCCTTGCTTTTCGCTATCGAAGGTTCGCGCGACTACGGCGCACGTGTCGCCTCGCGCTTGGAGTGGCCGCTAAGCCTGCACGAAGAGCGCGAGTTCGAAGACGGCGAGCACAAAATCAGGTCGCTGGTCGATGTCAGCCGGCGCGACATCTTTGTCATGCATTCGCTGTATCACAGCGCTAGCGCAAGCCCGAACGACAAGCTCTGCCGCCTGCTGTTCTTCATCGGCGCCCTGAAAGACGCCGGGGCCAGCCGAGTGCCTGCGCTCGTCCCTTATCTTTGCTATGCCCGCAAGGACCAGCGCAGCCAGCACCTCGACCCGATCACCACAAAGTATGTCGCGCGCATGTTCGAAGCCTGCGGCGCAGATGGCGTGATCACCTTCGACGTCCACAATCGCGCCGCTTTCGAGAACGCGTTCCGTATCCCGACGATCAACATCGAAGCGATGCCGCTCTTTGTCGAACATTTCGCGGCTCGGCTCTGCGGCGACAGGATCGCCGTCGTCTCACCGGATGTCGGCGGGGCGAAACGCGCCGAAAAGTTCCGCCGTGCCCTCGCGACCGCGATGGGCCAGGAGCCGACTGCCGGCTTTGTCGACAAGCAGCGGGCCGGCGGTGTGGTCACCGGCGATCTGTTCGTCGGGGACGTGGCCGATCGTGCCGTCATCCTGTTTGACGATCTGATCAGCAGCGGAACCACCCTCTGTCGCGCGGCTGCGAAATGCCGCGAGGCGGGTGCAAGCCGGGTCTTCGCCGCCGCCACTCATGGCCTCTTCATCGGCGATGCCCCAGCGGTCCTTGGCGCGGCTGGCTTTGATGGCGTCGTCGTCGGCGACACGGTGCGGTCGGAGGCCGAAATCGCGGGTCTGTTGCCCGAGAACGTCACAATTCTCGATACCTCGCGCCTCGCGTGCGAGGCGGTCGCTCTTGCCCATTCCGGCCTGTGAGCGGGAGCACAACAACCCCAACCGGGATAAACCGTGATGCGTGCATCTGACATCATGACGCGCCGCGTAGTGACCGCTAACGCGGATATGAGCGTCGCCGCGATCGCTCGACTGATGCAGGATCACCACGTCAACGCGGTCCCCGTGATCGATGACGAGTTCCATGTCATCGGCATCGTCAGCGAACACGACCTGCTGCGTGCTCCGCCCGGCGATAGCCCGCGTGCCTGGTGGCTGCGCTTCTTCGACAAAGACTCCGTCTGCCTCGAAGATATCGCGACCGCCCGTCATCGCCGCGCGAAGGACGTCATGCGGCTCCATGTCCGGACGGTGTCGGACAACACCCCGATCGGCGTTCTCGGGAGCCTGATGCGGCGACACAAACTGAAGCATGTGCCCGTCCTGCATGACGGCAAGCTGGTCGGCATCGTCAGCCGCAGCGATCTGATCGCGGCACTTGTGGGTGATCGCCAGGACGCGACGCAGGCGCAACCCGAATACCGTTTCTTCGGCGAGTGATCCGGTGGAGCTGGATAGATTAAATCAGCTCAGTCCGTTCGAGCTCAGAAACACGCTGATCGGGCTTGCTACAAGCCACGCCGACCGCGTCATGCTCAATGCCGGCCGCGGCAATCCGAATTTCCTCGCAACCATGCCGCGTTACGGTTTCCTTGAGCTGGGGCGCTTCGCCGTTGAAGAGGCGGATCGCTGTGGCGAGGCCTTTCCCGACGGCGTCGGCGGCATCCCTGCAGCCGGCGGCATCAGTAACCGCTTTCGCGATTTTTTGAAGGGCAGATCCGGCGAGGCAGGTAGCCGTTTTCTATCCTCTGCAATCGATTTTGCCTGCGGCCCTCTCGGCTTTGACGCGGATGCATTTGTGCACGAACTGGCCCAGGGGATCCTTGGTTGCAATTACCCCGAGCCGGTACGGATGCTGCGTCATGCAGAGGATATCGTCAGGCGCTACCTGGCCCAGGAGATGGGCGGTCCGGGCCAGTCGGCCCATGTCGACGTCTGCGCAGTGGAGGGCGCGACAGCCGCGATCGCCTATGTGTTCAACTCGCTGCGTGCCAACAAACTGATCGCCGCCGGCGACGAGATTGCGATCGGGACACCGATCTTCGCGCCATATCTCGAAATACCGTGTCTTAACGACTACCGCCTCAGGGAAATTACGATCGCCGCCAACCCCGATGCCGGTTGGCAATATCCCGAAACCGAACTGGAAAAGCTGCTTGATCCGAGAGTGAAAGCGCTATTGCTCGTCAACCCCGGGAATCCGACATCGGTCAAGATCGATCCGGCCGGCCTCGCCCGAATTGCGGAAATCGTTCGTGCACAACGGCCAGACCTTATCGTTTTGACCGATGACGTGTACGCAACGTTTGCCGACGATTTCACGTCGCTCTTCGCGCTATGCCCGCGCAATACGATCCTGGTCTACTCATTCTCGAAATATTTCGGTGCGACCGGCTGGCGTTTAGGTGTCGTCGCCCTGGCTGAGGACAACGTGCTCGATGCAATGATCCACACGCTCCCCGAGCCCCTTGATGCAGAGCTCCGGGCTCGCTACGCATCGCTTGTCCCCAATCCTTGCTCCCTCAAATTCATCGATCGTCTCGTCGCCGATAGCCGAGCGATCGCGCTTAACCACACCGCCGGTCTCTCGGCGCCGCAGCAGGTACAGATGGCCCTCTTCGCGCTGTTTGCGCTGATGGATGCGGAAGGGCGTTACAAAGCCGCGATGAAGGAGCTGATCCGCAGCCGTTATCGGACGCTCTATCGCGCTCTCGGCATCGACCCGGAAGCTGACCCGAACGGGGTCTATTACTACGCACTTCTCGATCTCGAACGTTTGGGCGCGGAACGTTACGGTCGGGGTTTCGTCGATTGGCTCCTCGCTGAAAAGAACCCGCTCGAAATCCTGTTCCGGCTCGCCGACGAGGCCGGAGTGGTGTTGTTGCCGGGCAAGGGCTTCGGCGTGCCGCATCCATCGGCCCGCGTTTCGCTCGCGAACCTGCGTCAGGAAGACTACGCCCGCATGGGCCGCATCATCCGCTCAATGATAGAGGATTACGCTCGGGAGTATTCTTCCGCCCGTAGCCGACGACCGTCTTAACAGCCGCTAATGACATCGGCTTCGCATTGCATCCTGACGAGACGCACGCCCGCATCGGGGCATGAAAACCAGTTTCCCCGCCCGCGCTGAGCGCATTGCCCGCCGATTTTCCCGCCCCGATATTCATCACGCAGCACATTGCCTCGCGAAAAGTTACGGGCTCTTGGAGTGGGTAGCCGAGAGCTCGCCCGCTGCGCTCAAAATTTGCGGCAGCATCCTCGGGGTGTGAAGCGGCACGCAGCGAAGGCCAAAACCTCTTCGCGGAAGAGCAGCGGCGCAGCAGGGCCATTCGATCGCGATCAGAGCTTTGGCCTCACCGCTTCAAGATCGAGATTGAGTTGAAGAACATTGACGCGTGGCTCCCCGAAAATGCCAAGAGCGCGTCCCACCGTGTTCTTCATGACCAGCGCGGTGATCTCTTCGGCCGGGATCCCTCGTGCCGCGGCGACGCGTGGCACCTGCAAGGCGGCATAGGCGGGGCTGATATCCGGATCGAGGCCGGAACCCGATGCTGTCAACATGTCGGCCGGCAGCTCCCGCCCGGCGAGTTCGGGCTGCCCTGACTCCGCGGCCTTGCGGTCGCTAAGAAGACGCCCCGCCAGGGCGCGGCTCGTCGGGCCGAGGTTGGAGCCGCCCGAGCCGGCGGCGTTGTATGGCGCGCTGACCTTCTCGGCCGGATCGTTTGGGTTCACTGTCGTCGTCGCCGAAGGGCGGCCATGAAACCATTCCGGCCCGGTCCAGTCCTGGCCGACCAGCCGTGACCCGAGGATTGTGCCGGCAGCGTTCCTGATCAGGCTGCCGTTTGCTTGATCCGGCAGCAGCCACTGGCCCAGCCCGGTCACGGCCAGCGGGTATGCGATGCCGCACAACACCCAGGTCACCAACGTGGCCCGCAAGGCCGGTAGGATAACTGCGCGCATCACCGCGTCCTCAAAGAACCAGCGAGACAGACAGGTCGATCAACTTGATGCCAATAAACGGCGCGACGAGGCCGCCAAGACCGTAGACCATCAGGTTGCGGTAGAAGGTCGCTTCGGCGCCGGTCGGACGGAAGCGAACGCCGCGCAACGCCAACGGAATGAGGGCGGGGATAATCAGCGCGTTGAAAATCAGCGCGGACAGCACGGCGCTATGTGGGGTCCGGAGACCCATGACGTTGAGGGCCGACAGGCCGGGCAGCGCAACGACGAACATCGCCGGGATGATCGCAAAATATTTCGCCATGTCGTTGGCGATCGAGAACGTCGTCAGCGCGCCGCGAGTGATCAGCATCTGTTTGCCGATCGCGACGAGGTCGATGAGCTTCGTCGGATCGGAGTCGAGATCGATCAGATTGGCGGCCTCCTTGGCCGCGGCGGTCCCGGAATGCATTGCGACACCGACATCGGCTTGCGCCAGAGCGGGCGCGTCATTGGTGCCGTCGCCGGTCAT
>Ga0187771_10003723_pt1 | contig 10689 bp, 11 predicted proteins | sample 0116_SJ02_MP15_1_FD_133139 | JGI IMG/M metagenome (GOLD analysis project Ga0187771, IMG submission 133139) | Tropical peat soil microbial communities from peatlands in Department of Meta, Colombia - 0116_SJ02_MP15_10_MG | ecosystem: Environmental > Terrestrial > Soil > Wetlands > Peat | place... | reverse complement strand
GTGTTAGTGGAGCGGCTTCGATCCAGAGATCGTGAAGCCGCTCCTGTAAATCGCGCCGAAGATTGGTTCCGTCTTCCCTAGATTCAGTTCCGCGCTCAGGGAGCCCTTGCCCATCCAGACATCTGAGACCCTGGAATTCGACTTCAGTATCTCAACAGGCTCGTTCACCGCCTCCTGGCTGGGGTTCGTCCCTGGGAACCTGCGCAGTCCGAATGTCGCACCAAACGTCGGCAAATCGGAGGGCGAGCCCTGCTTCTCAACCGTGACTTCGAGAGACAGCGTCTGCCGAGGGCCCTTGACGCAGAACCCTCCGAACCGTGCGTCCGGGGCGACCGTCTTAAGTCCGGGGTTGAGAGGGTGAAGCTTGGTCATCGAAATCCTGTCCGCCAGGCGCTTCTGGTACCCGTTCAGGATTCCCCTGAGAAGGGACCATTCGGTAGTGACCCACATGACTGGGAAGAAAATGCCCGGCCTTTCCTTGAATCTGGACCTGACCCCGACGGCAGCTTCGCTATAGATCGTCCTGTCTGGTCTCGATGCCACCATGTCCGCGCCCGAGTCAGCCACCGAGACGATTTCGCACACGTAGGCCATGCAGAAGCCGTCAACAACAGTGAAAGGAACTGGGACCAGCTGACCCAGGGCGTCGGGATCGGCCTTGAAGTAAACAGCGATGTAGTCCGCGCCGTAGTGCCAGGGACCCTTTTCGATGGCCGACGTGGGGCCCGGCACGAGCGGGTGGTCGAGCAATTGTGGACTCGATGTACCAAAGGTAAAAAAGGGTTGGTGGTTCCGTCCCGATTCGGATGCGCGTCTGCAATTTCACGATTGCGGGGGAATCTCCCGACCGGCAGAAGGCCGGCCTTGTAAGGGGGTCGGAGGTCCGCTTGCTGGCAGAGGGGTGGACCCTGCAAGAGCTCATGGCGGGCGGACGGAGCGGGAGGCAGGTGGCCGAGGGAGATAGATACAGGTTGGACGAAGTCATTCTCCACGCCCCGGTTCCGAGGCCGGGGAAAATCATCGCGGCCATAGTGAACACCAGGGGGATGTTGGGAGGGTCCGATGTGAAACTCGAAAGGCCGAGGCTCGATATGAAGGCACCTAGCACGGTGGTCGGTCCGGGGATCGAAATTCGGGGACCCAAGAGCGGCATCCGCCCCGAAGTGGAGCTGGCTGCAATAATGGGGAAGAGAATCACTAGGGTGACGACGGCGGAGGCAGAGTCGGCGATCTTCGGGTACACCATCCTCAACGACGTGACCGCGCCGGCAGACTCGAGGGAGGACGCCTACGAAGCGTACCGCCGCGACAGGGCGACTGGGGAGATCAGGAAGAGCACACTGAGGGGACCACTCTTTCGCTCGAAAAACCACGACACGTTCTGCCCGATGGGGCCCTGGGTGTGCACCGCCGATGAAGTTGCAAACTGGTCGGACCTCCGGATGACAACGAGGTTCGGGGAGATTCTCGTTCAGGAGGGGTCCACGTCAGAGTACATATTCGCCCCAGCCGAGATCGCCTCATATGTCTCCCGTTTCCTCACTCTTGACCCAGGGGATGTCATCTCGTGCGGGAGCGTCGGATGGACGCCCCAAGCCCTCGGCAGGCGAGACCCCACGGAGTTCGTCCTCCCATCGACCAGAGGGATCCTGGAACTCGAAATTGAGGGGATAGGGAAGCTCGTCAACCCGGTCTCGCTGGTGCCCTAGGCCGGTCTCAAAGCAGACGGTCTGGCTGAAAAGGTTCAATTAGAGAGCCTCCGAGACAAGCATGTTCCTTAGATGGGGGCAATAGACGGCAGGCAATTCCTCCAGAGGCTCGACTCGACCCCTCGTGAACTCTGGTACGGGAACCGCAAGATCACTGGAGAGGTCTCTGACCACCCCGCCTTCAGGGGGATCGCAAGATCGATCGCAGCCCTCTACGACATGCAGCTGAAGCCAGAGCTCGTAGAATCGATGACCTATGTCTCCCCGTCGAGCGGCAATCGGGTGGGAGCGAGCTTTCTCCAGCCCAAGACGAAGGAGGACCTTTCCAGGAGGACGACCATGATGAAGGCGTGGGCCGACTTCTCTGGGGGCATCATGGGCAGGACCGCAGACTACCTCAACAGCGCCGTAATGGCAATGGCGTCGGCGAGCGAGTTCTTCGGTAGGGACGGACGGGACTTCGCGTCGAACATGGCGAGCTACTACGAGCACATACGCGAAAACGACCTGGTGCTCACCCACACTCTGATTAATCCCCAGGCGAACAGGGCCCTGGGCCCCTCGAAGCAGGCTGACCCGTTCACGGCGGCGAGGGTGGTCGAGAAGAACGACGAAGGTGTCGTCATCAGAGGAGCGCGGATGCTAGCGACGCTCCCCATCGCTGACGAGATCATGGTTTTCCCTTCGACGGTCATCCGCTCCGGCCAGGACGATATCCCCTATTCGATAGCCTTCGCGCTTCCAGTCAGTGCGAAGGGGCTGAAGTTCATCTGCAGGGAGTCTTTCGCTTCGGACTTCGGCTACGACCACCCGCTGTCCTCTAGGTTCGACGAGCAGGATGCTGTTGTGGTGTTCGACGACGTGCTTGTCCCCTGGGAACGTGTGTTCATCCTCGAAGACCCAGAGAAGGCGAACAGGGTCAACGAGGCCACCGACGCCATAGTGTTCATGGCCCACCAGGCGACAGTGAGGGAAGCCGCGAAGGCTGAGTTCGCTGCGGGGCTCGTGACGACCGTGGCCGAGACCATCGGGGTCGACCAGTTCCCCCAGGTGCAGGAGAAGGTAGCAGAGATCTTTCTAACTGCCGAGACGATGAAGGCGTTCATCGGGGCCAGCGAGGCAAACGCTGTGAAGAACAGGTGGGGGCTGATGACCCCGGACTATGTCCCCATCAACTCCGCCAGGAACCTGTGGCCGAGGGTCGCCCCGGGGCTATCCGTCGCGCTGAAGCAGATTGGGGCGAGCGGGCTCATGGCTATCCCGCCGGAGGAGATACTTCGGTCCCCGGCAAGGGCTGACATCGACAGGTACTACCAGGCGAAGGGGGCCGACGCTGAAGAGAGGATCAGGCTGTTCAAGCTCGCATGGGACTTCTCGGGGAGCTCGTTCGGCGGGAGGCAAGACCTGTATGAGCGCTTCTTCTTCGGGGACCCTGTGAGGATGGCCAGCGCATACTACGCTTGGTACAACAAGGAGCCTTACAAGCAGCGGGTCAAGGAGCTGCTCCACAGGCAGGACTGAGCGTGACACCAGACAGCCCGGGGTTCGACATCGTCAAGGCAGGGCACATCGAATTCCTCGTGACAGATCTTGGAGAGGCGAGAAAGTTCTACGTAGACACCCTCGGGTTCGTCGTGACCGAGTCGGACAGGTCGCACGTCTACCTCAGGGGGCTGGAGGACAGGCAACATCACTCCCTTACGCTTACGAAGTCGGGCTCCCCCGGAGTCGACCACTTCGCGTTCAGGGTCTCAGACGAGGCGGGGCTGAAGGAGATTGAGAAGATCGCGAAGGCGAGGGGCGGGCATGCCACCTGGGTGAAGTCAGGAGAGGAGCGGGGTCAGGGGAGGGCGCTGAGAGTGGAAGACAGATTCGGGTTCCCCGTGGAGTTCTACGCCAGGATGAATTCGGTGGAGTGGATGCTCCAGCGGTTCCAGAGCTACAGGGGGGCGAAGGTGATGCGGCTTGACCACTTCAACATAATGCTCCCTGACGCCGCGGCAGCCTACGACTGGTACGTCAACGACCTGGGGTTCAGGTGCACCGAGGTAACAGAAACCGAGGGGCGGAAGCCGGAGCTTTGGGCGGCTTGGCTGAGGAGGAAGCACACATGCCACGATATCGCCCTGACAACCGGGAAGGGGCCCCGGGTACACCACGCGGGCTTCACTGTTTCAGATCGCGCGTCGATCATGGACGCGGCCGACCTGCTGGCAGCCAGCGGCTACCTGAAGAACATGGAGAGGGGGCCGGGGAGGCACGGCGTGTCCAACGCGTTCTTCCTGTACCTCAGGGACCCGGACGGCAACAGAATCGAGCTCTACACGGGGGACTACATCAGCGCCGACCCCGACTGGGTCCCGATCAGATGGAAGCTGAACGACCCGCAGAGGCAGACCTTCTGGGGGGCACCAACGCCGGCGAGCTGGTTCAATGAGGCCATGCCGGTGAAGTCCATCGGGAGTGGAAAGTACGCAAGGATCGCCGCACCAAAGATCAAAGACAGACCAGACTACCTGCTCGCTGCCCACTGAAGGCTACCAGACCATGTCGGAAGGCGGCGCTGGGTACTCTAGGAGTTCGGTCGTGGTATACTGCTGCATATAATACACGAGCGGCCGCTTCGAGTTCAGGGTTTTCGCCGAGACGACCTCCCCGACGAAGATGGAGTGGTCACCGCCATCGTACACCTGCCAGGCCTTGCACTCAATCACGACCCGGACACCGGAGATGATTGGAGCCCCCGTCACTCCTTGCGTGAATCTGATTCCCTCGAACCTATCCTTGACGTTGGTCCTCCCGGCGAACCGGTCTGAAACCGACTTCTGGTCGTCCGCAAGGAAGTTGATTGCGTATGCCTTCGCCTCACAGAAGAGGTCATGCATCGCCGAGCCCTTCGCGATGGAGATGAGGACGAGAGGGGGGACGAGAGAGATGCTGGTAAACGAACCTATTGTGAGCCCCGTGGGCCCCTCGGGGCTGTTCGTTGTCGCGACTGTGACCCCCTGAGGATACACTCGCATAGCCTGCTTCACCCCGGACTGGATGTTGGCATCCATGGACATCCCTCTGCTGTCCGCTGCGACCGGCCTGTGTTGTTTAAAACGTTCTCCGGCGAGGTGGGCCGCCACGGAGTCCGAAGGAGCTTCGAGGCAGCGCGATCGTAACCGGAGACGAGGAATCCCGAAGTCATTCTGGGTCAGGGCCCTCTACTCCTTCGCCCTGATCGCTGCGGTGGTGGCCATCGGGACCCTTGCGATCCACGCCATCGAAGGGTGGAGCTACCTTGATTCCTTCTACTTCACGAGCTTCATTGCAACGGGCCAGGGGCCGCCCGGCAACCTCCAGCCCGCCAGCTCGCTTGGTAAGGTCTTCTCATCGGTCCTAGCATTCGTTTCTGTCGGGACGGTAATCACGGCACTGCTCTTCCTCTTCGGGCCTTTCCTCGGGCGGTTGCTCAAGGCGGGCGAGGAAAAGCTGGAGGAGGTCAGCAGAGAGGTCGAACGGAAGGAGCGACGGGATTGAAGCCCCCGGGTGGCCGCGCCTTTTCTCGATGATCTAGCGTCCTCGTGGAAAGGTCTCCGAACCGCCCAAATTGATGCTCCTGTAGGGAGGAGTCGGCGCCGAGCCCGCACATCTTCGACACTAGTCAGGAACGCGGGGACTCCTCAGATCTAACGTCTCCAGACAGTTTGGAAAGCCGCTTTGCCAGCTCTCGGAGTTTCGCGATGTGCGGTTGAAGCTCCTCGTCCTTGGACCCTCTCAGTTCTTCCATGTATGAGACAAACCTCTGCATCTCGTTTACCATGTCGTCAGCAGTCTGCGGGACGCGCGACCTTGGGCCGAATGATGCGTTGAGTTCCTTCCTCGCCGTTGTGGATAGCTCATATCTGCCATCTATCCTCTTTACGATTGTTCCCTCTTTCATCATCTTTTCAAGCAGGGGGTAGACGGAACCGGGAGTCGGTCGCCACCACCCCCTCGTCATCGCTTCGACCCCGTCCATAATCTCGACCCCATTCTTGGGGGAGGTAGAAAGGAGAGACACCACCATCATTCGGAGGCCCCGCCTCCCGTGCATGGCGAACCTAAAGGGCCACATGGCCGCGGGCTCGCCAGGGGGGCTTATAGGAATTCATATAAATATTGGAATTCCAATATGCTTAAGAAGGTCCGCTGGGACCCACCCCAAGGAGGCGGAAACAATGCAGACAACCTACGGCGAGCAGCATCAACACAGACACAATCCGTTCGCGTGGGCCGCACTGGTAATCGTCGTCATCGCGGTAATAGCATTCCTAGCAGTAATCGCGTTCCACGCCTATACGAGCGGACCGATGCCCTACTACTACGGCTACCCCGGCTTCGGCTGGTGGTTCTTCCCACTCGGTCTCTTCTTCGGCCTGCTCTTCCTGTTCTTCATCTTCAGAGTACTGTTCTGGGGATGGGGGTGGGGAGGGGGCTGGGGGTGGAGGCGCAGGTACTGGTACGGATACTATGGCGACGCCAGCGAAGTCCTGAGGCAGAGGTACGCGCGGGGGGAGATAACGAAGGAGCAGTTCGACCAGATGAAGAGAGACCTGGAGCAGCGCTGAGCTCCGGGCTCTACCCCTGTATACTGCGATTCCCCAATCCGTTTATCCCACCCGCAGGAAAAGGAACTACGTGGGCGTCCATATTAGGAAAGGCCGAAGAGCTGATGAAGCGCAGTTCATCGATCTCATTCTTGCCCTCGCGAAGTTCGAGCGCCTCGACCCGCCTTCGGCGGATGGGAGGAAGCGGCTCGTCGATGATGTGTTTAGAAGGAAGCGGGCGAACCTGCTGGTCGCCTCGGACGGCGGGAGGCTCGTCGGCTATGCCCTCTACTTCTATACCTACTCCTCCTTCGTCGCCAAGCCCTCGCTCTACCTGGAGGACTTGTTCGTTCTCCAGGACTACAGAAAGAGGGGGGTAGGCTTTGCCCTTTTCAGGGAATGCGTCAACATTGCGGTGGCCCAGGGGTGCGGGCGGATGGAATGGGCTGTCCTGACATGGAATGAGAAGGCGTTGCGGTTCTATGAGAAGCTCGGCGCGAGGCGCATGGCGGACTGGTACGTCTACCGCCTTGATGAGCAAGCCCTCAGAAAGGTTCCGAAGTCGCTCTAGCGGGTGAACGAATGCGTTGAAGGTTGCCGCTCTCATGCTCGACTACGACGGAACCATTGCCCCCCTGAGGGTGCCGAGAGAGGAATCGAGGATTTTCAGGAACGTTGAAAATCAGCTCAGGAGAATCGTGAAACAGGTCCCCGTCTGCGTCGTGACGGCCAAGGACTTTGCCTTCGTGCACCCCCGGAGCAGGTTCGCTTCCGGATGGGCGTGTGTATCTGGTCTCGACGTCAGGACAGTCGACGGGAGGGCGGTCGGCCGCAAGAAGCTAGGGAGCCTTGAACCCGCCCGAAAACTGGCCAAGTCATTCGAGCTGCTTGGGTCATACACCGAGCTGAAGCGCGGGCCAGCCGGAGAGGTGCTCGCGGTCGGCATCGATTGGTCGGGTGTTCCGGGCCTTGGCCCATCGATCGTCCGGAGGCTCCGCTCGATGGGAGGTGGTGGCAGGACGGTGATACATGAAAGACGCACGACCTTCGCAGACATCTACGCTGCTCCCCCCGACAAGGGTTACGCAACGAAATTGTTGAAGAATCTTCTAGAAGTACAAGGTGACGTAATGTTTATTGGTGATTCGGCCATGGACGACAGTGCATTTCAGCGGGCTGGGATCGCCGTCGGGGTGGCCCACGGACAGCCCGTCGACCGACTGAAGTGCGAGTACCTAGTTGAACAGCCAAGACTCGCAGAGTTCCTGCGGTCTCTGTCCGACCGCGGGATGGACTTCTCGCCGCGCATTGCTTGGCTACGAAGGAAGGGGGGCGTGACAAACCGTGAGAGTCGGCGTGGTCATGTACCAGACCAGCCTGACGAAGGGCCAGGAACTGGTGGCCCAGCGGATGGTCAAGGAGTTCAGACGCCAGGGGCACCAGGCATACCTGATTACGAGCGTTTACCACGACGAGGAGCAGGTCCCGTCCACCGATGAAGTATCGAGGCGCGGCTATCTCCTCTCCTTCGAGGAGACCCTGGGAATCCCCGTAATCAGGGTGAGGAGCCACAAGGAGACCTGGCCCCCAAGAAGGGTCGGGTTCGATAACTTCGTTTCGACACTCTCTCGAGTCGTAGCCGAGTTCACCCTGGACGCGCTGATTACCCACTCCACCCTTTGGAACGGACCCGAGGACACCGCCAAGTTCGTACAGTGGAGGAGGAACCAGACTCGGGGAGGAGCCCCCGTAAGCCCCGTGGTCCTCCGATTTCAGGCGAAAGTAAGGTATCCCGGAGGGGCCGAAGCTCGTGACCTACCTAGGGATCGTCGAAGAGTGGAAGAACGTGAAGTCCCTGCTGCAGGTCGCCAAGAGGGTCGTAGCGAGGCATGACGTCCATTTCGTGATTGCAGGTAAGCTCGAGGGGGGCTATGGTCGTGGCGTGTGGGCCGAATCGCTTGGACTGGGCAACGTTTCAGTCATTGGTGCAATCCCGGACATGGATCTCCCATCCCTTGTTAGGGACACCTATCTGAGCATCAACATGATCAGGTCCGAGGCCCTGGGACTCTCGCAACTCGAATTCATGTACCAGGGCGTCCCGGTCGTGAGCTCCGGAGCCGGCGGCCAGTCTTGGATAGTGGAAGACGGGCGCAATGGGGTCATCCTCGCGGGCCCTGAAGACGTGGAGGGAGCTGCATCAGCCATTACCAAGCTTGCCGACGATCAGGAGCGACGCAACAAGCTGGGGCTGAAGGCCAAGAGCACGGCGTCGGAGGCGACCATGCCAGAGCTCATTCGGATGCTCTCCGATGAAATCTCTCGGAAGCTCGTCCCCGGGGGCGAAACCCGCCTCTTCGAACCGGGTGAGCTGGTTGTCGAAGCATGGGCGAGGAAGGGAGAGAAGGTGGCGGTGACGACCAAGAGATTGATCATCGGGACTGCAAAAGGGGGCCGAGCAGTGATCGTACCATTGTCCGAGATCATCCGGGTGACAAGGCGCCACAGAATCTCTCTCAAGATTCCTGTCTCAGGGGCCCTCGGAACGCTTCTTCTCCTAGCGGCTGGCATCTGGAGGGTCCCCCTCGTGTCCCGCGCGGAGTCGCTCCTCCTATCGGCGGCCCAGGCCCATTTCCCATCGACAGCATCGTTCCTCCCCTACGTCCTCCCGTTCATACCCATACTGATGGCATCGAGCCTGGGCCTGTTGAGTGCACGGTCTGGATATCTCGTGCACTACGCCCGCGGTGCAGCGTTCTTGCCTTCAGAGTTCGTGAAGGCGGTAAAGGTGATAGAGAGTCTCGCTCCTCAGGGTGGCCCGACGGAAGCGGGGAAAACGTGAATCTCACGCGCTTCGCTTCCTGGGGGCTAATCCTCCTGGGTTTCTCGTGAAAGGTTCGACAGCTCAGTAGGTTCCCCAACCCCTACAGATATATCCCTGGAAAATTCGGCTGGAATTGAAGGCGTCCGAATTGGAACGAGTGATGCTTTTCGAAGAGGCCCGGGGAGGAGACAAGTTCCTGCTCGGGGGGAAAGGTTACGGCCTAGTCGAGATGACGTCGCTAGGGCTCCCAGTTCCACCAGGGTTCGTAATCACAACTGAGGTGTGCAAGCAGTACTACGAAGAAGGGGAGAAACTGCCGACCGGACTTTTCGAACAGGTAAAGCAGAAGATCGCGGAGGTGGAAAAGGAGACCGGCAAGAAGTTCGGCGGGGAGGAAAGGCCCCTGTTGTTCTCCGTCAGGTCCGGTGCGCCGTTCTCCATGCCGGGGATGATGGACACAATCCTGAACCTCGGCCTGAACGACCGTACTTCCAAGAGGCTGGCGGAGATCACAAAGAACGAGAAGTTCGCCTTCGACTCCTACAGGCGCCTCGTCCAGATGTTCGGAAAGGTCGCCATGGGAGCGGACGCGGGCGCTTTCGAGAAGATACTAGAGGAGAAAAGGAAGCAGGCAGGGGTGAAGATGGACATAGACCTCCCGACGCAGGAGCTCAGGAGCGTTACCGAGGAGTTCAAGCGGGTGGTGGCAGACCAGACGGGGAAGGAATTCCCCCAGGACCCCTACGTCCAGCTGCAGATGGCTATCGAGGCGGTCCTGAGGTCTTGGAACAATGCCAGGGCGAAGGAGTACCGGAAGTTCTACCGCATCAGCGAGGGCCTCGGCACGGCAGTCAACATACAGGCGATGGTGTTCGGCAACTCAGGGGAGGCGTCCGGGTCCGGCGTCGGGTTCACGAGGAATCCGTCCACCGGGGAGAACAAGCTGTTCGGCGAGTACCTGCCCAACTCCCAGGGTGAGGACGTAGTCGCCGGGGTCCGCACGCCCGTGGGTCTCGACAGGATGGACCGCAGGATCCTGGCGCAGCTGAGGGACGTCGCCAAGAAGCTGGAGTCGCATTTCAAGGACATGCAGGACTTCGAGTTCACGGTGGAAGACGGGAAGCTGTACACACTGCAGACCAGAAACGGCAAGAGGACTGCCCAGGCGGCGGTCAAAATCGCAGTCGACCTGGTGGCGGAGGGGCTGATTACGCCCCAAGAATCTGTTTCTAGGGTAGAGCCGGACATGCTGGAATCGCTGCTCCACAGGAGGCTCGACCCGGCCGCGACCGACAAACCCATTGCCAAGGGGCTCGACGCTTCCCCCGGTGCCGCGTCAGGGGAGGTAGTGTTCGAGACCGAGGAGGCGGCGAAGGTCGGAGGAAGCAGGAAGGTGATACTCGTGAGAGCCGAGACCACCCCCGAAGACATCAAGGGGATGATCCCCGCCCAGGGGGTGCTCACTATGCGGGGGGGGATGACCTCCCACGCCGCGGTCGTAGCACGGGGGATGGGGAAGCCGGCCGTAGTCGGCTGCAGTGACATCGAGATTTCGAAGGACGGGAGGTACTTCGTGACGAGG
>Ga0187771_10003722_pt1 | contig 10691 bp, 10 predicted proteins | sample 0116_SJ02_MP15_1_FD_133139 | JGI IMG/M metagenome (GOLD analysis project Ga0187771, IMG submission 133139) | Tropical peat soil microbial communities from peatlands in Department of Meta, Colombia - 0116_SJ02_MP15_10_MG | ecosystem: Environmental > Terrestrial > Soil > Wetlands > Peat | place... | reverse complement strand
GTCAGAATGATCGTCTTTCCGCTCTCCTTGAGCCGAGTGAGCTGGTTCCACACCTTCCTCCTGTTGAGCGGGTCGAGCCCTATGGTGGGCTCGTCGAGGAAGATGAGTTCGGCGTCCGTCCTGATGGCCATGGCCACAATCACCCTCTGCTTCATCCCTCCAGAGAGCCAGTCCGAGTTCATGTCCGCCACGTCGGTCAGTTCCAGCTCATCCAGCGCTTCCTGGGCCCTCTTCGTCGCCTCTTCCTTGGGGATACCGCGCATCCGGAGGTTGAGCATGATGTGGTCGCGCGGGGTGAGCGGGTAGATTGTCTCGGCTTCCTGCGGAGTGATGGCGATGCGCTCCCTCAGCTGTTTCGCGTCCTTAACGGCGTCGAGACCGAGCACGGTTATGCTTCCTGAAGTGGGCATCAGCTGCGTGCTCGCAATCCTGAGGAAGGTCGTCTTCCCAGCCCCGTTCCTTCCGAGCATGGTGAAGATCTGCCCCTGGTCTATCTGCAGATCGACCATGTCCAGGGCCGCCTTCTTCGATTTCTTGTAGATCTTAGTCAGCCCCACAGACTGGAGAGCCTTCACCGTTATCCCTGACCCGACCAGGGGGCGGAAGGGGCCGATTATTGCTGTATCTGTTCATGCCATTGATGGGCGACCAAGTCTGTCGTGCCGCCCCCGGCACTCTTCCTCGCGTCCCAGAAGTGGGAATCGTCCGCTCGATTAAATACGCCAGCAGCCGAGGAAGGTCAGGTGATATGGTATGCCAAGAAATGCGATCATCATGGGTGCCGCGGGCCGCGACTTCCACGACTTCAATGTCTATTTCAGGGACAACCCTGATTATCACGTGGTCGCCTTCACGGCCACTCAGATTCCGTACATAGCGAACAGGACGTACCCCGCTTCCGTCGCGGGCAAGCTGTACCCCGAGGGCGTCCCCATCTACCCTGAGGATAGACTTGCCGAGCTCATTGAGAAGAACGACGTCACAGACGTCTTCTTCGCCTACAGCGACGTCTCCGGACCCTACGTAATGAACTTGGTATCACTGGCCCAGTCGAAAGGGGCGAGCTTCCACCTGCTGGGGCCCCGGGACACCATGTTGAAGTCCTCAAAGCCTGTCGTAGCCGTCGTCGCCGACAGGACGGGAGCAGGGAAGAGCACGGTCAGTCGGATGGTGGTCGATATCCTGGTCAGGATGGGGCTGAAACCGGTCGTGGTAAGGCACCCTATGCCCTACGGCGACCTGTCCGTCACTGTTCAGAGGTTCGAGACCCACGAGGACCTTGACAGGTATCACGCAACCATCGAGGAGAGGGAAGAGTACGAGGGGCACATAGACAAGGGGATCGTAGTTTACGCAGGAGTGGACTACGGCGCGATTCTAAGGGAGGCAGAGAAGGAAGGGGACGTGGTAATCTGGGACGGGGGAAACAACGACTTCAGCTTCTACCTCCCTGACCTGACCATTACTGTGGTCGATCCGATGAGGCCCGGGGACCAGTCTAGGTACTATCCTGGTGAGACGAATGTGAGGCTAGCGGATGCCGTAGTGGTGAACAAAGTGAACGTCGCTTCCAGGAAGACAGTGGAGCAGGTGACGGATGCCTGCCGCGGGTTGAACGCGAAGGCGCTGATCGTGAAGACCAACTCGGCCGCCATCCTGGACAGGCCCGAGCTGGTGAAGGGGAAGAGGGTTCTCGTTGTTGAGGACGGGCCTTCGGTGACGCACGGAGGTCTCTCCGAGGGCGCCGGAGCCGTCGCAGCGAGGAGCGTCAGGGGAACGCTCGTCGACCCGAGGTCAAAGGCGGTCGGGTCCATCAGGGCTGCGTACGCGCGCTTCCCGAAGCTTGGAAAAGTCCTTCCAGCCCTGGGGTACAGCGAGGCCCAGCTGAAGGAGCTGGAGAAGAGCATCAACGGCGTCTCGTGCGACGCGGTGGTTCTCGGCACGCCATCGGATCTGACGAAAATGATACACATCAAGAGGCCCGTTGCTCGGGTTCAGTTCGAGGCGTCCGAAGTCGGGGGACACAAGCTCGAGGCTCTAATCAGGTCGAACAGGCGGCTGAGGGACGGCCCCGCACCCAGCTAGAGTCTCAGTTCCACTGAACCCAGTTTACACGAGGGGCCCTCGGCTTGCTTGCCATGGCGTAGGCCTCCACGACGTCCCTGGCGGTGAGGATGCCCACCCCCTCTCCTTCGAGTGCAAGGGGGAGCCTCTTGAACCCATGCAACGCCATTATGCCCGCGACCTCTCTTCCGAATATCCCGGGCTCTGCCGTGACCACGGGCTTGGTGGCCACATCGCCTACCTGGGTAAGGAGGCTCACCTTGGGCGCGAGCACCCTCTTCAGTAGGTCTCGCTCGGTGAATATCCCAGTCCACTGGCCGAATTCGCTGACCAGCACGCTCCCAGTTTTCCGCTCGTCCATGAGTCTGACCACCGCGTCTACTCTGGTCTCGGGAGCCACCGTCACGAGCCGCGTAGAGATGACCTTCAGGATTGAGAAGTCGGTCTCGACCCCCTTTAGTACCCTGACAAGATCGGTGGGAGTAACCATCCCCACCAGGTCCGCTCCGTCGAACACCATCAGCCTGCTCTTCTTCTCCACCATCGCCCTCGCGGTCTCCTCCAGGGTAAGAGAGGAGGTTATCGAAGGGAACTTGGGGGAGGCTACCTCCATGATGACAGTTGACTCGGGGTCCTTCCCCTTCGCCAATACCCTGCTGAGCAGGTCTCGCTCTGTGAACACGCCGCAGGGGCCGAGGCTGTCGAGGACTACGACGCTCCCTATGTTGTGCTCATCCATGGCCCTGATCGCGTTGGCCACCTTCGCCTCCTGGGTGACTGTGATGACCCCCTTTCCCATGAAGTCCCGTGCGAAGGGTCCCGCGTGGCGCTGCATCTTTTCCTCGACGAAAAGCCGGAACCAGCATAATAAATCAAGGGCACAATTCCCAACTGTGAGAAACCCTCGAGAACGACACTAGCTGCGCCTGAATTCCCGTCGGTTGGCTCCCCGCATTACGGCGACCGAGGGGAGGATTCCGGGCGCCTCCCTTTTCCGATCTTCCTCTGGATTCGTCCTTTCACCCACTCCTCGTACAGGTCCGGCGCCGGCTCCCTGTGGGTCGCCGGGTGGTGGACGGCAGGCTGCTCGCCGAGCCACTCCTCGTACGTCGAACCGGGGAGGTGCCTCCTCTCCAGATCTTTCCTTTCCCGCATCGCCACTGTAAACGCGCCCCCAGATTTAAGGCCTCGAGACTCTTCTCATCATTGAGAAGATGGGCGCCTGGACGGTACAAAGCGGAGGCCGTGATTCCCAGCCCTTCACCTCGGTGTCAAGATTGGGAATGGTGCCCCCGGTTTATGAGGACGGGGCGCCGGCTGTCACCCGAAAGCCATGGGAGAACTGCTATCCCCGTCGCACCTGAACAAGAGATCAGAGCTGGCGCGGCTTATCGATCACACTATTCTGAAGCCAATCGCGACATACGCAGACATCGACCTCCTGTGCGACGAGGCGCTGAAGTACAACTTCTGGGGGGTGTGCGTCAACCCTTGCCATGTCAAGCAGGCGGCCAGGAGGCTCGTCGGGAGTAGCACCGTGGTGTGTTCCGTTGTCAGCTTCCCGTTCGGCGCGACCGCCACAGGCGTCAAGCTCATGGAAACGAGGGGGGCGATAGCGGACGGTGCGAGAGAGATCGACATGGTCTCAAACATCGGAGCCTTGAAGTCGGGGGACACCCGCGCATACTTCGACGACATCAACGAAGTTGCGGCGTACTGTGGCAGGTCTGACACAGTGTTGAAGGTGATCATCGAGTGCTGCTATCTCACCGACGAGGAGAAGGTGAGCGCGGCGCGCATCGCTGAGCAGGCCGGGGCGAACTTCGTGAAGACCTCGACGGGGTACGGCACCGGGGGCGCGACTGCGGAGGACGTGGCGCTGCTGAGGAAGTCCCTTTCGAGCCGGACCGGAGTCAAGGCCGCAGGAGGAATTGGAACGCTCGCCAAGACGCTCGAGATGATCCGGGCCGGTGCAGCCAGGATTGGAACGAGCTCGGGGTCCAAGATCATGGCCGAACTTCCTGAATAGTGACGTCATGAGCTCGTGCGTTTGCGTGGCTCTAGAACGACAGCTCCTTCCCGCTTCGCCCGTCGATAATGACTGAACGGTGCTTCCTTCTTACAACCAGCTCGACCCTGAAGACAGGGTATAGGAAGGTCTCGAAGCTCTCCACGTCCGCGCCTTCCCAGAGCCCCTTGACCGCGTCCCTTACATCCGACTCCTTCAGCTTCGCAGCTAGCACCCTTCCGTCTTCGGCCTGGACCTCTTCAAACTCGAGCGGGGAGAGCTCCGACGGCTCACCCGGGAGGTCGATCAGCCGCCTGTACAGCTTCCTGTTCCTGACTTCTATGGTCCTCACCAGCCTCTTCTCGTTGAGGTGGTTGAGTACCCTCGTAACGTTCGGCTTCGACTCCCCGAGGGCGCTGGCGACGTCCAGTGCGCTAGTGTCGCTGTCGGGCCTGACCTCTCTCAGCACCTCCACCTGGAGGGTGGTCAGCCCCAAGATCCTCTCGAACCCCTCGACGACCTCGAGCCCCCTCCCTATGGAGACCTCCTTCCCGGTCACCGCGTCCAAGTATGCGTAGACGGTCTCGAACCTCCGCTTTAGCAGTCCCCTGCGTTTCCTCACTCCTAGCTGGACCAGGGTCCTGTACTGAGGGCTCACCCCGGTGACTGTCTCGCGGGGCCCGAAAATCCCGAAGCTACGTTCCCTCCTCACCATCATGGGCACGTCCTCCAGCTTTAATGAAGGGGGGAGCCCCATGGCGACCTTTACCGGTCGATGCTTCGACTGCTCCCCGTCTGGCCTCGCCAGATCGACCGTCTTCTGATTGACCGGCCCCACATACTTCTTCACTACCCTCTTGGAGAGGGAAGGGGTCACCCCGCCGGGCTTGGTCACGCGCTTCCTGATCGTGATCAGAGAAGGCGTCGGCGCAAATCCTCCCATCGCAAAGAATTGCCCCGCCTTCAGAGCGGTCAGCCCCTTAGGAAGCCCCTTGCCGGGAAAGAACTGGGCTACCGCTTGAAGGTCGTTCTGGATGATGAGCTTCCCTATCAGCTGGTTTCCGCACTGGCTGAGCACGTTCTTGTCCACCAGGGATGGACGCTGGGAACAAATCATGAGGCCCATGCCTCTCTTCCTGCCCCTCCTCGCAACCTCAGAGAATATGGGGACCCTCTGGCCGTACTGCGGCACGAACTTGTCCGCTTCCTCGACTACTACCAGGTAGGGGGTCCTCCGCTGAGTGAGGGTCTCGTAAAGCGCGCTGATGAAGGCAGAGACCTTCTCCTTCGGGTCGGTGAGGTCTGAAACGTCCAGGATCAGAGGGGATATGTCAGGGGCCTGGCGGGCGAGGTCCTTTAGATCAAGGCTCTCCCATGACAGGTCGCTGTCCGTCTCTTCGCCCACCCAAATCGCCTCGAACTTCTCCTTCAAGCCCGTGTGCTCCCCTTCAGTGTCTACTATCGCGAAGGGCACCTCGTTCCTGCAGAGCTCCTCGCAGAGCACTCCGACGGTGTAGCTCTTCCCGCTCCCGCTGCTCCCGAGGACGCATGTCCGCCCTGTGACCACCGAATTCGCGTCGATGGAGAATGGGCCCTGGGAGTCCGTTCCTATGACAAGCTGAGACAGCTCCACATCTGGTGCTTCAGGCATCCCTGCGGAAGACCCTCACCTGCTTGGTAATATCTTTGAAGACAGGGGCTCTCCTCCCACAAACGCTTTTTATCACAAACGTCGCCAAGAGAACCATGCTCTCGGGTACGGTCCTCGGGCTGGACGAAAAGTAGTCAACTTGGTGGCTAATCTGCAGGACAGGTACGCCCCCCACGGGGTATGTTTCGGGTGCGGACCCATGAACGGGCAAGGCCTCCAGCTGAAGAGCGTGCCGTCAGGAAAGGGTGTCATTGCCCACTGGACGCCAAAGCCACACCATGTCGCCTTTGGGAACTTCGGGAGCGGAGGGATAATATCCGTCCTGCTGGACTGCCACGGGAACTGGGCAGCAGCCTACGCGCTGATGAAGTCCAGGCACGTCGCAACTCCTCCGGGAACGGTCACATCCGAGTACACGGTCAAGTTTCTGCGCCCTTCCCCCATTGACAAGAAGTGGGAGCTCAGGGCCCAGGCGACCAAGGTGGAGGGAGACAGGGTGAGCGTTTCCGGCGAACTGAGGGTTGGGGGTATCGTCACGGCGACAATGACCGGCCTCTTCGTGGCAGTGAGGGAATCGCACCCCGCGTTCTACAGGTGGCGATAGGATGGTTGGTCCGATGAAACCAGCGACCGCAGAGTCGACCAGACCCAGGACGATCCGCGCACTTTCCGAAGCATACAGCGCAGGGAGCCTGTCACCGGTTGCTGCCACCAGGGCCTGCCTAGACAGGATAGAAGACGTGGGGCACAGGCTGAACTGTTTCATCACCGTGCTCGGAGATTCGGCCATGAAGGCGGCAACGGAATCGGAGAGGAGGCACAGGGCGGGGACGCCCCTCGGCCCCCTCGATGGCGTCCCTATAGCCGTCAAAGACGTCTTCTACATCAACGGCGTCCGGTGCACAGCGGGCTCAAGGATACTCGCCAACAACGTCGCCGAGTACGACTCGGCTGCTGTCCGCTATCTGAAGGCAAATGGGGCCATTTTGGTCGGGACAACCAACATGCACGAGTTTGCTGCAGGGGTTACGAGCGACAACCCGCACTACGGGCCCGTGAGGAACCCCTGGGATCCAGAGCGGGTCGCAGGAGGGTCGAGCGGGGGCTCCGCTGTGGCGGTGGCCACCGGGTTGGCTGCTGGAGGGATTGGGACAGACACTGCCGGTTCCGTGAGAATCCCTGCCGCCCTCTGCGGTATCATTGGCTTCAAGCCCACCTACGGCAGGGTAAGCAGAATCGGCGTGGTCCCTCTTGCTGCATCCCTAGACACCGTGGGAATCCTCGCCACGTCCGCCTGGGACACTGCCGCACTCTTGCAGGCCATGGCGGTGCACGAGGACACAGACATAACCACGTCTGCCCAGCCCACGCCGGATTACCTCGGGACGCTAGACGCCCCCTTTGCGGGAGCCCGTATCGGGGTCGTCCGCCCCTACTTCCATGACGACATCGACCCTCGGGTGGAGGACAACTTCGGCTCCTTCACATCCAATCTGCGGGAACTCGGGTACGAGATAAGGGAGGCCGATCTGGGCGCGATGCAGGATGTCTACGACAAGTGGATGGTCATCCGCCGGGCAGAAGCCACCGCGTTCCACCAGCGCTGGCTGGCTACGACGCCCGAGCTATACGGCGCCGACGTAAGGAAGCTGCTGGAGTTGGGTCGAGACATTCGCGCGGTCGACTACGTCAACGCCATCAATTCCCGTCCCGCCTTCATAGAGCGGTTTGCAGACGCAATGCGGGATTTCGACTTCGTCGTTGCCCCGGTTACCTCCATCCCGGCTCCGAAGGTTGGCCAAGCGACCACCTCCATCCGGGGCAAGGAGCTCAGCGTATACTCATCCCTCAACCGCCTTACCCTCCCCTTCAACTATGTGGGATTCCCCGCAGTCTCAGTTCCATCGGGGCTGGTCGACGGGCTCCCCCTCGGGGTGCAGATCGTGGGAAAACTCTTTGACGAAAGTGCCCTGCTCAGAGTGGTCCACGCCTACGAGACGAGGTTCGGACCCTTCGAGTTCCCGCCTGCCTGAGTGAACCGAGACTCATTAATACAGGACCAGTTGGATGAACGGGGGTAGTACGCTTGAAGCTGGGGTACGGGGCCGGGGTCCTGATAGTGGTGTTGCTTTGTGCGGCCGTCTATCTCTTCGGGGTCATCGATTTCTACCGAATGGTCGCGCTTATGCTCCTCCTCGGGGGCCTCTGGACCGTGGTAGCGGCGTTCACGATCTTCGACGTCAGCGAGAGGAGCTTCTACATGGGGTGGGGCGTGGTGGTTGCAGCGCTTTCGACCTTCGACGTCTTCAACAACTTCAACTACACCATAGCCCTGATTCTGATCGCGATCGTCGCACTCATTCTGATCAACGTGTACATCGCCCGAACGCCGAGGATGTACAGCGCGGCGACGACATCAACCCCTGCGGCGGGGGGTACCCCCGCGGCAACGGCTATCTGACCATCTCGAACTCGTCCAACAGAACCTCGCCCCTGACGACTGTCCACTTTGCCCGCCCCGGAAACTCCCTCCCCTCATAGGGAGACCAGCCGCATTTGGTGCAGAGGAGGTCCCGCGAGACGACTTCAGGCGAGTGGAGGTCGATTACGGAGAAGTCCGCCCTGAGGCCTCTTTCGATGCTGCCGCGGTCGGCCATGTCGAAGAACTTGGCGGGATTGTATGAAGTTATCCTGGCGATTGTGGGGGGATCGACCCCCTGATCCTTCACCAGCCAGGTCACAAGGTGGGCGTAATCGTCGAGGCCCGGCACCCCGGCGAGACCTCCGTCGATTTTCTCCTCCTCCGTATGAGGGGCGTGGTCCGTGACGAGAAATGAAACCTCTCCGTTCTTGGTTCCGTTCAGAAGAGCCTGTCTGTCGTCCTCAGACCTCAGCGGTGGGTTCGTCTTCAGAAGCTTGTTGTCCAGCATAGCCCTACGATTGTAGTAGAGGTGATGGAGCGTGGCCTCGCAGTAGAGCCTCAGCCCCTCGGCCCTCGCACTCCGGGCCAACCCTAGAGTCTCGCCGGTAGACGCATGACAGATGTTTGCCCTGAGGGCTCTCGTGCTCCTGAGTGCTCCAGCCACGCTTCTTACGGCTCCGACTTCCGACTCGGGGGGTCGAAGGTCGGCATGAAGGTCCGGTTCCACTGAACCCTGGAGCCTCTGACTCACCCTCTCGAGGATTGCCTGGTCTTCGCAGTGCACGCTGACGGGGTGCCCCGTCTCGGCGATCCGGGCGAAGGCATTCTGTAGCAGCGATGGGGGGAAGGCTCCTGCCCCCGTGGTCTCCGAGAGGTACACCTTGTACCCGACCACGTCTGCAGCCATGGATAGGACCTTTCCAATGTCGGCTCGATCGACACCCCCGTTGAGTTTCACGTCGACCAGCGACTTCTCGCTGGCTAGGCGCCTCTTCGCCTCGATGGCCGCCTTGCTGTTGGCGGGCGCAGGGTTGTTCGGCATGTCGACCAACGTAGTTACACCGCCGTGTACCGCCGCCCTGGACCCAGTCCGAAAGTCCTCCTTGTGCTCCCATCCTGGTTCCCTAAGGTGCACGTGGATATCTACGAACCCGGGAAATATCAGACACCTCCCCGTTCGAATCCGCCGGGCCCCTTTGAGCCCGTGTCCCATTGCTTCGATTACACCGGCGCTCACACCCACCTCGGTTTCCAGGAGGCCGGATTTCGTAACGACCTTGCCTTCGAGCACGAGGTCGTGCTCCACCCTCATCAGCCCCTCAAATGCTCGGGGACGCTATCGAACCCAATCAGAGTGTCGCAGTAGTGGCACCTAAGAAGCCTCTCCGGCTTTGAGGTCACGAACTTCGTAGTAACAGGCTCCCTCTCTCCATTCGATATGCAGGAGAGTTCCGGGCATTTCAGCTTCCCCTCGATCACGTCCGGGACCTTGGGCCTGTACTTTGATACTTTCCCGCCTTCGATGTAGTTGATGGTGACGGTCGGGAACACGAGGGCGAGTATGTCCGAGTCCTTCTCGTCCACGTGCCACTTGTCGACTTTCACGATGTCCTTCCTCCCCAGCTGATTGCTCTTCACGTTTTGCAGGATGGCGACGGAAACGTCAGCCCCCATCATCGCTTCCTTGTCAAGCCCGAGCACCTTTGCTACCGTTTCCGCCTTCCAATCCGGGATGTGGTCAATCACGGTCCCCTGCGCGATCCTGCTCACAAGGAGGTGTTCTTCCCCAGATTCTGACGTCTACCCCGCCCCTCCAAGAATCATGTGCAGCAGCGCCATCCTGACTGGGAGCCCCCCCGCGGCTTGGATGAAATAGTGGGCGTGTTCGGTCCCGTCCAGATCCGTCGATAGCTCGTCGACCCTGGGAAGTGGGTGCATCACTTTGAGAGTCGACTTCGCGCCCTTCAGGGCTCCTAAGCTCACTTCGTACATCCCCTTCACCTTCTCGAACTCCGTCGGGTCAGGGATTCGCTCCTTCTGGATGCGGGTCACATAAAGCACGTCCAGGTCGCCTATCACTCCCTTGAGGCTGGACTCGACCTTCGGCGTGACGCCTCGGGCTTCTAGGAGGTGGGATACCTCCTGCCTCATCTGAAGCGCCTCTGGCGCGATGAACGTCATCTCAACATCGAAGTTGGAGAGAGCGTATGCGAGCGAAGAAGAGGTCCTCCCGTAGCGCAGGTCTCCGAGCATACCGACTTTCAGGCCGTCGATGGTCCCGAAGGCCCGCCTGATCGCATGAAGGTCGAGGAGCGCCTGGGTCGGGTGCTCCCTGCTTCCGTCCCCAGCGCTTACCACAGGCGTCTCCGAGATCTCCGCCGCAAACCTCGCTGCTCCCATCTTTGGGTGCCTGATCACGAAAACGTTGGCACCGTACCCCTCGAACATCCTCACCGTGTCGTGGAGCGTCTCCCCCTTCACAACCGAAGAACCAGAGGGTCCGGCGAACCCTGTGATCTTCATCCCCAGCCTTTCTGCCGCGATCT
>Ga0187771_10003721_pt1 | contig 10691 bp, 10 predicted proteins | sample 0116_SJ02_MP15_1_FD_133139 | JGI IMG/M metagenome (GOLD analysis project Ga0187771, IMG submission 133139) | Tropical peat soil microbial communities from peatlands in Department of Meta, Colombia - 0116_SJ02_MP15_10_MG | ecosystem: Environmental > Terrestrial > Soil > Wetlands > Peat | place... | reverse complement strand
CTCGCCGTCAAGCTAACAGTCACGAGCGGCCCCTTGCTCTCCCACCTTCTGGCCGCCGGATTCTTCGTCGTGTCGTTCTGGTTTGTCTACCGATCCTTTTACGGGATGCGCATTGGCGCGTCGCAGGCAACTACGGCCCCCGGAGCCCGGTAGGCGGTGATGAGACTATTGGCGGCCTGAGGAATCCGGGGTGACTGCCGGTAAGTCAAGCACCGACGCCGGGCCACTGGTTTGCTAAAATCCCCTCGCCTGGGATTTGATCTTTCGGGCCAACTTCTCGATCTTATCCGCCTTCTCCACGATCTGTAGCGAGAGAACGTTTTCATTCGACTTGCTGAGGTCGTCCTGGAGGGATTTGGCAAGGTCGGCGAGTTCGTCGGCGTTTTGTTTCATCTTCTCGAATTGGGTCTTCAGGAGTTCCCGCTTCTGCTTGGGAGATAGCGTGTGTCCTGGCGGTTCATTTACCACCGGCGGGATAACCTGCCCAAGCGCAAGAAAGTCCGGATACGCTGGCCTGCTCAGAAGCGACCCCGGCTGCCCGTAGCCCAGCGCACAACAGAGCAGGGCCCCCATCACCACACGCTTCCACGACTTAGAAATACGGAAGAAAAGTGCCATGCGACCGTCCTTTCCCTACACCGCGGCGAAGCCGGCGGATCAACTCGCGTGCAACTCCGTCCATTGTACCCCGATCCGGAGGGCGGGATTCAGCGGCTTTGGCACAGCGGGGGCCACCAGTAGAAATCGGTCCTAACCGCCTGAGCACTCCGCATCTAGTGGATGACGTTTCGCAACGACCGGCCTGATTTGTGTCCGGGTCGGGATGGCCTCGACTGGCAATAGCAGCGCTAAGGGCAGATTCGAGTCCCGAGGCCTTCAAGTTTCGCCTGGAAATGTCCGATATCTATGGAAGGAGGATGGAGCTGGAAGCTGGGAATCCTCCTGGAAGGTATGGGAGGAATGCGATGCAGCTTTTTGATCAGATAGACCCCCTGGCCATTGACCGCCGAGAGTGGCACTTGTGGCTGTTGGCAATGGCGGTGATGACTGTCTTAGCTACGGGTATGGCGTTGCTGATGTATCCCATGGTTTTCTCGAGCCCCCTGGTGCTTGCGGGTTCAACCCTGCGCAAAGCTTTCTTCGGGTTCTGCACGCTGAGCATTCTCCTGATCGGGTATCTACTGGACCGTCAGCTTGTGATCCGGCAGTTGCGGGGGGACTTGCTCCGGGAGCAAGCAGAAAACATCCAACTACGTCACCAAGCCGCCTGCGAATTATTGGAGACCTTGCCGGGATTCAGCCATTTCCAGGATCGGTTGGCGATGGAGTACCGCCGCGCCAAAACCATCGACCAACCGCTTTCGATGCTGGTTATCAGCTTGAGTCCGGGGCACGGCGTGTCCGACCCGAAGGAAGTTGATTCCTCCTACGGCGACGCGGCGAAGGCTTTGCTTCGCCGGCTGCGGCGCGAAGACTCCCTCTACCTGTTCCGGCCCGGAGTGTTTGGTATCGTCCTTCCCGGGACTAGCGGGGGCATTGCGTATCGCGTGGCGGAGAGGCTCGGCGAGGGCCTGCGCGACGCCGCCGGGGCCAGCGGCCGCTTCTCATACGATCTGCGCGTCGTGAACTATCCTGAGCACACGGCCTCGGCCCATGAGATGGAGCAGGTGGCCCGCTCTTTTTTGCCGGGGAATGGTCTGGTCCCCCGAGCGGCTTGAGGAAATCAGCAGATAGAGGGCAATGAGGATTGGGAGCTTCGGGGATTACTTCGCGTAGCGGACGCCATAAATCTTTCGGTTAGTTCCCTCGACTTCTTGTCGCCGAACGATGTGGGCGTGAATATCGATGTTCGAGGCCTGGGGGTTGTAAGGACACGTGACGAGCAGGCCCTGGCCCAACAAATAGGTCTTTTCGCTCGCGAAACACATCCCGCCCTTGGAGATGTTTTCACTCATCGTGATTTCGACCCCACCATAATAGTCCCGGATGAGAGCGGGAAGCCGCACGGGGACCCTGCGATGCCGGCGGCGCTCACTCCCGGCGGCGCCGGTCTGGGCCAAGGCCTCTTTAAAGGCTGATCCTTCGCCGGCAGTGGCTCCCATGGCCAATTGCTTCTCCGCGTACCCCCAGGGCGTTGTCGTTTCGCAATTGGGGCACGACCGAGAAAGGAGGCCGGACGTTTCAAGGACTTCGACTTCTACCAGAGACACCGGCAGGAAGGCGGCTTCGTGGCATGTGCGGCATTCCAGCAGGGCTTTGGACGGAACGGTATCATCCGGAGCCGGGAAATTAATCCCCCAGATGTTCTTCTTGCTATCTACGCATTTCACGCCGAATTCGCAGCCCTTCTCCGTCACGGGTCCCACCAACCCCACCACCCGGAAATCCGCCTCGCGCTTGGTCGTGAGGTTAACCACCCGGATGACATCGTTGCCTTGCAGCCGCCGGCGAACCTTTATCCGGGCCCCGTGGCGGTTGAGGACTGTGGTGCAGGCATCTTCGACAAAGGGGGCTCCATCAAGGCCTTTTCCATGGACACGTAAAGGCACGGTGAGTAAAACGCGGTCAGACCGTCGGCGTTCCTCTGGCATGGAATCCACCTTGGCGAGAAATCCGCTCCCCGGAAAGCTACACTAGGAAGCCTGTCTCGGCAACACTTCTTGGTTGGGCCTTGCCTCGCAAGCCAAAAACGTCTGAAGGATATATGGACCCTGAACCTCCACATTTCGTACGAAAACCATTACGATTGTTGGGTGCCGCCCCTCGCCAGGAGCGAACGTGCATTACGTCGCCCGCCGGGCATCCCGGAACCTGTCCCCCATTTTCGGGTTGACAGCCGTGTCGTCCAGCCCTATTTTGCGTGTTACGATAGCGGGCCTGCGCCGTCGCGGCGGTACGGCCAATCCAGGGGCTTCTCCCTCGAGAGGTGACGATTCGATGGCAGGGGATCATGAGAAAACGTCGGCGATTGAAGTAAAGGAGCGCCAGGTCGGCGACGTCACAATCCTGGAGTTAAGAGGCCGCTTGGCCCTCGGCGAAGTGTGCAGCATGTTCCAAGAGAAACTTCAAACCCTCATCGCCTTGGGCCACACCAAGCTGCTGCTGGAGTGCAGCCATGTCACAGCCATCGACAGCCAAGGGATTAGCGCGCTGGTGCGAGGCTTGATTTCGGCCCGCAATCGTGGCGGGCAACTGAAGCTGCTCAACCCGTCCCCCAGGGCACTGCATGTCCTGGAGATAACCCGCTTGCTTACCGTCATCGAAAGCTTCGACGACGAAGCTAAAGCGCTCGCCAGCTTTTAGATATTGACAGCCACAAATCGAGGATAGGCCCTGAGACATTGGAGGCGCGGGTGGGAATCGAACCCACGTATTAAGGTTTTGCAGACCTCTCCCTTACCACTTGGGTACCGCGCCCGGAAAACTCGTCAGTTGCCAGTTTTCAGCGGCCAGCAAGAACCTTGCGCGGCCGAAGCGCCATGAGCTGAGCCCTGACTACTGACCACTATTATTTGGAGCGGGAAACGGGATTCGAACCCGCGACTTCGACCTTGGCAAGGTCGCACTCTACCACTGAGTTATTCCCGCTCCGGGCCTAATGACCGCATCCAACGCGTGCCATCCAAAATTATAGAAACCGCCCATCCACCCTGTCAAGCTAAGGGGGAAGCTTTCAAGGAGTGTCCAGGAGCGTGGTCTCGCGCAAGAACTTCGCAGACTCCTCCGGCGGCGTGGGATTGATGTAGAACCCGGTGCCCCACTCGAAGCCTGCCACTTTGGTCAGCTTCGGCATGATTTCCATGTGCCAGTGATAATAGTCCTCCGCCGGCTCGCCCACGGGCGAGGTGTGGATGATGAAATTGTATGCCGGATAGTCGAGGACGTGGTCCAGCCGCCGCAGCATGTCTTTGAGCATGGGGGCCAACTGCTCGAATTCGTGCTTCTGCGATTCTTCAAAGGCGCTCTGATGGGTTTTCGGGATGATCCACATTTCGAAGGGAAAGCGCGGAGCGAAAGGCGCCATAGCCAGGAAGGCTTGGTTCTCGGAAATGACCCGGACGCCACTCTCGGCTTCCTGGCGCAGGATGTCGCAGAAGATGCATCGCTCCTTGAAGTTGTAATGCCCGCGGGCTCCCTCAACTTCCTCAGCGACGCGCTTGGGAACGACGGGCAGCGCAATGAGCTGAGAGTGTGTGTGTTCGAGTGAAGCTCCCGCGGCGTCGCCGTGATTCTTGAAAAGGAGGATGTACTTGAAACGCCGGTCTTTCTTGAGGTCAATGATCCGGTCGCGATAGGCCCAGAGGACCTCTTCCACGCGGCGCACCGGCATGGTGGCCAAAGTCAGATTATGCTCCGGGGTTTCGATAATCACCTCGTGGGCCCCGATCCCATTCATCTTATCGTAGAGACCTTCGCCCTGCCGGTTCAGCGACCCTTCGATCCCTAAGGCGGGAAATTTGTTCGGGACCACGCGCAAGGTCCAGCCCGGAGTATTCCGCGCGCTGCCATCCCCGCGGTAGGCGAGGATCTCCGGGGGCGTCTTGCTCTCATTCCCGTAACAAAACGGACAGAAACCGGATCCTCGAATCTGGACTCTTTCTCGGACGAAATCCGTCGGCCGTTTGGCCCGATCCGTAGCAATGATCACCCAGCGGCCCGTGACCGGATCTTTACGAAGTTCAGGCAAATTCGTCGCTCCTCGATTGAAATATCAGGCTCCAGGTTTTGAGCTCGTTCCCCCGAGCCCCAAGCTCTCAATCCCTGATTCTGGATTCCGTCACCTCTTGAAGGCGTCTTTAGTCAGTCTGACCTGCAGCCCTGTATCCGGCTCCCACGCCACGCTTACGATATCAAAGCGGTAGTTGATGGGCCGGCGCTTGAGGCGCCGCAAATATTCCTGGGCAGCCTTTACAATCTTTCGCTGCTTGCTCCTTGAGACGGCTGCTTCCGGCGCGCCGGCAGCCAGCGACGACCGGGTCTTCACCTCAACAAACGATAGGACAGGGCCATCCCACCCGACCAGGTCGAGTTCGCCGGCGCCGGATCGGGCGCGGCGATTACGGGCTACCATCCTATACCCTGCCTGCCGGAGAAACCAGTAGGCTAAAGTCTCGCCACGCTCACCGAACTTCAAGTGCTCGAGCTTGCTCTCAATCCCTGCGCCCGAGCCTCGCTCGCGCTTGGCGCGCTGACGCTCCTTCCAAACCAAGGCGCGATATATCATGCGGGCGAACAACGACATCGGGACTCACGATTCGTGATGCGAGGCTCGGGACTCGCGAGTCGCGTCCCGGAGTCTCGAATCCCGTGCTGCGGTTTATTTTCCCGCTTCAACGATACAACGCTCAATGACCTCGAGGGCAAAATCTGCTTGCTCCCGCTCGACGGGCAGAGGGGGCATCAGGCGCACGGTGCTTTCACCGCACCCGAGAATAAGCAATCCCTGTTGGAAAGCTTTCTGGATGACTTGGTGCCGCGCTTCGGGATTTGGCTCTCGCGTTTGCTGATTCTTGACCAGCTCGATCCCGATCATCAGCCCCCTGCCGCGAACTTGGCCGACGATCGAGTGCTTGCGAGGCCAATCCGCCACCCGGCCCAGAATGTATTCTCCCATGCGCGCGGCATTGGCGATGTAGTTTTCTTCCAGCAGGCGAATAGTCTCCAGCGCGGCGGCACAGGCCACCGGATTCCCGCCGAAGGTCGAGGCATGCGCGCCGGGGCCCCAATCCATCAAGTCGGCGCGCGCTACCGTCACACCCAGTGGGATTCCCGAGGCGATGCCCTTGGCGGTCACCAAGACGTCGGGGACAACTCCTTCATGCTCGCAAGCCCACATCTTCCCCGTCCGGCCCATGCCGCACTGAACTTCATCGAAGACGAGCAGCATCCCGTACCTGTCGGCGATTTGGCGGAGGCGAGCCAGGAAGCCGCGTGGGGGAATTACATAGCCACCCTCACCCTGAATTGGCTCGACAACGATCGCCGCCACTTCCTCCGGAGGTACCGCGGTCTTGAACAACCGCTTCTCGAGCCACTCTGTGCAAACGCACTCGCCGTCGCATTCCGATTCGCGATGGCCCTCGGGACATCGGTACGGATTCGGGTAGGGAACATGCACGACGCCCGGCAACAAGGGACCGAATCCGCGCCTCTGCACAGCTTTACTGGCCGTCAACGACAGGGCGCCGAAGGTGCGGCCATGAAAGCATCCGAGAAAGGCGATGAACCGGTGACGCCGGGTGTGGTACCGGGCGAGCTTCAAGGCGGCTTCGACGGCTTCCGCGCCGGAATTCCCGAAGAAGACGCGCTTGGGGAAGTTCCCTGGCGTGATCTTCGTTAGTTTCTCAGCGAGCTGTACCAGCAAAGGGTAATAGAAGTCCGTTCCGGACATATGGATGAGCGTAGCCGCCTGCCGTTGAATGGCCGCCACCACGTCCGGGTGGCAATGGCCGGTGGACACCACCGCGATACCGGCCGCGAAGTCCAGGAAAACATTGCCGTCCACGTCCTCGACCAGCATGCCTTTTCCGCGGCGAGCCACCAAAGGGTAATCACGCGTGTAAGAAGGCGAGATGTATTTCCTGTCCAGGGCCAGAACCTTCTGCGCTTCTGGACCGGGCAGGGGGGTCTGAATGCGGGGTAATTTCGTTTCCATGAGGTTCCTCCTCTGTGTCCGTCGGCCGACGGACACGCTACAAGGTTCTCGGGTTCCTGACGAGTGGGAGCAAAGGAGGAGGACTAATCCCCGCCAAACAGGTTCGGTCGAGCCAAGTGGGGAAGCATGAGGCGGAAACTAAGCATGATTACTTCCGTTTCCAGCGTGTTCCGGCTTTCGTATCTTCGAGTATAACACCGGCCTTAAGCAAGTCTTCGCGAATCTGGTCGGAGCGGGAGTACTCGCCGCGACGCCGGGCCGCGTCGCGCTCGACAATCCGCTGCTCGATGGCTTCGTTGGTCAGGGACTCCACGGCCAGAGCGCTGGAGGCGCCTGCGCCAACCTGCCCCTGGCCCCCGTCCGGCCTCGCGTCCGCCACAGAGTCGGAAGAAGCCGCGGTGACGGCTTTGACAAATCCGTGCTCCAGGAGCTTGGCGTGGTCGGTATCCTCGAGCACGGCAAAGATGCGGTCCCAGCGCTCCAGCATGTCCAGAAAAGCGCCGCGGTCGCCGTCGCGGAATTCGCCATGGTCCATCGCGGTGTTGCCCTCGCGCACCAGTTCGAAGGCGGCTGCCAGGGCTTCCGCGGTGTTTAGGTTATCGTCGAGGGCGGCCTCAAAGGCCTGACGGCCGCGTTGCGCGCGGACCTGCGACTCCGGATTCTCCCCTGCGGGAAACGATTCCTTGGTCAGGCGATAGCGGAAATTCCGCAGCCGCTCGATGGATTGCTGGGCCTGATGCAAGCCCTCGAACGTGAAGTTGAGCGGCTTGCGGAAGGGGACGGAAGCCAAAAGGTACCGGATGGCCGAGGGCCGGTAGCCCTTGGCGATGAGGTCGCGCAAAGTGTAGTAATTCCCCAGCGATTTCGACATCTTCTCGCCGTTCACTATCAGATGATCGGCGTGCAGCCAGTAACGCACGAAAGGCTTTCCCGTCGCCGCTTCGCTCTGGGCAATCTCGTTTTCGTGATGAGGAAAAACCAAGTCCACGCCGCCGGAGTGAATGTCGAAGCTGGGGCCGAGGTACTTCATCGACATGACGGAGCACTCGATGTGCCAGCCCGGCCGGCCTGGACCGAAGGGGGCCTCCCAGAATGGTTCGCCCGGCTTGGCGGCCTTCCAGAGCACGAAGTCGCGGGCGTCCGTCTTGTCGTACTTGTCCGTGTCCACTCGCGCTCCCGGGCGAATCCCTGAGAGATCGAGATTGGCCAGCTTGCCGTAATCCTTGAATGCGGCCACGCGAAAGTAAACTGAACCGTCGGCCGCGTACGCGTAGCCCTTGTCGAGAAGCACCTGGATCAGCTTCACCATGTCCGCGATGTGGTCAGTGGCGCGGACGCTGATCTCTGGCTTTTCCAAGCTCAGGAGTTCGCAGTCAACTTCGAATTCGCGAATGTACTTCGCCGTGTAATCGCGCAACGAAACGCCCGCGGCGATGGAGTTCCGAATCGTGTTGTCGTCCACGTCGGTCAGGTTCATTACCTGCCGAATTTTGTAGCCCAGGTATTCTAGGTGGCGGCGGAGGATGTCCTGGAAAACAAAGGTCCGGTAATTGCCGATGTGGGCGTAGTCATAGACCGTCGGGCCGCAGGTGTAGATACGGACCTCATTGTCCACCAGAGGCTTGAACTCGTCGATGCGGCGCGTCAGCGTGTTGTAAATTCGGAGCGACATATAGTTGGCTGTGCCGTCTCAGGTCAAACAAACAATTGTAGGGGCCGCCTCGAAGGCAAGTCAAGAAAAGAGAAGTGGGATTGGCGGTAGGGTCGATTGCCCCCCAGACGCGAACAAATCGATTGGCAGACATCAAACTTCTCTTCCCGGAGATGGGCGAAGCCTCCAGAAATCTTCAATTTAGAAACATCGTTTGTCCTGGCCCTTCGCCAGCGTTGCGGAGTTCCTCGCGAGCGCATAAAATGGGCGAGCCTTTCCATCGAGGCCACGTTCCTTGTCATACCTCAAATCACTCGTAGCAAAGCTTGGGCAGGTTCTGGTCGTTTATGGAGCTTGGGGGCTTTTCTCCGTCTCCTTTCTGGATTCTTCCTTCCTTTCATTTCCGGTGTTCAACGATCTGGCGGTGATTCTCCTCGCCACCCGTCGTCCCGGCCACGCTGTCTTCTATGCCTTGGTCGGCACGGCGGGCTCCGTGCTCGGATGTTACGTAATTTTCGCCCTCTCACGCCGGGGCGGGCGATACCTATGGCGTAAAGCGACGCCGCGGGCCGTCGAGCGGGCGGAGCGCTGGCTGAAGCGCAACGATTTCGTTGCCCTGCTCGTGGCCAGCCTCCTTCCCCCGCCCATGCCGCTGAAGGTGTTTGTCCTGACCGCCGGAGTTCTCCAGGTGAACCCCGTGCATTTTGGCTTGGCCATGCTGGTGGGCCGTGGCCTGCGTTTCGGGGCCGATGCTTGGTTGGGGGCCCGCTACGGGGCGCAGGCAGAGACTTATCTGAGGCAGAACCTGGGGCGGGCATCGGTGGTTGCCGTGGCGTTGGTGATTGCCGTCACGCTGCTCCTGCGCCTCGCGGAAGGGAAGTGGCGGTCTCGCCCGGCGGACCGGAAGACTTCGGAACACCCCCAAGACCCTCATTCCTCGCAGGGGGAATGAGGCCTGCCGTTTCAATTCCGTCCTCAAAAACTGAACGACTCGGTCCGAGGGTGCAGGCTCTTATCGAGCTCGATATCCACGACGAAGCCGCGGCGTCCGGCGAAGCCACCGAGAAACCGGAGGTCACGAATGGTCACGCTGAAGCCTTCGTCGTTCTCCTCGACTTGCGCCCAAGGAAATCTTGCGAAGTTCATGAAGATCCCGGCCGTGCGTGTTTTCAGCGCGGAATCCAGAGCTGCCGAGGGAGCGGGCTTGTGGTAAACGTGCGCGGAATCCGGGTCAATGTCATTTGCCCGAGCGTCCGCCGCCAGGACATGATAGGCGGATTCGGTCTCCACCACACCCGTCCACGCGAAGGGGTTGATGGCCACAGGGAAGGCGCCGAGGCGCAGCGGGTTCTCGTTCGAGTAGGTGTGAGCGTCCAACTGGGTCAGCACACGTCGATGCGCGAAGTCTCGGACCCCCCAAAGCAGGGCGAGCGCGCACAGCGAGAACACGGCTCCCCAGCGCGGCCGCATTTGCTTGACTCCTACCTCCTCCGAAACCAGGCCCAGGATGGAGGGCAGCCCCAGGCCGATGATCAGGAGCGCCAGCAGCAGTGGATCGAAGATAAACATGATGTCCCAGGCGTACCAGCGCGCGCTGAAAGGCATGAAGAGACGCACCCCATAAGCATTGGTGAAATCCAGTAAGAGGTGGCTGGCTGTCCCCAGCCACGCCGCGAGCAGCAGCCACCGCCCGGCCAGGGGCGGGCCGGCGCCGTGCGGCCGCGGTTGGGCCTTGCGCCCCAGGACTGATACAGTCCATGCCAGCAGCAGCGCCAGGACGGTCACGCCCAAGATCGAGTGCGTGATGCCCCGATGGTACTTCAGGTAGGTCGCACTGCTGTCAAGGCGCGCAACCAAGTCAATGTCCGGAAGATTGGCCCCCAGGATCACCGTCAAAGTGGCGAAGCGCGTCTTGCGATTGAGGCCGGCCTGACTGATGGCCACGGCGGTGAGAGTGTGAGTCAGATTATCCACGGAAGAGTCGGAAACGGGAAACTGGAAAATAGAAATTGGAAACTCGAAAATCGAAGACCACAATTCGAAGCATAAGAGCGCCATTCTACACGAAGGCGAGTGAGCTTTTACCGGTTTCCAATTTCCAGTTTCTAATTTCCCTTTACGTGCGGGGGGACGAGCAGCGTCAAGGCGTCGGGGACGATTTCGAATGAGGCAGGAAGCGTGCCGCCCAGTTCGCCATCGAGCTCGAATTGGGGGGTGACTGAGGTATCCGCCAGAGAGCAGGAAACGTTCCATGCATCGACCATCTCGACATCGCGGAGCCGCAAGTGCCGGCGCATGAGCACGGCGGCGGCGTAGAGCAGGTAGCGCCCGCGCGAGCGGCTTGGGAAAGTGCAGACCGTAAAGCGAGGTTCGAAAATGTTCGCG
>Ga0187771_10003720_pt1 | contig 10693 bp, 6 predicted proteins | sample 0116_SJ02_MP15_1_FD_133139 | JGI IMG/M metagenome (GOLD analysis project Ga0187771, IMG submission 133139) | Tropical peat soil microbial communities from peatlands in Department of Meta, Colombia - 0116_SJ02_MP15_10_MG | ecosystem: Environmental > Terrestrial > Soil > Wetlands > Peat | place... | reverse complement strand
GTCACCTATATCGTGACCCTGATGGTCACCGGAACGGGGACCACGGGGACCGTACTAACAACCTCCAGTGTAGTGGCAATAGCTTAGAGGGGAACTCGGCCGGGATCGGCGGAGTTCCCAGACCGTTTTTGAATTATCTCTGAAGATGGATTCTGCATCCTCTTTGCATAAATGCCGGCCGGAGAAAGTTTTCAAATCTTGGCGAAGGAAGTAGAAGAGACCACGGAAAAGCGGTCGTCTTCCGCCTTCGGAAGGCTCGCAGGCCCGTACAGATCTAGGCAGTTGAAGGGGCCGGAAGCCCTCGAGAAGAGCCTCCCCCAGACGATCCTTGACAGGTTCTCGATAATTGCGCTGAAAGCCGACCTAGGACCAAGGGCGAAGGTCCTGAAGACGTACCAGGTGGAGTCGGCTGAAGTGATGGTCATCAACGACGACGGCCTGGGGAGGTATCTGGTGAACGAGCCGGAGGTAGACGACGAGGACCGAGAGCTTTACAGGCTTCTCATGGCTCAGCTCTACTATTCGGTGAAACCCACCCTGGAGACCGGAGACCCGGTCCAGTACATCGAGAAGTTCATCGAGGAGATCGCCCAGGAGTTCAAGATATCGGAGCAGCTCCAGAAGAGCTACCCTAAGCTCCGCTACTACATGACGAGGGAGATCGCTGGCTACGGCGTCCTCAACGTCCCAATGAAGGACCCCCACGTGGAAGAGGTGGAGTGCAGCGGCTTCAAGACCCCCGTCACCGTGGTCCACCGCGACTTCTCCCAGTTCCTCAGGCTCGAAACCAACATCGTCTTCGATGAATCGTCGAAGCTCGACGACATGGTTCAGAAGTTCGCCCAGAGGGCGGGCAAGTCCACAACAGTCGCCTACCCGTACACCGACTTCCTCCTCCCCGAGGGGCACAGGGGCGCGGTCACCTTCTCCAACGAGGTCTCGCTTCCAGGCTCAACCTTCGACATTAGGAAGTTCCCCGAGGAGCCCCTCTCCGTCACCGACCTCATCGCAGGGGGGACCCTATCCCCGCTGCTGGCGGCATACTACTGGCTGCTCGCCGAAAATCGGGGCTTCACCCTCCTTGTCGGGCCGGCTTCCGCGGGCAAGACCACGATGCTCAACGTCCTGCTAAACCTGCTCAGGCCGGACGCGAAGATCCTCACGGTAGAGGACACCCCCGAGCTCAGGGTGTCGCAAGAGAACTGGATCCGCTTCATCACCAGGACGTCCTACACTCTGGGGGGCCGCGAGGTCGGTCTCTTCGAACTCGTCAAGCTCTCCCTCAGGTACAGGCCCGACTACCTCGTCCTTGGAGAGGTCAGAGGCGAGGAGATCCAATCCCTGGTGCAGGCGGCTGCCCTAGGCCACGGCGCCCTCACAACCTTCCACGCCGACACCGTCCAATCTGCGCTCGTCCGCCTTCGCTCCCCCCCTCTGAGCGTGGGAGAGAGCTTCCTCCTGCTCATCTCCAACTTCCTGAGGATGGGGAAGGTCACCCGCAACGACGGCACCCAGGCCAGGAGGGTCCTAGAGAGCACAGAAATCCTCCCAGAGAAGACAGCGGGAGCAACGCTCAGGACCAAGGTCATCTTCTCCCTTGATCCGGCCAGCGACAAGCTTCTCCCTGAAGACCCTAAGGAGGTCGTAGCAAAGAGCGAGAGGCTCGACGTCGTCAGAATGAACCACGGATGGAGCACGGACGAGCTCGCCCGCCAGCTCGGAAGCAGGGCCGAGCTCCTCCAGAACCTCGTTGACAGCAAGACCTTCGCCTACAAGGACGTGTCCCGCGCGATAGTCTCGTTCTATCAGGGCCAGGCCGGTGGCGAAGGTGGGCAGAAGTGAGGGGCCGAGGGCAGAAAAGCAAGGGAGAGCAGCCACCGGAGCCTCCCGCCGAGTCTTCCAAGCCGAGCCTCGAGCCCCAATCCCAGTCGAGGGTCCCGATAGGTGCGCTGCGCGGGGCCACGTCGGCAGTCGCACTAGGCGCCGGGTTCGTTCTCCTTCTAGTTAGTTTCGCCCAGGGGAACGGCCCTCTGACCGCCCTGAGGAGCGACATCGGGAGCTTCTTCCTCCGCCTGATGCCATCGCTGGGGGAAGGGGCGTCGACCCAGGTGAGCTACCTCGCAACCTTCGCCATGGCCGTGGGACTTCTCGTCGTTGGTACGCTGATAATCTCCCGCAACATCTTCGGCGCCGTTACTTCGGTCGAGCCGGCCATCAGGACGACAGCCAGGACGAATTCCATGATCGAGTCGCTCGGGGGAGACGTCTCTGTGACCATGATCCGGGCGGGGGTCATGGGGAGACCCCTTCTCATGGTGAGGAGATTCGCAGTCTACGCCATGGTTTCGGCGGTAATCGTTGTGCCGGCTTCCATCATCGCTACCCTTCTCCTGAGCGAGCCGCTCTTCCTGCTCCTGAACGCCATCCCCTTCGTGTTACTCTTCTACCCCACCATGGTCACGAGGTCGAAGGTCGGCGACACTGTGAGGGGGGTCGACGAGGAGCTCCCATACTTCTCTGTCATGGCCGCGATTCTCCAGTCAGCGGGGCTGACGCTCTACGACGCTCTGACCAGGGTGGGGAACGCCAAGATCTTCAAGTGGATTGAGTACGAAGGGAAGCTGATAGCCAGGGAGAGTCTCTTCTTCGGGAAGACCCAGACCGGGGCCATAGTCGAGAGGGGGGCCCAGCACCCATCAGAGAAATTCCGCACCTATCTTCAGGGGTACACCTCAATCATGGCGAGCGGAGGGGACGCTGCCAGCTACCTCGAGGAGAAGGCCAAGGACCTGATCTACTGGAATGAGTTCAGATGGCGCTCCTACGGACAGTCTGCCAGCGACCTTGGCGAGGCAATCATCGCTATCTTTTTCACCCTCCCGCTCATCGTGATCGCAGGCGCCTTCGTCTCGCCCGGGGACACCCTCGCCCTGGTGGTCGCCACCATTGTCGTCATCATCCCCGTGATGGCGGTCGTCGAGTATTCGGCCATAGTGAGGATGCAGCCGAAGAACCACGACGTGGTCAGAGGATGGACCCTACCGGGGGTCGGGGTCGCCGTCCTGACCTTCGGCATCGTCTACTACCTGGAGCAGCCCCCCTGGCTAGCAATCGCAATAGGGATGATAGCGTTCTCTCTCGTCTACGGCTGGTCGACCTTCTGGCAGCTCAGGGAGATCAGGAAGTGCGAGGACGCCCTCCCACAGTTCATGCGCGACATAACCGAGTACAAGAAGATAGGGTACGACATCACGAAGGCGATCCGGCGCCTGGCGGAGGAGAGGAGCTACAACAGGAAGTTCGACGGTGTCCTCGAGGACATCTCCACCCAGCTCAAGCTTGGGAGTTCAATGAAGGAGGTCGTAGTGAAGACGCGCTCCTGGCTCACCCAGATGGTGTTCTACCTTCTGGGGGAGGTGGTCGAGACGGGAGGCGGCACCCCTGCCCTCCTGGAGAACGTGACCGACTTCACCCAGAGAATCGTCGGGGTAAGGCGCGAGACGAAGTCCAACATGAGGGTGTATGGCTATCTCGCCTACGCGACCCCCATCGGGCTCACCTTGGTGATATTCACCATGTACTACATGGTGCAGCAGTTCGGAGGCGCCCTGGGTGGGAATTCAATCGGGCTCCTCGGAGGCACTGTCTCCCTCCCACCGTCCTTCCTGGACTTGACCAAAGTCCTGGTGGTGGAGGCTGCGGTGGTCGTGGGGTTCCTCGCCGGAAGGGCCATCGACTTCACCGACAGGAGCACCTTCCGCATCGCGACTGGGGTCACCCTCGCGGTGGTGTCGATAATCCTGGTTCAGGTGCTAATCCCGGCGCTCGGCATCCTGACGACTTCGGGACCGTAGCGAAACCCCGGTTCACCCCGGGACTTGGTCAATTTCCCGATCTGGATAATTCGTATCCCCGAGTCGTAGATGGTGCCTAGCCGACCTGCACCGGGATGTCGACGAAGTTCTCGCCGTCGGTGATGACTACCAGGTGGGCACCGGCGGTCGTGCTCGCCGGGATGGTGAACGAAACCCCAGTCATCGAGCTCGAGTCAGTGATGTCGGAGACCGTCCCCCCCTGGTTCAGAATATACACTTTGGGCGGGGAGTTGAAGTTCGAGATATCAAAGGAGAACGGACCGAAGTGGCCAGCCGTGGCTACCACCGGACAGGGGGTCCCCCCGTCGCAGGTGACGCTCACCCCGAAGTCAGTGCCGCGGAACCCGCCGGAGCACCCGAAGTCGAACTCGTCAGTGGTAGGGTTCAGGCAGGTGTAGTAACCGACGCCGAGGTTTGCAGACCCCGAGTAAACCGACCCGTCGCTGTAGGTCCCGAAGAGCGCCACGCTGATGGGGGCCGCCGAGAGAGGTCCGGAGCCAGGGACCCCCTGATACTGGTCGTTGCAGTAACGCTCTGGTACCGGACACGGAGAGGCGAAGTACAGCGTGGTGGTCTGCCCCGGGCCGATGGTCGGAGGGGCGTCGGCGTCGAAGGGGACGTAGTCGACTCCGGAGGTGTAAGGCGGGCCTTCAGGACTGAGCCCAGTCGCCAGGTACCAGCTGGCCCCTCCCATCTGCACGTAGGAGAACTGGTTGAGAGATATGGATCGGGCCGTGTCGAGGTTCTTCACGGTCAGGCCGAATATCACGAACATCTGGTTGTACTCCCCTGCGGCCACCGAACCGAGGTTGAGCCAGTTGCCGCCGGTCGTGGGCCAGGGCGCGAATCCGTTCAGGACGTAGCCGTCTCCAAGCGGGTTCTCCGAGACGTCGAAGTGGGACAGGGCTCCGGGGTCCATGAACAGGGACCCCCCTATGACCACAGGTGCGCCGGCCGAGGTTCCGACTGCCGCCTGGTTGGTGTAGAAGGTGTTGCCGAGGGAGGTGATTACCCCGCTGAACTCGAACCCGTTCTGAACGTAGCTCGGCAGGTAAAAGGTCCCGTTGGCTCCAGGCGGGAGCGCACCCTGGCCAACGGTCGTGGGGCAGGTCCACATGTTCCCTGCGGAGTCGACCCCAAAGGTGTAGGTCACGTTGGCGGTGATTGAGCCTGTGTTCTTCACTAGTACTACGTTGGTGGAGTCGGGAGGGCAGGTCGGAGTGGCAGGCGGGTTGGGAGGTACCACCACAGATGACACACTGCTCACGTCCAGGAACTCCTTCCCCTTGCTGTTCTGCACGGCGGCCGCGTTCAGCGCAGCCTGGTTGTAGCTGACCCCCTTGGAGACTACTGCCCCGAAGGCCACCATGGCTGCTATCGCGACCAGCAGGAAGATCAGAGTCCCGAGGACGGGGGCGATGGCTCTCCTGCGGTGTGGTATCTTCATTTTCTCAGAGCTCGAAGGTGTACCCCAGGCTGTCGGTCGAGTAGAGCAGGAGCTGGCACGTGGTGACAGACGTCATCGTGACTGGGCTGCCGCCGCTGTCCGTGCAGGGGCCGATGTTCAGCTGGACGGGGGTGTTAGGCACTATGGGGCCGGAGGGAGAAAGTGACCAGGTGCACTCGCAGGCGCCCTTGCACTGCCCCGAACCGGTGCTGATGAAAACATACTGCGGCGTCACCGGCTGCGTGCCGTAGTTGTACAGTCCGACCTTTATGGTGGAAGACCCTTCGTCGTGGTAGACTGCCGAGAGCAGCTCCCCAAGCTTCAGCGTCCCCTGCTGGTACTGGTTGGCCACGTCGGTCGCCTGAAGCTGGGTCCTGGAGACGAGGGCCGGCCCAATCAGGGCAAAGGCGGTCAGCGTGAGTGCGATCATGATTATTGCCGCCAGGATTTCGCTCACTCCGCGCCTTCTAGCGATCACCACGACTCCATCTCCTAAGCCTCAGATGCCACCACCGATCCCCCGACCACATAGGTCGAGGAGTCGCTGAACGTCACCTGGATAGTGTACGGATACGATGTGTCTTCGAGGAAATTCATCAGCGAACCCCCGCCCCCGTTGAAAGGGGTCCCCGTGGCGGACGTCACCTGGTTCGGCCCTAGCATGTTGCCAGGGGCCACGGCAGCGGACATCACGCAGAAGGTGGGGCTCTGAGGACGGGCCGGGGGAGCCGGAGGCGGACAGGACGACGAGGCCTGTTCCACGTTGTTCACCATGAGCTCGATGTCTGACACCGGCTTGTTCCCTGTGTTCTCTATCGTAATCGAAAAGAGGGCTGTCCCGTTCCTCCCCGATGTCGCCATGAGGAGGGATGCGTCCTGGACCGACACCTGCCCGTCGGAGTCCTGGGCCTGGGCGTTTCTCAGGAATATCTGGTAGACGAAGACAGAGCCAACTACGACAATTGCCATCAGGATGAGGACGCTCAATACGGTGGAGACGCCCCTGGTCTTTGCTTCCGCCTTCATCCTGACTTTTTTCGTCTTTCAGAAATAATTAATCTTCGAGGATTCCGGGTATGGATTCAGAGTCGATAAAATCAGGGACGCGGAGTCCCTGAGTAACTGATCCGCAATTTTATGGATTCCAAATCCTCGATGCTTAAGTGTCCGACGACGGTTTTCGGACAATGTGCGCAGGGCCCAGATTCTCGCAATTTCGTTCTCGCTACTCATGGTCGCGGGCGCCCTGTCAGCCGCCTCGGCTGCCGCGGTATCCGGCCAGGTCCTTTCCCTTCAGGTGAAGTCGCTCATACAGTCAGTCCCTGCCGACGGTGGGACGCACTCCGTCCTGCTGATCTCGCTGGGATCGACCGCCAGTGAGTCGATCATTTCGCCAATAACCTTCGACGTCCTCCTTTCCAGCTCGAACGTCGCCGCAGGCACAGTACCGGACTCGATACTCTTCCCGCAAGGGAAGACCTTCATCCTCGCAAACTTCACCTCCACCACGGCGCCCGGCTCCACCACAATTACAGCGTCAGCCCAGGGAGTGCAGTCAGGGGCGACCCAGCTGCAGACTCTCAAGCTCAGCGGGTACCCCACTTCGATCCTTGTCTTCATGGCCCCGTCGAGAGCAGTGGCCCAGAACAGCTACACAGGCAGGATCATCTTGGAGCTCGTTGACAGCAGGGGGAACCCGGCTCCCGCCCCGAACGACACCGTCATCACCCTTTCGAGCTCCAACATAGTCATTGGTGCGCCAACATCGTCGACCGTAACCATCCCGCAGGGGAGCGCGGTGGGGTCTGCCTTCTACTCGACAGGGCTCGAAGTCGGCACCACCATAATTTCAGCGTCGGCCGCTGGGCTCGTCGGCGCATCGGCTCCGGTCACTGTGGTCGGGTCAATGCCGACCCAGCTGAGGGCGCTGGCGAGCACCAACCCAGCTCCGCCTGACACTGACCAAGTCCTGGCGATCTGGCTCCTCGACCAGTCCGGGAATCCGACCGAGGCTCCAGCCAACATAGCCGTTTCGATCTCGAATTCGAACACCTCTGAAGTGACAGTGCCTTCAAGCGCCACCATCAGGGCAGGTTCGAGCTACGTCGACGTGCCGTTCCGCACATGGACCGCCACAGGTCTTCCTGCCAAGCTGACCATAGAAAGCCTGAACCTGACATCCACCTCTGTCGAGATGTCGGTCATAACTCCATCATCTCAGCCCGGCGAGATGAGCCTCAAGCTGAACTTTGCTCCGCAGTCGGTCGTCGCCAACGGCCAGTCATTCAACGCGGTCTTTGTAGATCTGATGAAGAACGGAAGGCCCGCTATCGCGCCGGCCGGAGTCCCCATCGCCCTCGCCTCCAACAACTACGGGGTGATGAGCGTCACCGGGTCTGTGACCATGCAGGCGGGCTACTCCTACGCAGCGGCGACCGTGAAGACGTCATTCACTGTCGGGACAGTCCAGATTACAGCGACCGCGACCAACATAATCTCCGACCAAGAGCAGATCACGTCCGTTGGCCTGTCCCCGAGCCTCCTCACCCTTTCTCTCTCCCCCAGGATTCTCCCGGCAACGGGGGAGACCTTCCCCGCGCTGACCGTCGGTCTCGAGGCGTCCAACGGAGAGCCGGCGAATACTCCGGCCAACAGCACGGTGAGAGTGTTCTCTTCGAACCCGAAGGTCCTCCCCATCAACACCTCCGTGACCATCCCTGAAGGGTACTCATCGATCCTTGTCCCTCTGACCACCACGGCTTCGCCTGGTGTGGCTTCTATCACCGTTTCCGGCCCCGGCTACTCGTCGGCGTCCACGACCCTCACCACGGCGGCCCCCGGGCCTTCTGGCCTGAGGCTGTCGCTCAGCCCACAGCCGGGCATCGAGACCCCGCTCAATCCTGTTTCGATCATGGGGCTCCAGCTTCTGGACGCAAGTGGGAACCCGGTCCAGACGACGGTCCCGGTCCAGGTCACGGTGACGGCGTCCAACACGACTGTGCTGGAATCGCCGCTGAACGCGACGTTCCAGGTGGGGTCTGACTTCCGGCTGATACCATTCCAGGTCAGCCAAGCGGGGAGCACCCAGTTGACCGCCACCTCCCCAGGCCTTCTCCCGTCCTCGGTGAGCGCAAGCTTCCTCTCGTACCCGCTGGCCACTGGCATCACCGGCTCGGCAGGGGAAATCCTGGTGAACAGCACAATGAGGGTCACCTTCAACGCGACCGTTCAGGGGGTCCCGCTGCAGGGCGCGGAGGTCACCTGGTCCTCGAACATCGGCTTGGTCACCCCCTCGAACGCCACCACGGACGCCAACGGGACTGCTTCGACCTCTTTCATGACTCCGAAGGTCGGGAACGCTAGCATTGTAGGCACCCTGCAGATTCCTGGGCTCGCACCGGTCAGCCACACCTGGCACGTCGAGGCGCTCGCCGCTTTCCCGAGCAACAACAACTCGGGAGGGTTCCTCGGATTGGATGCCAGAACAGTAGTCCTCGCCGTGGCCGTGGCTGCAGTCATCCTTCTCACCGTGGCAGTGGCCTTCGGGCTCTCAAGGAAGAAGAAGCCGAAGCAATAGCGCGACCCTACATGCGAGAGCTGGCCGTTCCTTGACTTCCGCACATCCCCGCCCTGGCGCGACGTCAAACGAGCGGGTGAAGGATAAGTAGCAATTCGAGGCGACGCGCGGGGTTGAATCCCATGGTCTTTGATTATTCGTCCCTCCCCCGAGACTTCGGGCGGCACTACCTGCCGAAAGATCTCAGCTTCGAGTGGAAGGAACTTTCGAGATTCTTCGATGAGCTGGCGTCCAGGAAGGTAGGGACTCCAGAGGAACTCCGGCTCTGGATGCTCGACGAGTCGGAACTCGCTGCGTACATCTACGAGCAGAGGGCGCTCCGATACATCAACAGCACCCGGCAGACGGACAACCCCGAATACACCAAGGCCTACGGCTCCTACCTACAAGAGGTGGAACCGAAGGTCAAGGTCGCCAACTTCGAGCTTCTGAAGAAGTACGTGAGTTCGCAACATCGAGGAGGCCTTCCGCGGCCCGACTACGCCCTCGAGGATAGGAGGCGCCAGAGCGCTGTGTCAATCTTCAGGCCCGAGAACGTGGACCTCGAGAAGCAGGACTCCGCCCTCGGACAGACGTACATGCGGACAGTCGGGGGGATGACAGTGGAATTCCGAGGACAGGAGAGGACCCTCCAGCAGATGTCGAAGTTCTACGAGGAGACAGACAGGAAGGTGAGGGAGGAGGCCTGGCGACTCGCCGACCAGAGGGCCCTCAGGGACAGCGCCGCGCTCGACCAGCTCTACGACAAGATGGTGTCCTTGCGGGACCGGGAGGCGAAGAACGCCGGGTTTGACAATTACATGGAGTATGCCTTCGTCAAGAAAGACAGGTTCGACTACACTCCCGCAGACTGCGCGAGGTTCCACGCCGCCGTGGAGCAATACATGGTCCCCCTGAGCCGAGAGCTGGACAAGGAGCGGCGGGATGCGCTCGAGGTCGACGAGCTCAGGCCCTGGGACCTCAAGGTGGACCTGGCGGGGCGACCTCCTCTCTCTCCTTTCGAAGACCCCGGAGGGCTGCTCAGGGGAGCCGCTCAAGTGGTCAGGAAGGTGGACCCGGAGCTGTCAAGGTACTTCGCCCGGATGGTCGAGCTCGAACTCCTCGACCTCGAGAGCAGGAAGGGGAAAGCCCCGGGAGGATACCAGGAAGAACTGAGCGAAGCGAGGCTCCCGTTCATATTCATGAACGCAGCGAAGCGGGACGGAGACGTGAGGACCCTCCTGCACGAATCAGGGCACAGCTTCCACACCTTCTTGATGAGGGAGAATAGGCTCCCCTTCTTCAACGCCAACGCAAGCCTCCCACTCGAGTTCGCTGAAGTGGCGTCGACTTCGATGGAGCTCATCTCCGGGGAGCACTACGAGGGGGCGTTCTACAACGCCGAGGGGGCGAGGCGCTCAAACAGAGAGGAAGCCATGGGCAACGTCAAGCTCTTCACCTGGGTTGCCACCATCGACGCCTTCCAGCACTGGATCTACACTCATCCTCAGCACACTCACGAGGAGAGGGCAGAGGCCTGGGTCGAGACCTTCAACCGCTTCTCAGGCCTCGAGAGCTACGGGGGCCTCGAGGCGAGCCGCGCCTACAGATGGCAGCGGCAGCTGCACCTCTTCGAGGTGCCCTTCTACTACATCGAGTACGGCATCGCTCTCACCGGTGCCCTGGGCATCTGGTCAAGGTACAGGAGCGGCAGAAAAGAGGCCATGGCGGCGTACAAGGAAGCCCTCTCCCTCGGCGCTTCTAGGTCCCTCCCCGAGCTTTTCGAGACAGCGGGGCTCGAGTGGGGGTTCGGTC
>Ga0187771_10003719_pt1 | contig 10695 bp, 9 predicted proteins | sample 0116_SJ02_MP15_1_FD_133139 | JGI IMG/M metagenome (GOLD analysis project Ga0187771, IMG submission 133139) | Tropical peat soil microbial communities from peatlands in Department of Meta, Colombia - 0116_SJ02_MP15_10_MG | ecosystem: Environmental > Terrestrial > Soil > Wetlands > Peat | place... | reverse complement strand
GAGATCAACGAAGCCTACGCGGTTTTGAGCGATAAGGATAAGCGTCGGCAATATGATCAATTTGGTCCCTCCGGATTCAGCCAGCGCTATTCGCAGGAAGATATTTTCCGCGGCTTCGACATCAACGACCTTTTCAAAGATTTGGGGTTTTCCACCAATGATGTCTTCGGCCGCATCTTTGGCCGGGCCGGCCGGGGCGGCAGGGTCCACTACGGTGGTTTTGGGGACGTTTTCGGTTCCCGGGGCGGGCAGGGTGGCGATCCGGGAGACATGTTCTCCGGGCAAGGCTACCAGAGAGAAAGCCCTTTTGGCCAGCAGGGCCAGGACATCCAATCTGAATTAAACCTTTCTTTTGAGGAGGCGGCCCTAGGTACGGAAAAAAAAGTTAGGCTTCCCCAGAATGGAAAGTTTGCAGAAGTGACCGTAAAGGTGCCCGCGGGGATCGAGAGTGGAAAGAAACTTCGCCTGGCGGGAAAAGGAATGCGAGGGCCTGATGGTAGCCCGCCGGGGGACCTGTACCTGAAAGTGAACGTTGGCGAGCATCCGATTTTCAAGAGGGAAGGCAGCGATATCGTCCTGGATAAAGAGATCAGAATATCGGAGGCCATCCTGGGGACCACGATCGAGGTTCCTACCCTCGAAGGTTCGAAGCATGTCAAGATTCCCCCCGGGACCCAGAGCAACAGCCGGGTTCGCCTGAAGGGGTTCGGTTTGCCCCGCCTCCAGGGAGGGGGAAAGGGCGATGAATATGTACGCATCCTGATCCGTTACCCGAAAAATCTAAATGACCGGCAGAAGAAATTGATCGAAGAATTGAAGAAAGAAGGTTTTTAAAGGGGTCGAGGATTGAAGTGCGAGGAAAGAGGGGGGAATGTACAATTTCCAACCTGTAATTTAACTAACCAGATGCCGAAAAGCCCCAAACCAACGGCCACTCCCGCAAAGCTTTTTCCAGCGAAAGCCGGGAGCGGGATTCCAGAATGCGTTAAAAGAATGGATTCCTGCCTGTCAAGGCCCCCTCGGTCGAGCGACTTCCCCAGGAATGACTACCTAAAACTGGGAGTATCTTTTCCCCCCCCACTAAAATTTAAAAATCTCTCTTTTTTTATAGACATTTCCCGAAAAATTTTTCTACAATTCCCCCAGAAGAAATTTTGCCAGAAAATCGATTTCCAGGATTATTTTCAACCCCTCTCCCCGGGACGGGAGAGTGTGGGGGTGAAATCTCCGGATGTTCTCCTGAAGCGGAGAAAGGAGGCTGCCATGCAATACGAATTGACGGAAGAACAGGGCTTGCTGCGTGATATGGTGCGAAAGCTGGCGAAAGAAAGGGTAGAGCCGGGAGCTGCAGCCCGTGACCAGAAGGGAGAATTCAGCTGGGAGATGGTGAAACAAATCCGGGAAAATGGCCTTTTCGGCGTTGATTTTCCAGAAGAATATGGTGGGAGCGGTGCCGGCCTCCTCTCCTTGATCATTGTGTGCGAAGAACTCTCCAAAGTGGACGCTTCCACGGGAATGCTACCTGTTGCGCAGGAACTGGGAACTCTGCCGATCCTCCTGGCCGCCAATCCGGAACAGAAAAAAAGGTTTCTTCCTCCTTTAGCTTCCGGAGAGAAATTGTCGGCTTTTGCCCTGACCGAGGCCAGCGGCGGGTCGGACGTGGCCGCCTTCCGCAGCAAAGCAATTAAGAAAGGCGATTATTATATCCTGAATGGCAGCAAGACCTTCATCACCAACGGCGGAGTGGCGGATACTATCGCGGTCTATGCCCTTACCGACCCGGCCAAAGGGGGACATAAAGGTTCCAGCGTGTTTGTGGTCGAGAAGGGTAGCCAGGGGTTCTCGGTGGGAAAACACGAGGACAAAATGGGCATCCGTTCCTCGGATACGGTCGAGCTGATCTTCGAAGACTGCCCGGTGTCGGCCCAAAACTTGCTGGGAGGCGAGGGCCTGGGATTTGCCATCATGATGAAGACCCTGGATTTCAGCCGTCCCGCGGTAGGCGCCCAGGCCCTAGGAATTGCTGCCGGGGCCTTGGAGTACTCCCTGAATTATGCCAAAGAAAGGGTGGCCTTCGGGCGTCCGATCATTGCCCAACAGGGGATCTCCTTCAAGCTGGCGGATATGGCCATGAACGTCGAGGCTGCCCGCCAACTCCTGTACAAAACAGCAGCCGTTCTCCAGGAGCTTCCCAAGGACATGTCCCGTCTCAGCCCGGAGGCCATCCGCCTCTCCTCCATGTCTAAGTGTTTCTGCGCGGACGTGGCCATGAAGGTGACGGTGGAAGCCGTACAAGTGCTCGGCGGCTACGGTTATGTCAAAGAGTACCCCGTCGAACGGTACATGCGCGATGCCAAAATCACCCAGATTTACGAAGGAACGAATGAGATTCAGAGAGTCGTAATCTCATCTACCTTCTAACCGGAAGAACCGGGGTAATTTACCGGGGCTAGGGCAGACGAAAGACGGTAAAGGCCAGCCAGCTTACCAGTGCCCCAATAACCGACATGGACAGTCCCCAGATAAGCATGTTACGGAAAAGACGATTCTTATCCGCCTTGGGGCCGGCATTGGCAATAAACACAGCACCGGTGGTGGAAAGAGGGCTTAAATCCACCACGAAACCGCATACGACGATGGACGATATCAGAGCCATCAGGTCGGTACCCCCGACCTTGGCCAGCAGGTTGGGCGCCAGGGGAAGAAAAGCGGGCAAGATCACTCCCGTCGTGCTTGCGTAGGCGGAAACCAGCCCCGATACAAAACCGGCAACCATGGTGACGGTATAGGCGGTAGAGACTTTGGCCATGATCGAAGCGAAGAGGTCCATGCCTCCCACCTGACTCATTAGCTGCACCAGAACCGTAACCCCGGTAACCATGAGGATCGTTCCCCAGGGCATGGCTTTAATGGCCTTCCCCTCATCCACCGCCTTGATCAGGGAGAGGACGGCGCCGATCATAAAGGCTCCCATGCCGATATCCAGCTTGAAGAAAACGACGCCGAGAATCAGGATTCCCACCCCGATGATGGTGTAGATTTGCCCCGCCGCAAAAGGTTCAACCTGCAGGTTCCTCAGCGTTTCGCGCTGACCGGTATCTTTTAACCGGAGGAGTTTCAATCCCCCAAAAAGAAAATAAGCGAGGACGGAAACCGCGACATGGGTAATCAGCATGTTCATCCAGAGGATCATGCTAACGCCCGTGATGCCCATTTTGGATAGGATAGACGCGGAGATAATCCCCGGAGGCGCTATGGGAGACATAGCCCCTGCCTGAGCACCGTTGCCGACGACCAAAGCCATGAGGAGAGGGGAAATACCTACCTCCTCAGCCAGGAGCATCGCTGGAGCCGCCAGCAGCGCCGAGATGGTAATCTGGCCGGGCCCCATGGCGGAGAGAGCAAAGGCCAAGAAAAAGAGTACAATCGGCAACAGGGCTACGTTCCCCCGGACTGCCTTAATCGCGTACTTGGATATTTTTTCCAGGGTTCCGTTCGCCTGGGCGATGGCAAAGAGGTAGGTTACCCCGGCCAGCATAATGAACAGGCTGGTGGGATAACCCTTGATGATTTCCGCAAGCTTGACCCCGCCGAAGTAGTAGCCAACAATCAGAGATAATCCAATCGCCAGCGTACCGATGTTCAAAGACGTCGTACAGCTGATCACGATGGCAATGAACAGGGCAATCAGAGACATTAAAGGAACATCCACGATGGACCTCCCCTCCTCTTTCCCGCTCTCCCTTCAGGCGAGACTCATACGGGCTTCAGGTTGCCGGTCAAAGGTTGCCGTCTTCCTCCTCACCTGCCGCTAAGATAAACGAGCGCGGCCAGCCCCCCGCCTTTCGAAAAAGGAACCCCCGCGAGGGCGAACCCCATCTCCAGGCCACTCAGAGTTCCAGCCAGCATCAAATCGTTGAAATCGCCCAGGTGCCCGATCCGGAAAACCTTGCCCTGGACCTTGCCCAGTCCGTTGCCCAGCGACATATTGAACTTTTCCAGGACGAGTTTGCGGAAGGCATCTGCGTCGTGACCTGGCGGCATCAACACCGCGGTAAGGGTACTGCTGTATTCTTGAGGGTTCAAACAGAGCAGCTCGAGATTCCAGGCTCGGACAGCCCGGCGCGTGGCTTCCGCCAAGCGGCCGTGGCGGGCAAAGACCCTGTCTAAACCCTCTTCCTGTAAAATATTCAGCGCTTCCCGCAGCCCATACAGCAGGTTGGTCGCCGGAGTGTAAGGGAAGAACCCCGATTTATTGGTGTTGATCATCGCTTCCCAATCCCAATAAGATCTGGGCAGGCGGGCGGACTTTGACGCCGCCAGAGCCTTCCCGCTGATCGTATTCAGGCCCAGCCCCGGCGGGAGCATCAGGCCCTTCTGGGAACAGCAGACCGTCACGTCTACGCCCCACTCGTCGTGCCGGTAATCCATGGAGGCCAGGGAGGAGATCGTGTCAACCAGGAACAGAGCCGGGTGGCCAGCCCGGTCGATGGCCTTGCGTATTTCGGCCACCCGGCTGGCCACGCCTGTCGAGGTTTCGTTATGCACAATGCCCACTGCCTTGATGGCCCGCCCTCGATCTTCGCTCAATTTGGCCTCGACCGTTTCGGGGCTAACTCCGTGCCGCCAGTCGCCTGGAACGAAATCGACCTCCAGGCCGAGACGCAAGGCCACGTTGCGCCACATCGTTGCAAAATGCCCGGTTTCAAACATTAATATCTTATCGCCCGGAGAAAGCGTATTCACCAGCGCCGCTTCCCAGGCCCCTGTCCCGGAGGAAGGGTAGAGCACTACCGTACCGGTGGTTTTGAACACCTGCTTGAGCCCCTCGAGTATCTCCCGGACGAGCCGGGAGAATTCCGGCCCCCGGTGGTCAATGGTAGGTCTGGCCATCGCCCGGAGGACCCGGTCGGGCACATTCGTGGGGCCCGGGATCTGGAGAAAATGACGTCCACTTTGAAAGTCCATTTCACACCTCCTGAATAAAAGCGCAGGGTGCCAGGGGCAAGGGGAATACCTGAACCGGACATCTTTTCACTCCAGCCCTTAAACCCTAGAATCCTTGAACGCTGTATTTACGAAATACCAGTAAAAGGCGGCAATCACCAGGGCATGAGTAATTGTTCCGTCCTGTATGAGTTTGGGAATTTCGCTGAAAGGGAGACTTAGAACCTCAATGTCCTCGGTAGAATCCTGCTGGGGAGGGGCCTTGAAGGCGACATTCTTAATGAGATAAGTATAGCAGCGGTTGGTTTTTATGGCCGGGTTGGGGTGGACCATACCCAGCAGAATCGGTTCTTCGCCGGCGTAGCCGGTTTCCTCCAAAAGCTCGCGGGCCGCGGCTCCCGCCGGATTCTCTCCTCCCTCGAGCATTCCTCCGGGAATTTCCAGAGAAAAGTCTTTGGTCCCCACACGATATTGCTTGACTAAGATGACCCTTCCATCGGCGGTGAAGGGAATAATATTTACCCAGTCAGAGGAATCAAGAAGAAAGAAATCATGATCTTTACCGGTACGAGGAGACCGGTAACCTTCCTTTTTTAGGGTAAATATGCGACAGGCATAGAGAATTTTAGAATGGAGAAAAGTCCAAGGCTGCGACATAAAGATCGGTCATAAATGCTGAGGACTGAGCTGAAGCTTCATGATTTTTTCTCACTCGGTCCTCAGCCCTTTTTAGCTGTTCTTAGCGTAAAATTCCCTGGCGGCAGAGGCCCCGGATCCTTTGGGAACCTCGAAGCCCTGCTCGCGAATGGTTTCCTCGAGGACAGTGAGGAAATAGAGGACATTGGCCTGGCTGGAGGAGTACCCCATCAATCCAACCCGCCAGATCTTTCCTTTCAACACCCCCAGCCCCCCGCCAATCTCCAGATTATATTCTTCCAGGAGCGTCTTCCTCACTTGGCCATCGTCGATCCCATCCGGAATGCTGACCGTATTCAAGGACCAGAGCCGATGGGGTTTTGCCACCAGCATCTTCAGGCCCATGGCTTCAATTCCCTGCACCAGGGCGAGATGGTTGCGGCGGTGGCGCTCATACCGTTTTGCCAGCCCTTCCTCATCGATGATCCTCAGGGCCTCCAGAAGGGCATAATTCATGCTGACCGGAGCGGTGTGATGGTAGGTGCGATCGCTTCCCCAATATTTTCCGAGCATATTCATATCCAGGTACAGGCTCTGCACTTTTTTCGTCCGGTTCTTGATTTTTTCGACGGCTTTGGGGGAGAAGGTGATCGGAGCCAGGCCCGGAGGGCAGCTCAAGCATTTCTGGGTTCCGCTGTAACAGATGTCAATTCCCCATTCGTCAATTCTCAACGGGAGCCCGCCGAATGAGGTTACGGCATCGACGAGAAGAAGCGTATCCGGAAAATCTTTCAACATCTTGGGGAAATCTTCCAGGGGTTGCAGCACGCCGGTAGAGGTCTCCGCGTGGACGATCGCCAGGACTCTCGGGTGGAAGGCGCGGAGTTCCTTTTCAATCATAGCCAGATCAAAGGCTTGTCCCCAGGGAGCAGATAGCGTCCGCAGGTTCGCATCGCATCGTCCGGCAATATCGGCCATGCGCTCACCGAAAAACCCATTGATGCAGACCAAAACCCGGTCCCCGGGCTCGATGACGTTGACCAAAGCCGCTTCCATGCCGGAGGTTCCCGTACCGGAGATGGAGATCGTTAAATCATTCCGCGTGCCGAACATTTGACCTAAAAGGGCAGACAAATTGTTCATGACCTGGATAAATTCCGGGTCCAGATGGCCTACTAGGGGCTTCGCCATTGCCAGAAGAACGCGGGGGTCTACATTGCTCGGTCCGGGGCCCATGAGAATTCGGGCGGGGGGATGAAATTCTCTGACCATAAAAATTCCTTTTCTTAGGATGGAGTTAGCTTCTTTCAATGCAAATTAACACAACCGGAAGGGGTAATCAAGGTGTTTTGAGTGAACTCAGAAAAATTCTAAGACTCTAAATCTGAAGGGAAGACCTTGAGTCGCTCATGATATAGTTCGAGTGGATTGAGAGAATCCAACCACCGGAAAGGAAGGGAAGGGGAAAAAGAGAGGACGAAAGCGACCGTCCTCTACAGCGGACCGAACCTTCTCATCGACAAGGACAAACTGCGGTGGTAAAAGGCCGGAACGGCGGGCATGGGCCTGTAGACCCATCCCGCCGCGGCTCTCAGGACTGCTTGCGCTTCTTGTCAAAGGCCTCAATTTCGGCCATGGTCGCCAGGATCGTCCTGGCATTATCGTAAACGGGAGTATCCACCATTTTGCCCAGATAGCTGACTGACGCCTTTCCCTTGGCGATTCCCTCTTCCTCGAAGGTTTTGACAACCCCCTTGGCCCATTCCACGTCCTCAGGAGCTGGCGTATAGATCCTGTTAGACGGTTCGATCTGGCCCGGATTAATCAGCATCCGCCCCTCGTACCCCATCTGCCGGCCTTCACGAGTGCTCTTCTCGAAAGCCTCGATATTTTTGAAATCCACGAAAGGGCAGTCGATGGCGATGCATCCGGCCGCACGGGCGGCGACCGCCGTGTGTCTGCGGGCATATTTCTGCTCCTCGCCCTCACTCGTGAGCTTCACCCGCATGTCCTTGGTATAGTCCACCGCCCCGAAAATGAGGGAGTTCACCCGCTTGCTGGCAATGGCCGAGGGATAGGCATTGATGATCCCTTTGGCCGTCTCGATAAGGAGCTGAATGGCAACACTGCCCACCGGCAGACCCCGCCTCCGCTCCAGCTCCTCCAGCTTCCACTCGAGGCGCTGCACGTTGTCCGGACCGCCGCATTTGGCTAGGCACACTCCAGAGAGCCCCTCATAGACGATAGCTTCGAGATCGTCGTTGGTCAAGAGAGTCTCCCAGTTATTAATCCGAACGTAGACCGTGGAGCCCCCCGATCCAGCGTGCTTCAGGTTGGCCCGAACAATTTCCCGTGCCTTGGCCTTTTCCGCGGGGGGGACGGAGTCCTCCAGGTCCAGAGTGATAATGTCGGCAGGGTTTCTCGGAGCCTTCGATACAAAGGTCTCATTGTTTCCCGGCACGTAAAAAACGGAACGCATTATAGGCATTTTTCCACCTCCTATTTGGGTTGTATTAACCGCTTAATGGTCGGAGCGAGCTCGTCGGGCCGATCCACCACGTGTACACCGGCGTCCTTCAGCGATTGGATCTTGCTCTTCGCCGAACCCTTCCCCCTTTCGATGATGCTACTGGCATGGGAGAAACGCATGCCTTCGGGAGCCCACGCCCCGGCGACGAAGATTACGAGGGGTTTGGTGAATTCTTTTTTCCGTACGCACTCGGCTGCTTCCTCTTCGTAGGGGCCGCCGATCTCGCCGAAGACCGCCACGCCTTTCGTATCCGGGTCCCTCTCGAAGAGAGGCAGGATCTCACCGAAGGAAGTGCCCAATACCGGCTCAGTGCCGATGTGGACCACGGTGCTGACCCCCAGCCCGACCTCCTTGATGGCCCAAGGAACCGTGCCCGACTGCCCGCCGCTTCTGGACATGACCCCCACGGGTCCCGGCAGAAACACCCTTCTGGCGTACTCGGGGTTGCCCCCGAGCCAGCCGGCCGCTGCGATTCCCGGGCTCAGGACCCCGATGCAACCGGGGCCCAGCAGGCGGACCCCTTTTTGTTTCGCATAGGCCACCATCTCCAGAATGTCGTAAAGAGGGACCCGTTCGGCCGGGCTTACGATAAATTTAATCCCGGAATCGATCGCCTCCAAGACTGCGTCCTTGAGGCCCGTCCCGGGGACGAAAGTGACACTGGCATCGACCATACCCACATTCCGAACTGCCTCGGCCACCGTGTTGAAGACGGGAATGCCGGAGACCTCTTCCCCTCCCCTTCCAGGCGTGACCCCGGCCAAAACCTTCGTGCCGTATCCTTTCATGAATGCGGCCCGGGCGCTGCCTTCCCTCCCAGTAATCCCCTGCACGAGGATGGTAGTATCTTTTTTGAGTAGAATCGCCATTTTTTCACCTACCTTTGAGGAGGATTCTTCTTTAAGGTACTCCGTATTTTTTCTTGTACTCATCGAGCCCGGGGATCGGCGCATCGATCGTAATCGCCTTATTGCCGCGGAACCAGCATTCATACTCACAGGCCAAGCACTCCGTGCCCACTCGTTTGGCAAATTCGGTATCTCCCGCGAGAGCGGGTTGGCCGTCCTTAATCACCAGGATGCTCCGGTCATAGGTTTTACAAGCCTGGGCGCAAACATGGGTTTGGCAACCACGGCATTTTTCCTCATCGATGATGACCTTGATCGTCCTCTCTTCAAAGTGCATGGGTCTATCCCTCCTTTATCCCCCGCTCTTGGCGGTATTCCAGAATCAAGGCCTTCACTCTTTTCGCCAGGAATTCGGTTTCATAAACTTTTTCGCTCCCGTAAATCTCAATCCGCCCCGGCAGGTCCTTGGTTCCTTCCTTCAGGATTTCCAGCGACTCCTTCTCCCTGTTGCCACAAAGCATGAGCACGCAGGGGAAGCCGGGTCTTTTGGGCAATTCCTCGCGCAGGGCTTTCACCACCCCATGGGCATGGTGCCACTGTTCCTGGTTGGCCACGATAAACCCCCCGAGGAAATAAGCCTCAATGCCGGGTTGAGAGATAATCACTTTTGCGGCCCGGTAAACTTTGGCCGCCGTCGGGTTGCCGCTAGTGTCGGCGTAATCGGCGATTTTCAGCCCCTCGCGATTGAGGGCGTCTACTCCCAGAATGGCGCCCCCGCCGCCGAGCCCGTGATAGCCCACATAATTTAATCCCTTGATCTCCGGGACCATCTGGGCGATATAGCAGGTCCCCCGGAGGTCGCCCTCCTCGATCCACCAGGCGATCTTATCCAGTTCCGTGGGAGGGGTGGGGGACTCGCGGGCCACATCGATGCCCAATTCGGGGTGGCGATAAACCGAGGAGTCATCGATGGCAATACGGCAATCGCCGGCGATGACTTTGCCGTCCTTGGTCAGGACAAGGGGGTTGATTTCGGCGGTTCGGCAGTTGTAATCCCTGAAGGTCTGGTAAAGACCCAGGATAGCCTGAGCGATCGCCGGAAGGAATTGGGTTGGCACCTTGAGTTGGACGCAGAGATTCAGCGCGTCGTACCCCCGGAAGCCGCGCAGAACGTCCACAGTCATTTGGGCGATTTTCTCCGAGGGCACAGTCTCGATCTCCATGCCGCCCTCGGTGCTGAACATAATCACCGGAGACCGGACCCCCATGGACGCGTCAATGATCACGCCCGAGTAGTATTCCTTATCGATATTCAGCTTTTCTTCGACCAGAACCTTCTCCACTTTCATCTTCTTTATTTCGGACCCCAGGAGATTCTGGGCGACGATTTGCGCGTCCAGGGGGTGTTCGGCGAATTTGATACCTCCGGCTTTGCCACGGCCCCCCGCCCAGATCTGGGCTTTCACCACCACTGGCTTCCCGATCTTTTCGGCAATCTTCGCGGCCTCCTGAGGGGTCGCGGCGACCTCACCCCGGGGAATCGGCACCTTGGCTTGCTTGAGTAATTGTTTCCCCTGAAATTCGTATAATCGAGCCATAGTCACCTCCTAACGGTTGCTGCTCCTTTTCCCTCGAGGGACAGTCTCTAGGGCCGACTCAGCTCCTCCCTTAAAGGTATCAAGAAGGGGGAAGGTGGTCAATTGAAAACTCCATTATCGCCCCCACGGGCATCGT
>Ga0187771_10003718_pt1 | contig 10695 bp, 11 predicted proteins | sample 0116_SJ02_MP15_1_FD_133139 | JGI IMG/M metagenome (GOLD analysis project Ga0187771, IMG submission 133139) | Tropical peat soil microbial communities from peatlands in Department of Meta, Colombia - 0116_SJ02_MP15_10_MG | ecosystem: Environmental > Terrestrial > Soil > Wetlands > Peat | place... | reverse complement strand
TATCGAAGGGCGCAGGCATAGACTCTGCATTATCAACCGATGTCTACCTGGCGGACGATACCGAGAGCACCCTATGCTCAATGGGGCTAGGCCAAGCTGGAGCAGGCCACCAGATGAAGCACGCTGACGTGCGCTTCTATGCGGAATTGAATGACTTTCTTCCTCCGTGGAGGAGAAGGCGGACGACCTCCTACGCCTTCGAGGTGGGCGGGTCAGTCAAAGACTTGATCGAGGCCCTCGGCGTGCCGCATACCGAGGTCGACCTCGTCTTGGCGAACGGCAACTCCGTGGATTTCTCCTACCGCGTGCAGCATGGCGACAAAATCAGTGTCTATCCGGTGTTCGAAGCGATTGACATATCGCCTCTCATCCGGCTCCGGCCTCAGCCTCTCCGTGATTTGCGGTTTGTCGCTGACACCCATCTCGGACGGCTGGCCGCCTATCTGCGGATGGTCGGCTTCGACACCGTGTACCACCGCGACTGTCTGGACGAAGACCTCGCCACGATCTCCTCGAACGAGAGGCGGATTCTGTTGACGAAGGACCGAGGGCTGTTGAAACGAAACACAGTGACGCGTGGCCACTATGTACGGCCAATGAATCCTCGAGAGCAGCTCGCTGAAGTGCTCCAACGGTTTGACCTGCTAGGTTTGATCGCGCCATTCCAAAGATGCGTGCACTGCAACGCTTTGTTGCAGCCCACGCGAAAAGAACTGGTAGCCGATCGGCTCCAGCCAGAGACGAAACAATACTACAGTGAATTCACCATCTGTCCGGCCTGCAACCGAATCTACTGGAAAGGCTCGCATTATCGGCGGATGCAACGGTTCATCGAGAGCCTAGCTGAACAGGCCTAGGAACTTCCCGCTTCTGTACTATGCCTCATGAGGCGAATGAGTGACATATTCCCGCGCCGCAAGCGCGCTCCCCGCTCCAGGTTTCCGTGAGAGATCCACCAAACCCAAGTGAGTGAAGAGCGCCACGCGTTATGGTCTCAGACGACATGGCGATTTCCTACCCAAACGTTGGTGAGCCCCGCGGTGCGCGCATTTTCCACGGCCTCGTGAAATTCCTCTTCGCTGATGCAGCGGTCTATCTCCGCGTACTCGCTGCACGACACCTTCCCAGCCGGACGATACTGCGCCATTAGATTCACGAAGGTGTGCGGACTCAGCTCCTGTGCCACCCACTGCATGATTTCCCGCGTGCCTGCAATATTCCCTGGCATCACAAGGTGCCGCAGCAGCACACCGCGCAGAGCCAGTCCGTTTTCGTCCAACTTCAGCTCGCCAACCTGCTCATTCATGGCCTTGATCGCCTGCCGCGCGGTTTCCGGATAATCCGGTGCCCTTAGGTACCGCCTGGCCTTCTCCGCGTCCCATATCTTGAAATCTGGCATATAAATGTCTACCACACCATCCATCAGCCTAATAGAATCGAGCGAATCGTACGCCCCAGTGTTATAAACGAGCGGCACACGCAGACCGCGCTCAATGGCCAGGGGCACAGCCTCCAAAATCTGCGGCACAACGTGCTCCGGCGTAACAAAATTGATGTTGGGGCAGCCTTGCTCCTGCAGCCGCAACATCATTCCTGCCAGAACTTCCGGCGGTGCACACCGACCTGCGCCCTCCCAACTGATGTCGAAGTTCTGGCAGAAAACACACCGCAGGTTGCACCAGGCGAAGAAGATCGTGCCCGAACCGCTCGAGCCGCGCAGGCAGTCCTCTTCTCCCGAGTGCGCGAAGAAACTGCTCACGACGGCGTAGCGGCCCGTCTTGCACACCGCAAACTTGTCCGCCAGACGGTTGACCCTGCAAGCCCGCGGGCACAGCGCGCAGTCCGCTAGCAGTACCAACGCCTGCGCTGCGCGACGCTTCAGCTCATTGGATTGATAGCAGCCCAAGTAGGCGGGTTCGAACTCGCTGCGCCTGAAGGAAGCCATACGTTCACTCTCAGCCCGCTCTCGATGCGACCAGTCTAGCAGGGCTCAGGGAAAGACGGTGGTTCCTGAGCCAAGGATTGCCGGTATTCCAGGAAGCCAGATCTTCGCAATGCTGCCTGAGCGCTTACGAAGGCGTAGGGAGCATTCGCAAAGTCTAGCCAAAGAGATGGCTTGTCCGACCGCCTATTTCCCACTAATCCAAAATGGTCATTACCCTGTGACGGGGCTTCTTGACCGCTCGTGGGTGATTTGATAGAAAGCGCCCGGAGGCTGACGATGAAATCTCTGAGTGGCGTCGGATTGTTTGTCACGGTACTGTCAGCCGTTGTTGCCCTGCCTGTTGGAGCAACCTCGGCGGGGACGAGGATTGATTTTCCTTCCCTCGATACGAACCAGCCTTATAAGCTGTCGGGCACGCTATATGTTCCTGAAAAAACTGCGGCTCTTGTCCCCGCCGTCGTCCTAGTTCACGGCACGACCGGGATCGACGTGCGCAACGAGTTCTACCGTGAACCGATCCTGAGCGCGGGGATCGCCGTCTTTGAAGTCGATTGCAAGACCGGCATCTACACTTCCGCAATGGACCGTCCGAGGATGGAAACGTTTGTGCCCATGGCGTTCGCGGCGCTAAAAGAATTGCGAAAACTGCCCTCCATCGATCCCCACCGCATCGGCATCATGGGCTTTTCCATGGGCGGCCACATTTCCTTGGAAACGGCCATCGAAAGCAATGTCAAACGATGGATGGGAGATGAGAAAGGATTCACTGCCTTTGTGATGTTCTACCCCGTGTGCCGGCCCTTCATATACGAACTGGAAGAGAGCCAGAGCAAGCTCACCGGTGCTCCCATGATTGTCTTCTACGGAACCGAAGACGCCTACGGTGAAGGCAAGGCCGTTCCGGAGTTCAAGAGCCTGCTGGCTGAAAAATACAACTTCAATTTGACCACCGTCGAATATCCCGGCGCCACACATGGCTTCAACCGCAATGCGCCCGCCGTAGCTTACCCGGATCCGGCCGCAATCGGAGGAAGAGGCTACATGAAGTGGAACCCGGAGGCCGCGAACGATTCCGTAACCAAAGTGGTGGCTTTCCTTCGGGAGAGTCTAGCTGCCAAATGAATAGAGGCGTGATTGATCTCATCTCGCCCCTGAATGCCAGCACGACGTTCTCGTTTGCTTTAAGAACTCGCTTCGGTATCGATGCTGAGACGGCGCCATCTGCGCTTTACGACTACTACAATCTCGATGCCCAAGCCATCGTCATGCCCACGCGCATCGTGACGCAATAGCATCTCACTGTGTTCATAGGCCAGAAACGCCATTGTGGGAAGCGAAATCCGAACAAGAAACAATTCGGTTCCTTCCCGTTTGCTCGTGATCTAAACCCAGCTGCAATTCTGCAGTTAAGCAAAGGCAAGGTACAATAAGGGCGGTAAGAGAAGTGCTCAACAGATAGCGCTTTGTGTGACTAATCACTGTGCCGATTCGGGAGTTCGACAACCGGCCATAAGACAGCGACTGGGGCGAAATTAGATGATCTGAGCAAAACGCTTAGAGTCCAATGGGAGGTTGTTTCTGACTGGCATCGGCAGTTGGTTTGGCGAGTGCGTTGACCTGGGCCGCAAGCGGATTCGCGGCCGCTTCGTAATTCCTTCAGGCATTCGTTGTACCCATCCTAGTGTGATTGAAAGGTGCTTCTCAGAGATTGATTCGATTGGCGTCGTCACCACGAAAAGCATCAGCGTTGCGCCTCGCCCGGGATATCGAGAACCAATCTATGCGCGTTATTCTTCAGGCTCCTATATCAACGCGGTAGGCCTGGCAAATCCTGGCGCAGTGGTGTTTCACGATGCGCTGGCGGAAATTCGAGTCCCACCTGACAAGTTCCTTCTGGTTTCGATTTTCGGTCGGGACGCAAACGAATTCGCGGAAGCAGCGAGGATACTGAAGCCTGTGGCGGACGGTTTTGAACTGAACATGTCCTGCCCGCACGCAACTGGCTACGGGCTGGAAATCGGGCAAGACGCGGAATTGGTCGCCACGATCACCAACCAGATCACTCGTGTTTCGGGCCTACCCGTCTTCGTGAAGCTCTCCGCGACAATCTCCAACCTAGCCAGAACCGCAAAGCTGGCGATAGAAGCAGGCGCAAGTGGTATCACCATGACGAACACCGTCGGCCCTTCGATGGTGGAGGTGGGAGAGAACCCCGTTCTTCACAACCGAGTCGGCGGCCTTTCCGGCAATGCCATTCGTCCACTCGCCCTATTGGCCGTGCAAACGGTTCGACAGGCCATCGGCCAAAAACCGGTCATTATCGGCATGGGTGGGATCGGCACCGCCGAACATGTGGTTCAATTCAAGAATGCGGGAGCGGATTTATTTGGAATCGGTAGCGCGCTGACGGGTCTGGACACGAAAGCGTGCCGCGCCTTTTTGTCGCACTTGCGAACACAGCTTGATAGCTCAGAGCCCATCACTCTCGGCAGTGATTCTGCAGATTCAGCCGTTACGATGGCCTATCACAGCTGCCGCATATTGAACCGGCGTCACTACTCACCACATCTCTACGAATTAACACTGGATCGTTTGCCCGGCGACCCCACTCCCGGTGAACTGTCGGGACGCTACTATTTTCTGTGGATCCCCGGTATCGGCGAAAAGCCGTTCGCTATTTATTCGTCGGAGAAACGCACGATCGTCATCAAGACCGTGGGTCCATTTACCAAACGCCTTGCGACAGTTCCTATTGGAGCAGAGCTCTGGCTCCGGGGACCTTACGGCGCACCATTCCAGGGTTTCCAGGATTGCCGCGAGTACATCCTCGTTGGGGGAGGCACGGGTATTGCCTCCTTGCTAGAGATTGCGCACAGAGTGGGAAGCAGTTGCAAGTTGTTGTCCGTCTTGGGAGCAAGAACAGCCTCCGAAGTGTTCGGCGTCTGCGATTTTGAGCGGTTCGGTCCCGTTTCGATCGCCACGGACGATGGGACGATGGGTCATTATGGAATGGTGTCCGCCTTACTGGAGCAGGTATTGGCCAAACGTTCGGCTGAAGGTTGGGAATCTCTGGCGTTTGTGAATTGCGGCCCGGAGTCCATGATTCATGCGTGTGCCCAGGTCGAGAAACGCCATGTGAGCGACGACCGCATCATTGGAGCCGTGGAATATATGACCAGTTGTGGCGTCGGCATCTGCGGAAAGTGCGCCTCCCCGAGCGGTCACCTTTCCTGCTTGGATGGGCCGTTCATGCCGATTAGAGCTTTCGAGCCCCGAAAGAACTCTGTCATGCCAGCAGCTTCATAAATTCTGGCTCGCCCTCTACGCGCCCAGGATCAGCACTCCACAAAGTTTTTCTCCACTCAGCTAGACGACAGCATTCCTGTCGGAATATCCGCATTACGACATTGACGGAAGAGATGTGTCCCCCCGGCGGGATGCTGTCAACGTCAACTGCCTGCACGAAGTCGAAATGTGGCTCCGTAGACGTAAAGAGAATCTCACAGCGGGCGTGGGTATCAGATAGCAATCTATCGGCAGTCTCCCGCGGTTCAAGGACAAATTCTTGAGCGGCCCTATAGAAAGTCAAACCCTCAGATGATTGTCTCTCAAGGTTTACCTGCTCCGGAACGCAGTTGGCGATTGGCTTGTCATCGAACATCGCAAATATCCGATGCCGACGCAGCTCTTCCAGAAGGTGATCATTAAACTGACGATGATCCAGCATGAGATCTCGTGTGTTCCGTTGAAAAGGCTGTACCGCCAAGACGCAGAGATGATAACTCCATTCTGTCGTTTACTGTGATAAAAGAGTTGCACGGCCAAGGTCAGCCGCACTCGACAGCGGACCGCACGACGCGGTTACGGCCGCGCGCCGTCTTGTAGAGTTGCTGATTGCGAGAGGCTAATACGAATTTAGGGGTCTCCTGGGCTGATCCTGCGGCCAGGAGATTGTCGGGCGCGCCGAGAAATTCGCTTTTACATTCACGCCAACCACGAGGCAGGCCACGTGTACCGCCAAACTGAAGGATTGCAGCTCGTCTAGAAGTGGTGCCCAGAATCATGTAATTCGGCCCCACCTGGCCCGCGCAGGAATGAGTTTGTGGATTCAGGGACTTGCAGACGTTGCCAGTATTGGGTTTTGTCCGCCTTGCAGACCGGAAAGCCGCGAAAGGTGATATGCTTCGCGCAAATCGGAGGAAAACCATGATTTGTGCTGCATGCGGGGGTGAGCTGCAAACTAGCAGCAGTTTCTGCCCGGGGTGTGGCCGCCCTGCCGAGGCTGCTCCCGTTTTCTGCACCTCATGTGGGTCAAAGATGCCAGCCGATAGTGCGTTCTGCTCTTCTTGTGGCCATTCCATGGGCGCAGTGAGCGCGGCGTCCTCTTCCGTTCGTCTCTCCTTCGCAGGTACCGCGGGACAGGCCTTCCTCTTTTTGCTTTCGCTCTTCGTGCTCCCGGCTTGGTTAGTTGCAGCTTTATGGGTGGTCGTAGCGCGCTGGATCTGCCGCAGCTTGCGCTTCAGGGATGGCACCACGGCATCTTTCCGAGGCACAGAGGAAGAGGTGCTAGGCTGGGCTGTCCTGAGCATTTTGCTGGCTTGCGCGGCTCTTCCGTTCCCGCCTCTCGCGGTCGTGCTCATCTTTCCTCAGGCTGCAGTGGGCCTCCAGATCATGAAGTGGTTCTGGTCGCACGTCGAGTTGAGCGGCCGGCCGCCCCTTCGCTTCGTGGGACGTTACGGTGGCTACTTAGGATGGTCGCTCTTGGTGTTGGTTTCTGTGTTCACGATCATCGGTTGGGCGTGGGCGGTCACCGCCCTGTACCGCTGGATATTCGCCAACGTTCAGGGGGGAGGCCTGCGCTTCCGCTGGGAGGGCAAGGGACACGAGGTACTCTGGCGGTTTCTGGTCGGCGGTCTTGCCTGCCTTCTGATTATTCCCATCCCGTGGATAGCGCTTTGGCTGCTGCGCTGGGTCATCGAGCAGACCGCCATCGAACGAACTGCAGCCGCCTCCGCAACCGCGTAGGATGGCGTGGCCACGATGTACGGAGATGCAGCCTGATTTGCGTGGGCATAGGTCAAGTCCACGGGGCCTGAAGGAGTAACGCCGTCGAGCCTGACCTCGCCTTTTGTAACCATAAACTGCCCTGTCCAAGAACTTAGCGGTATGTTGCTAACGGAAGTATTGCGCTCAATGTGTGTTTGATTCAGATCGAGGTCGAGGCTTCCGGAAGCAAGGTCCTCGATGACGAGGTCGAATAACTCGGCATCATTGAGCCTTAGTTTTTCCGCAAAGCGGTCTCCTCTAAAATACGCTGGACCGTTGACCCTAAGGGCCTGAAAGTCAGCGAGCTGCCCGGCTTCATAGTTGACCTTGTCAAAACTGAGATAGTCTTGGATTTGTGAATCGGTGAAGTCCAGTGGGATATAGAACACCGTACCGGAGAAATTCGCACTTCCCTCCACCTTCATACCAGCAAAGAAGGCTTCAAGATCACCATTGGCTGCGCTCTGACTCGGTGAAGTTCCGAAAACGCTACCTTCCAGGGAAAGCTCCCGGAGGAATTGGGTGTAGCTAAAATCCACACCGCCCTGAAATGCGCACGACGTCAGCCAGAGCCGAAAAGGGACAACTGTGCTGCTTACAAACAGCGTATGCTTGAAGATAGCGCCGTTTATTCTCACACCGCGTCTTTGAATCTGAGCGTTGCTATACTCGCCGGTCACGAGTCTCTCGACGAATTCCTCTCCGAGAGCTCGGCCGTCCTTATGCGCCCTCAAGCTTAGGTCCACCTCTTTGCCGGCCTTGATCTCGTGGAGTACGAACTCTTCTGTTGGCGTGAGCCGCGCTGTGTCTTCGGCCGCCAAGGTCGGCGGAATCATCACAAATAGCACTATCGGACTTAGTAAGCACAGAATCTGATGGAGTCCTATGGGGCATCGACGCATAGTGTCTCCCTGACGCTGAGCAGTATCTGGAGTGTTTACTGCGCTTTACTTATCACCACCCGTTAATCGTGTCAAGGTCGATCCGCCGAATTGCCCCGTGCTGTCCACTATTTGTATAAGCGGGTTGGGCCCCCTGACCCACGTTTGAGTCTTGGTGCCTTATGTCCGAGTAGCAAAGTAGATTGCCCACACAATGAGCGCTCCGATCACTGCCGTTCGACCAGGGACTGTGGGATTGTGAACATCCTTCGAACGGAGATGACAAACGCCGCGGCACGCAACCTTGTAGTTCTCGTCGATATGTTTCATGCGGTGGCCTCCGACAGCCTCCGACAAAGTTGTTGACTAGGGTTGGCATTAAGAGTTATGTAGTCGCCAGCAAATCGTCAAATGGTACCGCATTCTCCTGGAGGCAAGCACCGATGCGAAAAGTGAAGCTTTGGCTTGTAGCCCTCTTCCTGGGGTTTTTGTTCACTGCCCCAGCTCTGACGCAGAGGAAACTCTCAGCGGCCGAATCCAAGGATCACGTCGGCGAGACCGCCACTGTTTGCGGCACGGTCGCCAGCGCGAAATACGCCGCAGGGTCGCGCGGGCAGCCCACGTTCCTGAATCTCGACGAGTCCTATCCCAACCAGATATTTACGGTGCTCATCTGGCGGGAGGACAGGGCGAAGTTCGGGCGGCCCGAGGACAAGTACCTCGGCAAGCGTATCTGCGTGACGGGAAAGATTGAGAGTTATCGGGGAACGCCAGAGATCATTGCGCGTGAAGCGGCGCAAATACAATCCCAATAGCTTGACCGCTGGGAAGTGAGTCAGACATGGGAATCATTGATATATTCAAAGAGACTTTCAGACTCGCGGATGCCGTCAACAGCGTCAGCGCCCGTCCCTAATCGCAATTTCTGAGGCACGGAATTTCTTCACAGTTGTTGTTTCGAGATGTTATGTAGGTATCCCAAGAGTCGCTCCCAAGAGCGCGAGGCGTCGCAGACAAGGTAACGAAATGGGATTTCTAAGCTGGCTCCGACGGATTTTCGGAAATGTGGATTTTCCTCCTCACAGCTATATCGATTCGGCAATGTGTTTTCCAGAGCTCGACGTTGAGAGGATGCGAAAGCGAATGCATCTCATAGAAGAGGGCGAAGGCCGTGGACTGTCAGAGGAGCCACCCACGGAGTCTAGCGCGCTTGACGAGATAGAAAACCGAATCGTCACTGAGATCCAAGGAGAGCTTCGCGTGACGCACGAAAACGCGACAAGCCACATTCGTAGTTACGGCGAGCGCTTGGCAGCCCTCAGGATTGGCACGCACCTCGCTCAATTGGTTGGATCCGCAAGTGCAGCGGGGACAGATTTCGGGACGAGCGTTGGGCGCGGACGGGATCTGATTTTCCAACTTCGCCAAAATGTTACTGGCGTCAACGACGAGATGAGAAGATTTAAGACAGAGAACAACTTAAATCGGATCCCCAGTTATCCGCTGGCCCGTAGGTGGCACTGGGGGATAATTACCGTACTCGTTCTCATTGAAGCGACGCTAAACGGCATGATGCTTGCGCGAGGTCTCGCGCTAGGAATTCTGGGCGGCGTCACCCAAGCTCTGGTAATCGCAATGATCAACGTTGCGTTCGGGCTGCTTGCTGGGAGATTTGCTGTGCCGAACCTTAATCATCGGCAGCCATGGCGCCGACTAACAGGTGCCGCGATGTTACTCTTCTGGATTTGTTTCAGCTTGGCGTTCAATCTTGCGGTGGCCCACTACCGTTCAGCGCTTGGCGGAGAAAATCCAGAACAGGCGGACAAAATTGCAATTCAAAACCTGGTTGCCCACCCCCTCGGGGTGCCAGAGGTTACCGGATGGCTCCTATTCATCTTGGGAATCTCCTTCTCCATCGTAGCGGCAGCGGACGGATGGAAAATGGATGACCGATATCCAGGGTACGGGGCACTCGCGCGACGTGTCGAAGAGGCAAATGAGGAATACAGGGTTCAGAAGGACCAGGTAATAGCCGAACTACAAGAAATCCGGGAGAACGCAATCAAGGAAATGGACGCAGTTGCAGGCGAGGTGGAGGCCCGTTCCGAGCAATACAAAGCCATTCAGCAGAACCGTCTCCGCTACATTCAGCTTTTCACTGAGCATGTGGGCTACTTGGAGCAGTGCGCAAACGAGCTCCTGAGCACTTATAGGCAAGCGAATCGCAAGAGCCGCAAGTCGTCGGCACCCACACATTTTGCCACGCGGTGGCACATGGAGGCTGTCCCCAATCTGGACACTGGGCCGGGTTTGATGGAATCGGCGCTGCAGAAGCAGCTTGAGGATACGTTCAAGGAGTTGGGATCCTATCGGCACCGCATCGATGAGTCTTTCCAAGCCGCACTATCCGAGTTTAAGGGTCTGGAGGAACTGTCAGTGGGGGCTAATCGTGCCAGTACTGTCCGTCAGGGCTAATCGACGACGAAAGCAGCGCAAGTGGGGTAACCTGCTCGTACTGTGCGCTTTGCTCGCCGGCGTGGGGGTCCTTGCCGCATATTTGTGGGTAAGCTCGAGGCAGGTCACATTGGACAAGGTCAGCCTATGCCCCGCGGACGGCCCACTAGGGTTGACTGTTCTGCTCATCGACATGACTGACCCGCTAAACACAGTGCAAAGTAAAGCTGTTCGCCAGGAGTTTAAGAACATTGAAGAGTCAATTCCACTCGGCACAGCGGTTCAAATCTACGCTGTGGCTCCCATCGGCCAGGAGTTGCTGAGTCCCCAGGGCGGGACCGTTTGCAACCCAGGCAATGGCACTGGCTC
>Ga0187771_10003717_pt1 | contig 10701 bp, 10 predicted proteins | sample 0116_SJ02_MP15_1_FD_133139 | JGI IMG/M metagenome (GOLD analysis project Ga0187771, IMG submission 133139) | Tropical peat soil microbial communities from peatlands in Department of Meta, Colombia - 0116_SJ02_MP15_10_MG | ecosystem: Environmental > Terrestrial > Soil > Wetlands > Peat | place... | reverse complement strand
GGGCCGACCAACACTCAACGCGAGGCCGGCGCTCGGAAGAGCGCAGGTCTGCCAAGGAGAGGCCAGGCGCAGCACTTCAACCGCGCCGCCCGCCCCCTGGCAGGAGCCGCAGACCCGCAGAAACCGTAAATCACCTGCGCCCGTCGGCTCCTGCGGCTGGGCCATGGTTGTCAACCCGGCGGCTCAGGTCCAGAAATGGCCAGTTGCAGTGGCGAAGAGACTGAGCCATGCCAATGGACCTCACATCGAGGGTCTCAGCGGTGACCGCGTAGTCGAGTGGTCCTGGGTCGCCACGCGCATACCTCCGGGACCGGGCGAAGCACTGGACTTCGGGCCGGGCGACAAGAGTTACCTTTCCTTGATCCTGGCCCGGAAGGGATTCAACGTGCTGGCCCTGGACAGACAGCCGGCGAACTGGCCCTTCTCGCACCCCAGTATCCACCTCCTTCTGGGGGACATTCTGGAGATGCAGCCGCCGCGGCAGAGGTTCGACGTGGTCGTGAACTGTTCCACGGTCGAGCACGTGGGGCTGAAGGGACGTTTCGGAACGGCCTCCGACACCCCTGACGGCGACCTCATCGCCATGCGCCGTCTCGGCAGCTGGATGAAGCCAAACGGCCTGATGATATTGACGATCCCAGTCGGGCGGGACGCCGTCTTTCCGCCCCTGCACCGAGTCTACGGCAAGTCGCGTTTGCCTCTGTTGCTGGCAGGCTACGAGACCGAGGAGTCCGAGTTCTGGGTCAAGAGCGATGGGACGTGGGCTCTAGCGCCAGAAAGGGAGGCGCTCGCGTTCGCACCCAGCGTAGCCCACCCGAAACACCATCACGTCAGCATGTACGCGCTCGGATGTTTCGCCCTGCGCCGGGGATAGCTCCTCCGATTCGTCGCCGACGCCGATTCCTGCCGTCTTCCAATGCCTCCCCGCCCCCTAGAGTACCCTGCTCACCAACGGGATTCTCCTCACCAGCCAGGCACAGGCGAAGCATGCCGGAACGCAAATCGCCGCCGCCAGGCCGAATTTCAGCAGGGGCTCCAGTGCCACTCCCTGAAGGAACAGGGCCGTGACGACGATGATGATGGGAGGATGGATCACGTAGACCGCGTACGACTGCTGGGACAGGAACTTCCAGAGCCTTCCGGAGAAGTCGAAGAGCCTCCGATAGAGGGCGACCAGCCCGAGCGCCAATCCGACGGCGAAGGTTGAGTCCCATAGGGCGTAGACCCCGGACTGCCAGGTTCCGTCTCCCGCGAACGTCGTCGGGGCACGGAGGAGGGTGAAGGGGACGACCACCAGCGCGGCGGCGACCGCAACGGCGAAGGCGCCCTTCGCCAGAGGAGCCGAGACCCTCCGGAGCCAGTCGCCCCTGTAGGCCACGATCCCTATCACGAAGAAGCTGGCATATTGAGGGAGGTAGGAGAGAGTGGGGAAGAACCAGACGTAGAGCCCGATCGGCACGATGACCCTCACCAGGTAGGTGACGGCCGCGAGAATGAGAACGAAGGCTATCACGCCGCGATAGGTGGGCGGGCCTCTCCCCGTTCCCCCTTGCCCAGCCGTATTCTTCCTTGCGGCTACCCGCCAGGCGGCGTAACAGCAATCGAAAACGAGGAGCAGGGCGACGAACCAGAGAGGCCCGGGAGAAGCGGCCGAGAAGTATGCGCCCCACTGCAGGGGAAGCGCGACTCCCTTCCTCGCAAGCAGCGATGGCTGGATGTGTGGGACTCCTATGAAATATGTGAGTGGGGCCAACACGAAGGTGAACACCAGGAGAGGAACGCCCAGGCGAATCGCCCTGTCCTTCAGGAAGAGCTTCAGGCCCTTTCGCTCGAACGACGACGGAAGGAAGTAACCGGACAGCAAGAACAGGAGCCCCATGAACCAGGCCTGGTCAAGTATCTCGATGACCACGAGCACGAGGTACGAGAGGAGGTCGCTCGAGGGTTCGATGTAGTAGAAGGGGACGTTGCCGGCATAGATGATGGCCAGGTGGTGGATCACGACAAGCCCGATCACGCTTGCACGGAGCGTGTCTACGAAATACAGGCGATTCCCCGCGCTCGCAGGGGTTGCCACGGCTCATCATGGTGCAGCTTGGTTAATACGCTAGACCGCTCGGCCACTTGTCTCTATCTTGCCTAGGACGCCGTCAGGACGACCAGAAGAAATCTAGCGTGGTGGCCCCCATGATCTCGTCGAAGCTGAAGTCGAGGGCGTCGAGCATCTGGTCGAACATAGAGTGGGCATACTCGATGTACTTGTCGGCATCGACCTCCTCGACCTTTGCGTAGTCGGAGGGCTTCACGTAGGGCGGGTTCTTCGTCTTCACGTAGGCGATTATGTCCCCAGCCTTGATCTCTTTCCCCTTCTCTTCGAGGAACATGGCCGCCCTGACGTGCTGCGGGGTGGTCCCATTGTACTTCTCGGTGGGCTTCCCCATCATGACTGTGAAGGCGAGTTCTGGGACCGGGACCCGCTTCCCCTGGAGGTCCGAGATCATCCCGGAAAGGAGCTTCCTGATGTCAGCGCGGGCCCTCTCGAAGTCTTCGGCGCTTTCTACAGCCCTGAGTATGTCCAGAGCGCTGTAGAAGATCTTCTTCAGGTACTCGGGGGTCTGGCTCTTCTTACCCGTCAAACCCCTGATGTCTGTGGTGCCGTCGGGGAGGACGCCGAAGTAGTTCTTCTTCCTGCTGCTGAACGCGACGTAGCGGTACACCTTGTCGAGGTCGAGCTCGACCCCGAGCTCGCTGTCCGCCCACTTCGTCACGGTGGTAACCTGTTCTCTCGATGGGTTCTGCAGGAAGAGACTGTCGGTGTCGCTGTAGAGCACGTTGATTCCGAGTTCGCCGCACCTCGTTATCGTCCTTGTAATCGCGTCCCTACCCAGCGCAGCAGTTGCCTCTGCGACGGGCAAACAATAGAACGCGAACGTCTCGAAACCTAAGACGCCATAAGAGGCATTGAGTAAAACTTTCAAACCTTGTGTCACGACTCCATAAAGTTCTCTGTCCGTCTTCGAGAGAGTTGCATCTTTTGTAAGAGGCTTGTAGTGCCCTACGCGCAGGTCCCTCAGCGAACCCGTCACGAGGCTGATAATCCCCTTTCTCTTGGTGCAAACCCAGGACGATGTGTCCGGGACCACGTTCGAACGGCACTCCTCGTGGCCGCAGTCCACAGTCTCGTAGGAAAGGTTGTGGACCTTGATCAGGCTCGGATACAGGCTGGCGAAGTCCAGCACCGAGACGTCGAAGAAGACCCCCGGCTTCGGCTCGATGACGAGCCCCCCCTTGTACTTCTTACCCTTGATGATGGCCTGGGAGGAGGCCCCTCCTTTTTCGGCCAGCTCGTCCTGCCTCGGTATGAGGGCTCCCACCTTTCTGTGCTCGTAGAACAGCATGCTTCTGATCCAGTTGGAAACCCCCAGCCTCGAGACGTCGTTCATGGGCATCTTGGCTATCCTGCAGAGGACCAGCAGCAGCTTCATGACTACCGAGTCCCCCGTTGAAGTGAGCTCGTAGGTTAGCTGCGCATCGTTGAGACAGTACTTTGCCAGCTCGGCCAGCGGCAGGTCCCCGATCTCTCCTTCGAACTCTACCTTCGACTTGTCGAGGATGGCTTCCGATATGCCGTTCAGGGTGTGCTCCGTGTACCTGTTGGCAAAGGCGTAGACCTGGATGGACCTGTTCCTGAAGAACTGGTAAAGGTCCACGTGGACGCCGTGTTTCAGGGTGGCCGCGACCCTCTCGAGCTGAATCGGGTTCTCGCCTTCGAGGATCCCCTTCTTCTCTGCCCTGTGCTTGAGGTACCTGAGGTCGAAGTCGTCGCCGTTGAAGGTGACGACCACCGGGTAGTCCATGATTTTCGACAGCACGGCTCGGAGGAGGCCAGCCTCGTCGTCGAAGACCCTGAACCTGTAGGGCTTCCCGTCGAGCCCGTCCGTCGGCTTCCCGCTCCTGAGCAGGAGTATCTCCTGCTCCTCGGCGCTGTAGAAGGAGACGGCGATGACGGGCTGCCTCGGGTCTTCGGGGTCGGGCAGACGCCCCGCCTCGTTGGCCACCTCTATGTCGAGGGCGACCCTGCGGAAGTCGCAAAGGGGTTCCCCCAGCAGCTCTGCCCACTCCTGCAGATAGGGCGCGAACTCAGGCGGATTCTTTCTCAGAATCTCGTCCAACGACCGCGCGACCCTGTCGGGGACCTCGCGAGGGGTAGGAATCACTTCCCCGTGGGCGACCTTGTAGTAGGTCCCCATGCGGAGCCCCCTGTCGTAGACGTAGTTCTCGTAGTATTTGATGTCGGCTTCCCATGCTTTGATCTGGTCCCGGATGCTGTCTGTCCCTCCCCCGATCGCCAGAGGATCGGTGGTGATGATCTTGCGCACCGTGACCGTGGCGTCGTTGAGCAGGTCCCTCCTCTCCTCATCCACGATGTCGATTACGTCCCTCCTCGACCTCTTCAACCCCTCGAGCTCTTCCTTTGTCTGGCGCGAGTAACAGTAGGGCTTGTGACCCGTGTTGTCCCGCCAGAGCCAGAAGCGCCCCTGTTTGGTGTCGTAGAACTTCAGGACGGCCAGCCTCAGGTCGCCGTCGTATGTGGCGGAGGTCAGGAGCCCCTCGTCGAGGTCCACCACCGGCTTCGTGAGCTCGGCCAGCCTTGCCGCAAGATCCCCCCTCTCGACCGAAGCCTGCATGAATCCCCCCGGGTCCCGAAGAAGACCGCGCGCGACGGCAAATAAGGGTACCGAGCGGAGCGCTGGGCACCATTTATATCGGCACCCGCAATCGGCTGCGGAGATGCCGTCTCTCCTGAGCACTGCGAAGTCCAAGGCCCACTACGCCTTCTTCGGGGCTGCGGTGGTATGGCTCGCATTCGCCCTCTACGACTCGTCCGCCCTGCTGCTCTGGCCCGTAGTCGCGCTCGCGGCTGGGGGAGCCATGCTCTGGCGGCTCCCGGGGGTCAGGTTTACCTGGGCCTGGGGGGTATCGGCCGCGGTTCTCGGCATGGTGGTGGCGCTCTATCAGGTGTACCTGGCGGTCCCTCTGCTCCAGGGGGCGTTCTCGGTCGTCGCGGGGGTGTCGCTGGTTGCCTTTGCGGTCTTCGCGGCAGTGCACGTCGTCCTAATGTACGCCGGCGCTTCGACCAAGCCAGCCTAGATGATTCCGTCCTTCGTGAGCCGCCGCAGGTAGTAGACGCAGTAGCCGCTTACCACGAACAGGGCTGAGAACGCGCGGGTCGCGAACACCAGGTTCCAAGGAACCGGGTAGGTGCTGATTATGGCGTCGGGGTCGCAGACGGCGTGAGAGCAGGCGATGGAGTAAATCGACCCCCAGAGCATGAAGTTGTAGAGAACCTCGTAGGCCGACGAGAACGCCACCAGGAATCCTATGAGCTGGAGGAACGAGATGACCCCCCTCGGCCACCTCCTGACGGTCGAATCGCAGAGCCTCAACCCCGTGTAGGCGAGGGCGACGCAGGCCACGCTGAAGTACGTGACGGGCTGGGCGAAGTAGGGAGGGTAGGGCCAGTAGACGTTCACCAACTGCTGACCCACTATCTCCGAGTGCCCTTCCACCCAGGCGATGAGGCCGTAGAAGCTCACGGCCACGATGGTGACTAGGGAAATCCAAGCGATGAAGAGGTAGAGGCGTCTGATCCCCGGTTCGAGGCTGCTCCCCTCGGACAACCTGAGGCGCAGCCCGAATCGGGTGCTTTAAGCGTTGGCGTGCGTCTCATCCCCCGCCCTTCCGACGGCGAGCCAGGAGAGGAAGGTCTGGAAGGGGAGCTCCAGGTACCACCAGGAGAAGTCGTCGGGGAGGAGGAAGATGGCCAAGAGCAGGAAGACCGATGCGTTGCGGAGCAGGCCGGGGAGGTCCTTCGTCCTGGCGAGGAGGAGGGCGAGCGCGGCCGCAGCCAGCGCGGCTCTCAGCGCCAGGGGGACGGAAAGCCCGGTGGCGGTGGCGACGAGCCCGCTCAGGGTGGGGTTGAAGTTGAACCCCAGCGCCTCGGGGGTCACCAGAGGCTGGACCGACCTGGCGAACTGGAAGGTCACCGTGTCGTAGACGAAGGCGCCGAAGTTCCACAGGGCGAAGGGGAGGATGATCAGAGCGGCGACAAGGAGGCTCAACGCGGCCTGGGCGAGCTTCCTCTCCCGGAAGTAACGGAGCAGGGTGAACGGGTAGATCAGCCAGACAAACTGGCTGGAGGCCAACGAGGCCCCGAGGGAGAGCGCCCCGAGGTAGCCTCTGCCCCTCGTCTCGGCGACCAGGAACCCGCCGAGGAACGCCATGGCCACGAGGGTGTTGTTAGGGTAGGAGGTGGAGAAGAGGAAGGCCCAGGGGGCCAGGAAGAACGCCAAGGAAGCCGTCTTGGACCACTTCCCCCGGAGAGCCGAGAGCGCCACGGCCACGGCAAGGTCCGCGACGATCAGGCCCACCCTGACGTCGAGAAAGAGGCCGAAGGGAGCCAGGAAGAGCAACACGCCGGGGAGGTAGGCGTAGACGTTCTGGGCACCCTGGGTGGCCAGCCAAGCGGGAATCCCGGCATAGAGGTGGCCGTAGGGGTCGACGCCGGACGCCAGGGACGCCACGGCCTGGGCGTCGTAGAAGTACACGTCGACCAGCGGGGGGAGGACGAAGAGCAGGGCGACCCGGACGGCGACTGCAGAGGCGAGCAGGATGCCCAGCGTCCTGGCGCCGGGGCGGGCTGAGAAAGCAGTCAACGGGAACGCAGCAGGGGCCGTGCATGATTTTCAAATACTCTTCCACCATGGGACGGTCGTGGGAAAAGCCCAGTTCATTCCGATAAACAAGCCGCTGATGGGCCCGGAGGAGGCGCGGGCGGTGGCCGCCGTGGTGAAGAGCGGGAGGCTGACCGACGGCTCCTACGAAGGGGGGAAGAAGGTGCAGGAGTTCGAGTCGAAGGTCAAGAGCCTGCTGAAGACGAAGCACGCCATCGCCGTCAACTCCGGGACCGCCGCCCTGCACTGCGCCCTGCTGGCGCTGGGGGTGAAGGAGGGAGACGAGGTGGTCGTCCCGTCCTTCACGTTCGTCGCGACGGCCAACGTCGTGCTCGCGTGCGGCGCCAGGCCAGTCTTCGTGGACACGAAGGCTGACTACAACATGGACCCTGAGGGGTTCAGGCGGGCGGTCACGAAGAAGACGAAGGCGGTGATACCCGTGCATCTCTACGGTTACCCAGCGGACATGGACGAGATCCGCGAGGTTGCGGGGGCGAACTCGGTCCACGTGGTGGAGGACGCCGCCGAATCTCTGGGGGCGGAGTACAAGGGAGGCAGACAGGGACGCTCTCGGACATAGGGTGCTTCAGCATGTACGCCAGCAAGGTCGCCACGACGGGAGAGGGCGGCGTGCTGTCGACCGACAGCGACGAACTGGCTGACAAGCTCAGGCTGATCAGGAACCACGGGATGCTTCACGGCTACGACACCAGGCACCTGGGCCTCAACTACAGGATGATGGAGACGTCGGCGGCGATCGGGAGCGTCCAGATGGACAGGCTCCCCGGTTTCCTGCGGGCCCGAAGGCGAAACGCGAAGCAGCTCATGGAGAGGCTCCGGCGGGTGGAGGGCGCCGAGTTCACCCAGGACTCCGACGACCGCACACACGTCTTCTACCTCTACACCCTCTACCTGAGGAAGAACAGGGACGCGATTCAGAAGAGGCTGAACGGGAAGGGTGTCGGGGCCGCGGTCTACTTCTACACCCCGGTCCACAGGACCCCGCTCTACGCCACGCTGGGCTACTCCAGGAAGAGCCTCCCGAAGACGGACGCGGCAACCAAGCACGTCCTCTCGCTTCCCGTGCACCCCGAAGTCACCAAGGCGGACCTGGTCCGCATAGGCGACGAGTTCCTGGCCGCGGCGCGAGAGCTGCTGTAGGGTGCTCACGCGGGGCACGGGTCCATGAAGACGTGCATAGTGGTCCCGACCTTCAACGAAAGGGAGAACGTCCAGGGGCTGGTGGAGCGGGTCAGGTCCGTCGGCGTCCCCGACCTGAACCTGCTCTTCGTGGACGACAACAGCCCTGACGGCACGCAGGAGACGATCCGGCAGATCTCCGCGAGGGAGCCCTGGGTCAAGCTGATGGCCAGGGAGTCGAAGAAGGGGATAGGGAGCGCTTACATCGACGGCTTCAGATACGCCACAGAGACGCTGGCCCCTGACGTCCTCGTCGAGATGGACGCCGATCTTCAGCATCCTCCGTCGGCGCTCCCCGGCCTCCTGGCGGCGATCGAGGGGGGCGCCGATGTTGCCATCGCCTCCAGGTACATGGAAGGAGGCGGAGTTGTCGGGTGGGGACGGGGGAGGAGACTCGTCAGCCGGGGCGCGAACGCCTACGCCCGTTTCATCCTTGGGCTCCCGGTCATGGACTGCACGTCGGGCTTCAGGGCGTACAGGCGTGCGACCGCGGCCAGGATAGTCGGGGCCAAGCTCCCCGCGAAGGGTTTCGAGTTCCAGGTCGCAACCCTCTACCTGCTCAGGAAAGAGGCGAAGATGGTGGAGGTGCCCTATGTGTTCAGCCGGAGGCGCGCCGGCAAGTCGAAGCTCGGGGTAGGAGACATGGCGAGGTTCTTCATCGGCGTACTGAGGCTTTCCCGCGAGTAGTCCGAAGGGGACAGTCCAGATGGGCTGGAAGGCCATCGGAGGCCCCTGAACCCAGGGCGGATCGACGAGGTCTGGCCGCTGTTCTCAGACATAGGCTAATAGTCGGCCCGACATTCATGTACGGCAGACGCTGACGATGAAAGCAGGCAAGGCAACGGCCGCCGCATTCGCGCTCGCAGTGGTCGTCCTGGCACTCTCCTTCGGACTGCTTCTTCGCCCTCCCTCCGGCCCGAAGGCGGTCGTCGAAGAGGAGTACATCCACCCCGAGCTGGTCAACGGAATCTGCTACGTCTATCCCACGACCTCAACGAATACTCTATTCGTCACCGTCGGCGGCGGCGCCCAAGCCCCGATGACCACGACGACAGAGACGGTCACCCTCAGCGACGACGGCATCATCTACATGAACGTCACAATGGTCAGCAGCGGCCAGACCTGCACAGAGATCAACCCCGGGTATGGAGTGAAGCAATCGCCGCCGTGTGGACCGTGCGTCTGAGGTCGCCGCATGGGCGCTTCCGGTGAGCGCAGGGTGGTCCGTGAAAATCGGTCTTCACCAAAGATAGAAATACAGGCGCCTGACCCGCGTGACCGAATTGTCAGAAGAGAAGCCCCAGGCTCCGGCGACTCCCCCACCGCAGCCCGAGAAGGTGTTCGTGGGAGCGGTCTACGAGTGCGTGAGATGTGGGACCAGGACGACGCAGGAGGAGCTGTCGAAGCTCCCTGAAGTCAAGTGCATCTGCGGCTACAGAGTGTTCAGGAAGGCACGGCCCGGCGTAGTGAAGCAGATCAAGGCCGTCTAGCTCTCGCCACGACTTCGACAGTTGTCTATTCCGCCAACGCTTATTTGCCTAACCCGCAACGGCCTCGGTTGAAACGGATTTGCACGTCATGAAAAGCAGCCAGCCGGCGGCGTTCAGGGGCTATGGGGCCTACGTGCCCTACTACCGGCTCCCGACCTCTGAAATAGCGAGAATCTGGAAGGGGGGAGGGTCCGGCCCCAACGTGGAGAAGACCGTGGCATCCATGGACGAGGACACGGTGACGATGGCCATAGAGGCTTCAAGGTACGCCATGAAGATGGCGGGCGCGGAGTCGCTCGGGGCGGTCTTCGTCGGGACCGAGTCGAAGCCGTACGCGGTGAAGCCGACCAGCACGATCGTAGCCCAGGCCCTGGGGCAGCACCACACGCTTGCCGCCGACCTCGAGTTCGCCTGCAAGGCCGGCACCGAGGCGATCCAGGTGATAACGGGGCTCGTAGGGTCGGGGATGATACAGACGGGGCTCGCCATCGGGATGGACACGGCGCAGGGCAGGCCGGGAGACGACCTGGAGTACACGGCCGCCAGCGGAGGGGCCGCATTCGTGATTGGCAGGAACGACAGGAAGGCGATCGCCAAGATCGACTGCAGCACCTCCTTCGTCTCCGACACCGGGGACTTTTGGCGCAGGTCGCATGAACGATATCCGAGGCACCTCTCGAGGTTCACGGGGGAGCCAGCCTACTTCTTCCACATCGAGAGCTCGGTGAAGACCATGTTCGAGGAGACCGGCCACAAGCCCTCCGACTTCGACTACGCCGTCTTCCACCAGCCCAACCCGCGATTCCCGGTGGAGGTGGCGGCCCGCCTGGGCTTCACCATGGACCAGATCAAGGTGGGGCTGCTCAACCCGATGATCGGAAACACCTACGCAGGGAGCTCCCCCATCGGGCTCGCCGCCGTATTCGACGAGGCGGAGCCCGGGGACAAGATACTGCTGGCAAGCTTCGGCTCGGGGGCCGGGTCCGACGCCTTCTGCATCGAGGTGCTGGACGGAATCGAGAGGACCAGGGGGCTCAACCCGACCGTGAAGTCGATGCTCGAGCACGGCTCGAAGATAGACTACTCGACATACTCGAAGTACAGGGGCAAGCTCCACTAGGGTGACGCGATGTCCAGGAGAAGTGCCTACGTGGTTTCCGAGGGCCTTACCCGAGTCTCGGAGCACTGGGAGAAGTCGATCCTCGACCTCGCGGTCGAGGCCGCGCGGAAGGCCCTGCGGGGGGCTCCGGGGCTGGCGCCGCAGCAGGTCTTCGTGG
>Ga0187771_10003716_pt1 | contig 10701 bp, 13 predicted proteins | sample 0116_SJ02_MP15_1_FD_133139 | JGI IMG/M metagenome (GOLD analysis project Ga0187771, IMG submission 133139) | Tropical peat soil microbial communities from peatlands in Department of Meta, Colombia - 0116_SJ02_MP15_10_MG | ecosystem: Environmental > Terrestrial > Soil > Wetlands > Peat | place... | reverse complement strand
TCCTGTCTATTGGCCACCGCCATTCCTCCCAAGGCCAACATCAGCTTGGAATCTTTATCCTTAGCCCACTCAACCAGTCCATCGGCAAGTGGTCTGATGAGGGGCATAGGGATAGTTGTCTCAGAGATTAGCACGACTAATGAACCTCCAGCAAAGATTCGAACTGGAGACTTGGGTAGACCAGCATGCAGAACGATCATTGGCGGCAGCAGATTCGACTCAACCGAACCAACCTCTTCCAAGCTCAAAGCGCTGATCATATGCGAAGCTGCCAGTAGCCCCACGAGACCTACATCCGGTAGACCGCTTACCACCACAGACCCGTTAGGAACAGACGACGTTTCAACAATGCGAAAGTCATCTTCCACAGAGGGATGGTTTATCATAGTATGCTTCCTTCTAGTGTTTGGTATGGCTCAGAAGATCAGCGATAATTAAATGGTATTGTTTGTAGATTGAAATCTATCAATATATTAGAGATAGGAGCTCCAGGGTCGGTCGACGATGAGCGCACTTGAAAGTTTGGGCAAGTCGCTGAATGATGCAGTCAGAAAACTGCTTAGGTTAGCTGTGGTAGATGAGAAAGCGGTTAAAGAACTCGTCCTCGACCTACAGCGAGCACTGCTACAGTCAGATGTCAATGTAAGTTTGGTTCTACAAATATCGCAGGCAGTCGAAAAAAGATCTCTAGAAGAGAAGCTACCGCCTGGAATCTCCAGACGCGAACATGTGATCAAGGTTCTGTACGAAGAATTAACCCGTTTTCTTGGAGAGGAGCCAAGTAGACTAATTATTGAACCAGGCAAGATTCATGTCATAATGCTCGTTGGGATTCAAGGAACAGGAAAGACTACGGCCGCCGTGAAGCTTGCACGCTTCTACCAAAAGCGTGGAGTACGCCCCGCAATAATTTGTGCCGATACCTATAGACCAGGTGCCTTTGACCAATTAAAGCAGCTTGCAGACAGAGTGAATGTACCCGTCTACGGTGAACCAGCAACCAAAGACGTACTCAGGATAGTCAAGACTGGACTGCGAGATCTCACTGCTCAGAAGCATGATTTGTTAATCGTTGACACCGCCGGGCGCCATAAAGACGAGAGAGAGCTAATGTCGGAAATGAAGAACCTGGCCAACGAGATTCATCCTGACGAAATAATCCTCGCCATTGACGCTTCCATAGGACAAGCAGCCATGTCCCAAGCAGCTGCCTTCAACTCAACAACCAAAATTGGATCCATCTTCGTCACGAAACTCGATGGAACAGCAAAGGGAGGAGGAGCGCTCTCAGCAGTAGCGGCCACACATGCCAAGATCAAATTTGTTGGGACGGGCGAGAAAATCGATGACATCGAGCAGTTTATCCCATCCAGCTTCGTAGGCCGGCTCCTCGGTATGGGTGATGTCCAAGCACTAGTTGAGAAGGTGAGAGAGGCAGAGATCGTAGTGCCAGAGAAGAAAGCTCGAGCATTCTTTGAAGGAAAATTCAGTCTCAAGGACATGTACGATCAAATGCTCGCGGTCAGAAAGATGGGTCCCTTGAAGAAACTCATGGGAATGATGCCTGGTGGCGCAAACATTCCCGATGACGCTATGGAAAACGCTGAACGAAAACTGGATTCCTGGCGCGTAATAATTCAATCTATGACTAAGAAAGAAGTTGAAGATCCAAAACTAGTAGACTCCTCACGCGCAAGAAGAATCGCTAGAGGCTCAGGAACATCCGAGAAGGAGGTCAAAGAACTAATCAATCAATATTTCATGATGAAAAAGATGATGAAGAGCATGAAGCGACGCGGAGGAACCTTGAGTAGAAAGATGCCCTTTCCCATCAGGTAGCGACGATGGACTTTGTTATGCTAGCATAAATCGGAACCAAGAAGGTTAATTAGCTCGCGCCGTAGTCTCGTAGCGAAATTCACGGTAGTGTCAGATGAAACGCTCAAAGGGATACCGCTCCAGAACTCGCAGCCTATTTCGAAAGCGACCACGCCAACGGGGAAAAATCGGACTAAGCCGAATTCTTAGAGGATATCGCCCCGGCGAAAAAGTCACGATTCTAATTGAACCATCAATCCACAAAGGTATGCCCCATCGAAGATACCACGGGAGGATTGGCATAATATACGCAAAACGCGGTAAGTCCTATTTGGTAAACGTAAACATGGGAAAGCAGACAAAGCAGATCATAGCACGACCAGAACATCTGACACCCGCAGGATAGGTTGAAGATATTGCCCAGAAAGATCGTAGACTCCAAACCCACTACAACGCCAGAAGCACGGCGAATCCTAGAACATGGGAAAGAAGAACTAGGTGAATTCCAGAGAAGAACACTAGACTACGCAACGAAATTCTCGAAAATTCCCCCTGCGAAGGCTGACAAATTGATCAGGGAGCTCTCCGAAAAGTACGAATTGGACAGAAAAGATGCAATCCAGATAGCCAATTCGATGCCTCGCTACGTCGAGGAGTTGCGCTCGATCCTGACTGTTAAGGGCAGAATTATCGGAGGAACACAGCTTGAAGACATGCTCAAACTTGTCAATAGTTACCGCTAGGAATGAGCTTTTTCGATAGAATAACTTGCTCTTAGATAGGAAGATTTTTCTCCCTGCAAACCCACTCAGCTAGTGGATGTTCCGAGTCTTGCTAAATTCTAACAGACATCCCATCAAAATGTTAAGAAAAGAAACTCCTACGCCGCCATATCGGACTCTCATTTAGTTATTCAACACAACGAATTCTGAGGAAACCCACCTTGAGTCAGAATACACGGAATTCAGCGGAGAGAACGCCAAGCTCTACTTCGAGCAATCAGACCTTCAGACCCACCGTCAGGGATACGTCGGACAACGCTCCACCACGTCTTTACGAAGAATATGCATATGTCCTAGATTATCTTCAACACGGAAGAGCCGTCACCGATAAGCCAAGACACCTAGCTCTGCCTACAGTACAAGTCCTAGGCGAAAACTACTTCACACTCCTTGAAGCAGAGGTGAGAAGCAGCATCCAAATCAACCTAAATGAACGCTTATACATAGGCAAAGATAGGCGAGAGCAGGTTAACAGAATCATTGGGAGAATCAGCTACGACGATTTAACGGCTAACGCGAAGGCTGAACTACCATCCGTGTTAGAGAAACTAATAGCTGACCAAGAACAGCGCTTCGTCTCATTCTTCAACAATTCTCAAGCAATCACTCCGCGCATGCATGCGTTAGAATTGTTGCCGGGCATTGGAAAAAAGTCAATGTGGCAGATAATAAACGCGCGCGAAAGGAAATCGTTCACAAGCTTTCATGACATTGTTGAAAGGACGAGCATCGGAGACCCAATCAAAGTAATAGCCAAGAGAATCCTTGATGAACTGAGCGGAGGAGAAAAATACCGCGTCTTCTCAAGAGCAACGTAGAGCAAGTTAGTAGGGTCAAAAGAGAGCTATAGACTTGCCCCAAAGGGTAATCATGCATGTCGATCTTGATTACTTCTATGCTCAATGCGAAGAGAGACTTAACCCGGCAATCCGCGGAAGACCGGTCATTATATGCGTCTTTTCAGGACGCGCTGAGAATAGCGGAGTAGTCAGTACATGCAACTATGAGGCAAGAAAGTTTGGTGTTAGGGCAGGCATTCCGATCGTTCGCGCAAAGAAGCTCCTGGAAGCAACCGAATCTGTCTTCCTCCCAATGAATAGACACCTCTACCAGGAAACCTCAGACAGGATTATGGAACTGCTGAGAAACCATGCTGACCAGTTTGAAAAGGTCGGGATAGATGAGGCTTACTTAGATGTATCAACAAAAACTAATGGCGATCTTAGTCAAGCCGAGAAAATTGCACTACAGATCAAACAAGAAATCGTCCAGGTGGAACACATGACATGCTCAATAGGAGTTGGACCTAACAAGTTACTCGCGAAGATAGCTTCCGATGAGAACAAACCAAACGGCCTGAAAATAGTAAGACCAGAAGATGTCAAAGGGTACTTGGCTGAATTGGCGGTAGGCAGAATTCCCGGCGTTGGCAAGAAGGTTGAGGAGAAACTATCCAAACTGCAGATCAGCAAAATTGGCGAACTCTCGCTGGTCAACCCTACCGTTCTCATTGAGACATTTGGAAGGAGTTTGGGAAGCTATCTCTATCAAGCTGCTTTGGGAATGAATGATGAACCAGTAAAGGATAGAGATCAACCAACTCAGTTCAGCCGCATAGCCACACTGAAAGGCAATACACGCCAAGCCGCTGAGATCATACCGCTTCTAGATGAACTCGCACTCTCAGTGACTAGTAAACTGACTGAGGAGGATATGACATGCAAATCGATAAGCATCATTGCGATCACGGATAACCTTAGAATACACAGCAAATCCAAAACCCTAGAATCTCCAACTCATGACGAGAAAGCCATTAGACAGTCGTCAAGAGAACTTCTGGAACAATTCCTGCAAGCAACGCCCCATGTAGTCATCAGAAGAATTGGAGTGAAACTATCCGGATTGTCTAAACGAGGCGGACAGATAGATCTTGGTCAGTTTCTACGCCGAGTTTAATGTGGTATTGATCGAACTTACCTGAGACTAAGTGAATGAAATATGGTTTCGGTACAACGAGAACTTGAAGAGCTTCATATTCCACCCTTGAAGCGTTTTGGTCAACACTTTCTAGTCGACACGAAAACTCGCGACGAACTGATTCAGCAAGCCAGATTGACGGGAAACGACCTAGTGTTGGAGATAGGAGCAGGATTGGGATTCTTGACAGAAGCTCTTGCAAAAAGAATCAACCACCTCATTGCAGTGGAAAAGGACAGAACCCTTGCTGCTCATCTGAGGGAAAAGTTCTCTGAAAGCAGGAATGTGACGATACTTTATGGCGACGCGCTTGAGATACCAATCCCAAAGGACGCTAAAATCGTATCAAGCCCCCCTTATAACATCTCTTCAAAACTCATCTTCCTAATTCTGAGTAGTGAATTCAAAAGTGCAACGTTATTGTTGCAAAAAGAGTTCGGCGAGAGACTGACAGCTTCTAGTGGGTCACGCGATTACGGAAGGATTACGGTAATGCTAAGATCTAAGGCTGAAGCGAAGCTCGTCAAAAGGGTGCCGCGATCGGTCTTCTATCCGAAACCTAGAGTAGACTCAGCCTTAATCAATATAGACCCATTGAAAAGAAGCCTCGCAATAGAGGACAAAAGCATTTTCGCGGATTTGGTACGAGCGCTCTTCTCCCAGCGACGTAGAAAACTGAAACCGGTCTTGATCAGGTACATATCTCGTCAGTATCCAGCTTACAGAGATAGAATACTCAGTTCAATCCGAGTGCCTGAGAGACGCGTTTTCGAGACAACACCTGAAGAATTCGCCAACCTGACTAATCAAATCGCGCGAACTCTGACTGAGTTCACTGGGAGGCGAGACTCTTGACAGTTAGAGTGGTTCTACTCGAACCGGAAAAAGAAGGAAACATTGGCTCAATAGCTCGTGCAATGAAGAACTTCGACTTGAACGATCTCTGGATCGTGAACCCGAAAATTCCCGTGGCCAGCGAAGCAATAGCATACGCGATGCACGGTTTGGACGTTCTTACGGCAGCAAGAACCGTCAGGACACTGAACAAAGCTCTAGAAGGAGTTGACTTAGTTGTTGGTACGAGCGCGGTAGTTGCGAGTAACACCTCCAATCTACTGAGAGTGGCTATTACACCCAGACAAATGGCGGAAAGAATCGGGACTATAAAGAAAGGTAAAGTCGCAATCGTGTTCGGGAGAGAGAGTTCAGGACTGAATAACAGAGAGTTGGAGGCTTGTGATTTCTTGGTAAGTGTACCCGCAAGCCGGAATTACAATGTGCTGAACATCGCGATGGCTGCTTCGATTGTCTTCTACGAGATCTTCCAAGTCAAGTGCACGAAAAGAAAAGAACTTGCGTCGGGAGACTCAAAACGGAGACTATTGGAGGAGTTCGACCGCGTCGCAAAAAGATCAGATCTTCAGTCGCATAAGCGTAGACTGGCTCGCCGCGCATTCCGGAATATCATATCTCGTTCCTTCATCTCTCGCCGTGAAGCATCGCTTCTTATTGGAGTCTTCAGGAAAACCTTTTCCAGCACAGTGTAAACTTAAGTAATTGTCACTGCAATGTCGCTAGATCCCCTGAGCGTATGAGTATGAAAGGTAGGAATTACAGGCAGCCAAAAGGCCAAGCGTATACTAGAGGCAAATATATTCACGGTGCACCTCCACCAAAAATCTCCAAGTTCATGATGGGGGATACCAAGAGCAAATTCGAGTACCGATTCAGCCTGGTGGCGCAATCTCCTGTACAGATACGTCATAACGCCCTTGAAGCTGCTCGAGTGGCAGCCAATAAGGTGTTATTCGACGTACTAGGGGAAACTGGCTACAAGATACACTTACGCGTTTACCCGCACATTGTGTTAAGGGAGAATCGAATGATAGCAACGGCTGGGGCGGACAGATTACAGGAAGGGATGAGACGAGCTTTTGGTAAACCTACTGGGAGGGCTGCTAGAATTAGAAACGGCCAATCGATCTTGGATGTCTACGTAAACGCAAACGCTATCGAAACAGCTAAGCAGGCTCTTCGAGTAGCTTCAACGAAATTGTCAGTCGCCTGCATTGTCTCCCAAGAGAGATTAATCGAACCAGTTCCTCAGCTTGCAGCTTGAACAAACCAATCCTGATAGAATTCAGCTGAGATAGTCTCCAACCCTAGCTTCGATTCTTAATTCACTCTTAATTGTAGTGATGAGGCGTGAAATAAGAAGGCCAGATTTTTATGATAATGGTCACTAGAGGTAGTTCATAGTTACTTCGAAATGTCCCACAAATAGATCTAGGCCCAATGTGCACATCGATTCCACAAAGTCTAAGGCACTTGATCTAGATGGTTCGAGCGAGCAATGCATCTAGGAACCATCGCTCCTGTGACGCAAAATGTATGAGTTTGAAGAAGAGAGAATCATCGACGAAATGAAGAGGCGAAAATCAAGACGCGTTTTGTTGCAGATGCCAGAGGGATTGAAACCAATGGGTTTCGATTTGGCGAAACGCCTAGAGAGAGAAACAGACGCGGAAGTGTTTGTCTCCGGCGATCCATGTTATGGCGCATGTGACTTAGCAATCTATCCCAAGCGTCACATTGACGCTGACCTCCTCGTTCACATCGGGCACGCCGAGATTCCAGGTGAATTTGCCCAAGAGAAAGTTCTCTACGTTGAAGCGCGAGCGCAGGTTCTGATAGACGAAGCAATGTTACAGGCGATCAAAATGTTGAAGAGAGAGCATGTAATCGGCCTTGCCTCTAATATTCAACACATCCATCAAATTAATCGAGCGAAAGAAATTCTTCAAGCGGTTGGGAAAGAAATAGTAGTTGGACCACCGTCTGGGTGGTTAAAGTATGAAGGACAAGTGTTAGGCTGTGATTATAGCAGTGTTCGAGCGATAGCGGAGAAAGTTGATGCCATAGTGCTTTTGAGTGGGGGAGATTTCCATGGGCTGGGAATTCCGCTTGCGACTGGAAAACGCACAATAGTTGTCGACCCGTATCAAAAAACGGCCAGAGACATGACCGAAACCTGCCGAAAAATGCTTCAAAAGCGGTGGATCAGTATCATGCGATTCAAGGAAGCTAAGAAGATTGGCATAATAGTCGGTTTGAAGAGTAGTCAGATGAATATCCTTCTTGCACGCAGGCTTAAGGAACTTCTTGAGAACTCTGGATACTCTACAATTCTCCTGTGCGTCACTGAAGTGATTCCGGAAACCTTGGAATCATTCGTTGATGTAGATGCCTATGTTGAGATCTCCTGTCCAAGGATAAGCACAGACGACCAAGATCGGTACCGAAAACCCATTTTGAACCCGGAGGAAGCAATGGTCGTCTTGGGAAAGAAGAGATGGGAAGATTATTCTAAGAGAATGATTCTAGAGCAATGGCATTAAACAATTCATAAGTCGCGCTTTTATCGCGTGTGGTAGTAGTGCTTGTCTGCGAAGACGGTTCTTATCAAGAAGCAAAAGTTGGCTAGAACTCTACAAAGTGTTAACCCTCATCCTTATCCAAGAGCCAGCTTGGAGCAATACACGATTCCGGCGGATCTGGCTTCTGATATTCTTTTTCTTGCATGCTATGTGCATGGAGACATTGATGGTAAATCCGTCTTGGACTTGGGCACTGGCACTGGAAGACTTGCTATTGGCGCGTCTATTCTTGGTGCGCGGTACGTGGTGGGCATAGATATAGACCGATTGGCATTGAAGGTCGCGTCCGATAGTTGTAGGCGATTGGATTTGGAGATTGATTGGCTGCTGGGAGAAGTTGGTAGTTTACGAGGAAAGGTTGATACAATCCTCATGAATCCTCCCTTTGGAACCAAGCGACGACATGCAGATGTAAAATTCCTTAAAGTCGCCCTCAAGTTGGGCAAGGTAATCTACACAATTCATAAAGCGTCAACTCGTCAGTTCCTTCAAAGCTGGTTGCGACAACATCACGCACATAGTGTACGAGTAATTTCCACCAATATGGAGATTCCACACCAATTCTCGTTCCACACTAAACGAAGAGACTATGTGGCAGTTGACGTATTGAGAATCAAGTCATCGTGATGGGTGCATATCTGACCTTATATACAGGACAATTACCTAACCGCTACGAACCTATGCAACTTTGAGATATGTAGTGCGTGATAGAAATCAGTAGACGAGATTTGGAGCAAAGTGCAGTTAATTTGGGTAAAGTACCTCGAGAAATGAATCATCCTGTGCTCCCTGGGGACAGACTGGGAGTCGTGGAGGAGTTCCTACCCGGAATCGGAACGTATGAGCAGGAGGGTACAATCTACTCGAACTTCACAGGAACAGCGAAGATTGATAACAAAAACAAGCGAGTAACGGTTGCCCCAACAACTAGAATGCCTGAACTCCCCAAAGAGGGAACCACAGTGTTAGCTTCTGTGACTCACGTGCAGGAAAAGATGGCGACTGTAAGCATATGGAAAATTGACGGGCGACCATTACAGAATCCGTTCACAGCCATTCTTCATATTTCATCGTCGAGCCCCAGATACGAAAGGAATATGTCCGAAGTCTGCAAAGCGGGTGATATAATTCGCGCAAGGGTAATAGACATGACCAACAGAATCCCGCAGCTAACAACAGCAGGTCGCGGATTGGGAGTGGTAAAGGGTTTCTGCTCAAGCTGCGGTGGAGTACTCGCACTTGTAAATAGGAGACTCCATTGCTCCTCATGCGGAAACATGGAGCGAAGAAGACTCGCAGAGGATTACGGTAAACCAGAATAAGGGATCAGTAAATGGAAGTTAAGATTCTCTCGAAGAACAAGAATGAGTTGAAAATCGAAATAGTGGGGGAAGATCATACGTTCTGCAATCTTTTGCAGAATGTCCTACTCGAAGATAAGAACGTGGAAATGGCTGGATATGATCAACCCCACCCGTTGATAAGGTCAAGTATTGTCTATCTGAGAACGAAACGGGAAGCATCACCTGAGAAAGTTTTGCTCAGCGCACTTTCCAGTATACAGGAACTCAACAAAGAGTTCAATGAGAAATTCACTAAGGCCGTCGAACCGTCATAATGAATAAAGAAGACATCATCCGCGAAGTCCTAGAAAATACCCAGCTTGCTAGCTTGGGAGATGCCTACGTAAATTTCGTGTACTCTCTGGCCTTAACGAAAATTGATGGAAGACCAAAAGGAGTCAAAGTCAGCGATAGAATACTAGCCGAAGCGTTCAAACTCGCGGGACTCCGTGCATATTTGGGGACCAGGGTGACGCGGAAGGACATTGCAAATGCCTCCGAGTCACTACTTGTCGACGTATATCTCAAAGACCTCTTAACAATAGAAGAAAGCGTCAACATCCTCACGCGACAACCCGATGATGTCACTTTAGGCTTAATCGAACTTCTTAGATTGGCAGCAGAACGATTGGTAGAAAAAGCGTTGGCGTACCATGGTTGAAGAAAGAGAGTAGGATACTTGGCCTGAGCGCATTTGAAAGAGCTCCGGAAGTCATTCCGGTAATTGGAGTGATATTTCGAGGTAGCCAATGGTTTGACGGAATCATAGCGTGTCACTTACGGCCATGGAACCACAAGAATACTTCAGATTTAGCTCGCGCGATCATCAAATGCAAACAATACTCCCAGATACATGTAGTAATCCTTGTCAATGAGCAGTTTTCCTTAAGAACCCGTGTCTACATGACAGCATTATCCACCGCAATTAACCGGCCAATAATAGCGATTGTCCGAAAGAGGTCCGCGCTGGTTGGGAAAGAGCATCAAAAACAGTCAGAGTCACCATTGCCAAATTACTACCGGGTAAAGTTATCAGGCAAGTATCTTTCTATCTTGGCAACCAAATTGACTTTCACAGAAACGAGTGAGATCCTCTCGCTCGCTTGCGTCAAGGGTAGCACGACGCCGGAAGCAGTGAGAGTTGCCCAACTTATCGTATGCCATGCTACAGATTTGTATACATTCAAACCAAGGAGAGCTCCCAAGATCTGAAGCGTAATTGAGTTGTTATTGACTTACCAAAACCGCAGCCAAGCAATGCTTAAATCGAACCCACATCGATTGGCGTAGCCGGTCGTTATCAAAAGTGCAGTTTTGCCCAAAATGTGGTTTGGCTCTTCTGCC
>Ga0187771_10003715_pt1 | contig 10704 bp, 8 predicted proteins | sample 0116_SJ02_MP15_1_FD_133139 | JGI IMG/M metagenome (GOLD analysis project Ga0187771, IMG submission 133139) | Tropical peat soil microbial communities from peatlands in Department of Meta, Colombia - 0116_SJ02_MP15_10_MG | ecosystem: Environmental > Terrestrial > Soil > Wetlands > Peat | place... | reverse complement strand
CTTTTCGGGATCGTCTCCGTCGCGGGAATCGCGCAGAAGTTTGGTGCCCTCGGGATCGGCCACGATTGATTCGAGATGCAGGCGGACTCCAGCGGCTAAAGCCGCTGTCTTTGAGACGGCCTGATCCGCAGCGCTGAAGCGCTGCGCCACCCCAAACTTCGATTCCCCAGATGTGACAGTTTCTACGTTTCGAACTTCCGCGAAGGCGCCGATGGGCACCTGGCAGCCTCCGCCCAGGCGATTGAGCAAGGCGCGCTCGCAAGTCGTGGCGGCGCGGGCGGCGGGATCATCGAGAAATACCACGAGTTCGCGCGTGGCAGCGTCATCTGCGCGAATTTCGATGCCGAGGGCTCCCTGACCTGCAGCGGGACACATGATTTCGGCGGGGATAATCTGCTTGATCAGATCCGTCTTGCCTAACCGCCTGAGTCCGGCCGAAGCGAGGATGATGGCGTCGTATTCGCCCTGTTCGAGCTTGCGCAGGCGGGTATCCACGTTGCCGCGCAGAGGATGAATGTCGAGATCGGGACGAATTGCCTTCAGTTGCGCCTGCCGGCGCAGGCTGGACGTGCCGACACGAGCGTTTTTTGGGAGGCTTTCGATGTTGGAGTATTGGCGCGAGCAGAAGGCGTCGCGCGGGTCTTCTCGTTTTGTGATGGCGGCGATCTCGAATCCTTTGGGAAGCTCGGTCGGTAGGTCTTTCAGCGAATGCACTGCAAGATCAACGCGGCCGGCAGCGAGGGCTTCTTCGATTTCTTTGGTGAACATCCCTTTAGTGCCGACTTTGGCGAGAGCGACGTCGGTGATCTTGTCGCCGGTGGTGTGGATGATTTCGATCTCGACCTCATGGCCACGGGCGCTCAGCAGCGCGGAGATGTGGTTCGCCTGCCAGAGGGCAAGCTGCGAGCCGCGGGAACCGATGCGAAGGAGTGTTGGCATGTCAATTTCCGACGATATCGTCCGCGCAGCCAGCTCACGCCGGGGCCTTTAGTAATGCGGAGACTACGGTCATCACCGCAGAGAGGCCGGCAAGAATCATCATGACTACTCCGAACACCTGGAAGAGTTGGACGGGGCGATGTCGGCTCTCGTCCCTCCCGAAAACAAAGTTGAGAACTCTCACCGGATTGCGTTTCAAAAACCATCCTGCAAAGCCGAAAGCCGCACAGCCAATGAGGGCGAGAATGGTGTTCATCTAGTCTCCTCCTGCCTCACTGCCGCGTCCCCACTTCGTCTTTCTTCGCGGACGATTGCGCGGCGGCCTTCTCTTTCTCCCGCAAGTTGAACAGCCGCCGCACCACATCGATCACCGTGGTCGCCTCCGATTCGCGCGCCGCCGACTTCAGCGTGGTGATCGGGGTGTGCATCACCTTGTTGATGATGCCGCGGGTCAGGGCTTCGACCGCCATTTCCTGCTCGGGCGTCATCTGGCCCATGCGGCCGCGTACGCGATCAATTTCGGCTTGACGGATCGTCTCCAGATGATCTTGTAATGACACAATTGTCGGCACAACATCCAGCGTGCTGATGCGCGCTTCGAACTTCTCCACCTCCCCGGCGATGATCGCTTCGGCGCGCTCGGCTTCCTTGCGGCGGTCGGCCACGTGGCTCGAAACGGCCTGCTGCAAGTCGTCAATGTCGTAGGTGAAGATGCCGTCGAGCTTCGCCATTTCCGGCGAAACGTCGCGGGGCACGGCGATGTCAATGAAGAACATCGGGCGGTTCTTGCGGCGGGCGAGGAATTGCTCGCCATGCTCGCGGCGGAAAATGGCATGAGGCGCGCCGGTTGACGTGATGACGATATCGGCGCGATCGCAGGTCGCATACAGATCTTCAAACTTGATTGCCTGGCCGTTAAATTTCTGCGCCAGCCCGATGGCCCGCTCATAGGTGCGGTTGGCGACGAAGATGGTGGCGCAACCGTGGGCCATCAGATGGCGGGCGGCCAGTTCGCTCATCTTCCCCGCGCCGACGATGAAAACGTTCCTGCCCTGCAGGGTTCCGAAAATCCTCTTGGCCAGTTCGACCGCGACCGAAGCGATCGAAACCGAAGACGATCCAACGGCAGTCTCGGTGCGCACGCGCTTGGCCACGGCGAAGGCGCGGCTGAAAAGCTGGTCGAGTTGTCCGCGGACGGCGCCCACGGCGCGGGCCGTGGCATAAGCTTCTTTGACCTGTCCCAAAATCTGGGCCTCGCCGACGACCATCGAATCCAGACTCGAAGCCACGCGGAAAACGTGCCGCACCGCGTCTTTCTCGCGAAATTCGTAAAGGTGAGGATCAAGCTCTTCCGGCTTCAGGTGAAAGTGCTCGTGCAGGAATCCGCGCAAATCGGCGTGGCCGTTGACCGTGTGGGTGACGACTTCGACTCGATTGCAGGTGGAGATTACCATGGCCTCTTCGATCCCTGGGTACGCGGTGAGATCGCGGCAGGTGTCGGGCAGACGCGACTCGGGGATCGCCAACCGCTCGCGCACTTCGAGCGGCGCGCTTTTGTGATTCACGCCAATGAGCTGGAATCTCATGAAGCGAACCTGTGAATCGTCGAGAAATAATTAGCCGCCCAGGCGGCCAGCGCGGCCACGAAGGCAAACGTCGCCAGGAAGGCGGCGCGGCGTCCGCGCCAGCCCGAATTCCAGCGGGTGAAGACCATCACCATGTAGACGGCCCACATGAGGAGCGAAAGCAGGATTTTAGGATCACGAAAATCAACGTGGTGGTAGGTCGTGATGGCCACTACCGAACCCGTGATCAGCCCCAGCGTCATGAAGGGAAACCCCAGCAGCAGCGAGCGATAGCCGATCTGGTCGATCACTTCCAGCGCGGGCAGGAACGAAATGAGGCTGGTGGGCTTCTTCGACTTCAGACGGCGCTCCTGCAGCAGATACAACAGGCTGGCGCCGAAACTGAGCACGAGCGCGGCGTATCCGGTGAAGATCAGGATGATGTGTGCGACCAGCCATCCGCGGCGCTGGACGAAGGCCGTCAGCAAGACTGGTTGCTGATCCACGGCCGCCACGAACGTCAGGAAAAACACAACGGGAAACACCACCACCCCGGGCGATGTGGTCTGGTAGATCGCGTAGATCACCATGAAGAAAGTCATCGAAATGAATGCCAGCAGCGATTCGCTGTTGTGCACGGAGGCCCAGACGAATTGCCCGGAGAGAAAGAGCTCGACCAGAGAGACAAAATGAAAGACCATGCCCAGGCTGGCCGCGTGCAGTGCGATGCGGGCGAACAGATCACTGGTGCGGCGGAGCGCCACGAAAGCGTAGACCAGCCCGATGAAATAGCACGCCAGCGCGAAACGCAGCCAAAGCAGAGACATAGAAGCCTACGTGAGCGTAACCCCAATGAGTCTATCGCAAGTTGCCGGCCAAAGCCGTTTCCCTCTGGCCCATTCCATTATTGTACGGGCCATTCTGCGTAAGTTGAACAAAGGGCATTGCTTAGAGGGCTTGCCGGGCTCACGTGCGAGGCGCCAGCTTAGCCCAGCCTTCCGATTGGGCAGATGGAATGCGCCGTTTCACGCAACGATTCGGGATTCTCAGCGCCAGTATCATCGCTTGGCGAGAATCGTGCGGATACTGCTCACACCCTCCTCCGGGCTGCAGCCGGCGGTGTCAATCACGATGTGCTCACGTTCCCATGCATGGTACTCGCGGGAAAGCACTTCCTCCCAAGTGGGCAGCCGCAGGCCGGGCACATCGCTAACTCTCGATTCCACGCGGCGCCGATGTTCGGCCACGTCGGAACAGACGATTTCGACTTCCACTATGTTCACTCCGGCCTGCTTCGCGACATGAACCCATGCATCCCGCGTGAGCTTTAACGGATTGACGCAGTCTGCAATCACGGTGCGGCCGAGCCGAAGGTTGTCCTCTGCGACGGCGTAGGCGGCCCGGTAACCAGCATCGTCGAGAGACTGCCGAACCACTGCGGAATCGCGCATGGCTTGTTCAATCGAGTCGATGCGCAGATAGACGGCACCGATCTGTCGAGCAAGCTCCCTGGCGACGACGGTTTTGCCCACGCCAGGGAGACCACCAAAGACAATCAGCATAGTTCACTCACTCCGTTTGACGGGGCGCCATGACGAGCGATTCCCCTTCGAATCACTTGACCCCGGCACACACACATCTAGCGGCGGCAAGGTCCGAGCATTGCGAATCCCTTATAATCGTCCGTCACACAAAAAGGAACTCCTTTGCCCTTCGATGACCTCCGCCAATGGATCGCGGCGCTCGAGCGCGCCGGCGAACTGAAGCGCATCCAGACCGAAGCCGATCCGATTCTCGAAATCGCCGAAATCACAGACCGGGTTTCCAAAAGCCGCGATGCTAAAGGCAATCCCGGTGGCCCTGGGCTGCTTTTTCAAAATCTGAAAGGCCATCCCGGCTCACAACTTTTGATCAATCAGTTTGGCTCAGATGCCCGCATGAAGCTGGCGCTCGGGGTCAACTCATTCGACGAGATTGCCGACCGCATTCGCGCTTTCATGGATGTGAAATCGCCGCAGGGGTTCCTGGACAAGATCAAGATGCTGCCTCTTCTCGCCGAAGCTGGGAAGTTCTTCCCGCGGACGGTCTCGAGCGGTCCGTGCAAGGAAGTCATCAAGCGCGACAAGTTCTCCCTTCTGGATTTCCCCATCCTGCAGTGCTGGCCGAAAGACGGCGGTCGCTTCGTCACGCTTCCCTGCGTAGTCACGCGCGATCCCAGAACTGGCAAGCGCAACCTGGGCATGTACCGCCTCCAGGTCTATGACGAGCGCACGACCGGAATGCACTGGCAGCGGCAAAAAACGGGCGCCGAAAATGCGCGCGAGCATATGCGAATGGCCGTCATCGGTAATGACCATGTGGGGACAGCCGCCTCGGCTGTCCGGCCGGGCGGAGCCCGGCAGGCCACCTCTGAAGCCTCCCGCGCTGCCGTGGATATCATGGCTCGCTCTTCGGGTGGGTCTGTGCTCGCCCCCGGCGATCGCCCTTCCGCCAAAATGGAAGTCGCAGCTGCCATTGGCACCGACCCCGCGGTGACGTTTAGCGCCATTGTCCCAGCGCCGCCCGACATAGAAGAATACGTCGTGGCCGGCTTCCTGCGCGGTGCGCCCGTCGATCTGATCAAGTGCGAAACGGTGGACCTGGAGGTTCCTGCATCAAGCGAGATCGTTCTGGAAGGCTACGTCAATCTGGACGAGCTGCGCACGGAAGGCCCCTTTGGCGACCACACCGGCTTCTATTCGCTCGAAGATCTGTATCCGGTCTTTCACGTCACCTGCATCACCCACCGCAAAGACCCGATCTATGCGGCGACGATTGTGGGCAAGCCCCCGCAAGAGGATGCTTACATGGGCAAGGCGGTTGAGCGCATTTTTCTTCCGCTGATGAAGCTGACGATTCCGGAACTGGTGGATATCAACCTGCCAATCGAAGGCATCTTCCACAACTTGATGATCGTCTCGATCAGGAAGTCGTATCCCGGCCAGGCGCGCAAAGTGATGAACGCCATCTGGTCGCTGGGCCAGGCCATGTTCACCAAGTGCATTGTGGTAGTGGATGAAGATGTGGACGTGCAGGACCTCGCCGACGTGACGCTGAAGGTTTTCAACCATATTGATCCCGAGCGCGACATTCAATTCACGCTGGGCCCCGTGGATTCGCTCGACCACGCCTCGCGTCTGCCAGACTACGGATCAAAGATGGGCATCGATGCCACGCGCAAGTGGGCCAGCGAGGGGTTTACGCGACCTTGGCCGGAAGAGATTGTCATGGACGCGAAGACGAAAGCCCTGGTGGACAGCAAGTGGAAGGCACTGGCGAAAGAGTTGGGAATCTGAGTGCTTGAGGAAGCGCGCGTCGCTGTGCTGGGCGGCTTTTGCTCAGTTCTCTGTCTTGATCTTTGCCAACGTCTTGACTACGTTGGCATCTTCAGCACTGCGCACTTCTATCCGGACGGCTGTTCCTTCGGCGTAACGTTTAGCTCCATTGATGATCTTCAGGACGTTAGGTGGGAGTTCGCTCTTCCGCGCAGCTGCAACTGCCTTATCTCCCAAAACGAACGCTGCCAGAAAATACCCCTCGCGCGGGCCGAGGTAGACGATGTTCCGTTTCTTCAATTGGAGACGCAGCGACCAGCCCAGTTTGATCGAGGAGCTGTGCCACTCGGCTGCATCCAGTTTGAGTTCGTGCTTGAGATCATCCACCAAGTCCCGCCACAGATCGTGACTCCGTCCTAAGACCGCCGCCAGCGCCGGCTCCGTAGGCTTCTTCGCCTGGCCGGCAAATGCATTCTGGTCCATTCGTGCCTCCTGCGTTTGGCTATCCCGGCGTCAACGAATGATGTGGAGTACGCGCGCTCCCCAGTGGGCGGCAAAGCCAAAAGCCACCAGAAAGGCCAAGCCTCCGATGCGCTGCAGTGGAGAATTCTTGCTCCAGCCCTGGAGCACGGCAAATAGTCATATGAAGAACAGAATGATGGCGCCACCGGCAAGAGCTTTCAAAAGCATGGTTCGACTCCTATGAATTCATTCCAGCCCATGGTTGATTCTGCCGAGGACTGCTGGCGTGCGCAGTGACGGTGGTCACGCCTGATTCCCAACCATCCGGGGCGGTTCTTAGTTGGTCACAGGAAGAAATCTACCAGGAGTCTAAGCGCGCGGAGAATCGTCCTTCGTCATACGCGGTTCATATCCTGCGCACTCGAGCACGGGCAGGCGCGGGTACTTTGCAAACGTCGGATCGCTCGCAGATCGCTCGCACAAGCAGAAAACCGAGCCGCGATCCGACGTCATCCGTCGCATAAACCGGCATCTATAACACAACCCGGCTTGTTCGATTTCGTTCGTATTCATCTGGTCGTTCATTTCTGAGGACTGAAGAAACCCTGACAGACTTCAGACTGAAGGAAAAGCAGGTTCCTCACGGCTAAAGCGGTTCGGAATGACAGGAGTTAATTGGAGTCCCCTTAAGCCCGCAACTGTTGAATGATCACTCGACCCGCCCTGAGGAGCTTCCACGATTCTCCCATGCCGGTGCGGCACTGCCCCGGTCGCGGACGGATCCGCTGGTCTTTCGGTATACTGACTGTATGGCGGTTTTCAAGAACATCGCGGCGGTCGCCAAAGGCCTGAGCATCACCTTCATGGAGATGTTTCAGCCAACGATTGTCGAGAATTATCCCGACGGCAAGGGTCCGCTGAAAGGGGCGGTGTTCGAGGCGCGTTTTCGCGGAGCGCACGTGCTGCAGCGCGACGAAAACGGGCTGGAGAAATGCGTCGCCTGCTTTCTGTGCGCGGCGGCGTGCCCGTCGAATTGTATTTACATTGAAGCAGCCGAGAATACCGCCGAAAACCGCGTGAGTGGCGCTGAGCGCTATGCCAAGGTCTACAACATCGACTACAACCGGTGCATTTTCTGCGGCTACTGCGTGGAGGCGTGCCCTACCGACGCCATTACTCACGGCCACGGATTCGAGCTGGCGACGTTTAACGCCAGCAACCTGGTCTACCGCAAGGAGCAAATGCTGGCCCCCCGGCCAGCACACATGGCAGCCAACGTAATTTTCAATCAGGCCGACGTGAATGCGGGGGCGCCGGCACAGTTGGTGCCGGGGAGTTGAGCTTTCGGGAAATTACAGTTCGAGCCCAATCGACACGCCGGTCTGATCAAGACCGGCGTTTGCGCATAAGAGCAGTGGTCAGGGGTCAGCGGCCAGTTGCCAGTTACTGCAACTGATACGAACGCAGATCAGACCAGCTAGGAGCTAGAAGCTCAGTGCCTGACTTTCTACAAACCGTGAAAGAGCGTGTCGTCATCTACGACGGCGCGATGGGCACGAACATCCACAAGCGCAACCCGAGCCTCGACGATTACTGGGGCAAGGAGAACTGCAGCGAAGTGCTGGTGCTGAGCCGTCCGGACATCATCAGGGACATTCACGCGTCGTTTCTCCAGGTCGGCTGCGACGTGGTCGAAACCAATACGTTTGGGGGAACCAGCATCGTGCTTGGGGAGTTTGATCTGCGCGACCGGGTACGCGAGATCAACGTGAAAGCCGCTCAGCTGGCGCGGGAAGTGGCACAGCAGTTTTCCACGAAGGACAAGCCGCGATTTGTAGCAGGATCGATCGGTCCAACCACCAAGCTACCCTCGCTTGGCCACATCGGATTCGACGCGATGGTGGCGGCATATGAAGAGCAGGCCTCGGCGTTGATTGAGGGCGGCGTAGACGTGTTCCTGGTCGAAACCGCGCAGGATTTGCTGCAGGCCAAGATCGCTGTCATCGGTGTGCTTGAGGCCTTGCGCACAGCCGGGAAGCGGCTGCCGGTCACGGTCCAGGTCACGCTTCAGGAAACCGGCACCATGTTGCTGGGCACGGAAATCGGGGCAGCGCTGACCGCGCTGGAACCTCTGGACGTAGACGTGATCGGCCTGAATTGCGCCACGGGCCCCAAGGAGATGAACGACGCAGTCCGCTATCTTGCGCTGAACTCGTCGAAGGAAGTTTCGGTGCTGCCGAATGCGGGACTTCCGCAGAACGTGGGCGGAGAAACGGTCTACAAACTGACGCCGGCGGAACTTGCGGAGTATCACAAACATTTCGTTCAGGACTACGGCGTGCGCATTGTCGGCGGCTGTTGCGGCACCACGCCCGAACACCTCAAAGCTGTGGTGGAGGCCGTGTCGGGCGTTGAACTAGCGAAGCGCGATGTGAAGCGCGTAGCCGCAGCATCGAGCGCTTACACTTCGGTACCTCTTGATCTCGACCCCAAGCCGCTGATCATCGCCGAGGAAATGAACACGACCACGCGGGTGGAGCATTTCCGGAATCTGGTGCGCGCGAAAAAGAACGACGAGATCCTGGCGCTGGCGAAAAGGCTGGTGAACGACGGTTCGCACATGCTCGATCTCTGCTGTGCCATCGTCGGCGAGGACGAGAAGGGATACATCACTTCGATTCTGGAAAAAATCGCCACGCGCGTGCCCGCTCCGATTCTGGTCGATTCGACCGAGGCGGACGTGGTGGAAGAAGCACTGAAGCGCATTCCGGGGCGCGCGATCATCAACTCGATTAACTTGGAAGATGGCGAGAAGCGAACCTCGAAAGTCCTGCCCATGGCTAAACGCTATGGCGCGGCCGTCATCGCGCTGACGATTGACGAAGAAGGGATGGCGCTCACCGCGGACAAGAAAGTTGCGATCGCACACCGCATCTTCGATCTGGCAACCAAGAAATACGGGCTCGACGGCACCGACTTGATTTTCGACGCGCTCACTCTGCCGATTTCGACCGGGCAAGAAGAGTACCGTACGGCAGGAATCGAAACGCTGAAGGCCGTCGAGCGCATCAAGAAAGAATTACCGTCAGTCAAAACGATTCTAGGCGTGAGCAACATTTCTTTTGGCCTGGACGCGTATCCGCGGCGGGTGCTGAACTCCGTCTTTATGCACGAAGCGGTCGATCATGGCCTCGACATGGCCATCGTCAACTACACCAAGATTTATCCGCTCTACAAGATTCCGCAGGAAGAAGTCGATCTGGCGCGCAAGCTGATTTTCCGCGACGAGTCGGCGGGCGATCCGCTGCAGAACTACATGGCCCACTTTGCCGGCATGAAAGGCAAGCCCGCGGCCTCGACCACGGCGCACCTCGATACGCTCTCGGTCGAGGACAAGCTGAAGTTCGCCATCATCAACGGCGAAAAATCGGTGGGCGAAGGCGCAAACAAGAAGTCGCTGGAGGCCTTGCTGGACGAGGCTTTGGCCAGCTACTCTCCGCTCGAACTGATCAATACCGTTTTGCTCGACGGCATGAAGACGGTCGGCGACCTGTTCGGCGCGCGCAAGATGCAACTGCCGTCTGTGCTCGACTCGGCGGGCGTGATGAAGCAAGCCGTCGCCTATCTCGAGCCAAAGATGGAGAAGAAAGCCGGCTCGGCGAAGGGCACGATCGTGCTGGCCACGGTCAAGGGCGACGTGCACGACATCGGCAAGAACCTGGTCGACATTATTCTGTCGAACAACGGATACAAGGTGGTCAATCTCGGCATCAAGCAGCCGGGCGACACGATCATCCGCGCGGCGCAGGAACATCGCGCGGACGCGATCGGGCTGAGCGGCCTGCTGGTGAAGTCGACGCTCGAAATGAAGTATGTGATCCAGGACCTGGAGCGTCAGAAGCTGGAATTTCCGGTGATCTGCGGCGGCGCGGCGCTGACGCGCAAATATGTCGAAGACGATCTGCGGCGCGAATATGCCAACGCCGTCTTCTACGCCGACGACGCGTTCGCCGGCCTGCACATCATGGAGGATCTGGCGACCGAGGACGGCGCGCGGGAAACGCGGCTGCGTGAGGGCCGGTCGGTCAAGGAATACGCCAAGGCTGCCGCAGTGGACGAAGAAACGGGGCCGGTATTTGCGGAGCGCAGCGCGGTGGTCGGCGATGCGCCGAATATTCCCGCGCCTCCGTTCTGGGGCGTGCGCGTGCGCAAGGATAAAGACTACGACCTGCGCGAAGTTTTCCGTTACATAACGAGACGGCGCTGTTCAAGAATCAGTGGCAGTTGAAGACGGCGTCGCAGGCGGATTATCTGCGGCTGGTGGAGGAGAAGTTCCGTCCGATCCTGCATTCGTTGCAGGAGGAGGTTGCAGCTTCGGGACTGTTTGAGCCGAAGGCCGTGTATGGATACTTCCCGGCGCAGAG
>Ga0187771_10003714_pt1 | contig 10705 bp, 13 predicted proteins | sample 0116_SJ02_MP15_1_FD_133139 | JGI IMG/M metagenome (GOLD analysis project Ga0187771, IMG submission 133139) | Tropical peat soil microbial communities from peatlands in Department of Meta, Colombia - 0116_SJ02_MP15_10_MG | ecosystem: Environmental > Terrestrial > Soil > Wetlands > Peat | place... | reverse complement strand
ACGAATCCACTGAAGTGTGGTCCGAGCGGTACTGCTGTTGTACAAGCTTGCGTCAGTGTCTTGGATTTGGGCAGCCTGACCGTAACCGGTACGATCCCGGTGGATGCGGCCACGTGGGCCCTCCTTTCCGGCTCAACGCTCTATGTCGCCGGTACTTCGCCGACCGATGATGCATGCACCGGCCAAACCACCGCTGCCACGACCTGCGGACGGCTTGACATAGTAGACCTGGGCTCGATGACCATGACGAAAAGCTATGTCATTACCGACGGCTACCACGACCGCATGGATATGAGCGTGAACGGCCAGCTCTTCGTCGGATCGCACGATTGCACCAATATCGGCAACGTCAACTATCCCAGTGGTGAGGTGCGTGGCTGTCTCTCGATTTTGAACACCACAAAGGGCCAAATCGTCATTCCCCCGGACAACGGCGACGTTAATGGCTTGCAGGGTTTTACCAGCCGGTACATTGAGTACGTGGCCGAAGGCGGAAACTTGCGCGTGTACGACACTACTAAAGACATTCTCTACATCAACACTTACAACAATTACCTTCCAACGGGGACGATCCCCATCGTCGGCTACGTGGGCGACGTCAAGGCGATTGATTTCTTCTAGAGGTCCAGTTGAAGACCCTGGTTTCTACCTGCTGGGTTCCAGCACCAGTCGGTGAGCCTTGGCCGCTTCGACGGCCTTCGTGCTGAACGGCAATGTAAACGTCGTTCCCTCGTACCACGCCTTCCATTGATCCAGGTAGTAGGGGCTCAGGAAGTTTCCACCTTGGCCGGTAATGATGTTCAAAGTCGACTGGTCCAAATCTGCCAAATCTGCGGTGAAGCGCTCCGACGGCCCGTGATGCCGGGTTACCGCCTTCACCGTGTATCCGCTCCCCGATTGTTCCCGCACTCCCGGCCCGGCCCAGTACTTCAAAATTGGGATCCGCCCCAGAATGGGATGCTGGATTTCGACCGCATTAACCGCACCCCAGCGCCATGACGAAAGATCTTTGGGAGCGTCGGGACTGTTGACCGCCTCATCCACGGCCGCGGTCAGCAATTCGTCGTAGTTCGGATATTGTTCCGGCAGCCAGCGCTTGGGATGATGAAGAAGGATGTTCTCCAGCCACACCGACTGCATCTCCCACGCGTAAGTCTCCCAGCTTAAGGTCGAATCCTCCTTTTCAGGATCGTCGGGGGCGCTGCCCAGTTTCGGTTCCAGAAGCAATCGTGTCAGTTCGCTGAGCGAGGCTTCAGCGATGCTCGGCGCCGCGGAAGAAGCCAGCATTCGTCCATCCCATCCCCGCATCAGGTCCGCCGCTTGCTTGACCCGCGGCGAGGCCTCGGCGGCATGGTCCACGGCGTACACCAACCGCTCGGCCGCAAACAATTCCGCTTCGGAATGGATGTCATTTTCGAGCGCGAGCATATCCGCGGCGGAAAACTTTCGCCCTGACTCCAGCACGTGATAGATGCGTTCCGTGCGCCAAGGGGCTTCCCATTCCATGCTGATCGAGTTTGGATAATCGTCGGGCGTGACCCTTCCGTTGGCCGTTGCAATTATTCCTGAGGACGGATTGTAGATGCTGGGAAGCTTTTCAAACGGGATGTAGGAAGTCCACTCATGCGCGTCGTCGGCACCATTTACGGGAAGGCTGCCATCGCCGGTCGCGCGGATCGGGACCTTGCCCGTCGCCTGATATCCGATGTTGCCATCTACGTCGGCATAGACCAGGTTCTGTCCCGGCATGTCCCATAGCGAAAGTGCATGCCGGAACTCTTGCCAATTTCCGGCCGCGTCCAGATCGAGCAACGGGATGCGCAGACCGTCGTAAAGCGTCCAGCGCAGCGCCAGAGGCCGCGTTTCGCCCGGAACCAGTTCGGTGATGATGGGGCCGTGACGAGTGATTCTGACATCCACACTCACATCGGGCTTGCCCTTAACGTGAATGACTTCCGTTCGATGCTCCGGCTTCACCCAGCCGCCCGGTGTCTGATATTTGCCATCTTGGTTGAAGTTCTCGATGTAGACATCGGTCACGGTCGCCCCAAGATTCGTGAATCCCCAGGCGATCCGCCGGTTGTGACCCATGATCACGTAAGGCATTCCTGGCAACGTCACACCCGCAACATCGAAATTGCCGGTGCGTAGGTGAGCCTCGTACCACAGGTTCGGCATCTGGTGCTCAAGGTGCATGTCGTTTGAGAGCAGCGGCTTGCCCGTGACAGTGTGCGCCCCGGAAACAACCCAGTTATTCGATCCGTTCACCGGCAGGGGTTCAGGCGGCAGACCCTGTGTGGGCATGGAAAATGTCTGCGTCACCGAGTTGTCGGAGCCGGAGTCGTCTTCATCGTCCTCATCATCGGAATCGCCCGAGTTACCTTGGGGTTCGGCCAGATCCTCGCGAATGACGGTCGGCGGGCGGTCGTGCCACGAGCGGTTGACGTAAAGATCAGCTGTCAACTCCGGCCCCAGCTTGGCGAGAATCTTCTCGCGGGCGAGCGCGTCGTAGAAATAGTGATAATTCAGGTCCTTAACCATCTGGTTCGCGATGACCAGAGAGTCCTCCGCCAGCCAGGGCTTCGGCGCATATCCGAGGATGCGAAACTCAATGGGCAGATGGTCACCGTGAGCTTGGATGAAGGCATTTACCCCGCAGGCATATGCTTCGAGCAATGTGCGATCACGCGAATTGTCCATCTCCAGCGACTTTCTAGCCGCCTCGCGCAGACCTAAAATTCGTTTCTCGCGGTCGACCTTCAGCGTTTCTTCCCCCAGAATCTCCGAAAGTTCTCCACTGCCATAGCGCCGCATCACGTCCATCTGCCAGAGCCGGTCTTGCGCTGTGACGTAGCCTTGCGCGAAGAACAAATCATCAAGATTACTGGCTTCGACCGTAGGCACGCCGTGGCCGTCGCGTGTTACCGTCACCGGCGCCGAAAGTCCGCTGACTTGCAAGCGGCCGTCAAGCTGGGGAAGAGCAGAGTGAGCGACAAACCAGGCGTAGGCCGCCAGGCCAGCCAGAATCACCAGGACGCCGGCCAGGATCCACAGCAGAATGCGGAGAATGGGCGAATGGCGCACTCGTGGAGGTTCGGTTCCTGCCAGTGTGGGCATGGAGACTTCGATTGTATTGCAGGTTGCGGCTGCTTGCGTTGAAACTGAATTTCGGTTTCAATATGCCCGGTGATATTCTGACCGACGGCTTTTTCCGCAATGTTGCAGAAGCGCATCGACGATCAGCCCACGCTTTCCCGCCAAATGGTGCGCGAAGCCCAGGACATTCTGCATCGCCACTTGAAACGAGTCGGGCTGAAGCAGACCGGCCAGCGCGACGCTATCCTGCGCGCTTTCCTGGAAACCCGCGACCATCTCTCCACCGACGAACTACATCGCCTGGTGCAGAAGAAAGACGCCCGCATCGGCTACACCACGGTTTACCGCACACTAAAGCTGCTGGCCGAGTGCGGCCTGGCCAGCGAAGTCGCCTTTCACGACGGCATTGCGCGCTATGAGCACCAGTACAACCGGCGCAGCCATCACCACATGGTTTGCACTGAATGCGGTAGTTCCGTCGAGTTCTTCTCTCCGCAAGTAAGCCAGTTAGAGCAGGAGATCGGAAACAAGTATCACTACCTCACCACCCGCCACACGTTTCAGATCTATGGGATGTGCGAACACTGCCGCAAGAAAAATCGGCGTGGCAACTCGGCGACGCTCTAGAAGGCACTCGTCTGCTTCAGGGCCAGCGTTGCAACGCGCCCTCACGAATTCAGCATTGCCCCCGGCGCTAAGAGACTAAACGGGTGCAGGGGAAGATTCCTAGCGATCGCAAACAGGAGGATGACTGCGCAAAGAATCCGTATCCACACCGCCGACAGCCGCGGCTGTGGCATTGCGCGTCCAGTGATTTCGTACCAAGCATGCGCAGCGAGGCCGAAGGTCAGAAACGGCAACATGATCACAGCCAGCGGGTTCATGGCTAACGCTGCCCGCAGATTCCCATGCAGGAGTTGGTGCATTGCCCGAAGCGAGCCACATCCCGGGCAGTACCAGCCGGTCAGGTAGTGTACCGGGCAAGGAGGAAAGACGGGGGAAACGGCGGGATCAAACCAAAACAGCATAACCGCTCCCACGCCGGCAGCTGCGGTTCCTGCCATCAGCAGAGCGTGTCGGCGGACGAAAGACACTCGACTCGGCCTCCAAACTTAGTTGTTATGCTGCATGATGCTGCCCAAAATCCCTAGCATCGCGAGAGCAAACCAGAGCACGAACACTGACAGGCCAACGCCAAACGAAATCCAGCACCACATCTTCGCGTTCTTGGAAGCCGCGTGTGCTCCGGCCAGATCGCCAGCCTGCAATTTGCCGTTCACCTGCGCAGCGTACACGATGGCGGCAATCCCTGTGGGCAGGCAGCAAAGAACGGTGGTGAGGATGGCAAAAACCAGATAGTTCGGCACGCTGGCACCCGGCGGTATGACCACGCCCTGGGCAGGCAACGGCGCCGGAGTTGGCGCTTGCAGGTTCCTTCCGCACTGAACACAAATCGCTGCCGTGTCCGCATTATTCGCGCCGCATTGAGGACAGAACATTCACACCCTCCTGAAAGGAAAGTCGTGAAGCCGCTTACTCCAGTGCCGAGCCATTCTCCAGACAAGCTTGCGCCGAGCCGCTGGAATCCACTTTGATCACACCGGACTCATCGGAGCAAAAGGAGCGTGCGCCCGACGTATTCGGTGTGACCGGATACGCAGCCACCTGATACTTGACGATTGCCCCACTATCGCCGGCCGTGCAGCCGGACAATTGGAACATATATCCGCTCCTTTGCCCGCTCACTAGTTTGCTATCGACCAGGCCGGAGAGATCTGAGAGCGAGCAGGTGTAGCCCACGTTGGGGTGGTCGGCGGAGTAGGAGGCTTCGACCGTATTGAGCGTCCGAACCGAGGCGACCGCCGACGCCTCGTTGGCCGCCATTCGCGCCCGCAGCAGGTTCGGGATCGCAATGGCGGCGACAATCAGAATGACCGGAACGGACGCAATCCACAGGTAGCCGAGGACTAGTCCAGCGATTGCCATCCCCTCACCCTTCAACCGGCCTGCACTCCGTTTGATCTCCGACAAGGCGACGTGGCCGAACACAATCGCCGCTACAAAAGCCAGGGGGACGAAAAACAACAGCCCAAAAACCAGGCTAGCAATAGCTTTTCCGCTGTTCTGGGGCGGGAATGCTGGGACGGGCGAAACACTGCTTGGGGACGCTCCAGGAGCGGCCGGGACCTCCCTCCCACAAACCCGGCAAAATCTGTCTTCCGCCGTCATGCTGTTGCCGCACGCCGCGCAAATCAGTGCCATCGGGTTCTCCGCTTGCTCGCGGCCTTGCTGCCGCCGCGCACAAAAATTTTTCGACGCAACCTTACTCTTCGCGCCATGCCGCGTCAATTCGTTAGCTCGGTACCCCAGTTTGCCAGTGATCGCGGGTTTTGATAAGGTTCGCGAAAAGGTTGAAGTCGGATCGATGCAGCTCGAGTGCCTTCATTGCGCCGCCCAGATGCCGGAAACGGCAGCCTTCTGTCCGGCTTGCGGACGCCGCATGCCAAAGATCGCTGCCAGCCTGCAGGGCGAGGCGGGTACGCTCGGGGAGAGAGTCGCTGGTGCAGTTGCTTATGTCACATTTATCCCGGCCATCATTTTTCTGTTCCTCAAGGGCTTCAAGAAGACGGCCTTCGTACGTTTTCACGCCGTGCAGTGCCTGCTGCTATGGTGTGCCGGGACGGCCGCAGCCCTCCTGCTCAGAATGGCTAGCCATCTCATGGCTCTGATTCCGGTGATCGGACCGCCGCTCGTGTTTCTGATCTCGGTGTTAGCCATCCTTGCTGCTGGTTTCCTGTGGCTGGTTCTGATCGTCAAGGCGCTTCAGGGAGAGATGTTCAAGCTGCCCTGGCTGGGAGAGTTCGCGGCGGCGTATTCGGGCGAGTAGGAACCTGGCCGGTCTCTCTTCTGCAAATTTTCAGGATTGCTTTAGCCCGGCATTTCTGGTACGTTGACCGCCGTCGCCGCCGACCGCAGCCGGTTAGCTGCTCTGCTTGCCCTTGGCGACTGAGGAGGAACTTCTATGGCATTCTGCAGCTCGTGCGGTGCACAGATTCCCGACGGTACCACGATGTGCGCAGCCTGCTCGGCGCGCGCTACTGCTCCACCCGCCGCCCCGGCAGCTCCCGCCAGCACCGGTGGCATGACTGACAATGTTGCGGGAATGCTGGCATACATCACCATCATCCCGGCCATCATCTTTTTGGTGATGGAACCCTACAACAAGAAACGGTTCGTGCGCTTCCACGCATTCCAGTGCGTGTTCTTTACGGTGGCTTGGATCGTGCTCTGGATTGCGCTTGGCATCGTCGCACACATTCCGTTCTTCGGCTGGCTGACCATTCTGATCTGGCCGCTCATCGGCCTTGGCGGTCTGATCGTCTGGATCATTCTGTTGCTCAAGGCCAATCAGGGCCAAATGTGGAAGCTGCCCGTGATCGGCGACATGGCGGAAAAACAAGCCAACGCGATGTAGAGCCGTGCGCGACCGAGGCGTCATCCTGAGCGAAGCCCTTTCTTGGCAGACCTCCAGCTTCAGCTGGAGGCGAGCGCAGCGAGGCGGAGCGAAGGATCTCCCCACAAGCAGGCGTCGGAATGGAGATCCCTCGCCCCGCCGGTGAGAACGCGGGCTTCGGGATGACGCCCTCGGAAAATCGTCGAAGTTCAGACCCGCTATCATTACGCGCGATTCCTGCCCTTGACTTTCTTCCTCGAAGCTGGCCATCCTATTAGCTTTTAACTCCGCCGGAAATCCGTGCTTCCTAGCGTGATTCTCGGGCGGCAGAAATTTGGGGTCAGACAGAGGAAGTCATTTGCGAGTTCGGGTGTTCTATCACGACAAGTGCTTTGACGGAGCCGCCTCCGCCGGGCTTTTTTCGCGTTTCTATCGCGAACGCATCCGGAGCGACGCCGACTTTGTGTTCAGCGGCCTGGTGCATCGCGCCGGGACGCTGTTCGATGAGAGGCAATTCGATGGCGACGAGAACGTCATCGTGGACTTCAAGTACTCCAGTTCTCCGAAGATCACCTGGTGGTTCGATCATCACCAGAGCGCTTTTTTGTCGCCCGCCGACGCCGCGCACTTCGAGCAGAACCAGAGCAACCGGAAGTTCTACGATCCGGCGTTCAAATCCTGCACTAGCTTCATCGCCATGATCGCGCAGCAGCACTTCGGTTTCGATCCCGCCCCCCTGGCCGAACTGGTGCACTGGACCGACGTGATTGACGGGGCGCTCTATCCCGATGCCAAAACCGCCGTCGAGATGGAAGCGCCTGCTATGAAGCTCACCATGGTGATCGAGTCGGCGCCCGACCACGGTTTTGTCCCCAACCTCATTCCGTTGCTGGTGACCCGGTCGCTGAGCGAAATTCTAGAAGCGCCCTTTGTTGCGCCTCTGCTGCCGCCGCTCCTCAAACGGCATGAGCTCTCGATCGGAATCCTGGAACAACGCACCGAGTGCAAAGACGGCACGATCCTCTTTGACATTACCGATCACGACCTGGAAGGCTACAACAAATTCATTCCGTATTATCTGCACCCGGAGTCGGTTTACAGTGTCGGGCTAAGCAAAAGCAGTTTTCGGGTGAAGGTTGCGGTGGGATCGAATCCCTGGGCGCCGCAGGAACCTCAATTGAACCTGGCGAAAATCTGCGAGCGCTACGGCGGAGGCGGCCACGCCCGTGTGGGAGCGATCTCATTCAATGTGAACCAGCACGCGGCGGCCATCAAGGCTTCGCAAGAAATCGTCGCTGAACTGCGCGCATCCATTCGCCAGAAGAAGTAGCGAATCCGGCACAAGAACTTCTACTAAACCAGCGCTCCGCTGGTCAGACACGTCGCAGCATTACCGTCCTCTGACGATTCGAGCCACTCCGGACTGGTCGGCATAGAAGGCCTTTCGTCTGTATGAAAATCGGGTAAGCGTAGTTGCTCAGACACGGCTCGGCCAGAAGTCGGCGCGGGCGGACTGCCCACCCGTGATACTCTGCGTTAGACTACAGCCAGCGTTCATGCGCCCGCTCGGAACCAAGCCCTCTTCCCACCCCAGCCAAAGGCGAGTTCTCCGGGCTGTAGCCAGCTTTGAGTTTGCCAAAGGTGTTTTTGTGGTCGTGATGGGATGTTGCGCGCTGGCCTTGGTACATAAAGACGCCTGGTTGATCGCGGAGATCCTGCTCGATCGCCTTCACGTCAACACCGAAAGTCATGCGGCCCAGATGCTTCTCGACTTTGCCGACAGCATTACCGACGCCGGTCTGTGGACCGCGGTGCGCATTGCTTTTGCCTATGCCGCTCTGCGCTTCGCCGAAGCCTATGGCTTATGGCATGAACGTACCTGGGCGGAGTGGGTCGCATTCGTGTCTGGAATGCTGTTAATGCCGTGGGAGATTCGCGAGCTGTTTCGCGGTCTGGCCCTCTGGCGCTGCACCTTGTTCATCGGCAACGTGGCGGTCGTTGCCTACATGCTTTACGTCATTCTCGTGAACCGGCGCGAACGGCGGATGAATTCAACAGCCTCGGGAGGCTGAATCCCGCGCCACGAGCCGAAAGTGGGACGGCCTGGTTCTGGCAATTTGCCAGCTTTCGCGTCATAATCAAGCCAGGTTCTTGTGGGAGGCTCCCATGCGTTCAACTGTTCTCGCGTTGCTATTGCTCGCCGCAACCGTAGTCCTTGCACAGGACACGAATTTCCCGGCAGGCCCGCAGTACCTCATGAACTCCGCTTCCCCGTTGTTTCTACAGCCCATCGCTACGCCTTCGCTTTCTCTCTCGGGGTCGCCTGCCAACCCTCCGGCGGCCGCGACAGAAAGCGGCACGGGGGCGGAGGCCGCGCCCACGGCGAATGTCCAGACTGAGCTGCCTCGCATCTACTACGGGGAAAGTTATGTCAACGGGAGTGCCGGCGAGCAAGCAAGCGAGATCGAGATCAGCTCGCAAGAGACTTCCACGCTGCCCGCCAGTTTTGTGAATGTCGGCGTGTCGCAAATTACGGACGAGCTTGCGCTGCGCGACCGCGGATATGGCATGTCTGCCGGCGAAGCAGCGGCCTTTTGGAAAGCCCACAGGATTCGCGCCTCCCGCGTCTACACCAACGCCGATGTCGCGCGCCTGCATGGCGGCTAACCGTCTGATGGGCCGAAGCCCAGCGGTTCGTCGTGTGATAACGGTCCCTCTCGGCTCCTTGGGTTCCTACCTCTGTACAATCAACCGAGCTTGATGATCTTGACATTCCTAGAAGGAGGGAACATGGAGTTCGTAATGTTCGAAGACGTAGACGGACTGGAAGTCTTTGTCAACCCCGAACGAGTGATCTGGGTCAGAGAGTATTCCAACCAGACTACGGTCATCAGCTGTGGACACGACGACAAGTTTGCGGTACGCCTCGCCCCTGCTCACGCCGTGGCCGCATTGGGCAAGTCGGTTCGCTAAGAACAATCAACCGGCCTTAGTGACTCTTGTACTGTGCCTGCCTCGGTAAATTGACGTGAGATAATGAGGCTACCCGCATCGGCCCCGTAGCTCAGATGGATAGAGCAGCGGTTTCCTAAACCGTTGGTCGGCAGTTCGACTCTGCCCGGGGCCTCCACTGAGTGGCGACGCCGGACTCTTACCCCTCCCACGGATTCACCAGCCTCACGCCGCAGCCTTCGAACACATACGGGTTGCGCGTGGCGAGCGTGGCTCCATGAACGCGCGTGATGGCGGCGATCTGCGCATCGAATTCGGACATGGGTTTCCCTTGTCGCCGGCGCGCCGACGCAATTTGCGAGAACGCGCGCGCAGCCCGGTCCTCGAAGGTCAGAACGCGATCGCCGAACACGTCGCCGAACATCTTTTCGGCGCCCGCCCGAACTACGTCGCGACGCCGACTGGTGGAGATGAGCTCGATCCAGTGAAGAATCTCCGCCATCGTGACCGCGGTGACGTGCAGGTCCTCCGCAGTTTGGCTGGCGAACCAGCGCAGAACTCGCGCCTCCGGCGCCGGGCGCATCAGTTCGGAAACAACGTTGGTATCGAGAATGATCATCGGCTCTTTGAGTGCAGATTTCAGATTCTAGATTTCAGATTCAAACCTCTAGCCGCGGAGGCTGCGTTCCAATCTGCAATCCACAATCTGAAATCTGCAATCGAACGCTACTCTCCCTGCGTGAGCCAGTCGGGATCGCGGATGGCCTCGCGGGGCAGGCGTTCCAACGCCACGCCCCCCAGCGGAGCGAAGATGTCGCGGATGCGCTCCGCAAGATTGGCCCTTTTCTTCGACGTATGGGCCAGCGCGCCCTTCAGGATTTCACGAGCCTCCTGCTCCATGGAGCGTCCGTTCATGGCCGCGCGGATTTTCAGCTTGCGCTTGGTCGCCTCATCAAGATTCCGAATGACAATGCTCGCCATGAGATCAATGATAGCACTGCAATCAGTGATTGCAAACCCGAAATTCTTTCCGCGTTCCCCTCCAAGAAGTGGCGTGACAGGTACCCGGTTAATCACCAATAAAGACCAATACGAAACTCAGCAACTTGCTGATTCTGCGATAGATAACACACACGTGACTCCAATCACTCCGGGCAGTGAGAATTATCACTGCCTTGCACCAATGTAACCAGCGGAGAATGT
>Ga0187771_10003713_pt1 | contig 10708 bp, 9 predicted proteins | sample 0116_SJ02_MP15_1_FD_133139 | JGI IMG/M metagenome (GOLD analysis project Ga0187771, IMG submission 133139) | Tropical peat soil microbial communities from peatlands in Department of Meta, Colombia - 0116_SJ02_MP15_10_MG | ecosystem: Environmental > Terrestrial > Soil > Wetlands > Peat | place... | reverse complement strand
GGGCGGGCGGTCGAGGAGGTGCTCGAGCGAGAGGAGCGTGCTGAGCCGCCCGACGACCTCCCGCGTCTCCCGGTCGGGGCGGCGCTGGACCATCGGCGCGTAGGCGATGTTCTCGAACACCGACCGGTGGGGGAACAGCGCCGGGTCCTGGAACAGCATCCCGATCGACCGTCGATGGGGGGGGACGCCCGCGAGGTCGTGGCCGTCGATCCGTACCGTACCCGAGGCCGGTCGCTCGAAGCCGGCGATCGCTCGGAGCAGCGTCGTCTTCCCGCTCCCGTTCGGCCCCAGGAGCGTGAGGAGCTCTCCGGCGTTGACCGAGAAGGAGACCGCATGGACGACCTCCTGCCGCCCCCACCGGACGCAGAGCCGATCGACCTCCAGCCGCGGGCTACTCATGCGGATCGACCCCGATCGCGATGATGGCGGCGAAGACGACCACGCTGAGCGCGAGGAGGAGCGCCGCCGCGGCCCCTGCCGCGGCGAAGAGCCGGGCGTTGGTGAGGGCGAACACCGCCACCGGCAGCGTCCAGAACGCCGGGGTCACCAGGAAGTTCGTCGCCGTGAACTCTCCGAGCCCGAGGGCGAACGCGAACAGCAGAGCGGTCTGGAGCCCGCGCCGGACCCGAGGAAGCTCGGCGTCGACGAACGCCCCCCATGGGCTCGACCCGAGCGTCTCGGCCGACTCCGCCACCGCCCTCGGCAGGGCCGCAAGGGGGATCTCAAGGCTCTGTACCGCGAACGGAAGGCCGAGCAGGGCCTGGCTCAGGACGATCAGGAGCCAGACGTTCGCGACGCCCCCCCACAGCGGCTCCCAGAAGCTGGCGAGCGCCTGGGCGAGGACGACCGGCGACAGCAGCACCGGGACGAACATCACCAGACCGAGCCCCGTCGCGAGGGCCGGGCGGCGGGACGTGACGAACGAGCTCGAGATGGCGAGGACGATCGCGACGGCCGCCGCAAGGGCGGCGAAGAAGAGCGTGTTGCCGACCGCACGTCCCGCGGAGATCTGCAGGCCCGAGCCGGCCGTCGCGGAGAAGAGGGCCTGCCAACCGCGACCGATCGGCCCGCCCCCGGCCGGGACGACGGAACGGACGAGGACCGAGACCACCAGGGCCGACTCGGCGACGACGACCGCCACGAACGTGGCGGCGAGCGCCCAGGTCCCGGGGGAGCTCCAGGGTGGAGCGCGGGCCCGGGACGATCGGCCGCGGGCCGGCCGCAGACGCCGCACCAGGAACACGTACACCAACGCCGGGGCTAGGAACGCGACGACGAGGAGGAGCGCGAACACCCCGGCCGCCGCGGACTGGCCCGAGAGCTGGGCCAGCCGATAGACCCGCACCTCGGCGGTGTCGCACCCCTTCCCGCAAAGGAGGATCGGTGGGGCGAACGAGAGCGCGGAGAAGACGAACGTGAGGAGCCCGCCGCACGCCGCGCCGACCCAGCTCGGCCAGGCCCACGTCTCGACGTAGGCCCGCGCGGGGCTCCCTCCGAGCGAGGCGACCGTCTCCTCGAGGTCCGCGGACGACGCCTCACATCCCGTCGCGGTGAGGACGACCACGATCGGCACGTTGTAGAACAGGTTCACCGCCACGATCCCCGGGAGGCCGGAGGCGAACCATCGGGTCACGGGCAGCGGCCCTCCGACCACGCCGGCGCTCCCGAACAGGTCGAGGACGCCCAGGACCATGACGAGGCTCGGGAGCAGGAACGGCAGGAGCAGGGCGGAGCGCACGGTCCCCCGACCGAACCAGCGGTAGCGACCCAGGAAGACCCCCGCCGGGTACCCGACCGCGACCGCAAGGGCGGCCGAGAGGCCGCCCTGGACGAGCGAGTTCGAGAGCGCGGAGCGGTCCTCCGGGCTCCCCAGCGCGACGCGGAACCCCTGCACCCCGCCGGAAGAGGCGACCGAGCGGGCGAACAGCTCGCCCGCCGGCACGAGCGCGAACGCTGCGACGACCGCGACGACCGCGGCCAGGAGGAGGAGGTCGGTCGAGCCCCGCCTCATCCGCCGCCCGGGGCGAGCGTCTTCCAGGTGTGGACCCACCCTCCGATCGACGCCCCGACCTCGGCAGGGGTCGTGTACCCGTTCAGCGCCACGAACGCTCCCGGCGGGATCGCGTCGGCGTAGACCGACGGCAGGGGGACCGTCCCGTTCGCCGGGTACTCCCACTCGTTCGTCGGGATCTCCGCCTGGACCGTCCCGGAGAGGAACCAGTTCTCGAACTCCTGGTCGAGCGCCAGGTGCCGCGTGCCGTTCACGATCCCGATCCCGTAGATCGCCTGCCAGCCGTACTGCGTCCCGTTCCACCAGCTTCCCGTCGCGTTGAACGTCGGGGGTTCGCCGTAGTAGGCGGCGTACGCCGGGTCGGTCGAGTAGCTCACCACCATCGGCTGCACGGCCTGGGAGAACTCGGAGAACGCGTCGGCCCAGGAGTCGGCGAGCGGATAGGCCCCGGGAGCGGCGTCGGTCCAGAACGTCGTCCAGTCCTGGTGGAGGACGTGCTCGTAGTACTCGATCTGCCAGGCCAGGAACTCCTCGCCCGTGATGTCGACCTCGGGGTCCTCCACGAGGAGCGCCCGCGCCCAGGACGAGTTGTTCGCGAGCTCGGGGAAGGTGAGGTGGGCGACCGCCCCCGAGGTCGCGTTGTAGAACGACTCGTTGTAGTCGATGGCCAGGTAGCCGTACTCGTAGGGGACCACCCCGTGGTCGGGGGAGATCCCCGCGACGAGCGCCGGCGAGACGTTCGCGAGGGAGGCGGGGGCGTAGGGGAGGAGGAGGTGCGCGGCCTCGGCCTGCGGGGCGGTGATCTCGTCGAGCCCGATGACCAGGTCCGCGACCGGCGCGCTCGTCTGGTTGACGAGGGACGAGTAGAGCGTCCCCGCCGGGCACTCCACCTCGATCCGGATCCCGTGCGCGGAGGCGAACGCCCCGAACACCGTGGAGAACGCCGGGACGCCCCCGCAGACGCCGTTGAACAGGCTGGAGTAGGCGAGGATGACGAGCGTCGTCCCGCCGAACTCGCTCTGGACGTAGTCGTAGGTCCCGAGGCCGGCGAGGACGACCCCTGCGGCAAGGGCGACCGCGCCCACGACCCTCCCCGCGCGACCGGGCCGAGGGAGGCGCCGACCGGCGCCGGGGCTGACCTCGGATCGGTTCATCCCTCCGCGGGTCCGGCGGAGCGGCGGACTATCTCGTCCATCGCGTTCCCTTCGCGGGCATTATCCCGTGCAGGTTCGTGGGGTCGACGAGGTCCCCCTCGTCCTCTCAGCCGGTGCCCAGCTCCCCCTGCAAGGCGACCAACGCGGGCGGGGATTTACGCTTGCCGCCTGGCGGACGAGGACAGGCCGTGGCCGCGCGCGGCGCCGCCGTCCCCGGGGCCCGGGCGACGGCCTAACACGTCGCGGCCGGCGGGCGCGTACGGAAGGTTATAGGCGCTGCCCCCATAGCAACGACGAAGTGCATGCCCGAGCCCATCGAGAAACTCCGCTTCGGTACCGAGCTGGTCAAGCGCGGCTTCGCCCGGATGCAACAGGGCGGGGTCATCATGGACGTCACGACCGCCGACCAGGCGGCCATCGCGGAGGAGGCCGGGGCCGTCGCGGTGATGGCGCTGGAGCGCGTGCCGGCGGACATCCGGGCGGCCGGGGGCGTCGCGCGGATGGCCGACCCGGTCCGGATCCGCGAGATCCGCGACCGCGTCTCCATCCCGGTGATGGCGAAGTGCCGCATCGGGCACACCGCGGAGGCGCGGATCCTCGAGGCGCTCGCCGTCGACATGATCGACGAGTCGGAGGTCCTCACCCCGGCCGACCCGTTCCATCATGTCGACAAGAAGGGCTTCCGCGTCCCGTTCGTCTGCGGGGCCCGCAACCTCGGGGAGGCGCTCCGTCGTATCGAGGAGGGCGCGGCGATGATCCGCACGAAGGGCGAGGCCGGTACCGGCAACGTCGTCGAGGCGGTCCGCCACATCCGCCAGATCTCCGGGGAGGTCGACGAGGTCAAGCGGCTCGCCAGGAAGGACCTCGCGGCGTGGGCGAAGCGCGAGAGGGTCTCCGAGGAGATCCTCGGGGAGCTCCGGAACCTGGGCCGGCTCCCGGTCGTCAACTTCGCGGCCGGGGGGATCGCGACCCCGGCGGACGCCGCGCTCTGCCGGCTCCTCGGCGTGGACGGGATCTTCGTCGGCAGTGGGATCTTCAAGTCCGAGCACCCGATGCGGGTCGCCCGGTCGATCGTCGAGGCGTCGCTCCACTACGACGAGCCGGACGTGCTCGCCCGCGTGTCGAGCGGCCTCGGCGAACTGATGCGAGGGCTCGAGATCGCCGCGATCCCGCCCGAGGCGCTGCTGCAGGGCCGGGAGTCGGCCGGTGCCGCCGTCCCGGAGACCCCGCCGCGCCATCCCCCGGCGGCCGCGTGAGGCGGCCCCGGGCCGGCCCGCGCGCACCTCATTAGCGCGGGCGCCGTTCCCTCCGTCCCGTGCGGATCGTCCAGGTCGCGCCGTTCTTCTACCCTCACGCCGGGGGGGTCGAGTCCCACGTCCGGAGCCTCTGCGCCGAGTTCGTCCGGCTCGGGCACGAGGTGACGGTCGTCACCTCCCGGTTCCGACCGGACCTTCCGGCGACGGAAACGGTGGACGGCTACCGCATCGTCCGGTCCCGGCCGGTCGGCGTCGTGTTCAACACGCCGATCGACCTCGGCGCGGGCCGGGCGCTGCGGCGCCTCGACGCCGACGTGATCCACCTCCACTACCCTCCCCCGCTCACGTCGTTCTTCGCGACGTGGTCGCTCTCCGGGCTGCGGGTGCCGGTCTGCCTCACCTACCACTGCGACCTGTTCCTCAACGGCGTCGCCGGCCGGCTCCTCTCGAGCCTGTACGAGGGGACGTTCCTGCCTGCCACCCTCGCCCGGGTCGACCGGATCGTCGTGCACACGCGCAGCTACGGCACGACGTCGGCGATGCTGCGGGGACGCGAGCTCGAGATCATCCCGGCCGTCGTCGACCTCGAGAGGTTCCGGCCCGGGATCGACCCGAGCGGCCCGCGGAGCGCCCTGCGGTTGAGCGGCCGCCGGGTCGTCGTCTTCACCGGCCGGCTCGTGCCCCACAAGGGGGTCGACGTCCTCCTCCAGGCGCTGCGGGAGCTCCCGCTGGACGTCCATCTGGTCGTCGTGGGACGCGGGCCGAAGCTCGTCGACCTCTCGGCGCTCGCCCGCCGGCTCGGCGTCGCCGACCGCGCGCACTTTTGCACGTCCGTCTCGGACGACGAGCTCCCGCAGTACCTCGCCCTCGCCGACGTCTTCGCGTTCCCCTCGCAGAACCGGCTCGAGGGGTTCGGCCTCGCGGTCGCGGAGGCGATGGCGTGCGGGCTCCCGGTGGTCACCTCCGACATGCCCGGCGTCCGGGAGGTGATCGACGACGGCGTCCACGGGCTCCTGGTGGAGCCGCTGCTCGCGGACGACCTCGCGGAGAAGCTCCGCGCGCTCCTCGACGACCCGCCGCGCGCCCGCAGGATGGGGGCGGCCGGACGCCTTCGGGTCGAAGCGCGCTACGGCCTTCACCAGGTCGCCGGGCAGCTCATCCGGCTGTACGAAGACCTGACCTCAGCTGGTTGATCTGGACCTTCATCCGTTCCGCCTCCTTCGCGGCCGCCCGGCGCCAGTCGGCCTCGGCCGAGGCGTACAGGATGCTCCGCGAGGCGTTGACGAGGAGCGCGCGGCCGTGCGCATCGACCCCCTCCCGGACCGTCGTCGCGAGCGAACCCCCTTGGGCCCCGATGCCGGGGACGAGGATCGGCACCCCGTTGCCGAGCGCGGCCCGCGCCGTCCGGAGGGCGTCCGAGAACGTGGCGCCGAGGACGACCCCGGCGTTGCCGTGGGCGTGAGCGAGCCGGCGCACCTCGCCCACCACGGCGAGCCATAGCGGCCCGCGCGGCGTCGGGATCTCCTGGAAGTCGCCGGAGCCGGGGTTGGACGAGTGAGCGATGACGAACACTCCGCGCGACGGGTCGTCGAAGAACGGCTCGAGCGTCTCCCAGCCGTTCCACGGCGTGATCGTCACCGCATCGAAGCCGAACGAGCGGAACGCCCCGTCCCGGACCATCCGCATGGAGTTGGGGATGTCGTTCGCCTTCAGGTCGAGGATCCGCAGCCGGCTCGACCCGATCTTCCGCGTCCACCGGGCGAGCGCGCGGAAGCCGTCCGGCCCGTACTGGAGGTAGGAACCGAGCTGCATCTTGAACGCCGCGGCATGGGGGTACGTCGCCGGGACGACCCCGGCGAGGAACCGTTCGAGCTGGGTCCCGGGCGCAAGGCGGCGGAGCGGCTTCGGCATCTGCCCGGGATCCGGGTCGAGGCCGACGCACAGCAGCGAGTTCCGGGTCCGCAGGACCTGGTCGAGCCGCTGCGCGAACTTCGGCTTCACGGCTCGCCGGCGAGGGAACGCGAGGGAAAAGCCTTGTCCGGCCGTCGGGCAGGGGGGCGGCACGGACGGCCGCGGTTCATCCCCCGGCCCCCGGGCGACGGCTTTATCGAGAGGACCGCTCGACGTGCCTCGATGGCCGCGGCCCCGTCGGGGGAGGAGCTCCCCGAGCTTCGGCTGCGGGACCTCGTGGGGGTCTCGCCCCTCGTCCATGTGGTCGGCAGGGTCGTCACCGTGCGGCGGCGTGAGGTCGTGCGGCGCTCGGACGGCGGCCGCCGCCCGCTCCTCTCCGGCCTGTTGAGCGACGGCTCGGCGAGCGTCCGGTTCACCTGGTGGGACCCGCCCCGCGAAGGGATCGAGCGCGGGACGATCCTCCGCGCCGTCGGCGCCGAGGTCCGGGAGTTCCGGGGGCGACCGGAGCTGGTGTTCACGTGGAAGACGAGGATCGGGCCGGCCGGCCCGGCCGAGCTTCCCCCGCTCGACGGCGACAGGCTCCCGCTCCGCACCGTCCGCGACCTGCACGACGGGGACGAAGGGTTCCGGCTCGAGGCCCGCGTCCTCGCGGTCCAGCCGAAGCCGGTGAGCGTCGGGGAGGAGCGGCGCATCGTCCATGAGGGATCGATCGCCGACGCGACCGGGGCGATCGCGTTCAGCTCCTGGAGCGACTTCGCCCTGCGGCCCGGCGAGGCCGTCCGGTTCGCGGGGGGCTACGTGCGCGCGTTCCGGGGCCGACGCCAGCTCGTCCTGGACGAGCGGGCGGTCGTCGTCCGGATCGATCCGGCCGGCCTTCCCGAGCCGGCCGAGTGGCTTCGGCGCGCGCCGCGACCGATCGCCGACGTCGAGGACGACGGCGGCGGGGAGGCGACGGCGATCGAGGGGCTGGTCGTCGCGGTCCTCCCGCCGAGCGGACTGGTCTACCGCTGCCCCGAGTGCCGTCGTTTGATCACGAGCGGGCTCTGCCGGGTCCACGGCGCGGTGAGCGGCACCGCCGACCTACGGGTCCGTCTCGTCCTCGACGACGGCACCGGAGCGGCCACCGTCGCCGCGGGGCGGGCCGCGACCGAGCAGCTGTGGGGGCTCACGCTCGCGCAGGCGCGGGAGCGGCTCCGGGAGCTCCCGGACCCGTCGGTCCTGGAGGAACACCTCGTCGAGGCGGTCGTCGGTCGTCGCTTGGTCGTGCGCGGCTCGGCGACGCGGGACGACTTTGGCCTCACGGTCACCCCCGAATCGATCGAGCCGGTGGAGATCGATCTCGAGGCTGCCGCCGAGGACCTCGCCGCCCGCCTGAACGGGGCACGCTAGTGTCGCTGCGGGAGCCCGCCTGGCGGGTCACGACGCGCGAGCTCGAGAGCTCGCTCGAGGAGGAGCGGGGGGAGGGGGACCGGGCGGCGTCGTACGTCCTCAGCCCGTTCGGGGCCCGGATGAACCGCGTGGTCGTCGTCGGGACGCTGTCGGCCGCGGAGCCGCTGGGCCGGGAGGAGCCGCCGACGTTCTGGCGGGCCCGGCTCACGGACCCGCTCGGCGCCGTGGCCGTGACGGCGGGCTCGTTCCAACCGCGGGCGATGGCGCAGCTCCGCGCAGCGCCCGCCGGGCGGCCGGCGCTCGTCGTGGGCAAGGTCCATCTCTATCGGGGCCGCGACGGCACCGCGACGACGTCCGTCCGCGCCGAGGCGGTCCGACCGGTCCCGGAGGCGGACGAGCGCGCGACGCTCGCCGAGGTCGTCCGGCAGACGCTCGACCGCCTCGACCTGCTCGACCGCCTCGCCCACGAGCCGAGCGTTGCGGACGCGATGCTGCGGGCCGGCGGCACCCCGGCCGCGTGGGTCCGCGCGGCCCGCGACGCCCTGCGCCGCTATCCGGACGCCGACCGCGCGGGCTACCGGGAGGCGCTCCGCGCGGCCGTGCGGAGGGTCGCCGGCACCGGGCTCGCCCCCGGCCCGTCCTCGAGCCCCGTCGTCACGGTCACGGTCGACCGGCCCCCGACCCCCCTTCCGGAGCCGACCCCGGCCGAGCGGGCCGACGAGGCGACGTTCCTCGGTCTGGTCGATGCGGCCGCCGAAGGGTCGGTCGACGGCTACGCGGACGTCCGGGAGCTGTTCCGCCGCCTCGCGGACCGCGGGCTCGGGACGGACCGCGCTGAGGCCGTCCTCGGGCGTCTGGAGGAGGGCGGCGTGCTCCAGGAGCCGATCGTCGGTAAGCTGCGCCGAGCGTGACCGCCGGCCCGCTCGGCAGGTTATATATGGGCCCCCGGCTCGGGGCGCGGGGGAATGAGGAACACCTGTCTCTCCGAATCCGTGACGAGACCGGCGACTTGCTGACCCCCACCGCATCGGAGCGAGAGCGTTGCCCGCAGGGTCCCCGTCGATCGGCTTCCTGACGTTCCTCATCGTCGTGGTCGTGATCGTCGCCGGCGTCGGGGCCGGTCTCCTCTACCTGTACAACCACCCCAAGGGTCCGTCGTCCCCGACGACCGTCGCGGTCGGCGACAACGTCACGGTGGACTACATCGGGCTGTTCGGCTCCGGTCCCGAGGTCGGGAAGGTCTTCGACACATCGATCAAGTCGGCTGCGACCGACAACGCGACGTACCCGAAGTCGCTCGAGTACACCCCCCGCAGCTCCACCGGCTACACGCCGCTACCGGTCCACGTCGGCCCGAACACGCCGGGCGCGGGCTACAACGTGAGCGGCGTGACGTACGGCTCGGTCGTCCCCGGGTTCTGGAAGGGGCTGGTCGGCCTGGCCGTCAACCAGAGCCGCTACGTGACGGTCCCCCCGAACGAGGGGTACGGCCCGCTCAACGCGAGCTGCCTGAAGACGGCCCCCCTCGTGACGACGATCTCCTCGCTCCTCAGCCTCACCCCGACCGCCTTCGCGAAGGCGTACCCCAAGGCGACCGCGGCGACCGGCGCGACGTTCGCCGACCCGACCTACGGCTGGACCGACACGGTGCTCAGCGTGAACTCCACCACGGTCGTCGTCGGCCTGATGCCGGCGCTCGGGACGACGACCGACCCGTACGGCTGGACGATGGTCGTCACGAACCTCACCTCCCACCAGATCACCCTCCAGAGCCAGCTCACCCCGTCCAGCGTCGGGAACGTCGTCGGGTCGATCTCCAACGGCACCGTCTGCTCGTCCTCGAAGTTCGTCCTCTGGGCGGTCGACCTCGCGGCCGGGACGTTCACGATGAACTACAACAAAGAGGTCGTCGGCGAAACGCTGGTCTTCGACGTGACGATCGTCTCGATCCTGCCCCCGTAGGGGCCGGCCCCCACCTACAGGGTGATCTTCCCGCGCTTCATCAGCTCCTCGAGGTGGGCCTCCGCGATCGACGCGAGGGACTCCTCGGCCGGCCGTCGGCGTCCGGAGTACTGACGGAGCGTCTTCACCGCCTCGGCGCGGCGGGCCCGGGACCGGGCGAGGAGCTCGCGGCCCTCCCGGTCGACGGTGTCGAGCTCGCGCGACAGGCCGTCGAGCTCGCGCATCGCCTCCGCCCGGGCCTTCCCCTTCGCCCGGAGCTCGGCGACTAAGCCTCCGGCGGTCTGCAACCGCTCCCGGATCGCCGTCATGGCCGCGTCGCGCGCCGCCCGCGCCTTGCGGAACTCCTCGCCGAGCCGCTCGACCTCGGCGCGCGCGTTCGCGACGGCGAGGTCGGCCTCCTTGCGCAGGCTCTCGTGGGCGGCCACGACCTGGACGCGGGCCTCCGCCTCCTTGAGGTCGGCGTTGCGCTTGCGGAGCCGCGCGATCAACGCGTTCTCCTCGGTGATGGGGAGGGCGCGCGTCTGCTGGCGCAGCTCGAGCTCGGCGATCTCCCGACGGATCTGCTCGGGTCGCTCGCGCTCCGCCGGGTCGAACGTGAGGAGCATCTCGCGCTTGTGGACCACGGCCTCCTCGACCTTCCGGCGCGCGGCGTCGCGCGCGGAGCGGAGCTCGGCGAGCTGGTGGCCGAGCTGGCCGTGGGCCTGGTAGAGCTTCTCGACCTCCGCCTGGGGCTCCTGGCGACGGTCGAAGAGGGCCTTCTGCTCGCCGGAGAGCTTGCGGAGCTCGCCGATCAGCGCACGACGGCGCTCGAGGAGCGTCTCGAACCGGTTCTCGAGCGTGCGAAGGCGCTGGCGGTCCTCACGCTCGTCCCGGTCGGCCTCCTCGGTCAGGAGGACCCGCGGAGTCACGTCCGCCGGAGTCGCGTCGGTTCACAAAAGGGCTTCGTGAGCGGGTCGGGGCGGGCCGAGGCGTTACGGGGCAGGGGACGCGCCTCGGCGCCGTCCGACCTGGCGGGGGGTTCCCCG
>Ga0187771_10003712_pt1 | contig 10710 bp, 10 predicted proteins | sample 0116_SJ02_MP15_1_FD_133139 | JGI IMG/M metagenome (GOLD analysis project Ga0187771, IMG submission 133139) | Tropical peat soil microbial communities from peatlands in Department of Meta, Colombia - 0116_SJ02_MP15_10_MG | ecosystem: Environmental > Terrestrial > Soil > Wetlands > Peat | place... | reverse complement strand
GAGATTTCACAAGACGAAATGCTCCGGAACCTCATCGTAGTCGGTGGCCCAAAAGTGAACACGGTCACAATGGCCGTGAATGAATCCCTTCCAATAACGTACGAGCTCACTGGCCATAACATTATGATTTCGCGAATCTCCGGCAGAAGTTACACAGGAGAAGACGAAGGCGCAGTTCAATCAATCGTGAATCCCATGAATCGGGAAAATCGCGTCATAGTCGTTGCAGGGAACACATACCAAGGCACGAGAGCGGCAGTACTCGCGTTCATCAAGTACACAGATGAAATCGCAAGAGGCAACTCAATGAACCGGAACGTTGTCGCCCGGGTTGTCAGCGGATTGGATGTTAACAGTGATGGCCTGGTTGACGATGTGGAATTCCTCGAATGATTAACGGCCTATTTTCCAACCGCTTCGGCCAATCTTTTCTTTAGCGTCTCAGTAACTTGTTTGGGTTCGATGGAGCCTCTTACCTCTGACATGATTGACCCCATCAGTGATGAGAAGGCGCCCTCGCCCCTCTCGTCGATAAGTTTCTTGTTCTTCTCTATATGACGGCCGATGATCTGTTCAAGCTCACGCTTATCGAGCATTCTAAGGCCGAGTTTCTTGACTCCGTCGATAGGGTCTGCGGTTAGGTTGGTTGCCTCCCATTTCAACAGGTCCACCACAGCTTCCTTTGCGATTGCTTCTTCGTCCACTAATCTGAAGATGCGTTGGATCTTGTTGTCCGGAATCGAATGGATTGGTATGCCATCACGTTCTAGGCTTTTGCAGGTCTCGGTGAGTATGGTGGCGATGAATGTGGGCGGCACTTTACTGGCAGCCGCAATCTGCTCAAACAATTCGAGATAATCGGAGTCGACCAGTTGTTTTGACAGCTTTTGATTGAGTGAGTATTGGTCCACAAGGCGCATGGTTAGTTTTTCAGGGGTTTCAGGTAGGTTCGACTTTAATCTAGTGATGAATTCATGCGTGATCGGTGTTTGTGGCACATCGGTTTCGGGATACATTCTAGCGGCCCCTGGCCTAGGCCGCATGTACCTCGTAGTTCCGTCGGGCATCGCTGTTCGCGTTTCTTCGGGCACACCAGAAATGGCCTCAATGGCCCGATCAACGACGGCGTCCAAAGCATCATTTGCCTTACCTTTCTCGTCAGCGACAAGGACGAAAGCATCGTCGCCTACGACACTCAACCGATCCCTCACATAGCGCACCTCCTCTTCCGTGACACCGTAACCCGGAAGTTCATCAGAATGAAATATCCCACCCACACTTGCCCAGAATGAAGCGCGATTGGACAGCTCCGTTCCAAGCCGCAACCCAGGCGCAAGCTCCTTTCCCAAGAGCCCACTGAACTTAGGAAGCTTAAGGGCAAAAACCACGCCGCCCTTCGAGATAGCTTCCTTGATTATCCGAGCCTTTGAGGCCGCAAAATCATCGGTTACATCGTAATACTTCCTTTCAATCGACTCGGGTTTCGCCCCTCTCTTTGAAAGTTCGCCCCTTATCTCAAGTAGCGTCAGCTGCCGGTTGACTTCTGTTTCAACCGCTTTACTGAGGATGTCAAGTTCCTGAACGCCCTTGACCTCCATGAGAGCGCCGCCAGGAGTTGAGATGTTCAAGTCTTGCCGGATACTTCCCAAACCCCTCTTCACCTTTCTCGTCGCCCTGAGAATGGTGCCTATGGCGTATGCAACCCTCTCGACTTCAGCCGCAGAATCCATCACGGGCGCAGTCGTTACCTCTATCAAAGGCACACCGAGCCGGTCTATCCTATACCCCACCGTTTCGCTCGATTGACCTGTCTTACGCGCCGCATCCTCTTCTAGCGAAATCTGCTGGATCGGAATTTCCTTCCCGTCAACATTGAGCCCCCCGTTCAGCGCGACCACGCAAGTGCGTTGAAACCCTGTCGTATTCGAACCATCAATGACGACTTTACGCATCACGTGAATTTCATCGACTGGTTTAGCGTTCATCAACAAGGCTGCGGTCAAACATACCTCAATAGCTTCCCCGTTGAGTCTTCCAGGCGGCTCCTCATCCATCTCGACGAGGCATGAGGTTTCATCATCTTCTTCATAGATTACGCTTCTGCCGCGATGGAATTCAAACAATGCTGCCTGGTCAATTTGACCCAACTCGCTTTGCGTCGGCCTTAGCCTGCGCATGAATTTCTCTTCAGGTTCCGACTCAGCAAAATCGGTGGGGCAGCCGCAGAACAATTTTTGCTCTGTGTCGAGCTGCCTGTGGATTTCCAACCCAACCTTAATTCTAGGTTGAACCTTTGATTCAGCACTCATTCTACTGCGGCCTCAAGCAATCGCCTATCGGAGAGTTCATTCGCAATATTCGTTACCATTAACTTGCTAACCTTGTCGGGATCCTTCTCTTGGCCGAAAGCCCACATCATTTTCACGAGCGCAGTTTCGGCCAGCATGTCACCTAGAGGTAACACTCCAATCCTCAGCAGGTCCCGTCCTGTGGAGTAGACGTTCATGTGCACCCGTCCCCAGATGCACTGAGAGCACATGCCGACCACGATTCCATTCTTTATTGCTCTTTCAAGGGCCGGAAACAGTACATCGCCAACATGGCCTAACCCCGTACCTTCAAGAACAATGCCTTTGTAACCTGTGGCGGTCGCCCAGTCAACCACACCCACTGAAAGTCCCGGGTGGAATTTTATGAGAGCAACGTTCGGGTCAAACTTGGAGCGGACCTCCCAATCTGAACGTCGACTCCTTTCCACATACTTCTCGGCGTTGAGTTGAAGGGCGCGATTTGCAAGGTCGTAGTATGCGATTGGGCGAGCGTTAACGCTCCTGAAGGCGTCTCTTCTGCTGGTGTGGCACTTTCGCACCTTTGTCCCCCTGTGAACAGCCACCTTTTCATCCGAAACCCAATCATGCATCGCGACAACAACTTCCGCGAAGGGAGCCTGGCCCGCAACTGCAGTCGCCGCAAGCAGGTTGGTCGCTGCGTCCGAGCTGGGTCGATCAGACGAACGTTGCGAACCCACCAACACGACCGGAGCCGGTACGTCTCGCAAAGCGAAGCTGAGCGCAGCCGCTGTATAGCCCAAGGTGTCAGTTCCGTGCGCTATCACCACGCCATCTGCCCCTGCACGAACTTGTTCTGCCGCCGACTCTGCAATCTTGGCCCATTGCTGCGGCCCTATGTTCTCGCTGAAGACACTTAGGAGGACTTTCGCGTCAATCTTGGCCAGGTCAGCTAACTCAGGAACTACACTGTACAGGTCTTCTGAATCGAGTGCGGGTTTAACCGCCCCAGTTCTATAATCGACCTTACTGGCGATCGTGCCGCCAGTGCTGATTATGGAGACCTTTGGTAGGTCCGGTTTCTGGTGAGGGAGTGCGGGACGTGTAAAATGGGGCGTTTCACCCTTACCAAGAACGCTTACATTTGTGGCGGCGTCTACTCGAACGCCTACATTATATCCAGTCTTCAATTTTACGACAATGTAATTTTCCTCACGCCCAGAGTGGTATCGCGGAATCAGGAGGCCCTCGACTATCTCCTGGCCTCCAAGGTGTTTGAGCTCGATCCTAAGCTTATCCCCAACCTGTGCTCCCGCTTTGGAGAGTATATCACGTGAGATACCAGAGTATCCGGACAGTTCTTCTTGGGACAAAGCCATTTCAGTCCAATCTTTGGAAAAGGAAAGCTGAGACCCTTAAGACGTTAGCTATGCCAGCCCGTCTGGTCAGTTGAGCATCTTTCCCACGTAGGGACCGACGTAGTCGTAGCCGGCACGCCTGTAGTAGCCCTTCGTCCCGAGCGCGCTTAGGACAAGAATCTTAGCCGCCCCGCGTTCCTCTGCCAATGCCTCGGCTTCAGATAGGAGTTTATGGCCTAAGCCTGTGTGTTGCCAGGCACCCCCGCACCTTAAGCCGACTGGCACCTCTTGGCCGTAAACATGTAATTCTCGGACGACGGCGCTTGCTGAGTCAACCTCAGGCCTCTGTGCTTTCTCGGATGGGATTCTCAGACGCAAGTAACCTACCAGAACGTCTGCTTCAGGTTCTTCCAGCGCGATGAAGATTTCCTTGCCTTCCGAGGCCTCGAATTCTTGTGTGGCCAAGCGAACTTGGTTGGGTTGAACGGTAACGTTTTCCTTCAATGCCTTGTGCCCTACCTCGCGGCATCTGATGCACCTACACTTCTTCCCCTTCTCACTGAGCCGCTTTAGTGCGAGTTCCCGCAGGTTACCTTTCTTCGGCCCAGCAAGAATCAGCTGGACTGGGAACTCCCTTTGCACACGCATTATCCTAACCCAGGGTGGCACAAACTCCTTCACCCTTGCGATGAGTTCGACTGCTTGCTCCGTGTCATAGGCTTGGTATTCGCCGTGCTTCCACCACTCATACAGTTCCGTGCCTTCCATGACGAGGCAAGGGTAGATCTTCATCATGTCGGGGCGAAAACGAGGGTCTTCGAACAGCATCCTGAATGAGTCTATGTCCTCCTGAAAAGAGGAGCCGGGCAACCCAGGCATCATATGTGCAACTATTTTGTATCCCGCGTCTTTCGCGATCCGAAAAGCTTCGACGACATCTTCCACTGTGTGGCCGCGATTCGTGAGCTCGTAAACGTAATCGTTGATGACCTGAACGCCAATTTCCACGCGCGTTGCCCCAAACCTGAGCATTTGGTCAACATGAGCTTGCTTACACCAATCTGGCTTTGTTTCGATGGTTAAACCTACGTTCCTAATTTCGCTGACCTCAGCCCGGGATTTTGCTTCTTCCAGCGTAGAGGATTTCACACCGTTAACTGCGTCAAGGCAACGCTTTACAAAATTCTCCTGGTAATCAGTGGGCCCCGCTAGAAATGTCCCGCCTTGAATCACCAGTTCGACTTTCGAAGGCACATGCCCGATGGCTCTCAGCTGCTCCAGTCGGCTGTCGATCTGGAGGTACGGATCGTATCCAGACTGGTAGCCTCTCATCGCAGCGGGTTCGCCCGAAGTATAACTCATCGGGAACCCTTTCTCCATGGGGCAAAATACGCAACGACCGTGCGGGCAGCCGCGTGGTGAACTCATTACTCCAATCACGTTTACGCCAGAAATGCTGCGGACCTTCTTCAAACGCAGATTGGGGCCGAACTTTTCCTTCATTTGAGGAGACAAAGTGCTGAGGATGTCGGAATTGCGAGGCATCCAACTTAGTGCATGTTCCTTGCAGAATTCCAATTTTATCTTGTTGAGGCTCGCCGGGTCTGTTGCCCCGACCTCAATTACACGCGATGCTAGCTCAGATAGGAGTGATGCTTCAAGAGGTGACTCGAACGGGACACCCATCTTTCGGCTACCTCCACGAAAAACTTGGCTTGCTCAAGGCAGAAGTTCTTGAGTGGCTTAAGCCTGTTTCTTGCCAGCTTCCACGCAAATGTAGAGGATGTTGCTTCCGCGAAGTATTATGTTACCATAATTTGCCGTTGGAGAATTACCACGGAACTCGGTCGCGCCTTCCAGGATTATGTTCATGTGGCTGTCGGCATCAATCATTTTGCCATGGTATTCCACATCATTCTTTAGCCTAATGTTGACTTCCGCGTTCAGCTTCTTTACAAGCAAGTTGAGAGGTTTTCTGGAAGGCTCCACGTGCATCACTGAATTGCTGCGCAACTTTCTCCTTTACTCTAAATAAGGTTGCCCCAAGCCCAAATTACTGGCAGACAACTACCAGCGCGCCCTATCAGGCCATGAAATGGCTGAGTTTCATGTCTCTATGGCTTTTCAGCACGCTGAAGCATTTCTCCGGGGCCAGCCTCACGTACTCAAGCTTCAAGCTATCTAACGTAGGTTGTGCGCTCTTCCGAAGTTCAGGTGCGACCACGATGCCCCTGAGAGGCCTGTTCACTTTTCTTCTCAGGGTTTCAAGGTACCTTTCAAGCTGCAACACCGCGTCCTTCGAGGCTGCGTTCCTCTTAATTTCCACAACGACAAGCCTACCGGCCTTGTCTTCTGCGAAAATGTCGGTAAAGCCGGCTTCGCCTAGGCTCTTCTCTTCTTGCAAGGGTTTCAACCCGGCTTCCACTAGGTCTGGAGCGGTCACGATCGCTTGCTTCATTTGTTCCTCGGTTACGTGGAGCGCGAATTCGCCAGAATCAGCGAGACCCCCGGTCGCGGTTAGGCTGATCTGCTGAAATTCTATGGAAACCTTCTCTCTCGGTTGGGATCGAGATGCACTTACGGCCAACCCGGAGTCGGTCAGTTTAACGTTGACGACGCATTTTGGCGGTTGCCAGTTTACAGGTTCGTAGCCAGTTGGCCTATGCACCAAGACAGACCCGTCCTGTTTCACTATTGTAATTCTCTCGCCCCACTCCAACGTCGATGACGCCCGCCCCTCATAGTCAACTCTGCAGTTACCGATCACGAGCACGAAACTTCTCGCCCTAAACGCCTTCTCAAGAATCTCCGCTACTTCTGAAATCGGAGGATTAACCTTCACTGAAAGGCCCATTTGTAACCTCTCACGCTGTTTCCAACCACTTGTTTGGAACCGGTAGTAAAAGGCCTAGCCAATGGTCCTGCTGGGTTCTAGTACTTTGCCAACTCTTTGGGGAAAATCCCCCTAGACATGACCCGGGCCTGTAGACTGCTTCGTATTAGGGAATTGAGGCGTAAAATGAGGGGAGGGTTACCTTCGTTTGGCACCGTTTGGCACCACCCCTTGAGGGGTGGAGCAACCCTTGCCAATACCCCTAGAAAACAAGAGAACTTAGCCAATGGCCTTCGAAAGCTGTATACAACACTTCTAAGAATTCTCCGGCCCACTTGACCTGACTGGAGTGGAAGTGAATATTCAGAAATCCCAGAAATTGCGATTTGGCCTTTACCTTCCGAATTTCGGCGAGGTAGCCTACGCACGTACGCTAGCTGAACTCGCGCTTGAGTCAGAGGACGCGGGCTGGGATGGGTTCTTCCTTTGGGACCACGTCATGCACAGCAAAACTCAACGTTCGCCGATGGTTGACTCCCTCACCGCGCTCGCCGCGATTGCTGTCAAGACTAAACGAATTCGCTTAGGAACGACAATAACTCCACTCGCCCGGCGGCGCCCTTGGACAGTAGCCCGTCAAACTGTAACTCTGGACCACCTTTCGAACGGCCGGTTGACACTGGGAGTAGGGTTAGGCGATCCCGCTTACGCTGATTTCCAAATGTTCGGCGAATCAGGCGAAAAGAAAGACCGTGCCGAGAAACTAGACGAGGGTTTAGAGATTCTCACAGGATTCTGGACAGGGAAACAGTTCAGTTACAAGGGTAAGCACTATGCGATTGAGAAGGCTAGGTTTCTGCCCCCTACGAAGCAAAAGCCCCGAATCCCGATCTGGGTGGGAGGGTTCTGGCCGAACAAGGCGCCCTTCCGTAGAGCAGCCAAGTATGATGGGGTAATACCACTCAGACTATCGAGCCCGATCCACCTTGAACCAAGAGACCTCCGCAACATCCTCTACTACACCATGAAGCACAGAAAAAACACGAGCCCATTCGACGCCGCAGTAATTGGATCGGGAACCGAAAAAAGCAACGCGAAGAGTACGAGAAGGATTCAAGCCCTTGCTGAAGCGGGTATGACGTGGTGGCTAGAAAGCCTGTTCTTGCAACGAAATTCACTGAAGAAAATGAAGAAAAGGATCCGAAAAGGCCCGCCTACAATCTCTTGAAGTAACCGACAATACTCAACGGTTCGGTCTAAACAGAGGCAACGGGGTAGGAGCCGAGAATTTTCAGGAAGGTTGTTGATTTTTCAAGTGCTTGGAGTGCATCGGAGGACGCAAGGTCCGTCCGGTGTCCTTCAAAGTCTACGAAGAAGTGATACTCCCAGGGCGTTCCCTTTATAGGCCTCGACTCAATCCTTGTGAGATTAATTCCTCGCGTCGCCAGCTCACTGAGCGCCCGCTGAAGAGAACCAGGAGAATGCTTTGTACCGAAAACAATTGATGTCTTGTCTCTTCCAGTTCGCGCCGCTTCATTCTTGCTAATGACCAAGAATCGCGTTAGGTTCTCAGGGAAATCCTCAATCCCCCTGCGCAATATCTCTAGGTCGTAGAGTGCTGCTGCTTTGTCACTTGCTATTGCAGCACTATCGCGCATGTTTTTCTCTCGTATTAGTTTCGCGCTGCCAGCCGTGTCATAGACTGGTTCGCCCACGACCTGCAGGCTCTCCAGAAACGCCGAGCATTGAGCCAGCGCCTGCGGGTGAGAATAAACAGCCCGAATGTCGGCAAGTTTTGATCCAGGTAGCGCCAATAAGCAATGGCTGACCCTCATTTTCACTTCAGCGCGTATCTTCATCGGTGTTTGCAGCAGCAAGTCATAAGTCTGATTTACGCTCCCCTCTAGAGAGTTTTCTGCAGGCAGCACGCCAAAATCAACCGACCCATCCTCAACAGTTTTGACGACTTGTTTGAGCGTCTTGCACGGTTCTGTTAGGATTGATTCACCGAACAGGAACTGCGCCGCTAGCTCGCTATAGGCACCGTGTTCACCTTGAAACGAAACATCGATGCCGTGCGACTCAGCAGTCATATTTGTTCCTTCTTTCATCGGTCTAACCACTCTTGCTCGTACCATTGGTGTCAGCGAGAGTTGGTATTACAATATTTCATTCACTCATCTCTCTCCGTTATATCGGACGGGGTTAGTAGAAGGACTAGCTAATGTTGAAATAAGCAGGTTGTTATTGTTGGCATCGGCCCAAGCCTTGGAAGAGAAAGCTGAAGAAACCGAGGAAGACCCGGAGGATAAGAAAGACGAAGTAGCGGTCGAGAAGCAGCGGAAGAAGTACGAGTTCATAGAAGATATTCCAGGCGTCGGCCCAGCAACGGCCGAAAAACTCACTGAGATGGGTTATCAAACGGTCGAATCCTTAGCCACGGCCACAATCAAGGAATTAACCGAAGCGGGGGTTGGGGAAAAGCAGGCCAGCAAAGTGATCGTTGAAGCCCGGGATAGCTTAGCGCTCAGTTTCATTCGAGCTGATGAACTCATTAAGATGAGGCAGAACGTGAGGCGACTCACAACCAACAGCAAACAAGTTGATGAACTGTTGGGCGGCGGACTCGAGACCCAAACAATAACTGAATTTTATGGAGAATATGGCGTCGGCAAAAGTATCCTCTGCCATCAACTCGCGGTCAACGTTCAACTTCCTGAGGAGAAGGGAGGCCTCAACGGCGCCGCCCTCTACATTGATACGGAGAATACGTTCCGCCCCGAGTGGATAGTTCGGATGGCAAAGGCCATAGGACTTGACCCAATTGAGACGGCTAAGAAAATTATCTACTCGGAAGCCTTTAACTCGGATCATCAGGTACTTGTCTTAGACAAGGCTGACAAGGTTATTCAAGAGAACAATGTGAAGCTGATAATCGTAGATTCCCTGACCGCTCATTTTCGAAGTGAATATCTCGGCCGTGAGATGCTTGCCGAACGGCAGCAGAAGCTTAACAGCCACTTGCACAGGTTGGTTAGGCTTTCCCGTGTTTTCAATGCATGTGCCGTTGTGACGAATCAGGTTATGTCGAGGCCGGACGTGTTCTTCGCTAACGCCGTGGAGGCAGTCGGAGGACATATAGTATCCCACACCACCCATACGAGAATATTCCTGAGGCGAACATCCAGTGGCCCAGTCAGAATTTGCAAGCTCGTATCAAGCCCCTACCTACCAGAGGGAGAACGCATATTCAAGATAACTGAGGAAGGTGTCAAAGATATCACCGAAGAAGACGAAGTCAAACGCCGACGCTGAAACACCACCCACGCCAAACATAAACGCTGAGAAATTCTTTCAAGCCGTCAACGACAGAAGGATTTCCGACGCAGAAAAAGAACTGGACGCAATACGAATGAACATGCCCGCAACCAAACTGGCGAACGGTTACCTCAAAGCCCTCGAAGGCCTACTGCTAGCCTCCAAGACCACCGACGACAAATACCTCTACCTTTCGAAAATTGAAATGACACCCACAAAAGTCAAGACACTGAGGAAAGAGTTCGCACAGCACGAGACAAACGAGTTACATTCAGACTACGACCGCGGCTACTTCCAAGCGGTAGAGACTTACCTGAGAAAATTGGAACGGGACGGCCCCCCTCGAGAGCCCACAAATTCCGAAAAGACAAAGTAGAAACGCGGTTAACCCAATAGCGTGTAAAGAAAGACCGACACGACGATCCACAGAACTATGAATGACCCGCCGCCTAGGGTTATGTACCGATTCTTCCCTTTCAGCTCGACTTCTCCAAAATGCAAGACGCGCTGAACAACAAAAATCGAAAACGCGTAGATGAGGATTCCGAGGCCGATGCCTATGAATAGTGCGAAAGGGCCAAAAGTCGCTTGGTTTATGTTCAGGAATTGGTTCGCAAATCCAGCAACAATTGCCAAGAGGACACGCATCCAGTACACAATCGATGTCGGCCTAATTCTCCTTGCGGGTGGAGTTTGAATCTGTGACTGAGCGCTTTTGCTCAACTATCTTCCGAACCTCGTTGGCTCTTGATTCCGCGCAGCATACCTACACTCGCTAGATAACCCTTCCCTGCCCCTGTCAGACCGCTCCCGGAAATCCCCCGCAAAGCCCTTAAGGCGTTGGAAAAACAGTCAAGTTGGGATAACGATTGGCAACAAGGTCAGCCACTCCTGACGTTAAAATTGAGGACGT
>Ga0187771_10003711_pt1 | contig 10711 bp, 11 predicted proteins | sample 0116_SJ02_MP15_1_FD_133139 | JGI IMG/M metagenome (GOLD analysis project Ga0187771, IMG submission 133139) | Tropical peat soil microbial communities from peatlands in Department of Meta, Colombia - 0116_SJ02_MP15_10_MG | ecosystem: Environmental > Terrestrial > Soil > Wetlands > Peat | place... | reverse complement strand
CTTCCTGAAGTCAACAAGTCGAGAATCCATATCGGTGTACCAGATTTCAAACGGTAATCCTTAAAAGATAATTTTCACAACCTCATTTTGGCATTGACAAAGGATTCGATCTGTGTATTAGTAGGGGTACAAACCTTAACAAAACTTTCTCTTTCCAAAGGGGGTGATGGATGGAGAAAGACCTTTAAAATCTCCTCTAAAATTATAAGTTCCCATCGAAAATTTAACTCTCTATCCCTATCTGACCTCTTAGGATATTTTAAGGGCCTTCCAGAAAAAAATTCCATTACGAGTTTAATCCCGATCAAGAAAAAGTCGCAGATATTGTTCCTCTATATTTTTGCTATAGGGTGCTCATCCGGAGAAAGTTATGAAAGGAAGTTTTCAGAAGATGCCCATACGATAGGCTCCAAGGGATTTCAATATCTCTTTGGAGCCTTTTAATTTTTAAAATTTTTTAATGCGTTAGGGGTCCTTTTAATTCTACTCAGAAATCCTGTCCTGACAATCGGGATTAAAAGAAAGGGGGATGGATTATGAAGAAGATCGTATTAGCGTTGGTTTTGAGTTTGGTCATTTTAGTTGCTTTTGGAATGGAGGCCAAGGCACAAATTCCAAAAGAGGGTTCCCAATCATTCACCCACGCCTACAACGTCACGTTCAAGGTCCTACCCATGGGACAAGAGCGTGTTCAAATGACTTACGAAGTTATGGGTGTAACGATCGGCGACACCGATAAAGATTTAGCTCACAATTCATCACTCCGCTGTCTGGGCGCACTCCATGCCGTGAAAGGCGAGTACAATGATGAGAGCGGTTTCTGCGTCAATACAAGTCCAAACGGAGACCAAGTATTCGCAACTTATAAAGCCGCTGGCAAACTGGGAGGCATTGCCAAGGGGACTTATACCATCGTCGGTGGCACAGGAAAATTCGTCGGCATACAGGGCAGCGGCGAGTTTACGAGAATTGATGTGCGGCCCGCTGCCGAAGGAACCATCCAGGGCTACTCTAGAAACAAGGGCCAATATAAGCTGCCGTGAGCAAAGGGAGGATAACTTCCGTTTCATCAGGTTGATGTGTGAAAGGAGGTCGGTGCAAATGAGCGAATTGAGCCAGTTGGATAGAACCTATAATTTCATCCTGAGACGTATGACGGAGACTGGCCAAGCGCCTTTTTATACGGAAATTGCCGCTGAGTTGGGCGTTTCCGTGGAAGAAGGTCGTAAAGCCCTCCATGATCTCTTTGGAGCAGGAATTCCTGGTTGGCTATTTCCGAATACAGACCTTATCTCTTCCTTTGCCCCTTTCAACAATCTCCCTAACCAGTACAGGATCACAATCGGAGGAAAACAGAAGTGGTTTGGTCAGTGAGGGTTTGAGTCGCTAGCGGTCAGCTGGCTCTTCAAAGGAAAAATAGTACAGATTGATGCTCCGTGTCTTGATTGTGGAAAACCAATTCGAGTGGAGATGAAAGATGGGGCAATAAGGAGTACCGAACCTAAACGTTGGGTGGGGTACACGTCTGTACCTCTGCGGGAATGGAGGAAAGACATTGCTTATAGCTGAAGTACCATGAACCTCTTCCGGTCGGAAGAGCACGTCCGTAACTGGAGCGGTTTCAAACCAGGCACCGAAGAAGGTATCCTTGAAATGTCAGCTTTGCTTAAACTTTTTTCGGGTAATTTTTTTACCAGGCGCTTGGACCCCACTTATGTTTCCCACGTTATGGAGTATCGAGCTGAGGTCGTGGCAGCCCTCGTAGAGATAGGCAAAACAGGTCCTTTCTGGTCGCCGCAGGCTCCATGACCATTCCTGACTAACTTTTCCTTTATTACTGGCAGGGCCATGCGGCTCTGCCTTTTTTGTTTATTTCCTTCGGTAATCATCGACTAAAAAGTTAACCTGCTATTGTAGATTCGTAGGTGAACTCCGCAACCTCTCTTCTTGTGAATTTCTTCCTCCTACCATCGAAGCACTTTCCTCCAATAGTGCAGCTTTCAAATTGTAATTAATAAGTCCCTCGGATACTTGTGGTGTTTTAAAGTAACCCAATTCTTTCACTGCCTCGGTAGAATAGGATAAACCGTAAAACAAATATTTCTCAACCTTCTTTAGGTAGATACAGTCTATTTTTTTGACAAGATAAGGGAGGTGTGTTAAATTGAGAATAATTCTCAATTTTGACAACCATTGGAACATATGCCTTCCAAAACAAATCTAAAATTTTTAAGCTTCCTCAAGGACCAGGGTCTCAATTGCACGTCCGGAAGGAAGGAAGTCTTTCGGGAGGCCATTGCCACGGAAGGCCATTTTGAACCGGAAGAACTCGCCTATCGCCTTCGGAAAAAAGGAAGCCGAGTCTCCAAAGCGACTGTTTATCGGACACTGCCTCTTTTGGTCAAGGCGGGTCTCATCAAAGAAGTGATCCATGGGGAAAAACATCATCATTACGAACATATCCACGGGAACAACCTGCATGACCACCTCATCTGTCTAAAGTGCGGAAAGATTGTGGAGTTTGCAGAAGAATCCCTGAAGGAAGTCGAAGAAGAGATCTGCAGAAAGCATCACTTTATGCCGGAGAAAATCGTGGTCGAAATTTTCGGGTATTGTAAAAAGTGTCAATAAAAATTTTGGGTGTTTATTGAGAATGAATCTGTCGGGGATTTCAGTGACCATGATACAGAAGTTCCCCGTGTTATCTCTTTCAGATTGGCCAGAGCTAGTTTGCCATCGATCAGGAAATGTTCGAAGGGATTTATGTTCGTTTATAAAAGGCTATATAAAATAGATCTCCATGACCTTTTCTCTCTTCACATTAGGACGGAGGTGCTTTCTCATGATTCTTAGAATGTTGGCGAAGTACGTCGTGGTTTTTGCGGTGTTGTCTGTGAATACCGTGGTCCTTAGCTCATGTAACTCCTCTCCCGAGGCGAACAGTACGAGTCTGCCCAGCAATTTCGAGCGCCAGGGGAATCTCATCGTCATCCCTGACCGTTCCCCTTTGCGCCAACAACTAAAGTTCGAGACGGCACAGGTGGAAAGTATCAAGCTCCAGCTTGCCGCACCCGCCGTTGTCGAGGCCAACCCGGCCCGTTACGCGAAGATTTATCCTCCCCTTGGGGGCCGGATCTCTCAATTATATGTGCGGTTAGGGGATACGGTCAGCCAGGGGCAGACATTGGCCACAATGCACTCGCCCGAATACATGGCTGCACAAAGCGATTTCACCAAGGCAAAAAGCGCCCTCCTGCTGGCCACTCGCAACTGGGAGCGACAAAAAGATTTGCTGGAGCATAAGATCGTGGCCCAGCGGGACGTCGAACAGGCCCAAAAGGACAGAGAAGCAGCTCAGAGCGACCTGGAGAGCGTTACCGCTCGGCTGCGCACCTTCGGACTCGATCCAGAAAAGGACAAGCTCGGCCAGCCCTTGGAAATCCGTTCTCCCATCTCCGGTCGGATAGTCGATCTGGCAGCAACGCCGGGGGAGTTTCGCAACGATAGCAATACCCCGCTGATGATCATTGCCGATTTATCGACGATCTGGCTGACCGCCAGTGTCCAGGAAAAGGATATCCGCCATCTCGCCAAAGGTCAACAGGTGAATGCCGTTTCCGCTGCGTATCCCGGCGAGGTTTTACGAGGGAAGGTGTTGTTTGTGGGTGATCTGATTGAACCGGAGACGAGATCAGTCAAGGTTCGCGTGGCTTTCCCCAATCCAGACGGTAGATTTAAGCCGGGCATGTTCGTGACAATGAATTTCGAAGGTTTCCCAGAGAAGGTAGTAACGGTGCCCACCACCGCCGTTGTCCAGATTGGTGGCGGCTCCTTCATCTTCGAGCAAATCAAGCCTTGGACCTTAGCACCGCGTGAGGTGGTTGTAGGCGATCAAAGGGGAGAGAGGATCATCATTAAACAGGGCTTAAGCTCCGGTGCAGTCATCCTCGCCCGGGAAGGAGTTTTATTCCAATGATCGAACGGCTGGTTTCCTTTTGCTATCGTCGTCGCTTGCTGGTGGTGGCCTTTTTCGGGATGGTTGCGGCCTATGGTTTCTATTCGTGGAAACAGTTGGCGATCGAGGCCTATCCGGACATTGCCGATACGCAAGCACAGGTTATCACCCAGTATCCAGGACACGCAGCCGAGGAGATCGAACAGCAGATCACGATCCCGCTCGAACGGGAGTTGAGAGGTGTCCCTGGGCTGCACGTCATGAGGTCCAGTAGCACCTTCGGTTTATCTTTGATCACCCTGGTCTTTCGCGACGGAGTGGAGGACTACTGGGCGCGGCAGCGCGTCCAGGAACGAATCGCTAAAGTGGATCTGCCGCCAGGCGCAGCACCGGTCCTGGACCCGCTCACCTCCGCCATTGGCGAAATTTACCGCTACACACTCGAGTCGAAGGTGCGCGGCCAACGCAGCTTAAGAGAATTACAGGAATGGGTGGTGATCCCCCAATTGAAACAGGTCTTCGGGGTGGTCGACGTCAGCAACTTCGGCGGCGAGACTACCCAGTTTCAGGTCTTTCTGGATCCTGCCAAACTTACGAAGTACAACCTATCCCTTAAGCAGGTGACCGATGCGATCCAGGCCAACAACGCGAATGCGGGCGGAAGCATCATGGTCCATGGTCAGCAAGGACTGGTGGTCCGCGGCCTCGGCCTTGTCAAGTCGCCGGCTGATTTAAGTCTCATCGTCATCACCCAGAAAGGAGGAACGCCGGTATTGCTTAGGGACCTGGGCCAGGTGCAGATGGGCGTGCTGGAACGGAAGGGGATTCTCGGCAAAGACGACAACGACGATTCAGTATCGGGAATAGTGCTCCTTCTGCGAGGCCAAAACCCATCCCGGGTCTTAGAGGGGATCCATAAGAAAGTGGACGAGTTAAACCAGAAAATTCTTCCCCCCGACGTTAAGATTGTTCCCTATCTGGATCGCACCGCATTGGTGGAGACAACGGTAGCCACAGTAGGCCGCACCTTGCTGGAAGGGATGGGCCTGGTCCTAGTGATACTCATTCTCTTTCTCGGTAACTTGCGGGGTGCGCTGCTCGTGGCCGTCACGATCCCTATTTCCCTCCTTTCTGCATTTATCTTGATGCACCTAACCCATATTCCCGCCAACCTCTTATCGCTCGGAGCAATTGACTTCGGAATCATTGTAGATGGAGCGGTTGTGATCACAGAGGTGATCTACCGCCGCCGGGAGCAAAATCCGAGCCAGGCACTTTCAGAAACCTCCGCTCGCGAAGCCATGTTGGAAGTTGCCAAACCGATGTTCTTCGCTACCGTCATCATCATGGCCGCCTACCTTCCGCTCTTCGCCTTCGAACGGGTGGAAAAGAAGCTCTTCACCCCGATGTCCTTCACTGTATGTTATGCACTCACCGGCGCCCTCTTTTTTGCCATGGTGGCAATTCCTCCACTCGCCCATTGGATCTACCGCAAACCGGGCAGGACGTTTTCCAACCCGGCCCTTGCCTGGCTAACCGCAAAGTACAATGGCCTCCTCCAGAGCATCGTGGAGCGACCCCGGAGGGCCCTGCTGCCCGGGATCGCGGTCGCGGGCCTCACGATCGTCCTGGCGTTACTGGTCGGCCGTGAATTCTTGCCCTACATCGATGAAGGAACCCTCTGGCTACAGGTACAGATGCCGCCGGGGATATCCCTGCCCAAAGCCACGGAGATGTCCCACGAATTGCGCAAGGCTGTCCGTGAATTCCCGGAGGTCTCCTACATTGTTACCCAGTTGGGCCGTACCGACGACGGCATGGACCCATTCACCCCCTCTCACGTCGAGTGCTGCATAGGCTTGAGACCATACGGGCAATGGGGTGGAGACAAACAGCGGCTGATTCACCGGATGGATGCGCGATTGACCCAGTTGCCAGGTATGAACTTCGGGTTTTCCCAGCCGATCCTCGACATGGTGAACGACAAGATCGCTGGCGCTCACAGCGAATTGGTCGTGAAGGTCTTTGGTGATGATTTTTCTGAGACCCGCCGCATCGCTGAGGAACTGGTCAGCATACTGTCTGCAGTAAAAGGGGCAGTGGACGTGGCCATTCACCAGGAGCCTCAGCTCCCCCAATTACAGATCAAAGTCGATCGCGAAGTCGCTGCCCGTTTCGGAATTAACGTGGCTGACGTTGCCGACATGATCGAAACCGCCATCGGTGGCAAATCGGTTTCGGTCGTGTTTCTTGGAGAGCGCAAATACGATATCAATGTGCGATATATCGAATCAGCCCGGCACAGCCCCGAGGCGGTGGGAAACCTCACACTCACCTCCTCCAGCGGTGCGCGCATTCCGCTCGCGCAGGTTGCTGAGGTGAAACTCGGAACTGGCGAATCTACTATCACGCGGGAAATGAATCACCGGCATCTCACGGTCAAGATGAATGTGCGAAATCGGGATCTCGGCTCCTTCCTATCCGAGGCGCAAAAGGCTATCGCTGAAAAAATTAAATTTGACCCAACACGGTACAGGATTGAATGGGGCGGGCAATTCGAAAATCAGCAGCGGGTCCAGGCGAGGCTGGCCTTCATCATCCCAGCTGTGCTGGTCCTGATTTTCCTCCTCCTCTACGCCGGGTTCGGACAACTGCGCCACGCAGCGCTGATCTTGATCACCGTGCCACTGGCACTGGTAGGGGGACTGGCCGCACTTTACCTCCGGGGGATGACCCTGAACGTCTCCAGCGCTGTCGGGTTCATTGCCCTCTTTGGTGTTGCCGTGCAGAACGGCGTCATCATGGTTGCCAACCTGAACCGGTGCCGGCGCACTGGAATGGAGTTGAAAGAGGCCGTGATCTGCGGAGCTGGCCAGCGTCTTCGCCCGGTCCTGATGACCGCGAGTGTGGCCGCCTTTGGATTATTGCCCGCAGCCCTAACCCACACTATTGGGAGCGACGTACAGCGGCCATTGGCGACGGTCGTTGTCGGCGGCTTGATCTCAGCTACGCTGCTCACCCTTGTCATTCTTCCAGCCGCTTATCTGGCGCTGGAGAGGCGCTTTGAAGCGTTGCCAAATTCTACTTCCGAGGAACTAAGATGATACATCGACTTCTAATGACTGGATTGCTGGCTGGTTTGTTGTTCCTATGGCCACAGGCTTTGACTGCGCAAACGGCGGAACCGCTAGGCACAACTGCTCCACCTCTCTCTTTCTCCTTCGATGCCTTTCTGGCAGAAGTGGCCCAAAATAACCTGGAGTATGCTGCCCAGCGCTACAATGTCTCCATCGCTCAGGCGCAGATCGCCAAAGCTAAGGTCTTTCCTAATCCCACGCTGGGATCCGGTTACTCGCGTGACGTTTCCCACACTTCCGGGCAAGAGCTGCCCGACAGCCTTAATGTCGGGATCACGCAGACTTTCCTGACTGGCGGGAAACGCCGCGCCGGAATCGAAGTCGCAGAAAAAAACTACCTTGCCGCCGGGGCGACTCTGGAGGATTTCTTCCGAAACCTGCGCGCAGCCTCTGCCAATGCCTTTATCGACGCCTTGGCTGCGCAATTGATCGTGGAGCAGAAGCGGCGCTCCTCGGAAGCCCTAGACAGGCTCGTGGAGGCCAATGAGAAGCGCTTCCGGGCTGGAGATTTGGCCGAAATCGATGTTACCCAGTCCCGCGTCGAAGCGCTGCAGTTTCACAGTGAACTATTGGCTGCGGAAGCTAATCACCTGACAGCCGTCATTGCCCTTTCGCAATTTTTAGGGCAATGGCGCAGTTTTGCGACGGTGGCCCCCGCCGGGCGCCTTGATGTCCCTGCGAAAACTTTCGTTCTGAGCGAGCTAGTGGAGGATGCGTTGAAGAGACGTGCCGATGTGGCAGCTGCTTGGCAGTCCCGGGAGGCTGCCCGTGCTTCGGTCCAACTGGCCAAGGCCAACCGAATCCCTGACGTGGATATTGGCATCACCGGGCAAAGAACGGGGCAATCCACTAATACGATCTCCCCTTCGCCTCAAGCCTATTATATCGGTCTGTCTCTGTCGATTCCTTTACCAATCTTCAATACTCTTCGAGCCGAACTGAATATGGCCCGATTCACCAGCGAACAGACGGAAAAAAACTGGCAGGCCGCCCGGTTGAAGGCGGAAGTCGAAATCCGCCAGGCCTACGCGCGTTATCAATTGGCCACAGAGAGGATAGCCAAATATAAAGAGGGGGTCCTCCGGGACGCGGCAAGTGTACTTGAAGCAAAACTTTATAGCTACCGGCGCGGTCAGACATCGCTGCTGGAGGTCCTGAATGCCCAGCGGGAAGAAAATAATGTCCATTTGGCTTACTACGATACGTTGACTGAGTACGCTAAAACGCTCGTTGCTCTGGAGCAGGCGGCGGGCATTTGGGATGTGCATTTTTGATTCGCAGCCTTTTTGATAGCTAATGATAAGGCTACCCAGTGAGGGCGAAACGATCAGGTAACCAAACACCTATACCTGGACGATCTTCTTTGTGGGGTGGGGGACACCATTTTTGCCCGATCATTTTAAAGTCTTCATCTTAAAGGCGAGTTAGATTCTTTCGAGACGTATGATTTACATTCACACACGTACCTCATTGTTACAGGGATTGAAATTGGGATTAAGGTGATAAGAAAATTGGCAAACTCTTTTCGGGTATATTCTTGGGTTCCAGTATTCATTCTCGCGGTATTGTCATTGGTCGGTGGAACAGCCTTCGCACGAGGCACCGGAAGTGTAACACAGCAAAAGACGGAGACCGAGAAGGGGGCGAAGCAAGCCGTACCGGATGAGGGATTCATAATGTCTGCGACCCGGGACGGTATCTTCCATGTGGAGGCGGGAAAGCTCGCTGTCCAGCGAGGCTCCAACGAAGGCATTAAGAAATTCGGGCAGCACGCAATCGACCATCACACGCAAATCAATGATGAGCTGGCGCAATTCGCCAGCACAAAAGGAGTAATGCTCCCGAAAAAGATGAGCATGAAAAAACAGAAAGCACTTGACAAGGTCGCAAAACTTTCTGGACCTGATTTCGATAAGGCCTATCTTAAAATGGAGATTAAGGATCATTCTAAGGATCTTTCTGCATACAAGAAGGAGGCCAAGGACGGGAAAGATCCGGATGTGAAAGCCTGGGCTGCCAAGATTGTGCCGACGATCGAAGAGCATCTGAAGACGGCACGCGATCTCAGCAAATGAAGCATCCGAGGGAGCAGAAAGTTTTCTGCTCTCATTTTTTTTTCATCCTTCCTCATGCTTGGCTTCGTAATCATCAACTTTCAAGACCCCCCCAATGGAGACTTGTGTAAGCGATGGCCAAAAGGGATAAGGCGGACCGCCTGCTGCAGACTGTGAATTACGATACAGTAGAAGTATCGGTTGCTGCTATATGCTTTCTGCTTCGGACACCTCAAAATAGAATGGATTTGATTTCCATATATTCACACGGGATGCGCGATTTCTACCAATAATCCTCATCTCAAGACGTTATAGCGGAGCAACAAGTTGTAGGTGAACTCCTCAACTCAGACTCCCTCCAAAGATCCTCATCTCTCCCATCCAATCAAGGTCTCCATTCCAATTCTCATTGACACCCTCTTCCTAATCCAGTACTCTTCAATTGAGACCGAAGCCATCCTGAAACCATTCCTAAAAATCGTGGGGCGGGACACTGCCAATAAGGAGAGACTCCTTCCCTTGGAAGAAAAATAGCAGGAGTAAGAAAAATGGAAAAACGATATCAAGTCATAATTATTGGTGCTGGCCCATCGGCTATTTTTGCAGCACTCACCTTATCGAAAGATGGCTTGGAGGATATGGCCATCTTTGAAAGAGGGAAGGACATCCATGAGAGGAAGAGAGGGCGAGGTATGGAGATCCTATGCGGCTGGGGAGGAGCAGGTGCCTTCAGCGATGGCAAGCTTACTCTTTCACCCAAGGTAGGTGGATTCCTAAGTGACTTTGTTCCACAGGTTGAACTGATAAACCTTCTCAGAAAAGCCGATGACATTTATCTCTCATTTGGTGCTCCGAAAGAAATCTTAGGTCAATCGTCTGATAAAACGGAGGCTCTGTATCAGGAGGCCAAATTGGCAGGGCTGGAATTCATTCCCATGGATATCAGACATCTGGGAACTGAAAACTGCGCCCCTCTTTTAAAGAAGATTCGGACCGCCTTGGAGAAAAAGGTAGATATTTTCTTTAATAAGCCAGTAAAAGAGATTCTCGTTGAGAATGGAAGGGCAGTGGGTGTTTTGCTTGAAGACGGTACCCAAGTGCATGCTGAGTATGTGGTTTGTGGCCCGGGCCGTGTAGGAGCAGAATGGATCAAGAACGAAGTGCAGCGTCTGGGAATCCCCTCTGTACCAAGCCCGGTAGATATAGGAGTTCGGGTAGAGGCTCCTGCCTCCATTCTTCAAAAGCTTACAGACATTGCCTACGAAGCAAAATTTATCTATTACTCTAAGACCTTCGATGATAAGGTTCGGACCTTTTGCATGAATCCCTTCGGAGAGGTGGTTACAGAAACGATTGATGAGATCGTTACCGTCAATGGTCATAGCTATGCTAAGAAAAGAACAGAGAATACCAACTTTGCCGTCCTCGTTTCCAATACCTTTACCGAACCCTTCAATGATCCTATTGGTTATGGGAAGTATATTGCGAGGCTGGCCAACCTCCTTGGAAACGGAGTAATCATTCAGAGATTGGGAGATCTGCTCGATGGTAGGCGATCCACCCCT
>Ga0187771_10003710_pt1 | contig 10712 bp, 10 predicted proteins | sample 0116_SJ02_MP15_1_FD_133139 | JGI IMG/M metagenome (GOLD analysis project Ga0187771, IMG submission 133139) | Tropical peat soil microbial communities from peatlands in Department of Meta, Colombia - 0116_SJ02_MP15_10_MG | ecosystem: Environmental > Terrestrial > Soil > Wetlands > Peat | place... | reverse complement strand
TTGAAGCCGCCGCAGACTGAGACCGATTGTCCGGTCGTCGAGCGGCTCGCATCGCTGGCGAAGTAAACGGCAAGCTCCGCGATCTCTTCAGGCTCGACCATCTTCTTGGTTGCGCCCATCGCCACCGCGCGCTCGTTGTATTCGTCGAGCGTCAACCCGAAGCGATCCGCGATTTTGCCCACGCCGGTCTGGCTGATTGTCCATCCCGCGCGCGTCGGCCCCGGACAAATCACGTTGCAGGTGATGCCGAACTCGCCGCATTCGAGCGCGAGCGTGCGGCTGAGCCCGATCACGCCATGCTTCGCCGCCGCATACGCTCCCAAGCGCGGCACGCCCTGAAGGCCCGCAACTGAAGCGATATTGACGATACGGCCGTAGCAACGATCGACCATGTGCTGGAGGAGAGCCTTGGTGAAATACCAGGTGCCGTGGAGATTCAGTGCAATATTGTCGAACCAGCAATCGTCATCCATCTCAAGCAGCGTGCGATGGTCGGCGACGTCGCCGCCGCCTGCATTGTTGACGAGGATATCGACGCGCCCGAAGTGATCGAGGTTGCCTTGACGGTCGCGAGGCACTGGTCTTTGCGGGTGACATCGCAGACCGTGAAGACGCATCGTCGTCCCATCTTTTCGATTTCGGCGGCAACGTTCTTCAGGTCGGATGCGCTGCGCGAGCATATTGAGACATCAGCGCCTTCGGCAGCGTACGCGAGCGCGATCGAGCGTCCGATTCCTTTTCCGCCGCCGGTGATGAGAGCGATTCTGTCTTTGAGTTTCATAGCGATCCCTTTAGGCCCGCAGTCCTCCGCGAGCCGAATCCGAGGACGTTATATTCGTAAGACAATCATCGCAAACGAAACGGCCAGACAGGCACTCGGCGCATCCGCTCGTCATTCCGAGTTCCAGGCATCGCGGAGAACCGAGTTCCTTCGCTTCGCTCAGGATGCGCGTTCGCACACGGCTCACGCACACCTTCGCGCGACAGACAAGCCCTGTCAGGCCGGGGAATTCAGACCGGGCGAGGACGTCGGGAAGCGGGGGGAGGAAACCGTGCTCGTGCGGAGCATCGACTCACTTCTTCTTCCACCACTTCCACCATCGACGCTTTCCCGGCTGTCCGCCCGCTCCTTTTCCCGCCTGAGCCTCGCGATGCTGCGCCTGTTGCTCCTGATGCGCAGCCTGACGTTGTTCGCGCTCGGCCTGACGACGCGCCTGAGCCTGCTGACGGACTTCCGCTCGCTGCTCGGGCGTCATCTGCCGCCACTTCTGGTAGTTCTGCGTCACGCGCTGACGTTGCTCAGGCGGAAGCTGCTGAAAACGCTGATAGCGCTGGAGTATCTGCTCGCGCTGCTCCGGCGGCAGTTGGCGGAATCGCGCATATGCCTGACGCAACTGGGTGCGCTGGTCTTCGGGGAGCTGACGCCATCGCCGCAGCCCTTCCATCGCCTGCTGCTTTTCCTGCGGCGAGAGATTCTGGAACTGCCGATAGTTCTGCCGGGCGGCCTGACGCTGCTCGGGCGTCATCGAATTCCACTGGCGATAATTGTTGAGCGCGCGCTCGCGCTGCTCGGGCGTGAGCGACGACCATTCGCTCTGATGCTGCGCTACAAACGCGCGCTCCGCGTCGTTCGCGGGCGCTGCGCCTTGCGCAAGCGCGACGGATGAGAGCAGGGCGACAATCATCGCCGCGATCCACGATGCGCGCGTTATGCGATTGCCGCCGATCACGGATTCTCCCCGTTTTCGCTGTCGTCAGGGGGCGGCGTCTGAGCCTGTGTATCGTCGTGAGAATTGCGCGCCGGCTGGATTTCCATCGTGTTGTGCGGCGCTCCCAGATATCCCATCGCGTTCAGCGCGCGAATCTGATCGAGCATCGAGGGCGGCGCAGCCTGCGGAGCATTCGCGGAAGCGCTGCCTTGAGCGGGAGCTTTGGCGGCAGGGGGCGGCGTGAATAGATCGAGGTCGAGCAGCATTTTGAGATCTGGCGCGCTCTGAGCCAACACGTTTTGGCTTGCGGAAGCGATGAGCGCGGCCGTCAGCATTGCTCCCCCAAAAGCGTTACGACGACGACTTCTCATTGCGCGATGGGGCAGGCGCAAATTGATCGAGGTTGGAGATTTCGTCGTAGTTTTCAAGCAGATCAAGATGTTCCACGACCGGATAGTCACGAAGCAAGCCGAGGTCGGCGGGCGCATCTTCGAGCGCGAGTTGATCGACGGGCGGAGTCGGCCCGAGTTGCTGCGTCGGACGAATCGCGATTGTCGCTACGATCGTCGCCGCGACTGCTCCAGCAGCCGCGAGCGACATCCATGAGTACGCGGGGCGCCACCACGTTTGCGGTTGTTCGCGACGGGCGGCAAGCCGTATCCGAAGCTGCGCGCGATAGCGAGTCCAGTCGGGTTCCGGAATCTGTGCGACCTTCTCGGATATCTCGCGCAACATCGACGCCGACGATTCCATCGACGCGCGACATCGCGCGCACGTCTGGAGATGACTCTCGACGCGCGAGCGCTCGTCCGCGCCGAGTTCGCCGCGCAGGTACGGGATCAGCGCGGTCTCAGGATGTTTCGCAAACATGATCCGCAATTCTCTTAGGGCTCTTCGCCTTTCAAAATTTTCTTAAGCGCCGCGATTCCGCGATGCACGTGGACGCGCGCCGTCGCCTCCGAGCATCCCAGGACTTGGGCTATTTCCCTGCTCGTAAATCCCTCCTCCGCCTGCATCAGCACGGCGGCGCGCTGATTCGCGGAGAGCTTGTCGAGCGCGCCGCGAAGCCGGCCTGCAGATTCACCTTGAATCACCTCCACGTCAGGTCCGGGCGCGTCGGAGGGAAAATCGATCTCGGGCGCGTCAGGATCGTCGTCGCGTTTTCCAATCGGCACCATCTTGCGCCACCATCGATTTCGCCGCTGATGGTCGATGCACAGGTTGACCAGGATACGGTGGAACCACGTCGAGAATTTCGAGCGCTCATCGAAACGGCCCGCTGCTTCGTAGAGACGGATGAAAGCGTCCTGCGATACGTCGCGGGCGTCGGCCTCGTTGCCGAGAATCGAGCATGCAAGTCGATAAGCGCGCGCCTGGTAGCGCTCGACCAAAGCGTCGAACGCGACAGTGTCGCCGCCGGCGACTTGCCTGCACAATTCCTCATCCGAAAACTCCACTGAAGCGGTCGCCCCTGAACACGTCGGCCATGATGAATCACCGTGGCCGTTGGGCCCGATGCTACCCGCATCCGCTCATGAGACGAAACGTAGACGAGATCTGTTTACGTCGATTCAGTGGTCAGTTTCGTCTTTTCTTCGTGTTTTATTCGTCGACGCAGCGAAAATGTTTCACGTGAAACGTTCGCATCGCGCGGGAGCGTAAACGATCCGGGTAGGACGCGCGTCGAAAGGGCGGACCAGCAAGGGAGTGGGGACAATGAATACTCCGAAATCATCAAAAAGATCCCGCACACGGATACTGCTGCTATCGGCCTTGATCGCAGCTATCGCGTCGCTTTCAGGATGCGCCGCGTTTGATCCGCAAAACTCTGCGCAAGCTTACGCGCCGAGCTATTACAACGCCTCTTACGACCAACTCGATCCCGAACAGAAGATGGCGCTCGAAAATCACCTCTCGAATCAGAGCAATCAGGCATGGCGGACGAGTGCAGAAGTCGCATCGGGCGTGGGACGCCTGGCGGGAGGCACGGGAATCCTGCTATGGGCGGCAAAGCATTAAGCAGCGTCAATCAACTGTCGATCGTCCGTTCGGGGACGGATGCGATGCTACGCACAGGCGGGAGTGGGAGGCTGATGTCCTAGAGCATCAGGCGTATGCGGTCGCGCAGGCGCTTTAGGAAACCGCCGCGCGCGACCGCAGCATCCGTCACCGCCGCGATCGTTGCGATTGGTTTCCCTTCCTGCATCACAGTGATCTCTCCGACCGCGTCGCCCTTTGCAACAGGCGCGACAAGGTACTTCGCTTTGGGCGCGTACGACGCCGTCACCGCGCCTTCCTTGCCGCGATCGACGGTCACATATGAATCCGACGCGGGGCCGATCTTCACCGAATCCACAACGCCCTGATAGACGGGCATCGCGGACGGCACGATCCTGGTCAAGTCCGGATGCGCCGTTGCGAAAGTCCGGAACGCCCAATCGAGAAGCTTCTTGGTTTCGACACGTCGCTTCTCCATGCTGGTTGAGCCCATCACCGCTGAGATCAGCGACATTCCTTCTGCGTTCGCCGACGCGACCAGATGGAATCCCGCTTCGGCCACGTGGCCGGTTTTGATCCCGTTCACGCGCGGGTCATAGAAGAGCAGCGTGTTGAAGTTGCGCTGAGTGATTTTATCGAACGTGTATTCGCGCGCGCCCGTGTACGTGGTCGCATTCGGAAAACGCGTCAGCAACGCGCGTCCAAGCTTCACCATGTCGGATGCGGTCGTGTACTCGTTTTCGGCGGGCAATCCGTCGGGATTGGCGAAGTGCGTCTCGTCCAGTCCGAGCTGCCCGGCCTTTTCGTTCATCTGTGTTGTGAAACCGTCAGAGCTGCCGCCGAGATATTCCGCGAGCGCGATCGCCGCATCGTTGCCCGACGACACCATCAGGCCGTAGAGCAATTGTTGCACGGGGACCTTCTGTCCCACGCCGAGGAACATCCGCGATACGCTTTCGTCCATCGACAGGCGCCAGGCCGCCTCGCTGATCGTCGCCTGAGTATCGAGCGTGATGCGTTTTTCGTCGAGCGCTTGGAGGGTGAGATAGAAGGTCATGATCTTGGCGAGGCTCGCCGGCTGCATCTTCTGATGCTCGTTGTATGAGTAGAGCACTGTGCCCGTGCGCGCATCGATGAGCATCGCGGCCTTCGCGTCGAGCGCGAACGGTGCGGGACGGTCTCCGAAAACGTGGATGCTCGCGAGCGGGACCGCAGGAACCGGCTGTGATGGTTGCGCGTGATGAGCGGGGCGCGCCTGCGCGGGGCGACGCGCGCGCGCCGCGTACGCGGAATTTGACGGAGCTATCGCGAGAATCGATAGGATCGCAGCGATCGTGCCTGCGAAGAAAAAGTTGAACGTCCGCATCCCCGTCCGACCACCTCAGGATAATAAAGTTACGGAGCAACAGCAGGTACGGCAAGCACCCCTGGAGATCAAAGTCGGTGCTCGCGATTGTTCCATTCGTCATGGATTTCCGGATAATCGAACACGCATGGATGTTTCCGTAATTCTCCCGGTCGTCAATGAGGCGGAAAATATCCGAAGCCTCGTGCCGCGGCTCAAGACCGTTTTCGCGCGCGAAGGCCTGAGCTTCGAGATCCTCGTCGTTCATGGCCGCTCGACTGACGGCACCGTCGAGGTCGCGAATGAACTCGGATGTCGTGTGCTTGCGGAGCGCAGGCGCGGATACGCGGGGGCGTTGACGACGGGATTCGCGGAAGCCCGCGGCGATTATTTTCTGACGCTCGACGCGGACCTGTCGCACGAACCGGACTTCGTCCACAAGATGTGGCGGGCGCGCACCCGCGCCGATATCGTCATCGCCTCGCGATACACGCGCGGCGGCGTCGCGTACAGTTCGTTCCTGCGCAAGAAAATGAGCGACGTGCTCAATTTCACGCTCCGCACCATGCTGTCGGTGCCGATCGGCGACATGTCGAGCGGCTTCCGCCTGTATCGTCGCGACGCGCTTGCAGGTTTGGAAATCGATTCGACCAATTTCGAGGTGCTCGAAGAGATACTCGTCAAAGCGTACGCCGCCGGGTTCAGCGTCATCGAGGTTCCGTTCACGTATTTTCCGCGCGGAGCAGGACGCTCGCACGCACGGCTGGTGCGTTTCGGAATCGATATCGCGCGCTCTGCGATCAAGCTGTGGAAGCTGCGCAACTCGCTTGAGTCTGCCGATTACGACGAGCGCGCCTTCTACAGCATTATTCCCCCGCAGCGTTACTGGCAGCGTCGCCGCCACTGGATCGCGCTCAACTGGGCGCGCGGGTCGGAGCGCGTACTCGATGCGGGCTGCGGTTCCAGCGTCATCGTACAAAGCCTCAACAATGTGATCGGATTCGATTTTTCATTTCCCAAGCTGCGATTCCTGCGCCACTACGGGATTCCGATCGCGCGCGCCTCCGCGTTTGCGATGCCGTTTCGCGACGGCGCCTTCGATTGCGTCATCAGTTCCGAAGTGATCGAGCACATCCCGTTCGACGATGTGCTGTTCACGGAGATGCGACGCGTGCTGCGTCCGGGTGGGACGCTGATCATCGGAACGCCGGACTACGCGACGTTGGGATGGCGGATTATCGAGCCGCTGTATGGTTTTCTGATGCCGGGCGGATACAAGGACGAACACATCACGCATTACACGCGCACCGGTCTGGAAGAGATTCTCAATCAGCACGGCTTTAAGGTCGAGGACGTCGCTTACGTCGCGCGCTCGGAGATGATTCTCAAATGTCGGCGCGGCAACGAGGTTTCGAACGATTTGCACGTTGAGCCGTCGGTCGCCGCATCGTCTGCGGCGTAGCGTTCGGACGATCAGCTTTCGTTCGCCAATTCTGTTTGGCCGTTCTCGCTTGCCTCAGGCGCGGTCATGAACTGGAGATCGTGCAGCTTGCGATACTCGCGTCCGATCTCGAGCAGTTCGTCGTGCGTGCCGCGCTCGACGATTTCGCCGCGCACCACGACCGCGATCATGTCGGCGCGCCGAACCGTGGACAGGCGATGCGCGATCACCAGCGTAGTGCGATTCGCCATCAGATTTTCCAGCGCTTCCTGAACGGCACGCTCGGCCTGGGAATCGAGCGACGAGGTCGCCTCGTCGAGGATCAGAATCGGCGCGTTTTTCAGAAGCGCCCGTGCGATCGCGATACGCTGACGCTCGCCGCCCGACAACCGAACTCCGAGTTCGCCGGTTATCGTGTCGTAGCCGTCGGGAAGCTTCGAAATAAAATCGTGAGCGTTTGCCGCGCGCGCTGCGGCGATAATCTCGTCGTCGCCGCGCTCGTGGCTGCCGTACGCGATATTGGCCCGGATCGTATCGTTGAACAGGAAAGTATGCTGCGTAACGATTCCGATCTGCGCGCGCAGCGAGGCGAGCGTTAGCTTGCGAACGTCGATTCCGTCGATCGCGACGCGGCCTTTCTGCACGTCGTAAAAGCGCGGAATCAAGTCGGCGATCGTCGACTTGCCGCCGCCGCTCATCCCGACCAGCGCGACGACTTTGCCTGCGCCAATCTCCAGGTTGATGTCGCGAAGCACCCATTCGTCACCGTAGCGGAAGCTGACGTTCTCGAACGCGATCGAATGTTTGCCGGACGGGAGCTCGAGAGCGCCGGTTTCGTCGACGACCTCGATCTGCTCGTCCATCATCTCGAACACGCGCTCTGCCGCCGCGAGGCTCTGCTGGATCGTATTGTTGGTGCCGGCCAGGCGCTTGAACGGCTCGTAGATGATCAGCATCGCGGCGAGGAACGCGCCGAAGGTCCCGACACTGCGCCCGCCGCTGACAACAGACGCGGTCCCGTACCACAGGACGACGACAATCGCGATCGCGGCCATCGCTTCGATGAGCGGTCCCGTCATCGCCTTGATTGTCGAAGCGCGCATCGAGGTGCGAAACAGTCGCCGCAGCTCGGCGTCGAATCGACCGCGCTCATATTCCTCCATCCCGAAGGCCTTTACGACGCGATTACCCTGATACGCCTCCTGCAGGAGAATCGTAATGCCACTCATCTGCTGCTGCGCCTTGCGGGTCGCGCGGCGCACCTTGCGTGAGAACTGAGTGACAGGGCCGACGGCGGCGGGAAATACGACGAAAGCGATCAGCGCGAGCTTCCAGTCGATCCAAAATGCCGCGAATACGACGGCTACGAGCGACGCGCCGTCGCCGATTATCGAAAACGCGCCGTTGGTGATGCCGGCCGTGACCAAGCCGACATCGTTGATGACTCGCGACATCATCGCGCCGGTCGGCGTGCGATTGAAAAACGAAAGTGACATCCGCTGCAGGCGGCTGTTCAAGTCGGAACGGATATCGAGCACCATCCGCTGCCCGATGTAAGCGTTGAGGTAGTCGCGCCCGAAACCGGCAAGCGAACGCGCGAGAAAAATTCCGAGAATCTCAATTGAGATCGTTTGCAGAGCCTTAACGTCTTTGATCGTCGAGAGCTGGTTGATGAACCGCCGGGCGACGAACGGGACTGCGCCGTTGGTCGCGCTCAGCACCAGCATCGAAAGGATCAGCAACGTCAGCGGCGGGAAAATGTAGGGCCGCACGTATGAGAGCGAGCGGCGCGCAAGTGGAGTGAAGATTTTCATTGGATCATGCCCAGCGCGATTTCCGCCACGCGTCCCGCCGCGCCTGGTTCCCCAAGCTGAGCACGAAGCGCTTTAAGCTTCGCGACGGTTTGCGCGCGTATCGATTCGCTGAGCATCGGCTCGGCGGCGCGCACGAGGTTTCGTGCGGTGAGGTCTCCCTGCACGAGTTCGGGGACGATCTGTTCGCCGGCAAGAATATTGGGCATTCCGATGTACTTGACGCCGGTCACCAAAGTCTTGCCGAGACGATATGTGAGGGGCGAAACTTTGTAGACGATGACCATCGGACATCCGAGCAGCGCTGTCTCCAGCGTCGCCGTCCCTGAGGCGACGAGAGCCAGCTCACTGGCCGCAACGATACTATATGTGTCGTTCTCGACCACATGCATACCGTCGAGACCGACGCCGGCTTCGGCCTCGAAGACTTCGTGACTCAAAGTAGGGGCCAGAGCAATCACCGGGACAAGGTTGTGATCGCGGGCGAGGATTCGCGCCGATTCGATCATTGCGGGCGCGATATCTCGCACTTCGGCGCGGCGACTTCCGGGAAGGAGCGCGAGGATCCGCGACGACGGCGCGAGACCGTATCGCTTCAACGTTTCGGCGCGGCCCTGAGCGGGGGCGACGCGATCGAGCAATGGATGCCCGACGAAACTCACACGCTCGCCCGCCGCAGAATAGAGATCGCGCTCGAAGGGAAAAACAACCGCGATTCGATTCGCGCGAGCGACAATTTTGCGCACCCGTCCGCGGCGCCACGCCCATACCTGCGGCGTGATGTAGTAGAGCGCGGGAACGCCCGCCCGCCGCGCGATTCCCGCGAGCACGAGATTGAATTCCGCGTAATCGATAAGGATCACAAGGTCGGGTTTCTCGCGTCGCACGATCGTGCGCATTCGGCGCATCGCCGACAGTGTGAGCCGCAGCGTCGATGCGAGCTCTGTAAGCCCGAGCCCGTGAATATCCTCGATTCGATACAGCGCGCGCACGCCCGCCGCGCGCATCTTCTCGCCCGCGATCCCGAACAGATCGCATCCGGGATTGCGTCTCAGAATCTCGCGGGCCAGATCGGCGCCGTGGAGGTCTCCGGAGGCTTCGCCGGCGATAATCATGATGCGCCGGGCGCGATGGGGCGCGGCCTCGGACGTCGAGGACGGCTGAGTCATGGGGCGGATTGCGGCTGCTCCATCGCGGCGCGGATGCGTTCGATCAAATCGATCACACGAAGCCCGTCGTGCGCGGTCACGGCAGGAGTCGATCGCGCGACGACCGCGCGCACGAACGACGCGACTTCGTCTGCAAGCGGATCCGCTTCGCCGAGATCGATCTGTTCGGCGGAGATTACCGGATAAGCGCCGCCTTCAGGCGGCGGACTCTTGCGATAAACCTGGAGACGCCGCGCTTCGTAGTCGAGCGAGATATACGCGTCGGGCTGGAAGAATCGAATCTTGCGCTCGCGGCGCGGCGCGACGCGGCTGACACTGAGATTTGCGATGAGGCCGTCGGCGAACCTGAGACGCGCATTGGCGACGTCGACCTGGTCGGTTAGTACTGCCACGCCGATCGCCTCGACCGACACGGGCTCCGCCGCGACGAGCGAGAGAATCACGTCAAGATCGTGCACCATCAGGTCGAGAACGACATCGACATCCGTGCCGCGCTCCGTGAACGGCGCTAGACGATGGCATTCGATGAACCGGGGATTCTTCAGAATCGATCGCAGACGCAGGATCGCCGGATTGAAGCGTTCGAGATGGCCGATTTGCAGGATTCGTCCCGATCGCTGTGCGCGGGCGGCAAGCGCGCGCGCTTCGTCAAGCGTAGTCGCCATCGGCTTTTCCAGCAGTACGTCGAAGCCGGCATCCAGGAGATGCGATGCTATTTCAAAATGCGTCACGCCGGGAGACGCGACGGTCACAATGTCGGTTTTGCCCGCAAGCTCGCGATAGTCGGTGAGCGCATCAGCGCCGAAACGGCCGGCAAGCGTCTGAGCGCGTTCGCGATCGACGTCGACGATCCAGTCGAGGCGAACGCCGTCGAGCGCAGCATACTTGGCGGCGTGCAACGATCCCAATCGTCCCGCTCCCACGACTGCAGCGCGCAGCTCAGGCATGTCCGTAAACCGTGACGTTCGAATTGCGCGCGAGCTCGAGTGTTCGTTCGCGTTCCAGGATCAGGCACATCCCAGCTTCGACACCGAGCATCGTCGCGCCGACTTGCGCAAGAACCTCGATCGTTGCGGGACCGATGGCGGGACGATCGAAGCGCAGGTCCTGCCCGGGCTTGGCGGCCTTGACCACCACCAATCCGCGGCCGCACAGGGCGGCGCCGCGCCTGAGCGCCGCGTCGGTGCCCTCGACCGCCTCGATCGCCGCGACCACTCCGTCGCGCACCGCCACCGCCTG